>Ga0209726_10007411_pt1 | contig 12287 bp, 15 predicted proteins | sample Subgrocontami54m_FD_187453 | JGI IMG/M metagenome (GOLD analysis project Ga0209726, IMG submission 187453) | Subsurface groundwater microbial communities from S. Glens Falls, New York, USA - GMW46 contaminated, 5.4 m (SPAdes) (version 3) | ecosystem: Environmental > Aquatic > Deep subsurface >... | reverse complement strand
CGCTGATCGGCTCGGGGATGGGCATCCTCAACCCCTGGAACCTGCAGCTCATCATCGCCGAGGCGCGCGTTCCCGTGCTGGTCGATGCGGGCGTGGGGACGGCATCCGACGCCGCCATCGCCATGGAGCTCGGCTGCGACGGCGTGCTCACGAACACCGCGATCGCCAAGGCGCAGAACCCCGTGCTCATGGCGCAGGCGATGAAGAAGGCGATCGAGGCCGGGCGCGAGGCCTTCCTCGCCGGGCGCATGCCGAAGAAGTTCTACTCCGCCTCTCCCAGTTCCCCGACTGCCGGCCTGATTCCTCCGAAGTCCGCCTGAGGGGGCGGGCCGCGCTTGGAGGAACAGCGCCGCTCGATCCGCAGCTACGTGCTGCGCCAGGGCCGCGTCTCCGATGCGCAGCGCCGCGCCGTCGACGAACTGCTGCCGCGATTCGGCGAGCCGTTTCAGCGCGCGCCGCTCGACCTGGAACGCCTGTTCGGCCGCGCCGCGCCCAAGATCCTCGAGATCGGCTTCGGCATGGGGGAGACGACCGCAGCGATCGCACAGGCGCATCCGGAGAACGACTACCTCGGAATCGAGGTCCACACCCCGGGCGTGGGCGCGCTCCTGAAGCGCATCGCCGAGCTGGGCCTCGCGAACCTGCGGATCGTGCAGCACGACGCGGTCGAGGTCCTCGAGCACATGCTCGCACCGGCGTCGCTGGACGGCGTGCACCTCTTCTTCCCCGATCCCTGGCCCAAGAAACGCCACCACAAGCGGCGCCTGATCCAGCCGGTCTTCGCCGCGCTGCTCGCCTCGCGCATGAAGCCGGGCGCCTACCTGCACGCTGCGACCGACTGGGAGGACTACGCGGCGCAGATGCTGGAGGTGCTGCGCGCCGAGCCCGCACTGCGGAACACCGCGGACGGATATACGCAGCGCCCCGCCACCCGGCCCGAGACCAAGTTCGAGCAACGCGGTCTCAAGCTGGGTCACCGCGTCTGGGATCTCGTGTTCGAGAAGGCCTGATTGTCTGTTCGTGGAGCGGCGAATAGGCCCGATTCCAGGCGGCTATTCGAGGCCGCTGCCTCGGCCGCAGGGTGCTAACTTGGCACCCGATGGAAATCGATCAGCCCACCGTCACGATATCGCAGGCGATCCTCGCCGCGAACCAACACTGCCGGGCTGGCCGATACGCGCAGGCGGAGCGCATCGGTCGCGAAGTGCTGGCGCTCGATCCGGACAATACCAACGCTTGGCACCTGCTCGGCGTAATTGCGCATCAAATCGGTGAAATCGGCGTCGCCGTCGACTTGATCGGGCAGGCGCTGCGCATCCAGCCGTCGAATCCGGGATTCCTGAACGATCTGGGCAACGCCCTGGCGGACCTCGGCAGGCTCGACGAGGCCGAGCGCAGTTATCGCGAGGCGTTGACGCTCGAGCCCGGCTACGCACCCGCGCACTACAACCTCGGTATCGCGCTGCAAGCGCTCGGCAGGCTCGAGGAGGCCGAGCGCAGCTATCGCCAGGCGTCGAAGCTCAAGCCCGACTATTGCGAGGCGCACAACAACCTCGGGAACCTGCTGAAGGATGCTGGCCGGCTCGACGAGGCGGAACGCAGCTACCGCACGGCGCTGGCGCTCAAGCCCGGCTTCGCCGATGCGCACAACAACCTCGGCGTCGTGCTGCAGATGCTGGGCAGGCGGGAGGAGGCCGAGCGCAGCTACCGTCAGGCGCTGGTGCTGGCGCCGGCCGATCCGAGGATCGGCATGAATCGCTCGATACTGGAGCTCCTCAAGGGCGATTACGAGCAAGGGCTGCAACACTACGAAAGCCGATTGCTCGGCGGAAGCGAAAAGACGGCCGGCGGATTCCGCCGGATGCTTGCCCGGCTCGACGGCATTCCATGGTGGCGCGGCGAGGACATCGCGGGCAGGTCCCTGCTGATCTGGACGGAACAGGGATACGGCGACAGCCTCATGATGCTGCGCTATCTGCCGCAGACGAGGCAGCGCGGCGCCGCGCGGGTGGCCGTCTACTGCGAGCCTGAGCTGGTTCGATTGATACGCGCGCTGCCGGGCGTGGACGAGGTGATCCCGAAGGAGCAAGCCCTGCCCTCCGGAGGATTCGACTGCCACTGCCCGGCGATGAGCCTGCCGCTGCGCTTCGGCACCCGCGTGGACACGATTCCCCGCGACGTGCCCTATCTGCATGTGCCGGCCGATTCGACTCGAAGCTGGGCCGAAAGGCTGGCGCGAATCGGTCGTCCCCGTGTCGGCCTGGTCTGGGCTGGGGGAGGAATTTTTGCGGACGATCGAAGGCGAAGCATCGGGCTGGCCCCGTTCGCGCGCCTGCTGCAAGTGCCGGGCGTGAGCTTCGTGAATCTTCAAAAAGGCGCGGCAGCGGCGCAGCTCCTCGAGCTCGGTCCGGGAATCGCCGACTGGATGGACGAATGCGACGACTTCCTCGACACTGCCGCGCTCGTCGCGAATCTGGACCTCGTCATCAGCGTCGATACGGCGGTGGCGCATCTCGCGGGGGCGCTGGGCAGGCCCGTGTGGCTCCTGAACCGGTTCGAGAGCGAATGGCGGTGGCTGCTCGATCGCGAGGATGCGCCCTGGTATCCGACGATGCGTATCTTTCGCCAGGCGAGAAGAGGCGACTGGGACGAGGTGATGGAGCGCGTCGCCTCGGCGCTGGCAACGTGGGCGAACGCCGGGAAAGCGGAGTCCGCCTAGCGGCAGCCGAGCTTCGAGGCGAGCTCGCCGAAATCCTTCACGTTCAGGTCGAAGCGCTTCTCCGGCCTGGCGTCGTAACTCTCCGGCTTGCCGTGCTCCATGGGCCGGGCGACGAAGGCGGTGCGCAGGCCCGCCGCCGCGGCCGCGTCCAGATCGGACTTGTGCGCAGCCACCATCATCAGCTCGCCCGGCTTGACGTCCAGCAGCCGCGCCGCGCCGAGGTAGGCTTCGCGGTCCGGCTTGTAGTGGTGAAACAGCTCCGCCGACAGCACGCAGTCCCACGGCAGTCCGGCATGCCTGGCCATGTCGACCAGCAGCGACAGGTTGCCGTTGGAGAGCGTCGCGAGGACATAGCGCTTCTTCAGGCGCGCGAGGCCCTTCACCGAATCGGGCCAGGGCTTGAGGCGGTGCCAGGCGAAATTGAGATGGTCCTTCTCGGCTTCGGAGAGCCCTTGGATCCTGAACTTCGCCAGCAGCTCGACCAGGATCATCCGATGCAGCACGTCTATCGTTGCCCAGGGAAGTTCGCCCCTGCGCACGCGGTCCATCGCCGGGCGATAGCCCGCGCGCCAAGCGTCGGCGAATTCGGTCCAGTCGACTCCGAGACGTTTTCTCCGGCCCAGGGCCTTGCCTTCGGCGACGAGGCTCCCGCGCCAATCCACGACGGTGCCGAACACGTCGAACGCGAGCGCCTTCACGCCTTTCAATCCCGTCTTCATGCCTATTCCTGCTCCGGCAGAAAGATCTGCAGAAGGTCGTTGAGGAACCTGCGCCCGAGGTCGGTCGGCCGGATGCGCTCGTGGTCGCGCAGGATGAGCCCGCGCGCCTCGGCCTGCTCGAGGGGCTTCTCCGCCGCGGTGATCGGCAGCCCGGTGCGCTCCGCGAACAGCGGCACCGGAAAGCCCTCGGTGAGCCGCAGGGCATTCATCATGAATTCGAACACCGCGTCCTCGCGCCTGATCTCGTGCTCCTCCTGGACCGGGTCCGCCCCACCGACGCGCTTCATGTATTCCTTGGGCTGCTTGTAGCGCATCTGCCGCAGGATCCCGTCCGGAAACGACAGCTTGGAGTGCGCCCCGGCGCCGATGCCCAGGTAGTCGCCGAAGCGCCAGTAGTTGAGGTTGTGCCGGCATTCCCTGCCCGGCTTCGCGTAGGCCGAAGTCTCGTAGTGGACCAAACCCGCCTCGGCCAGCCGCGCCTCGATCAGCTCCTGCATCGCCGCGGCGGTGTCGTCGTCGGGCACGCTCGGCGGTTGCTGGAAGAACCGCGTATTGGGCTCGATGGTGAGATGGTAGAAGGACAGGTGCGAGGTGCCGAAGGACACGGCGGTCCGCACGTCGACCTCGGACTCCTCCGGCGTCTGCGCGGGAAGCGCGTACATGAGGTCGAGGTTGATCTCGTCGAACTGCTCGAGCGCGGTTTCGATCGCGCGCCGCGCATCGCGGTCGTCGTGGATGCGCCCGAGCGCCTGAAGGTGCCATGGGTTGAAGCTCTGCACGCCGATGGACAGGCGATTCACTCCGGCGGAGCGGAAATCGCGGTACTTGTCCGCCTCGAAGCTTCCCGGGTTCGCCTCCAGCGTGACCTCGCATTCGGCGGCGAGCGCGAGCCTCGCGCGGAACGCGCCGAGCAGGACATCGATCGCCCGCGCCGAGAGCAGGCTCGGCGTCCCGCCGCCGAAGAAGACGCTGTAGACGCGGCGCCCCCAGACCAGGGGCAGCGCCTGCTCCAGGTCCGCGATGAGCGCCCCGACGTAATCCACTTCCGGCACGTCTCCGCGCACCTCGTGCGAATTGAAATCGCAGTACGGGCACTTGCGCGCGCACCAGGGAATATGGACGTAGAGCGCGAGCGGCGGCAGCTGCGCGAGCCGGATCCCCCCGGCCTTCGCACCGTGCAGCGCGATGATCGCCACGTTCAGCCTTCCTCTTTGAGCTTGGCGAACAGCCTGCGCAGCGCCTTGCCGCGATGGCTGATGGCATTCTTCTGCTCGGGGCCGAGCTCCGCGGCGGTCTTGCCCAGCTCGGGGAGAAGGAAATACGGGTCGTATCCGAACCCGTTCGCCCCCCGCGGCGCGTCGATCACTTCGCCCGACCAGCGCCCCTCCGCGATGACGGGCTCGGGGTCCTCGGCGTGGTGCATCAGCACCACGACGCAGGCGTAGTGCGCGCGCCTGTCCTGCCTGCCCGCCAGCAGCGACAGGAGCCTGCGGTTGTTGCGCTCGTCCTGTTCCCCGCGCGCCGCGCCGAGCGCCGGTTCGGCCGCAAAGCGCGCCGAATGCACCCCCGGCTCCCCTCCCAGCGCGGCGACGCAGATGCCCGAATCATCGGCGAGCGCCGGCATCCCGGCGGCCCGGCTCGCGTGCCGCGCCTTGGCGAGCGCGTTCTCGACGAACGTGGCGTGCGGCTCCTCGGCATCCTCGATGCCGAGCTTCGCCTGCGGGACGATCTCGATCCCGAGCGGCGCGAGCAGCTCCGCGAGCTCGCGCAGCTTGCCCGGGTTGGAAGAGGCGACCACGAGTTCCTTCATGCCACGATTCTATACGCGCTACGCCGGAATGCAGTGCGGATTTCCATGGCTACGCCGAGCCCCAGCCACGGGGCTCGATACGCTACGCGACCCCCAGCGCGGCCTTCTGCTTGGCGATCAGCTCGCGGATGCCGCGCTGGGCGAGGACGAGGAGGGCGTCCAGCTGGGCCTGCGAGAACGGCTCGCCCTCGGCGGTGCCCTGGACTTCGACGAAGCCGCCCGAGCCGGTCATCACCACGTTCATGTCGGTGTCGCAGGTGGAGTCCTCGTCGTAGTCCAGGTCGAGGATGGGCACGCCCTCGTAGAGGCCCACCGACACCGCGGCGACGAAGTCGCGCACCGGGCTGTGCGAAATCAGGCCGCGCTGCTCGAGCTGGGCGAGCGCGTCGTGCAGGGCGACGAAGGCGCCGGTGACGCTCGCGGTGCGCGTTCCGCCGTCGGCCTGGATCACGTCGCAGTCGATCTGCACGGTGCGCTCGCCGAGGGCTTCCAGGTCGATCACCGCGCGCAGGCTGCGGCCGATCAAGCGCTGGATCTCCTGGGTGCGACCGCTCTGCCGGCCGCGCGCCGCCTCGCGATCGGTGCGCGTGTGGGTCGAGCGCGGCAGCATGCCGTATTCCGCGGTGACCCAGCCCTGGCCGCGGTCCCTGAGGAACGCCGGCACCTTCTCCTCGACGCTCGCGGTGCAGATGACGCGCGTGTCGCCGAACTCGATGAGCACCGAGCCCTCGGCGTGGCGCGTGAAGCGCCTCTGGATGCGCACTTCGCGCAGTTGCTCGGGTGCCCGCTTGCCGGGTCGGATCATCATTTTCCGGAGTGCTTCCTGATGGCGTTGCGGATCTCGGCGACCGCCTGCTCGATCTCGTCCTCGGTGAGCTCGCCCTGCCCGGCGGCGGCCTTGCCGAACTCGTCCATCCTCGCCGTGAACCCGGTGGGCTGGAGTTCCAGCGTCGACACCTGCGCCTCCCTGTCCGAGTACCTGTCGGCCCAGGTCATCGCTATCGCGGAAAGGTTGTCCGATTCCCGTCCGGCGCGGAGTTCCGCGAGATCGAGCAGGTCCGGCACTCCCTGGATAACGTCGCCGCCCTCCAGCGCGTCGCGGATCGTCTCGCCCGAGAGCGGCCCCCACAGCCCGTCGGTGCACAGCAGCAGCGTGTCGCCGGGCTCCAGCACGGTCTTGCGCGACAACTCGACCTGCGGCGGGGTCGCGCCGCCGAGGCAATTGAAGATCTTGTTCCGGTCCGGATGGCTGGCGAGCGCCTCCTCGCGGATGTATCCCCGGTCCGCCAGCAATTGCGCCCGCGAGTGGTCCTTGGTCTGCGCATAGACGTGGCCGTCCCTCAGGTGATAGAGGCGCGAGTCGCCCGCGTGCGTCCAGAAAGCGATCGAGTCCTGAACGACGCAGGCCACGCAGGTCGTGCGCGGCGTCTCCGACAGCCCCCGCGTGCCCGCATATTCGAGGATGGCGTCGTGCGCGCCCGCAAACCCCTTGAGCAGGAACAGGAAGGGGTCGGTGAGCCTGGGCTGGGCCTCGCGCTGGAACGCCTCGGCGAGGAACTGCACCGCGATCTGCGCCGCCACCTCGCCGTGCACGTGCCCGCCCATGCCGTCGGCGACCACCATGAGCAGCGCGTCGCGGCTGTAGCAGTAGCCGACGCGGTCCTGGTTGTCCGCACGCGCGCCCCTGCGGCTCTCCTGGAATATGGAGAACTTCATCGGCGGCGCGCCCCGCCTGCCCGCCGCGCCAGCCTGTCGATCGAGCGGCGCAGGTTGCCGAGCAGCGAACGATGGTGCACCTCGGGCTCCTTCTCGCGCAGCAGCACCTTCTGCAGCGCAAGCACGCTCTGCGGCCGCTTCAGGTGATCGAGCTCCAGGCACCAGTCGATGGTCTCCAGGAGCTGGCGCGAATACTTGCCCAGCCACAGGCGCGTGGCCGAGACGTAGTGGTCCTTCTCCGCGCGCAGGTCCGCCGCCTGCGGAGCCATGCCCGCCAGGCAGGCGAACATGCTCGCGCCGATCGAGTAGATGTCGCTCCAGGGCCCCATCAGCTCGCGGTTCGCGTACTGCTCGGGCGGCGCGAAGCCCGGCGTGTACATCGGGTTCAGGTTGAACGCACCCTCGGTCAGCGTCTGGCGCGCGGCACCGAAATCGATCAGGACGGGCGTGCCGTCGCTGCGCAGGTAGATGTTGGCCGGCTTGATGTCCAGGTGCAGCAGCTTGTTCGAATGGACCTCGCGCAAGCCGTTCAGGAGCAGCGTGAACACGCGCCGGATGAAGCTCTCCTTGACCGTGCCCCGGCGCGCCTGGATGTACTCCTGCAGCGTCCTGCCGCGCTCGTAGCGCATCACCATGTACACGGTCTCGTTGGCGCGGAAGAAATTGAGCACGCGCACCACGTTCGCGTGCGACAGCCTGGCGAGCGAGCGCCCCTCCTCGAAGAAGCACTTCATGCCGTAGCGGAACGTCTGCACCCTGTCGTCGGCGATGGAAGGCAGCACGTCGCCCTGCTTCCTCAGCGCGAGCTGGCTGGGGAGGTATTCCTTGATGGCGACCGGGGTTTCGTTCTCGTCGTAGGCGAGATACACGATGGAAAAGCCGCCGCAGGACAGCACGCTCCCTATCCGGTAATTGTTCAGCCGGTAACCTTCCGGAAGCGGTTGATTGGTCTGCGAAGACATGAACGCGGCGTTGCCGTTATGATACTGGCATTGTCCGATGCCCCTGCGCGCGTTGTAAAGCGACGTTTCCGCCAACTATTTCACGGATATCATGACGATACACAGCATGACCGGATACGCCGCGGCATCGCGCGAGGTCGCGCAAGCCATGCTTGCGGTCGAATTGAAGAGCGTCAACAGCCGCTTCCTGGACCTCCAGTTCAGGCTGCCCGAGGAGCTGCGGCCCGTCGAGCCCGCGCTGCGTGAGCTGCTTGCCGCGCGCGTCTCGCGCGGCAAGGTCGAATGCCGCATGGCCATCCAGCCCGCGACCGGCGCGGCGCCGGAGCTCGCGATCAACGAGCTGCTGCTCGCCGCCCTGGCCGAGGCCTCGCGCAAGGTGCGCGAGCAGCTCCCCGATGCGCAGCCGCTGCGGGTGGGCGAGGTGCTGCACTGGCCGGGAATCCTCGAGAACGATGCGACCGGCACCGAGGCGCTGCGCGAGGCGAGCGTGGCGCTCGTCAAGGCCGCGCTCGAGGAGTTCGCCGCGACCCGCGCGCGCGAGGGCGACAAGCTGAAGGGCATGCTGCTCGAGCGCATCGGGCTCATGCAGGCGCGCCTCACGCAGATCCAGTCGCACGTCCCGGAGGCGATCGCCGCCTACCAGGAGAAGATCGCGGCGCGGCTGCGCGAGGCGCTCGCGACGAGCGACGAGGAGCGCATCCGGCAGGAGATCGCGCTGTTCGGCGTGAAGATAGACGTCGCCGAGGAGCTGAACCGCCTCGGCGCGCACCTCGAGGAGGGGCGCCGCATCCTCGCCGCGGGCGGCGCCGTCGGCAAGCGCCTGGACTTCCTCATGCAGGAACTGAACCGGGAAGCGAACACCCTCGGCTCGAAATCGGTCTCGAAGGAGTTGTCCGACGCGAGCCTCGAGTTCAAGCTGCTCATCGAGCAGATGCGCGAGCAGATACAGAACATCGAATGAGTCCCGGGCCGGGCGGGTAGCCTCCGAACCGGCCCCCCGATCCCCGTTTTTCTCCCTGGGAATTGGTCCCGGCTTGTCTTGTAATGTCCAGAAGGAACGCCTGGACCGTACGCGGCTGGGCGCGTAGCCAGATCGGGGCGGTAATCGCTTGACCATCTGTAATTTATAAATTACACTATTCGTGATCGAACTTCGCCACTACCAGACTGCCGACGGCGAGAAGCCCTTCGTCGACTGGCTCGGACGCCTCACCGACGAGGCCGCGAGGTCGAGGATCCGGATTCGTCTCGCCCGGCTCGCCCTCGGCAACTTCGGCGATTGCGAGACGGTCGGTGGCGGAGTGATGGAACTCCGGATCGACTGGGGGCCGGGCTACCGGGTCTATTGCGCCCGGGCCGGCCAGGTGATCGTTCTCCTCCTGTGCGGGGGAGACAAGAGAACGCAGCAGAAGGACATCGAACGTGCGAAAGAGTACTTCAAGGACTACAAGGACCGCTCCGCAAAGAAGCCCGGCGGCCGCACCTAGCCTGCCATACGAGGACTGGCTGGTCGAGAGCCTGAAGGACCCGAAAGAGGCGGCGGCCTACCTGGAAGCCGCGATCGAGGACGGCGACCAGGCGGTGCTCATGCTCGCGCTGCGCCAGGTAGCGCAGGCCCAAGGCGGCATTGCCAAGATCGCCCGGAAAGCCAATCTCACGCGCGAGGCTACCTACAAGATGCTGTCGAAGGCCGGCAATCCCGAACTGCGCAGTCTCACCGCGTTGCTAGCGGCAACCGGCCTGCGGCTCGCGGTGAAGCCGGTGGAGAAGCGGCAACGGAAGGCAGCCGCCCTCAAGCTGGCTGCATAGTGTTCCTTGGTCCGGACTGAGGTGCGTGGCATCCAGGTTGAGACTCTGCTCGATGTTGTGGCTAGCGGCACTCTGCTCGAGAAGGGAGCGGGCCATTGCTGGATCTGGAAAGGAGTAGAAGGCCGCGAGGATGATCTGCCGTGAGTAGCGCCGCTCGTGACCGATGCCGTGATGGTGAAGACTGTCATGTACCATTTGCGATCCGGAGGAAAAAGGATGCACGCGACCTACTGGAAGGACGACGATATTCTGGAAGTTCGGTGCTCGGACAAGCCGATCGCCTTGGAAACGTCTGAAAGCTGGCACGTCCACAAGAGCTATGCGGCTGACTATGAACTCGTTGCCGTGGTGTTTCTGAACGCCGTGCAGGAAGACTACGTTGCGCCGGAGGCCACTGGACACAAGGCGGCATGATGCAGAACAAGACTGCAATGGGCGGGAAACTGAAGATGACGCTGGGAAGCGGCAACGTCTTTCTCGATCTTGGTTTCGCCAAGGACGAAGCCGAGAGCCTGAAACTGCGCACTGAATTGATGTTGCGCATCGAGGACTTCTACAGGAAGAGCGGCATGACGCAGGCGAAGGCCGCGAAGGTCCTGGGTCTGGCCACGCCGCGGCTCAATGCCCTGCTAAAAGGAAAGATCGGTCTGTTCAGCCTGGACACGCTGGTCAAGATCGCTACGCGGGCAGGGCTGAGTGTTCGCCTGGTGGTGAAGAAGGCTGCGTAGGGACTTGCCATCCTCGGTGCGGTTCACCGGAAACCGGTGGCATAGCAGTTTGCCGCGCCTACCTGCCCTACGGGGATAGGACCGGAAGCCTGCCGTTCCACTAGCTCGGCGCTGCTCGGACGGCTGATGCCGGGCCCGATCGGAGAGCGCGCGCACCGTAATCCTCAGCTTGATTTCGGCTTTCACCATTCTGGCAAGCCATTTCTGAAGCGCGTAGGATAGTTCGCAAAGGGAGAACCAGTATATCCGTATGCCCCCGTGATACTGGACCGGGGACAGCACTCGGCAGCTTGATGCGGCCGGCGCAGGAGCAGGAATCACCATGATTGAACATGAACCTATAGGGACGTGGGAAGATTTTTCCAGGCTAATACCCGAGCAATTTAAGCTTCGCTGGATCTATCGCGGCGTACGCAATACTTGCACCAAGAATAACTTGCGGCCAAGAATCGGTCGCCCTTTGCGGAGGATGGCGAGCGGCTTAGAATTGCCGTATGCGCGCGACAAGGAGCTGAAGCTATTCAAATTCTTTCAAAGAGAAGCTCGTTCCAATTTCGCCTTCTTACCCGGCACAGAATTGGAATGGATGATTCTGGGTCAACATCATCTGTTGCCCACGCGTCTGCTGGACTGGTCGGAAAGTCTTCTTGTTGCAGCCTTTTTTGCTGTCGAGGATCCACTGTCGAAATCTCCAGCGATATATGCAATTGAACCCCCACAAGAATTGGAGGATCCCAGTATTTCGCCCTTCTCCGAAGAGCTTACCGAACCATGCTTAGTGCGCCCTCCCCATGTAAGTTCGCGAATTACTTCTCAGAAGAGCGTGATGACGTTACACCCGAATCCGAATGAACCCTGGACTCCCGACGGAATGCACCGTTGGCCGATTGCCAGCACCTTCAGCTTCACCCTAAAGGGCCAACTGAACTTTTGTGGGATAAATGAGGCATCGCTTTTTCCAGATAGTGCAGATCGCCATACAAGCCACTTGGCATGGCTGCACAAATGGGACCGGTTCTGAATTCCGTTCACGTTTCAGCACAATACCAAGACCTAGAACATCGAATGACCGGCAACCTCATCGTCGTCGCCGCCCCTTCGGGCGCGGGCAAGACCTCGCTGGTGAACGTGGTGCTCGCCGAGGACCCGGGGCTCGCGCTTTCGATCTCGCACACGACGCGCTCGCCCCGCCCGGGCGAGCAGGACGGCCGCGATTACCACTTCATAGACCTCGCTGGATTCGAGGCCATGCTCGGGCGCGGCGAGTTCCTCGAGAGCGCCGAAGTGCACGGAAACCGGTACGGCACTTCACGCAAATGGATCGAACAGACCCTCGAGCGCGGCTCGGACGTGGTCCTCGAGATCGACTGGCAGGGTGCGCGGCAGATGAGGCGGCTGTATCCGCAGGCAATCACGATCTTCATCCTGCCGCCATCGATCGACGAGCTCGAGCGCCGGCTGCGCTCGCGCGGCCAGGACAGCGATGCCGTGATCCGGCGCCGCGTGGAGAACGCGGTCGAGGAGATCCTCCACGCGGGGGAGTTCGATTATGTTATTATTAACAGCATCTTCGAGGAAGCTCGGCGGGATCTTGCCGCGGTCGTACGTGCGGCAAGGCTCACATTGGCGCAGCAGCGCGCGCGCAATCCTGACCTGCTCAACCGGATCGGAAAGGCTTGAAACCTTATGGCACGCATCACCGTTGAAGATTGTCTGAAGAGAATCCCGAACCGCTTCCAGCTCACGCTGGCGGCGACCTACCGCGCGCGCCAGCTCGCCCAGGGCGGATCGCCCATGATCGAGACCAACCGCGACAAGCCCACG
>Ga0209726_10007410_pt1 | contig 12289 bp, 9 predicted proteins | sample Subgrocontami54m_FD_187453 | JGI IMG/M metagenome (GOLD analysis project Ga0209726, IMG submission 187453) | Subsurface groundwater microbial communities from S. Glens Falls, New York, USA - GMW46 contaminated, 5.4 m (SPAdes) (version 3) | ecosystem: Environmental > Aquatic > Deep subsurface >... | reverse complement strand
TCGTAACACAGTGTGGTTGGGCAGCGCTGAAGCGCTGCGCCACCAAGTGAGTGCAGTCGTAGGGCGGGTCCTGTTTTGTGGACCCGCCGTCTCCGTCCGCCGGGTCTAAAAGCAAGACCCGGCCTACTCACGTGGGCCGGTGCGTGGAAACGCGAGGCCGAGGGCCGCCGACACGAGGAACGCGCCGGCGAAAATCCAGAGCGCGGTGTGGTGCGCGGCGCCTCCATCGCCGCCGGCGGCAAAAGCCATTCCGAGGACGACAGTGCCGCCAATCCCGCCGAGATAGCGGAACATCGAAACCGTCGCGGAGGCGAGTCCGCTCTGATGCGAAGGCACGCCTGCGAGGGCGGTTGCCTGTGCGGGACCTGTCGAGAGCCCGAGGCCAAGTCCGGCGAGCAGCAGCCGCCCGGCGATATCGACAACTGGAGCCGAGGGGGCGAGACGGCCAAGCAGCACCACTCCCGCCGCGCCAGTGATTCCGCCGACGACGACTACGGGTTTTGCACCGACGCGTTCCGATAACCACCCTCCGAACGGCGACGTAAGCGCCATCGTGGCCGTCATCGCGATGATCGCGAGTCCGAGATGCGAGCCGGATGTGCCCGGCGCGAACAGAAACGGAATCTGGATCAGCAGCGAGTACATCGCCAGATTCTGTGCGGCGATGACGCCGGCGCCCGCGGTGAAGCCCCGCCGAGCAAAGAGCGAGAAATCGAGTACGGGAGCGGTCACGCGCCGTTCGTGCGCCACCAGTACCGCAAACAGCATCAGACCCGCCGCCAGCATGAGCAGCGCCACGGAGCCGGTCGCGAGAGTAGCGAACGTCAGCAGCACGAGCACGACGCCGAGCAGCGCGCTTCCAAGCCAGTCGAACGGGATGCGTTCGGGTGGCATCGCGCCATCGGGCGGACCTTCGGGCGGACCTGAAGGTCCGCCCCTACGTACGTCGGAGGGGATCGGCGGTTCATTCCGTACAGTGTCGTAGGGGCGGACCTTCAGGTCCGCCCGGCCCAGAACCCACGACGCCGCGAGGATTGGCAGGTTGATCAGAAAGAGCGATCGCCATCCCAGTTCGGCCACGATCCAAGCGCCGAGCGCCGGGCCAATCGCCGCCGCACCACCCATCACGGCGCCCATCGTGCCAAACGCGCGCGGGCGCCGCTCGGTTGGGACGGCTACCCGAATCAGTGCCATCGCGGTCGGGACCATCAGCGAGCCCCCCGCCGCCATCAGTAGCCGGCCCGCGACGACAGCATTCAGCGTGGAGGCGAACGTCCCGAGCACAGCGCCTCCGGCAAAGATCCAGCGTCCAGCACTCAGCGCCTTTCCGTACCCGACGCGGTCAGCGATGCTGCCCGCGGGCATCTGACAGACGAGCGTCGCAATCAGATAGCCGGTGACCACGGCAACGGTCACGCTGGCGGGCTCGGCCGCGAATTCCACGCTGAGGGCCGGCAGCGCCACCGCCACCATCGTGGAGTTCAGCGGGTTGAGCGCTGCACCGAGCGCGGCGGCCACGAGAATGCGGCGGGGATGTCCTACTTCAACGGCGCCGCTCACGACGCGACAGAGCGGAGCGTCGTGATGGGGCGGCACTGCAGGAGGTAGACACTGGCGTCGGGGCCAAGCGCCCATTCGATGTCGAGATCGGCTCCCCAGACGCGACGGCATCGCTCGGCCATCTCGTGCAGAGCGTCGAGCACCGCGGGCGCGAGGCACGGAATGCTGTGCAGCTCGGGCGCGACCGGCATTTCAATCGTTCCCTCGCCATCGCCGTACCAGACTTTGACGTCCTTGCTGCCGGGCGTGACTTCGATCAACCGTCCCTGCGCATCGAGGCGGAACAAATCGGGCACGACCATCCCGTTCACGACAGCCTCTCCGAGGCCCCATGTCGCCTCAATCATGCGTTCGTCAGCGCCCGTCACCGGGTTACGGGTAAAGAGCACACCTGCCGCCACCGGTTCGATGAGAACCTGTACGACGATGCCCATCCGCGGGGTGGCTGGAAGGCCTTTGCGCTGTCGATAGGCCAAGGCTGAATCCGATCGTCCCGATTCCCACACCGCGCGAACAGCCTCGGGAATGCGCGTTCGCACGACGTTGAGCTTGGTCGCGTGCTGACCCGCGAAGCTCGCGTCGGCGCTGTCTTCACCGATGGCGGACGAGCGGATCGCCAGGCGGCCGGACGGGATGTGCTTCGAGTCGAGGAGCATGGCCAGGGCGTCGTCACGGCCGTCGGCCAGCGCGTCGACGAGCGGCGCGCCGAGCGCGACTCCGGGCGGCACGCGCAACCCGGCGCGAATGGCGTCGCCGAGGCCTACGGCCTTTCCCCCAAACGTCGACTCTTGGTAGGCCGCATCGAGCGGTACGAGCATCAGCCGATCGTCCATACCTCTCCAGTCATTCCGTTGACGCGAACACGCATTCCCGTGCGGATCGCCGTGGTGGCGCCTGGACAGCCAACGACCCCCGGAAGGCCGTACTCACGCGCCACGATTGCGGCATGGCTCAGCGCGCCGCCGCGTTCGGTCACGATAGCCCCAATGAGCGGCAGCACGACGTTGAATGTGGGACCCGTCGACGTCGCGACGAGCACCTCGCCAGACTGTATGGAGGGGAGGTCCGAGATGTTGCCCACGACGCGGGCAAGACCCTCATAGACACCCGGACTGACGCCAAAGCCCTTCAATGACTTCTGCGAGGGCGAAGCCGCCTGCTCCGGCGCGGCACGCCGCGTGTCGAACATCAGCTTCAACACCAGATCGATGACGCGCTGCATTCGTGCGGCATCGGGCGGCAGCCACTCCGCGGGCGGCGGGGAAGAAGGCGGAATACCGAGTCGCGATGGGGCGGCGGTCAGCGGCGTCTCCAGCCGCCAACGCGTTCGCTCGGCGAGCTCGTCCGCTGACGGACCGCCGCGTCCCTCGAGAAGGGACACGGTCTCATCGATCGTCGCGTCCACCAGGTGCAAAGGATCGCGCGCCAGCCCCTGGGCCTTCAGCCGCTCGCCGGCGGCAAGGACGGCGCGCCGGAGGATGCCGATGCCCATCGCGTCGCTATGGAAGATTCGCTCGTCCCTCAGGCGATAGACGAGCTGCGACTCCGCGAGCAGATCGTCAAAAGCCTCGCGGTGCTCCGCCGGAACCCGCGCTCGTATGCCAGCCACTGCCCGGTCGGCCGCAGCCTTCCGTCCGATTTCATCGTCGGCGATTGCCGTGCTCCGGATGATCTTCACCAGCAACTCCGGATGCTCGCGCGCATGGCGATCCGCCACGTCGTACCCCCCGAGCACGCGGTAGCCGACGATGTCCATGTAGGCGCGTAGCGCGTTAGCGACTGCACCCGGTCGCTGCTCGAGCTCGATCAAGATGTCCGCGGGCGCTTGCTCTGAAAGAAGAACGCCGAGGGCCGTGCTGTCCGCATGGATGGCGTCACGGAGGACTGCGAGCTCTTGGGTGGCACCCGCCGATACCGGGGACGCGCCGCGCATCGCCGGAAGAATCTCCTCCGGCGCAAGCGCCGTCCAGTCCATGGCGTGAATCAGGAAATCACCGAGCGGCAGCATCACGCAGATGTTGAAGCGGTGATGCCAGAACACGGTCCGGCCGGCGAAGTCGGCAGCGCGCCTCAGATGATCGACAAGCGTTGCGGTCGTGCCGCCGGCGAGATCTTCGGCCATCAGCGCACGGGCTTCCTTCGCGAGAGAAGGCTTGACGTCGGTGTCCCACCACTCCAGTTCCCGCCGCCATGAACGCTCGCGAAACACCTCACTCGCGCGGCGAATCCGGCGACGGATCTCGGGATGCAGGCGACGCACGATCTCGAAGACAAGCCGGGGCGGCGGTCCCTTGGCGCCCTTCGGCGCTCCTACCGGGCGTGGGGCCATGTACGCGAAGCGATTGATGATCGCGACCTCGAGATGGTCGAGCAGCACGCCATAGGCTCGAGTCCCCTCGGCGAAGCCCCGCATCATATTGGGCGGGAAGATCTTCGCCATCAGCACGGAGAGCGGTCGCGTCAGGTGCGTCTGCTCGAGCTCCCAGGACCCTGGCGAGGGCGGTACGAAGTCGACGGCGCTGTATGAGGTCATGTGACTTCCGTGTGACGATGAAGTTTTACCACGGGGATATCCATCGAGCTGCCCGGGATTTCGCCGACGCCGCTTTCACGTTGTTCCGGCACGTCGCGATGAAGGGTCGGCTCTACCGGAGATGGAATGGGACGGAAGTGACGATGACGTTCGGACGGAAGAGCAGGGCACCTTTGATGAGCAGCGCGCGCTGGTTGTGCAACAGGTGCTGCCACCACTTCGCGGGAACGAACTCGGGCAGCACAATCGTGATGTACGTGTTTGGACGTTCGTGCTCTATCAAATCGATGTATTCGAGCAGCGGCTCGAGCACCGACCTGAAAGGGGAGTCAAGTACGACGAGCCGCACCGAACCACCCCATACCTTCCACTCGTCCCGTAGGGCGGCGATCGCGGCCGCGTCGTCATTCACGTATACGGCACGGATGTCCGTAGAAATAGACTCCGCGTACCGGAGCGCCGACACCACAGCACGTTGCACGCCGCTGAGGGGCACCATCACGATGTTGGTACGCCGTGCGGGCGGCGTCCAGTCGCGTAGTGTCAGCTGCGCGGCGACGCCGTCGTAGTGTTGCTTCGTCTTCTCGAACACGACCACCAGGCAGGGGATCAGCACGATGACGATCCAGGCCCCGTCCGGCCCCTTCGTAATCGCCACGATCACGAGCACGATGCCCGTCAAGAGCGCACCGATCCCGTTGACCGCCGCGCTGCTGCGCCATCCGGGAGTCCGCAGGCGCCGCCATCGCAGGAACATCCCGGTCTGCGACAACGTGAACGAGAGAAAGACGCCGATCATGTAGAGCGGGATCAGCTGGTGGGTGTCGCCCTCGAAGGCAACGATTAAGAGTCCGGCGACGACGCTGAGGGCGATGATGCCGTTGCTAAAGGCGAGCTTGTCGCCCTGGTTCATGAACTGCCGCGGCATGAAGCGATCGCGGGCCACGATGGACGCGAGGCGCGGGAAGTCGGCATAGGCCGTGTTCGCCGCCAGCACCAGGATCAGCATCGTGGCCACCTGAAGGGCGTAGTAGAGCGGGGTGCCGCTGCCGAAGACGGCCCGGCCGATCTGTGACACCACCGTCTCATGCTCCGTCGGGATGGCCCCGATGCGGCTGGCCAGGAAGCTGATGCCCAGGAACAAGGTGATCGCAATGACCGCCATGACGAGCAGCGTGGCGGAGGCGTTCTTCGCCTCCGGTGGACGAAACGCGGGCGTCCCGTCGGAGATCGCCTCCACACCGGTCATCGCCGTGCAGCCATTAGCAAAGGCCGTGAGCAGCGCGAAGGTGGTCAGCGTGCCCGTGTCAAACACCGGCAGCGGGTCGGCGGGCGGCGGCGACGGGGGCAGGCCGGTCAGCGAGCGCACGAGGCCCGTCACGATCAGCGCCAACATGATGCCGATGAAGCCGAACGTCGGGACCGAAAAGAGGCGGGCCGACTCCCGGAGGCCGCGCAAGTTGCCGAGCATCAGCGCCCCGACGAAGGCGAGACCAAGCTCGATGCGGTTGATATGGAGCGTCGGGAACGCGGACGTGACCGCGGCGACGCCGGCGGCGACCGACACGGCCACCGTCAGGGTGTAATCGATCAGCAGCGCACCGGCGGCGGAAAGGCCCGCCCAATCGCCCAGGTTCTCCTTCGCGACGATGTAGGCGCCGCCCCCTTGCGGATAGGCATGAATCGTCTGCCGGTAGGAGAAGACCACGACCCCGAGCAGGATCGCGATCATCGTCGCGATGGGAATCGAGTAGGTCATGGCGGCGAGGCCGCCGATCATCAAGACCCGGAGTATCTCCTCAGTCGCATACGCGACCGACGACAGCGCGTCCGATGACAACACGGCCAGGCCGGTGCTCTTTCCGAGCCGCTCGTGGTGCGCGAGATGGGAGGGGATGGGCTTTCCGACGAAAACGCGCTTGGCTTGCGCGAGCAACGACACGGGCACTCCAGGAGCCGACGAGGTTAGCTGACGGGCTCGGAGCTGGAAACTCTCCTACCCGCACGCGGTTTCAGCGCGCGCCGGATGCGCCCCGCAGGACTAGTGGTATGTCCCTCCTGAATCACTACCGGGCGCTCCGTTCCACCCCGGCTTGTCGCGCCCGGCAGATCGAGCTTGGAGGCTGGTTGTGACTCGAACTCATTCAGTGCGAACGGTCCACTAGATGCCTGTGTTGGGTCCCCCGTAGTCCGGGCGTCGAGCCCAGACGATTTGGCACCGCCACAGAGTAGATCCCGCGCCTGCGCCGGTCAAATCTCCGGCGGAGGCAGGTATAATCGGCAGTCCCTTCGATGCGGATCGCGCGGCAGTATTCCATCAGCGGGCGCGTGCAGGGCGTCGGCTTCCGGTACTACATCCAGGACGTGGCCACCCGTGAGGGCGCGAGCGGCTACGTGCGGAATCTCCCGGACGGCCGGGTGGAGGCCTTTGTGGAAGGCGACGAGGAAGCGGTGCTCCGGGTGGAGCGGGCGCTACGCACTGGTCCCGGCGGCGCACGCGTGGAGCACGTGGTCATGGAGACGGCCGAACCCTCAGGGACCTACAAGGCCTTTCGGGTGACTCATTGAACGTGAGCACGCACAGTGAACCCTGACCTGCGAACTTCGAACAGTGCCAACATGGATCTCAAAGCCCACATCAGAAGCGTCCCGGATTTTCCCAAAGCCGGCATCCTCTTCTACGACATCACCACGCTCCTGCGGGACCCGGACGGGTTCCGGACGACGATCGACCTTCTGACCACGCCCTATGAGGGGCAAGGGATAGACGTCGTCGTTGGGATCGAGAGCCGCGGCTTCATCCTCGGCGGCGCGGTGGCCCAACGGCTGGGCGTGGGGTTCATCCCAATCCGCAAGCCAGGCAAGCTCCCCGCCAAGGCCGTGCGCGAGACGTACGACCTAGAGTACGGGAAAGACGCAATCGAGATTCATGAGGACGCAGTGGATCGAGGTCAGCGGGTGTTGATTGTCGACGACGTCCTGGCGACCGGCGGTACGGCGCGGGCCGCGTGCGATCTTGTGAAGAAGGTCGGCGGAACCGTCCATGGACTCGCGTTCCTTATCGAGCTGTTGTTCCTCGAGGGCAAGGCCAAGATTCCTGGAGAGAACATCTACTCGGTGCTGAAGTACTGAAGCGATTGCCAACTACGGACTGCGGCGTACGGGACCTTCAGCCCGTGGTCTCTGCGATCCGCAGCCTGTCCTAGTAGCCAATGTTCCTTCTCCTCATCCTACTGGTGGCGCTTGTCGTGCTCGCGAGCTTCATTTGGCGCGAGGTGCAGCGGCGGCGCCGGGAGGCAGCGGTCCAGGCGATGCTCGCGACGTTCGGACCGGCACAGGCGGCGGTCCAACAGGACGCTCGGCAGCTGCTCGCCTGGCAGCCGCTTGCCGATTCGAGCCGCAAACTGTTTCCGGAGGCGTTTGCGGCCCTGGACGCAGCGACAGGACAGCGATTTCCGTTTTCAAAGGCCGTGATCGACCGTGTTCACTCGAAGTGGACGGCGGACTGGCTCGCCTGGGAAAAGGCGCACGACGAGGAATACCGACTGAAAGCCGCGGCCGTCGAGCAAGAGATCGGACGGGCGACGGGCGAGGCGGTGGCCTTGGCGAAGGCTCGGCTAGACCGGGTCCAACACGAGAAAATTGAGCGCTACCAGCAGCGGTACGAAGAGTACATTCTCACGGCGAAGGCGCTTCAGGGCTTGCTACAATCAGCGCCTGCGTCCCCGTAACTCCGTTGGAGAAGAGAGTCTCGAGACCCTCAGCCTAAGGGTCTGCTTAGGAATTGTGGGGCGACACGTCTGCACGCCGTTCCAGGAAAGGATGAGGGAAGCGATGAATCGGACAATCACTGGGTGCCTGTTGTTGATGCTGTTCGGCCCGGTCACAACCAGTGTCGCTCAAAACGGTGAATACCGGCCGCTTCGGATGCTCACGCCGCTCCCTTCGCCGGAACTGAGCGCCTCGGGCGGGCGAGCCTTCCCGGAGACGGGGCAGACGACTCCAGTCCCGGTCTCGGTATCGCTTCGGGAAGCGATTGACCGCGGACTGCGCAACGATGTGGTCGCGCTTGTGGGCGCACAGGACATTCGCGTCGCGGAAGGCGAGCGGTGGAAGGCGATGAAGGACCTGCTCCCGAACGTGTCGGCCCATGTCCTCCAGGCTCGCGAGCTCCTCAACACGGCTGCGTTCGGGTTCGATCTGGGAGTCATCGGTCCGTACAGCATCTTCGATGCACGCGTCTCGGTCATCCAGCCGCTCTTTGACCTCCAGGCGGCGCACAAGGTGAGGGCAGAGACGGCCACCATCGACGCCAGGCGGCACTCGTACGAGAATGTCCGCGAATTCGTGACCGTCGCGATCACCAACCTCTACCTTCAAACGGTCGCTGCCACGAACACGCTTCGTGAGGCCCAGGGGCGCTTTGGAGCGGTCGAAATCGGCCGCGTCGCGGCGCGCAAGGATGGGGAGGCGACGGCGCGCCAACGAGCGCAGCAAGATCAGATCTTGTTGCTCGAAAACGCGATGAAGAAACGAAAGCTGGCGCTCGCCAGGGCAATTGGGGTTCCGCCTGGTCAGGATTTCACGTTGACCGACCAGATCTCGTACTCACCCATCCATTTCACCTCGATCGATGAGGCCGTTGACCGCGCGTACCTTCAACGCGCGGATTATCAGGAAGCGCTGGATCGCGTCAGAGCGGCGGAATCCCGCGTGAAGTCCACCTCCAGCGCGCGCCTTCCGTCGGTGGTCGTGCAAGGAGATTACGGCGACATCGGGCCGAGCGCGAGCACGGCGGTCAAAACATTCGGATTGAGAACCCACGTCCGACTATCCATCTTCGACGCGGAACGGCACGGCAAGATCGTGCAGGCACACGCTGAGCTCGAACAGGCGCGGGCGAGGCTCAACGATCTGCGCACCGGCGTCTACTATGATGTTCAGGCGGCGTTACTCGATGTGCAAACAGCCGACGTGCAGGTGCGAGTGTCCCGGGGGGCGGTCGAAGCCGCGGAGGCACGTCTCGCCCAGAGTGATGCAAGCAGAATCAATCGCGGCATCAGTGTCACTCCGACGGCAGGTATCCAACTCGTTACGACCGCTGACGCCGACGCGGACGACGACCAAGCGCACGACGCGATTCTGGGTGCCCGCACGAACTACACATCAGCGCTGTACGGCTATAACGCGGCGAAACTCAACTTAATGCGGGCGCTGGGTGGGGTCGAAAAGACCATCGGCGAATTGTTCGCCGGTGGTCGCTGATCGTCGTTGAGCGGAATCGCTTCCGCACTCGGGGTTTTTGAGGCCCTCCGCCTGCATCAGCCGCGCAACCCCGCTTGCGGCTGATGGCCACGCCCTGCTATCTGCTCATATCGTCGCGAGCCGCGTCGTGACAGGACAGCACCTGTGTCTTCGGTCCTCAGGACTCGTGTGGCGAAACGGTGCGCCCGAACCCGTAGTCGGGGGCCGGTCCTGCCAGCGGTGGGCGCGCGGTCCCTCGCCAGAGCAGAGCGTATACTCACGCCGATTCATGCGTCTCGCACACACGCTGCTCTGCGTTGGTGCCTTGCTGTCCGCTCGAGCGAGCCACGCGGGTCAGGCGGGAACCGTCGACCCACAGGGCGCACTCTCGGCGCCGGTCGATACCCGCGCGCGCCCGGCCGAGATAGACGGGCCTGCCGCGCCGGTGCCGCCGGCGGTCGTCTCTCGTGACGCGGCCGGGCGCGTGACGATGCGAGCCATCCGCCTGACCGAGCCGTTGCGTGTCGATGGACGGCTCGACGAATCCATCTATGCCACGGTTCCCCCGGTTTCCGATTTCGTTCAAGCCGAGCCTCAGCCGGGGGCGGCGGCAACCGAGCGAACCGAGATGTGGATTTCATTCGATCGCGACCGGCTCTACGCGTCCTTCCGGTGCTGGGAAAGCGAGCCGGCGCGGATCGTCGCCAACGAAATGCGTCATGACAGCTCGAACATCTGGCAGGGCAATGACCTAGTCTCACTGATGCTCGACACGTTCTACGACCGCCGCAATCCCGTTCTCTTCGTGATGAACCCCCTCGGCGGTCGCCAGGACGGGCAGGTGAGCAACGAGCGGACCTGGAATCCGGACTGGAATCCCGTGTGGGAGGTCGAGGTTGGCCGGTTCGAGGGCGGCTGGACCGTCGAGGTGGCGATTCCGTTCAAGTCCCTCCGCTATCGGCCGGGCGACGTGCAGGTCTGGGGCATCAACGTGCTCCGCGCCAATCGCTGGAAGAACGAGCTGTCGTTCCTGACGCGTGTTCCACCGGGGCGAGGCCAGCAAAGCCTCCTCCAGGCCTCACTCGCAGGCACGCTGGTGGGGTTGGAGGCTCCGTCGGGATCGAGGAATCTCGAGATCAAGCCCTACGCGATCTCGGACGTGACCAGCGATGCCACCGTCGTCCCCACGCGTTCGAACGAGTGGGGGGGAGACGTCGGCCTCGACGTCAAGTACGGCCTCACGCAGAACATTACCGCCGACTTCACGTACAACACCGACTTCGCCCAGGTCGAAGCCGACGAGCAGCAGGTGAACCTGACGCGGTTCAGCCTGTTCTTTCCCGAACGGCGCGAGTTCTTTCTCGAGAATCGGGGACTCTACGATTTCGGAGGCGGAGGAGGCGACACGCCGATCCTCTTCTACAGCCGCCGCATTGGCCTCAATCAAGGGCGCAGGGTTCCCATCGACGCGGGTGGCCGACTCACAGGGCGGCTCGATCGGTACAGTTTCGGTGTCCTGAACATCCAGACAGCCGACCAGCCGATCTCGCAGTTGCGCTCGACGAACTTCTCGGTCGTGCGCCTGAAGCGCGACATCCTGCGACGAAGCAGCGTTGGCGTCCTCGTCACCGGCCGATCCGTCGGGGTCGCCGGGACAGGGCGAAATACTGCGTACGGGCTGGATGGCAACTTCGGGTTCTTCGACAACCTGACGATGACGACGTACTGGGCGCGCACGAGCACGCCGGGACTGTCGGGCAAGGCCGCCAGCTATCGCGCGCAACTCGACTATGCGGGAGACCGCTACGGTGCCCAGATCGATCATCTGGCGGTCGGCGATCACTTCAACCCGGAGATCGGCTTCGTGCGGCGTGATGACGTCCGGCGTACCTCCGGGCTCTTCCGGTTCAGCCCGCGGACGCGCAACAACGCCGTCGTCCGAAAATACTCGTGGACCGGCGCAATCGCGTATCTCGAGAACGGCGCGGGACGGGTCGACGCGCGCGACTGGGAGGGCCAGTTCGGCGTCGAGTTTCAGAACAGCGACCGGCTCACCCTCGCCTCCAGCGGCGGCTACGAGCTCGTGCCGGCGCCGTTCCGCATCGCGTCCGGCGTCACGGTTCCGGCCGGTGGCTACGAATCCGCCGGCGTGCGCGCGGCGTTCACCGGCGGCCGGCAGCGCAACGTGTCCGGGACCGTCGCCGTTGAACACGGCCGCTTCTACAGCGGCCACAAGACGGCCATGACCGCCAGTCAGGGCCGCGTGAATCTCACCCCGCAGCTGGCAGTCGAGCCGACGTACTCGATCAACTGGGTGAATCTCGTGGAGGGAGCCTTCACGACTCACCTCCTCGGCTCGCGGATCACCTACACGATGACCCCGATGATGTTCGCCAGCGCGTTGTTGCAGCACAGCTCGGACAACCACACGATGAGCGTCAACGCGCGTCTGCGCTGGGAGTATCAGCCGGCCAGTGAGCTGTTCCTCGTCTATAGCGATGAACGAGACACGCTGGGGCGGCGGTTTCCCGACCCGACGAATCGCGCGTTCATCGTGAAAATCAATCGCTTGTTCCGGTTCTGAGCCCATCGGGGCTCTTTTCGGGGAGGGAGACGACTTCTACTCTCGCCGAATTGGTCAGAGGCCTGTCTTTCGCGGCGGCGAGGCCGATACGTTCACAGGCGGCGGTGACGCGAATCTCAGATGAGCTACTGGTTCGCGCCGTAGACGACAAGCCTCTTGCAACGTTTGCCGCTGAGCCGCCGTCGCAACATCAAGTAAACTAACTGCTTACAGAGACTGCGTCCCCGTAGCTCAGATGGATAGAGCGCGCGCCTCCTAAGCGCGAGGCCGGCAGTTCGAATCTGCCCGGGGACGCCAACGCGCCCGCGTGGCGGGCGCGGAGTTCAGGATTCCAGGTTCACGGTTCCGGGTTCGCGTTCAAAGTTCCT
>Ga0209726_10007399_pt1 | contig 12299 bp, 9 predicted proteins | sample Subgrocontami54m_FD_187453 | JGI IMG/M metagenome (GOLD analysis project Ga0209726, IMG submission 187453) | Subsurface groundwater microbial communities from S. Glens Falls, New York, USA - GMW46 contaminated, 5.4 m (SPAdes) (version 3) | ecosystem: Environmental > Aquatic > Deep subsurface >... | reverse complement strand
CGAGGCCCTGACCACGGCGTCGCCCGGTGCCCGAAAAGGGCACGCCGGTAAATAGGGGGAAGCAACCCCCTGGCGACAACGGGGAGGGAGAGGAATGACTCCTCTCCCTTACCCACTTGTGGAGTTTCATGCATTGTGGCCTAGTCGCCCATTTTTGGTGTCGCAAAGGCTTATGAATCTGATGGTTACGGCAAAGCGCCACGACTGGACCGACTAGGCCAAGTGGCCCAGTCGATGGCACTGTCGCTTGGCGCCCGTAACCGCGCGTTTTTGAACCATGCCCAAAAAAGAACAGGCCGGATCACGGGGCCGGCGGCGGCGAATCAGGGCCGCGGACGGCGCGGTGCAGCCAGGCCCGTGCGTAACGCCAGTGACGCTTAGCGGTTACGGCGGACACTCCCAGAAGGGCGGCGGCGGCCTCGTTGCTCAAGCCGGCGAAGAAACGGAACTGGATGAGTTGTGCCTTGAAAGGGTCCGCCGCCGCCAGTTGGGTCAGCGCCTCGTCGAGGGCGAGCAGTTCCTCGTCCGGCAACGGCGCGGCCAAGTCGCCAACCTCCACGTCCGCGCGCTGCAGCCCGCCGCCGTGTTTCTGCCGGCCTTTGCGGCGCGCGTTCTCGACCAGGATGCGGCGCATGGCCTCGGCCGCCGCGGCGAAGAAATGCCCACGGTTCGCGAACTGCTGATCGCCGACCAGCCGCAAGTACGCTTCGTGGACGAGCGCCGTGGCGTCGAGCGTCTGACCCGGTTTTTCGCGGGCCATCTGCGCCGCGGCGAGGCGGCGCAGCTCGTCATAGACAACCGGCAGCAACTGAGCGGCAGCTTGAGGATCGCCGGCTTCGATGGCATTCAGAATCCGCGTAACGTCGCTCATGCCGGACCAGCATACCCGATTCGCTCGCTGCCCGAAAGTAGACCGCACACTCCTCTCTCGGCCAAGCACGCGACCGAGCCAGACGGCGCCCAAGCCCAAGACCAACTGCAAGCCGATATTGAGCTGCGCCAGCAACACCTGCCTGTCGTGCCAAAGGTTCTTCGTCTCGTTGCCGAAGCTCGAGAAGGTCGTGAATCCGCCCAGGATGCCGACGATCACAAGCGCCCGCGTTTCCGGCGACAAGGCCGCGCGCGCTTCGGCGAGTTGCGACAGAAGCCCGTTCGGCTCCTTCGCTGGCCGTTGCCCCTTCGCCCTGGCGGCCGCTCTTGACAGATTTGCCCGCCAACCCTATCACTTCCCCATCCAATCGTAGGGTGATGGAGTTCACCCGCAACTGCCCCGCACGAGAGCGAGGCTGATAACTCCTACCGAATGCCGGTAGGAGTTTTTCTTTTTTGCGGAGAACTGGCTGTGGACGCGACGTATGCGGCGATGTGGGTTGCGTTGCTGATCTTCCTGGCCAGTGTCATTTCGGTCGAGGCAGCGCTGTCGGCAGCCATCATCGAGATCGCCCTTGGCGTTGTGGCGGGAAACTTCCTAGGTCTCCACCCTGCTCCCTGGATGGATTTTCTCGCCGGGTTCGGGGGAATCCTGCTCACCTTCCTGGCCGGTGCCGAAGTGGACCCCGGCATCCTTAAGGCCAAGCTAAAGGAGAGCTTGCTGATCGGCGGGTTCTCGTTCCTGGTCCCGTATCTGGCTACCATTGGCTACTGCTACTGGGTCGCCAATTGGACATGGCAGGCCTCGTTGATTGCAGGTTGTGCTCTTTCAACGACCTCCCTGGCCGTCGTCTACGCGGTCCTTGTGGAGACTGGCCTGACGGATTCGACCATCGGCAAGATCCTCATGGCTTCAACTTTCGTGACCGATATGGGCACCGCCCTTGCTCTTTCCCTCACCTTTGCCGAAGTGAGTCTGCGGACCCTGTGGTTTCTGCTTGGGTCGGCTCTCATCATCGCAGTCGCTCCCCGCTACCTTCCACGTGTCTTCGAGCGCTACGGTGCCCGAGTCATTGAACCGGAAATCAAGCTGCTTTTCTTCCTCTTGTTCGTCTTCATGGCGTTGGGGAAATGGGGCCAGAGCCACGCGGTTCTTCCCGTGTTCGTTCTCGGCCTGTGCCTCGCCAAGATGTTCCGCGAGCACAAAGAACTTCAACGAAAGCTCCGCATTGTCGCCTTTGCCATGATCACCCCGTTTTTCTTCATCAAGGGCGGGATGAACGTCTCACTGTCCGAAGTCGCCGAGAACTGGCCACTCCTGCTCATTCTCTTTGGCGTCAAGAGCGTGGCCAAGTTCATTGGGGTTTGGCCTATGGCCAAGAGGTATGCGAACGATCATGCGGGGTATCTGACGCTTCTGATGAGTACGGGTTTGACGTTTGGGACAATTTCCGCTCTTTACGGTCTCCAGGCAGGCCACATAACTTCGGCCCAGTTTTCGGTGCTGGTGGCCGTGGTCATCGCCACTGCGATCATTCCCACATTTGTCGCTCAACGCTGGTTCTCCCCTGCACTGCCCGAACAAGACCAAGAGGAAGTCCTTGCTCAAGAAGAGGAGAGCATCTAACATGGGTTTGGGATCGGAGGCTAACAGTGTTTAGATTCATCCGCATGTTTGAAACCTGTCAACTCGTTGTGACACTAGCGATCCTGGCAACCGTCAGCAGTGAGCGCATTCCCATCGCGACCTCTTCTCTTCAGCGCGAGAATAGTGGGTTCCGAGACTCGATGCCTCGATGCTATTCAAACGCAGATTTCGCAGATGCTTGCAGATTACACAACACGGCAACATTCCTCTGCGTCAATCCGCGAAATCTGCGTTTCAGTTCTTTCAGCTACTTCGGCGCATACCACGTAAAAGCCTTCGTCTCTTCCTTGTACGCCAACTTGCCGAATTCTGCGGGGAGTTTCTTGCCGAAAAAGACAGAGTCGGCGTAATCCAAAAGGTCCGGCGTGCTCGGAACGTGGCCGACATCGCGGACACGGAAGCTGATTTTGTCCTCCGCCTTCAGGAAGGCGTACACCTTCTTGGCAGCCTGGTTCGCGAGCTGGGCGCCCTCGGGATTGGTCCACGCGTCCTTCAGGCCTTCGGTGTCCATCAAGGCACGCGGCGCCACCAAGGCAACCAGAAGATGCTGATCGACCGGCAAGCGGTCCACCTTGCCGATGAACTGGTTGAAATCGGGCCGGAACCATTGCGGCGCGTAGCCCACGACGTTTTGCAGCGTTTCGGCCTTGCCATTCCGCTTGGCGTATTCGTCGATGAAGCGATAGGGCGAGATCCCACCGGCCCCGGAATGGCTGGGCACCGTCAGGGCAATCCGTTCGTCGCTGGCAGCGTCGGCTACGACGTCTAGTGATGTCCCGCATGCCCGTCGCCGCGGAACAATTCATGATTGCGGTTGCCGCGCGCCAGCACGTACGCCAGCAAATCCAGGATCTCGTCGCGGCTCAACTTATCGAGCGACCCTTTCGGCATGATCGATTGCGGCACCTTGCGGCGATTGTCGATGTCGCTCGCCTTCAAGATCAGCGGCTCCGCCTTGACGAGCGGGTTTTCGATGATCTTCACCATTTGCGGCGTCTCTTCGAGAATGATGCCCTGCACTACCTTGCCACTCGACAGCTCGAATGCGAACGTCTGAAACTTCTCGTGAATGATGAACGACGGTTCAATGATGTCCTTCAGCACATCCAGCGGCTTCTTCTTCACATCGAGCTGGAGCAGATCGGGGCCGAAGTTGTTGCCGACGTTTTCCATTTTGTGGCACGCGATGCAGGTGGCGACCTGGAACATCTGCTTGCCGTTGCCGAATGAACGGCCCTTGAGATCGGCAACGGCGGCGGTCAAATCTTCCATCTTCCACTCGGTGCGCGGCCGGCGATCTTTGAGCAAATCGTCGCGGATCGGCAGATTCGCCTTGGCCAGGTACACATCGGGATTGGCGCGATATTGCTCCAGATCGGCGACGACGTAGAGAGCCCCGTGCATGCGCATCCAATGGCCGGGATAGGTGCAAACGTACGGATAGACGCCCGGCGCGGTCGGCGCGGTGAAGCTGAGCTTCTGCGTCTCGCGCGGCTGCAACAGATAACTGGACAGCAACACTTTGTTCGACTTCGGCACGAAATGGCGAACGGCGGCGGCGGGGTCCTGGGCTTGCGCCTCGGCCAGCTTGCCCAGCTCTTCCATCGCACCGGGCTGGGTGATGACGAAGTTGTGCGGCATCAGATCGACGTTCTCGAACAGGAATTCGACCGGCTTGCCCGCTTGCACGACGAGCACTTCCTTGTCGTACGCCATGCGCTCCGGTAAAGTCAGCAGCCGTATGACGCGGACGCCGAGTTCGCCCAAATCGGCCCGGTACTTCTTGGCGAGGTCGGCGGGCATGAGCGTCGTCAAGCCATCGGCGAATTCGAGGGCGTCGAGCGCAGCCGGCGACGTGCGCTCCTTCGTCGGAATCTGGCGGATGTGGGCCAGCATCAGGTCGGCGAGCGGCTGGGCGTCCTCTTTGGGCCAGAACTGCCGTGGGATGCGCTGCAGGGCGCGAACAGCCGACAAGCGATCATTGCTGTCTTTGACAAGACTGGCCAGGGTCTTGAAGGTCTTGGCCTCTTCGCCGCGCACGGCGGTGAGCGCGAGCATCGCGGCCGCGCGGATCGTGGTAGCCGCGTCACTGCCGCCGAGTTCGAATGTGGCCTTCACTGCTGGTGCCGCGTTCTTGTCCTTGCGGAGAACTACCTGCCGGTCGTGATCAAGGATCTTGAGAGTGAAGCCCTCGAGCCGTTTGCCCAGATCGCCGTCGGTGCGGTTATAGACAACGATGCTCTCGATCGCGGCGTCACGGCCGAGGTCAAGTTCCCACCACGGGTCCTTGCCGTTCTCGGGCGTGTGCGTCTGGCCCCCGTCGCCGAAGTTGCCGCTCTTGTTGCCGTCAATCGCGCGGCTGGCATCGCCGCCATGCGCCGTCGCTGATTGCGTCGCCTTGCCTTGGCGGGCGATGTTGCGGCCATCGCTGTAGACCTCCACCTCCGCCAGCGTGAGCGTCTTCTTGTTGCCTTTGAGTTCGATGCGGACATAACGGCCGACCGTGCCTGTGCCGCTCGTCTTGGGTTGTAAGTGGGCCGGCAGTTCTTTCAAGAGCGGCTCGATCTTCGGATAAAGGCTGGCGCGCACGCTGGCGTCGGCGATCATCGGCACCGCATTCAAAAGATCGCGCATGGCCGCCGGCGATTTCACGCCCAACTCCCACGCTTTGTCCGAGTTGCCATCGACGGACATCAGCGACACGAAGCCGATTTGCCGCATCACTGGTTGCTTGGCGGAAGTCGCAAGCTTCACCAGTTCAGCGCGAACTTCCGTCAACTCGTCCGCCCTTCGCCCTGCGAGCATGCGCACGAGATCGAAGACGACGGCTTCCTCGCGATTGTCTTTCTTGTCGTCGATGCGGGCGATGGCGTCGAACAACACGCGCAGCTCGGTCTTGTTGTCGCCTTTCGCCAGACTGCGCAGGGCATCGCGGCGCATTTCATCGCGCACGCCGGGACGCAACAGCAGCTCGGTGTTGACCGGCCGCGTGCGTTCCATCTTCACCAGTTGTTCGACGCTGATGTTGCGCAAGAAGAAGCGCGCCCCCGCCTCGCTGGTGACCGGGACCGTCTTGCCGGTTGCCAACATCGCTTTCCATATCGGCTCCAGCGTGCGCATCGTCTCCTTCGTGCAATAGTCGAGAAAGAAATCGCTCGCGGATTCGCCGGCGATCAGCGGCACTTCCACCGCTTCCGGCACATTGAAGAAACTCGCCGCCCGCACTGCTTCCAGGCGTACGCGCGGATGCTTGTCGGCCGCCTGTTTCTTCAAGAGCTCCAGTGAATCCGAAACCTGATCGCGCCAGTAGCAGAGGACGCGCGTCGCCGCCGCCCGGGCCCGATAGTCCGGCGAGTTCAGCACGGTCTTCAGTAAATCCGCGTTGACGACGTTGTGACTCTGATGTAGCCACAAAGCTTCGAGCTGATGATGCTCGAATTCACTGCCCTTCTTGTCGAGCGTCGGCAACCATTCGCCGACCGCGGCGAGCACGTCGAGTGTCTTGCGGTTCGACAGCTCGATGCGCGTGCGATAGCGAACGCGGTCGTCGTCGTCCTTCAGCAAGTCGAGTAATTTGCGCGTCGGCTGATCGGCGATCAACGCCGGCTTCTCGAGCGGCCGGCCTTCGTAGGTCACCTTGTAAATGCGGCCATGGATGCGATTGCGATTCGGATCGCGCAAGTTGTGCTGCATGTGGCCGATGATCGGATTCTGCCAATCGAGGAAATACAAGGCGCCGTCCGGGCCGATCTCCAGGTCCGACGGGCGGAAGTTCGGATCGGTCGAACTCACGATCGGTTCCTGCTCGTCGGCGCCGAACCCGGAGCCGTCGTCCTTCATCTTGTAGCGCATGATGCCCTGAAAGCCGATGACGTTGGCGATCAAGTAGTTGCCTTGCCAGTCGGGCGGGAAGTGTTTCCCGGAGACAAACTCGGTAGCGGGGCATGGCCGCGTCTTCTGTGGGAAGAACGGCTTGTACCCGGCGCGGCGCATCGGATACTCGGCTTTGCCGGAGAACGGCGCGGCGAAGTAGTTGACCGCGCCGGTGCCGTCGGTGACGAAGTCCTGGCCCCAGCGATCGAATATGTGACCGTGCGGGTTGGCGAAACCGTAGCCGACGTAGACTTCGAACTTCCTGGTGCGCGGCTCGAAGCGGTAGACGCCGGCGTTGGCGCAGCGCACCGGCGGACCATACGGCGTTTCCACCTGCGTGTGATGGAAAGTGCCTTCCTGAAAGTACAACGCCCCGCCGGGATCGAGCACGAAGCTGTTCATCGCGTGGTGCGTGTCGGCCGAGTCCATGCCGTGTAGCACGCGCTCGCGGTAGTCGGCCTTGCCGGTGCCCTTGGTGTCCTTGAGGAACATCAAGTCAGGCTGCTGGCCAACGAAGACGCCGCCGTTCCAGAGCTCCAGGCCGGTCGGCACGTGCAGCTTGTCGGCGAAGACGGTCATCTTGTCGGCCTTGCCGTCGCCATCGGTGTCCTCGAAGATCAGGATTTTGTCGTTCATCTCCTCCTTGGGCTTCCAGTGCGGATACGACGGCATGACCGCGACCCACAGCCGGCCCTTGGTGTCCCACGCCATCTGCACGGGGTTGGCCAGGTCGGGGAACTGTTCTTCCGAGGCGAACAGCGTGATCTTCAGGTTCTTGCCGAGCTTCATTTTCGCGATCGCCTCTTCGCCGCTCAGATAGAGATGCTTGCCGTCGGGTAGCGAGCCGGGCTTGTTGGTCTTGATTTCAACAAAGGACGGCGTGTTGCTGTCATCGACGTTGTATTTCTCACCGCGCGCCGCCGCCCAAACGGCCTTGTCGCGATTGGCGGTCATCACGTCGAGAATCTGCATCTCGCGCTGGGCGACTTCGCGATTGGTGTTGATCTTGTTGCTGCCCATCTCGGTGAATTTGAGGTCCGCGCGGCCGCCGAAAATCGAGTAGCCATCGACGGTGCGATAGCGGTTGAACCAGTAGAAATTGCGATCGAGGACGGCGGCGCGAACCTTTTCCAACGCCGCTTGCGGCTTGGCGCGACCGTGGTCCCCAAAGAGGACCGCATCAATTGCTGCCGCGATCTGCTTGTCACCCTCTTCGGTCAAATGAATCCCGTTGATCGTCAAAGGCCGCTGCGCCTTCGCATACAAGTCCTGGCTCGTCGTGAACAAGTCCACAAAGGTCACGCCATTCGCCTTGGCCACCTCCGCCATCGCCGCCGTGTACAGTTTGATGCGTTCGTTGTTCTCGCGGCCTTCGGGCAGATTCGGGTCCTTCAAGTTTTCATGAGCGATCGGCGAAAACAGCACCAGCCGCGGCGCGGAGGCTCCGTTGTACTTCTGCTTGAGGGTGCCTTGGACAAGGTTGGTCAAGTCCGACTTGAACTTCTCCAGCCCCGCTTGGCCCGCGAACGACTCGTTGTAACCAAAGAACGCGAAAATCACGTCGGCCTTCGTCTTCGTCAACCATTCGTCCGGCGTGCCGAAGCTGGCGGAACGAAGCCGCAGCGTCAATTCATCGCCGGAGAAGCCAAGGTTGCGGAACGAGAGATCGTGTTGCCGAAAGCGAGCGGAGATCAGCGTCTCCAGCCAACCGTGGTGCTGCATGCGCTCGGCAAGCGTGTTGCCGATGATGCTGATGTGATCGCCCTTTTTGAGTTCGAGCGGGGCGGCTTGGGTGGTCAAAGCCGACGAGATGATGAGGAAGAATGCGGTGAATGCTTGCATGATGTTGATTCTTGCGTGGAAAACTCGTGGTGGGTTCCAAGAGTGTCATTGTCGAGTTTCCACGTGCAGAAGGCAACGAAATCCGTGAGAATGACGTACATGCATCACTTAAGCACCATCAGGCTCGTTGTGGTGATTTCGGCCCTGCTCCTCGGCTTGCGCGCACCATTGGTTGGCGATGAACCGCGCGGCATGCAATCGATCCGTGTCGCCGACGACCGCCGCACATTCGTCCTCGAAGGCACCGGCAAGCGCTTCACCCCCTGGGGCTTCAACTACGATCACGACGAGAAAGGCACCCTGCTGGAGGATTACTGGGAAGCCGATTGGGACCGCGTCGCCGAGGATTTCCAGGAGATGAAGGACCTGGGCGCCAACGTCGTCCGCATCCATCTGCAATTCGGCAAATTCATGGACGCCGCGGATCGGCCCAACGAGAAGGCCCTCGCCCAACTCGGCAAGCTCGTCAAGCTCGCCGAGAAGACGCAGCTCTATCTCGATCTGACCGGCCTGGGCTGCTACCACAAAAAGGACGTGCCGGCGTGGTACGACGAACTTTCCGAAGCGGATCGTTGGACGGCCCAGGCGAATTTCTGGAAAGCGATTGCGAAACGCTGTGCCGCCAGTTCCGCGATCTTCTGTTACGACCTGATGAACGAACCGGTCGTTCCCGGCGGCAAGCGCAAGCCGGGCGATTGGCTGGGGCCGCCGTTTGCCGGAAGTCACTTTGTCCAAGTCATCACGCTTGATCAGGACAAGCGCCCGCGCTCCGAGATTGCTCGAAAGTGGATTAAGCAGCTTGTGTCGGCCATCCGCGCACATGATCGCCGGCATCTGATCACCGTCGGGCTCGTCGATTGGAGCCTGGACCGGCCGGGGCTAACGTCCGGCTTCGTTCCGGAGAAGATCGCCGCCGATCTCGATTTCCTGTGCGTACACATCTATCCGAAGGCGAAGAAAGTGGACGAGGCACTAGAAACGTTGAAGGGCTTCGCCGTCGGCAAGCCGGTGGTGATCGAAGAGACCTTTCCGCTGCAATGCTCGAAGGCGGAGTTCGCACGCTTCTTCGACGAATCGGAAAAGACCGCCGCCGGCTGGATCGGCTTCTATTGGGGCAAAACGCCCGCCGAGCTGCGCCGCAGCGGCACGATCGGCGATGCGATCATGCTGCAATGGCTGGAATACTTCGAAAAGAAGGCGAAAAGCAAATAACGTGCGGCTATTTCTTTCGTGTCTCCGGGGCCGGCGCCGCCAGGTCCTCACGCTCAATCTCATCCCAAAGCGCTTGCGCCATGCGCCGACCGTTGTCCGGCGTGACCTGGTCCGCGCTGATCGGCGTGGTGATCGCCGAGATCGGCGTCACCGGGCGCGGCGGCGTGTCGCGCAGCTTGAAGTCCATGTCAACGCAACCAGCGCCCATCGGCGCCAACAATAACAGAAAGAGTAGTCGTCTCATCGTCGCTCCTCCCGCGTCTTGGCGGAATCGGCATTCGCCGGCAAGGTCTTCGGCCCGGGTTCGAGCAAGCTGAAATCCAGGCCAATCCGTTCGGCCAATACACGCTCGTCTTGCGACAAGTTCAGCGCGGCGGCGCCGGTATGCCTCACGTAGGCATCCCAAGCGCGTTGATCGAGCCGCTCGGCGAAACGATCGAGTTCCTCATCCTTGGTGTCGTAGGCGATTTGCCGCAGCTTCTGACAAATCTCGGCGCGGCGCTTCCAATCAAGCTCGACCCGCACCCGGCGCGCTGCGTCGAGGTCAGCCTTGGCGTCCTTGGCCGGCTGCCCGGTGGCGTCTTTTTGGCCTTCCGGCACTTTCTTGGACGACCACGGCCAAAGCCGCGCGGTCCAGGACGATTTCGCCGGATCAGCGAGCACGCGGCTGGTTGTCTCGCCGAGGGCGGACAGGCCCAAGACCAGCGTCGCAGCGAGCAAAAATGATCTTCGTCGCATCTTCGACCCTCAAGGCACCGTCCGGCACGAATGTTCTCGCACCGACGGCACGGCAGAATCTCCTATTTTGATGGCGGAGAACGGGGAGATATGCCAAAATAAGCCCTGCTTGTCCAGAGGACTTTGTAGACCGCGCACTCCGTGTGCGGCGTTCCGCACACGGAGTGTGCGGTCTACTTTCGAGGCCATACCATGCGACGATTCCTAATGGTCGGCATCTTGGCGGTTTGGGCAACACCGCTGCGGGCCGATGATGCGCAGGGCGTCAAGCAAACGATCGCCTACGTGCAGAAGCTGCAAACTTCGACCGGCGGCTTCACGGCGACCGCGCCGCAGCCGAATGTCCGGCTGGCGCCGAATTTGCAGGCCACGTCGGCGGGCGTTCGGGGGCTGCATTATTGGGGCGGCGAAGTGCCCGACAAAGCCGGCGCCATTAAGTTCGTCGAGAGCTGCTGGGACGAAGCGTCGGGAGGATTTGCCAATTTCCCCAAGGGGAAGCCGGATGTCTTTACGACCGCCGTGGGCATGATGGCGGTCAGTGAATTGAAAATGCCGACCAGCAAATACTGGCTGCCCGCAACCAACTATCTGGCCGAGAATGCCAAGGGGTTTGACGACATTCGCATCGCCGCCGCCGGTTGCGAAGCACTGCAGAAAAAACTGCAGAGCGACCTGCCGCAGATAGGTATTTGGGTCGAAGGATGGGACACCGAAGTGATGAAGGGCCGAAATGCGGACGGCACGTTCGGCAAAGGCGCCGGCAAAGCGCGCGACACCGCCAGCCGAATCGTGACCTTGATGCGCATTGGGCTTACGGTGAAAAACCGCGACGCGGTGCTGAAAGTGCTGACGGAAGGCCAGCGCCGCAACGGCGGTTACGGCAAGGAAGACGATGAGAACGCCTCCGATCTGGAAACAACCTACCGCGTCATGCGCTGCTTCGTCATGCTGAAAGCCCGGCCCGACAACGTCGAAGGCGTTCGCTCCTTTGTCGCCAAGTGCCGCAACGAGGACGGCGGCTACGGCACGGCGCCCGGCCAGCCGTCGAATATCAACGGCACTTATTTCGCGGCGATCCTCCGGCATTGGTTGGACAAGAAAGAATGACGGGACCATTTTCTCGCAAGGGTTTCGGCGAGCGCGAAACGGTAAACAAGTCCATGCCTAACTGCGTTATTTGTGGTGAAGCGCTGCCCGATGGCACGCGGGTCTGCACGATCTGCGGCAGCAGCCAGCCGGACCAGAATGTGCCGGTCGCCGCCGTGGTAAGCGCGCCGGCGACGACGTCGAAACTGGCGCCGGGCGCGGCCATTCCACCCGGCGGCCGGGTGTGTCCGGCGTGCGGCAAGATCTACGGCGCCGACTTCACCGACGCCTTTTGCGCGTGCGGTTCCGAATTGGTGTTAGCCGCCGCACTCGCCGAGCAGGAGCGGGCGCAGACCACGGTTCCCGCCGGCCCGACGCGCCCAGCCGTGGGCACACCGTGCATCATGTTGATCGGACCGGACAAGCAGCCGGCGCAGTTTTTCTCATTGACGAAAGATGCGGTGCTGATCGGCCGGCTCGACGCCGTCGCCGGGGTGTTTCCGGAAATCGACGTCACCGAATGGCTCGACTCCGCCGCCGCGCGCAAAGTGTCGCGGCAGCATGCGCTGATCTTGCGGGCGCGCACCGGCGGCGCCTTCACGATCCGCCCGCTGGCCGGCAACACCGGCACGCAGATCGAGGCCGACATGGTGCCGGCCTTGCACGATTATCCGCTCAAACCAGGCACGCGCATCATCCTCGGCGGCGCGGTTCGGTTCCGGTTTGATATCGCTTGAAATTGGTGAGTCGTGAGTCGTGAGTGGTAATGCGATCGACCACTCACCACTCACCACTCACCACTCAGTTCGAGTTTCGCAGATGTGTAAGCGTATTTCAAGCGGCCGAACGACCAAAATGATGGCGCCGGATGGTTGGTAAGAACATCATGGGATGTGGAAATCGCCAGGGCCGAGCTTCTCATCCGGTCCGGCTGAGAAGTTCGGTGAGTTGGGTGAGCCAGGTTTTTAGTCGAGACCGTTTGGGAACCAGTGTCGCGTTTTGTTCGTCGTAGCTGACCCGCCGCAACGTG
>Ga0209726_10007391_pt1 | contig 12305 bp, 9 predicted proteins | sample Subgrocontami54m_FD_187453 | JGI IMG/M metagenome (GOLD analysis project Ga0209726, IMG submission 187453) | Subsurface groundwater microbial communities from S. Glens Falls, New York, USA - GMW46 contaminated, 5.4 m (SPAdes) (version 3) | ecosystem: Environmental > Aquatic > Deep subsurface >... | reverse complement strand
GCAACATGTGGCTCACAAGCGGCGTGCCGGATAATTGTTTCGCCTTCAGCCAGTACTGCCGCCATAATCGTATTTTCGGTAGCTGTGACCGAGGCTTCTGATAAAAATATATCGGCGCCTTCGAGATGTGAGGCTTTTCCAACATAATCTTCCTTGGTAGTTACTACCTCGGCTCCGAGCATATAAAGCGCGTCAAAATGCACCCCGATTGGCCGTCTGCCAATAATACATCCGCCAGGATGCCTCATTTGAGCCTTACCCATTCGCGCCAAAAGCGGTCCAAAAAAGAGAATCGAAGCGCGCAGTTTAGAAACAAGTTCGCCATCAAGTTCGTGCTTTTTGATGTTTTTACAACTTATCTTGAGAGTATCGGTCCCAACGCCCTTGACTATGGCACCCAAATCTTCCAAAAGCCTGGCCATTGCATCCACATCAGAGATAAGCGGTACGTTGGTGAGCGTACATTCATCCTCGGTCAAAACACACGCGGCCATTTGCGCCAAAACAGCGTTTTTGTTGCCTTTTACTTTGATATCTCCCTTTAGCTTATGACCACCCTCAACAATAAAATGTGACATTAGTCTTCCCCCATTAAAAATATTTCTTCGCGTAATTCAATTCCAAATTCTTTTTTTGCTCTGTCTTTTACCATTGTAATCAATTTCATCACATCTTGTGACTTACCATCGCCAAGGTTTATAAAATAGTTGGCGTGTTTGTCAGATATCTGGATATTGCCGCTTTTTTCGCCCTTCAAACCCATTCGCTCGATCAAATACCCGGCCGAGGTAGTCAGAAGTGGTGTTGCCAAACGCAGCGCATCCACGTGATCAAAATTGCGAAAGACACAGCCAGAACAGGCTACTCCAACTGGCTGAGTCTCATTACGATAGGTCAACTGTTTAGTCGCTTCTTCCCACATGGCGTGCGGATCGGCCACTCTTTTGAGTCTAAAGACAGCTGACAAAACAATCTCGCCGGTATTTTGAATCTCTGACTGATCATATCCGAAGTTAAAATAATTGCCATCGACATCCCTGGTGTTGCCTTCCTTATCAAGAAGGGTCGCTTGAGAAACGCTGTTGCCAATAAATTCATTTAAGTAGGGTCTAAAATGTGAATTGATTTTAAGCCCACCGCCAACGGTCCCCGGCACGGAGAGTAAAAACTCGAGACCTTTAAGCCCCTCGTCAATTGTAAACCTCGCAAGTCTATTCATTGACGTTCCGCTCTCGGCTTGGACATAAATCTCACCGACGGCCTTTTCGTCATTTTTAATTGCACCCTTGATCCCGGCGATTTTGATTCCTTCTGCCCGATTTTTGACAACCAGTCCAGGTAGTCCTTTATCAGAGATAAGCACATTGGCTCCCCCCCCAATTACGGTAAAGGGGAGTTTGTTATCGATGGCCAGTTTAATTGCCTTGACAAGCTCATCGGTTGTCAGTGCTTCAAAATAAATCTGAGCCGGTCCGCCGATGCGAAAATAGGTGTGAGCGGCCATGGGCTCGTCAAATTTGACCCTGCCGGGGCCAAACTGATCGCTAAATTCTTTTTTTATATCTTCGCTTAAAAGTTTCATATTTTTAAAGTTTTAGGAGAGCGGATAGTTATTGCGACAACGATTGCAATAACGTTTAGCTCTCGCAAAATCTATGCATTTTTTACCTTGTCATAGATTTTATAAATACTGCCCGCTCCCATTGTCAAAACAATATCGTAATTTTTAGCATCGGTTGCAACTATCTTGGCGGTTTCTTCAATAGTTCCCGAGTATTGCGCTCCGACGGCTTCTGCTAACTCGACCGCTTTTTTTTGAAGGTCTCCTTTTTCCCTCGCACCGAAAATATCAGTTATCATGACTTTATCAAAGTTGAGTGATTTTAGCGATTTTTTGAAATCATCAAAAAACATCTCAACTCTGGAAATCGTGTGTGGCTCAAGGACCAAAAGCAGTTTTTTACCCGGATATTTTTTGGCTAAAGCCGCAGCAGTTGTGGCGATTGTATAAGGCTGCACAGCATAGTCGTCATAAAATAAAGCCTTACCAATTTTGCCTTTTTCCTCAAGCCTACGGCCAAGACCGCTAAATTTGGAAATCGAACTTTTTGCATCAGAAATATTTAATCTTAACTCCTGGGCAACGGTTAGAGCTGCATCGGCATTTTCCTGCCTAAAATCTCCAATGATTGAGAGTTTGGACTTACCAAAGTTTTCAATTTTAACAACGACGACACCTTTTGTATCTCGTATCAGCTCATCAAACTCAGCACCTTTGGGAATGATCAATATGCCGCCGGGCTTAATGTTGGCGATAAATTTTTTATATGAACCAATAAGTTCATCTTTTGTCTTGAAAAAATCAGGATGATCCCAGGCAATGTTTAAAATGACGGCAATATCAGGCTGATAATGTAAGAAATTATTATTGTACTCATCGGCTTCGCAGACAAAATATTTAGAGTAACCCAGTCGAAAATTGGTTCCCCAATCCAAAACTTTGGCACCGATTTCACAAGTTGGATTAAGATGAGCATCAATCAAAATCTTACTAATCATTGCCGTGGTCGTTGATTTGCCGTATGCCCCGGCAACCGCAATTACAAACTTATCAGCTTGCAAAAACTTGCCTTGAAATTCTTGCCAACTGATAACCGGAATCTTTTGTTTTTTAGCATCGGCAACCTCTTCATTTTTGGGACCTAATCGCTCAATTGCTGGGGAAGTAACCAAAAGGCCGACATTGTGCAAATGTTTGGGCGAGTGTCCGACTGAAATTTTAATGTCTGACTTGTCCAAATAGGCCGAATCTTCTGACATGTCACATCCGGTGACATCATAGCCAAGACCTTTAGCAATCTGGGCAACAGCGGATGCACCCGCTCCACCAATACCCATAAAATGTACCCGCTTGGCCAGCTTTTTATTGGCCTGCGCCAACTGCTCAGGATTATTGACCCCGTGCCACTGATTCTCCGAGATTTTAAATGGCGTCACTTTGTCTTTAGCCTCAATGCCGATTTTAATTAGATCAACAAGATAATACTCACCCGTTACCGGCGATTTTTGGACTTTTTTAATATTTTTTTGAATCCAATTGTGATCAAAAACATAGGCCCCAGCATTGACCTCTTTAATGCCCCTGACCACATCGGTGGCATCCTTTTCCTCAACAATGCCCAAGATATTTCCGGTCTCATCGCGTACAACCCTGCCAAGCCCGGTTGGGTCCCCGATATCGAGCGTTGCAAAAGTCAGCGTGTTCTTACCCTTTGTATGACTCTTAAGTAAATTACTAAGTACTTCAGACTCATAAAAAGCACTGTCGTCACCACTCACAATTAATACGTTTTCGATATCTTTATTAAGAAGCGGAAGAGCCGCGGCAGCCGCATCGGCTGTGCCTAATTGATTCTTTTGCAAGGCAAACTCAACACCATACCCGGCAAGCGTTTTTTTAACCATTTCGGCCTGATACCCGACAACCACGATGATTTGATCAGGTTCCACCTCGCGCACCGTGTCTAGGCTGCGCTCGATCATTGTGCGGTTACCTATTTTATGAAGAACCTTTGGCAAAGGTGACTGCATGCGTTTACCTAAGCCCCCAGCCAAAATTATGACTGCGTTATGCATATCTGATTTTTCTAAGAATTGCGCGCGAAGCCTCTTTTTGGTCGCTCCAAGGAAGCTCCCTTTTACCATCCATATTGATAGATTTTTCGTGGCCTTTACCAAGAAGAACGACTGTATCGCCGCTTTTGGCTAACGTTCCGATGGCGTATTCAATCGCCTCGGACCTATTAGCAATCTTAAATAAATTTTTACCTAATTTCCCACCCGCTTTTTTGGATCCGGATGCAATCTGACTCATAATTGAGGCCACATCCTCACCCCTTGGGTCCTCGGCAGTAAGTATGACAACGTCGGCAACAGACGAAGCCGCCTGCCCCATCAGCGGTCTTTTGGAGATATCCCGCTTACCGGCAGCTCCAAAGACCGCAATGACGCGACCCTTGGTCTTTTTCTTTAGAGCAGTTAAAGAGCTGCTGATTCCGTTGGGCGTATGGGCAAAATCAACATAAACTTTAAATCTCTGTCCATGATCGATCCTCTCAAGCCGGCCCGGGATTCCGTTAAATTTAGACAAAGCGCGCAAAATGACATTTTCAGGCACACCCACAAGCTCGGAAACGGCCATTGCAGCCAAAGCGTTGGATAAATTAAATCGACCCTCCAAAGGGATAGAAAGTTTGACCTTGCGCATATTAAAATCAGTTGCCTGAAAGAGGGAGTAGGTAAAAATTCTACCCGGAATGAACCTTTTGATGTGATTGTAAGAGGCATCATCGTAGTTAAGAATGCTAGTTTTGGCATTTTTAAAGAGTTTAGCCTTGGAGCGGATGTAATTTTTGATATTTTTGTGATAATCGAGGTGCTCGTGAGTGATGTTTGTAAGCACTGCCACTTCAAAGTTGATTCCAGCGACTCTATGCTGATCAAGGGCGTGAGAAGTCACTTCCAAAACAACATATTCGACTCGCTTACTTGCACAGTCGCTTAAAAACTTTTGGATATACCTGGAGCTTGGAGTGGTCGTATGAAAGCCAGTTTCGACAAAATCCCCGTCAATTGAGGCTCCAATTGAGGATAAAATAGCCACGCGGTAGCCTGCACTTTTTAAAATGTGACCAATCATATGCACGGTGGTGGTTTTGCCGTCTGTGCCTGTTACACCGATTATTTTTAGTTTTGCGCCGGGATTGCGAAACGAAGCTACTGCAATCTGGGCCTCGAAAAGATGAATTAAGTTTTTGATCTTTCGAAACATATTTAATCCAAGCCTGTATTATATCCTATAACAGTGTTATTATCAAATATATTAGGCTTGAGCGGGCAGATTTTGGGGCAGGATCTGAATATTAGCATAATCAACTTAAATTCGCATTTTTTCTCATAATGAAGCTATTGTGGCTTGATTCCCCTAATTGCCAAGATTTCCTTTGCAATATCAAAAAAGGTCGGTGCAGCGGTTTCTGATCCAAAAATAGACGAGGTAGGCTCAACAAACCTTACTAACATGATAAATTGAGGGTCTTTGGCAGGCGCAAAGCCGATAAACGACGCTATTGTCTTTGTTGGATCATAATGCCCGGCAATTGGAATCTGAGCCGTACCTGTTTTACCTGCAAATGAGTAGCCTTTGGGCTTATAAAACTGTGCCTCGCCCTTATCAACGGCGTTGACCATCATTTCGGTCACGGTTTGAGCTGTTTCTGATTTGATTATTTGCTGAGATTTGGTCGGCGCGGTGTGAATTATCTTATCCCCATCAATTATCTGGGAGACAATATAAGGTTGTTTAAGAAATCCGCCATTGGCAATGACTGATACTGCCTGGATCATCTGCACCGGTGTCACCGCCAAACCCTGGCCAAACGAGGCTGTTGCCAGGTCAATATTGGCCCATTGCCCCACCGGCCGTAAGATACTTGAAGTTTCACCCTCCAGATCAATCCCGGTTGATTTTCCAAAACCAAACTTTTTAATAAAATCATAAAATTTGTCTTTGCCCAAGACTTTTGAGATAAAAACCATTCCGATGTTATCTGAATGCTCCAAAACCTCGGTCATGGTCGAGTTGGGATGATACTGATTGTTCCAGGTTTTGACTGTATAGCCATCAATTGTCGCCGGACCATCGCAGATATTACAAATTGTGTCTGGTGTCACCAAGCCCTGATCGATTGCCGAAGCCATCCCCACCACTTTAAAGGTCGAGCCAGGCTCGTAGGTATCCCCGACAAGCGGGTTTTTATAAAGCGAGGCATCATAACTATCCCATTTGGCCGGGTCATACGAGGGTGAGTTTGCCATAGCCAGAATCGCTCCGGTTTTGGGATCGGCCACAATCACCGAGCCTAGTTTGGCCCCATATTTGGCAACAGCCAAAGCTAGTTTTTGCTCGACCGTGTACTGAATACTGCGATCAATCGTTGTTTTGAGCGTGCGGCCATCAGTCGGATCAATCCCAAAATAGCTGGCGGTCAGGATTGGGTTACCAAAAGCGTCCTTTTCCTCTTTAATTTTACCCGGCCTACCCTTTAACTGGCTATCATAGTACCCTTCGAGGCCAAAATAGCCTTTATCATCGCCAAAATCATCCTTACCGACAAAGCCCAAAAGTTGGGCCGACATCGAACCTTCGGGGTAATATCTCGTCTGATCAGGCGTAAACCCGATGCCTGCTAGTTTCATGCTCTCAATCGTCTCTTTATCCGATTTGGACACTTTTCGGGCTAACGATATCCAAACTTTATCTTTTTGAGACAAATTAGCCTCAAATGTCTTTTTGTAATCCTCAAACTTTTGCGCCTCAGCTTTCTTTTCCTCATCGGTCTTCTCAACGCCGGGCTTATCGATCACTTTATTCTGATATTTATAGAGAATTGAAGCTAATTTATTGGTAATTTCTTTAGGAGTGACTTTGAGATCAGGAATTGAGGCATAGACCAAGTAGGCAGTCTCACCCATCGCCAGGACCGATCCATCGGCTGAAAGTATTCTGCCGCGGGCTGCAGGAATTTGGGCACTTGTTAAGTGCTGACGCTCAGCAATTGCCGCATATTTTTCAGCCGACACGACTTGCCAGCTAAAAAGCCGGAGAATCAACAATAAACAGATGGCGGCAAATACTATACCGACAATTTTGATTCTCAGATCGATATTTTCCATAATTACAATTTTAATTGTAACAAGTAACTAGCAACACAGGTGGGATCTTTTTCTGAATTCTTACTACTTATTGCCTATCACTTATCACTTAAGTGAAGCAAGCGGTAATGGGGTTAAAAATGAAGTATTAGGAGTCTCAACAAGGCCTGCTTGGCGGGATTTGGTGGTAATGTTGGCAAGCGATCCGAGCTCGGCCACTTCTTTTTCCAGATCCCGATTGGATTGCTCCAACGACACAATCGAAGCATGAGTCTTGGATACTTGGGAGCCGTAAGTTGCCAGCCAATTAGAAAGCGCCAATTGGGCTAAAAACATTACAAAGGCCAGGGCCGCTAAGGCAATAATAATTTTTCTTAAATTGTCGGTTTGAGCCACAGAATGGACTCGAACCTCATGATGGCTTCGAACGGGCAGCATTAATGTTTCCAAGGAGACAAACAAGTTTTTCTCCTTTGGGTTTCCTCTTTTCTTTAAGTTGTTAAAGTTTTCCTGGCAAAGCCAGATAAAACTTTGGTTTTCAAACTTTTTCTGCGGCTCTCAAACGTGCGCTTCTAGACCGCCTGTTAGTATTAATTTCCTCATCCGAGGCTTGAATAATTCCATCGGTAATCTTTTTCAAGCTAGGATTATCCATAAACTTTTTGACGATTCTGTCTTCGAGTTCATGGAAGGAAATTACTACCAATCTTCCACCTGGTTTAAGTATTAAAAGTGCACTCGCCAGTCCCGCTTCCAGATTCCCCATCTCATCGTTGACCGCGATCCGCAGAGCCTGAAAGACTTTGGTCGCCGGGTGGATCTTGCCCCGGTCCCTGACAGACTTGACTGATTCTACAATCCCCGCCAGCTCACCCGTCGTCTCGATCTTGCCTACTTTACGGGCGCTGACAATAGCGTCAGCAATGACCCTACTAAACTTTTCTTGACTGTATTTATTAAATAATTCATTTAATTCATTCTTGCCTAGTGCATTTACCAGATCGGCTGCCGTGACGCCCAATTTCGGATCCATTCGCATATCTAGAGGCGCGTCTTTCCCAAAGCTAAATCCTCTTGATCCCTCATCCATTTGATGTGAAGAGACCCCTAGATCCAAAATCACCCCATCTACTTGCCTAAACCCATTCCTTTTAGCAATCTCAGATACATTGGCAAAATTTCCGCGAGTTAGTGTTAAATCCTCGGTTTTGAGAGTCAAATCCGCATTTAACTCCTTTCCCATTCCAAACCTCTCTGCAGTACGTTGTAATGCCTCGGGATCCTGATCGATTGCCAGCACCTTACCACCGGCTTCTAATATTAGCCTCGTGTGTCCACCGTCACCGACAGTACCATCAATATAAATTCCACCGGGTCTAATGTTTAAATACTTAAGTGTTTCAGCGGGTAATACGCTGATATGATAATTAGAATTTGACATTGGATAGTTCCTTTGTTGCTTTCAGCCACAAATCTTGGCTCCAGATCTCAAAATGATCCCCCGCACCTACTACAACAACTTCCTCATCTAAGTGAGCATAATCTTTCAAATCTTGTGGGATAACCAACCTACCTTGCGAATCGATTGGGACATATTGAGCGAAACCAAAAAGATAACGGCGTATCTGACGTGATTTTTCATCCGATATTGGGCTTTCAAGGTGCTTTGCTGATTCCACTTCCCAGCCTTTCCTGTCATAACCAAAAACACATTGTTCAAAGCCTTGCGAGAGAATTACTTCATTCGCAGAAAGACCCTGCCTTAATTTTTTTGGTAAGGAAAGTCGACTCACGTCGCGCTGAAAGAGTGGATTATACTGCCCGAGAAACATTTTGCTTGCCCTGAAACCTCAAGAGAAAACTGCAGACTAGGAAGAAGCTCCTAGCCAATCTTCACCATCTGTAACCATTTTCTGCCAAAAGATAATTTGTGTCAAGGGGTTAAATAGCTCCGCCTAGTTGCTCGATCACAATTTTTTTAATTCGCATCCACGGAAAGGTAAGGGGCTCTTTTTACCAGGCTAGTTCTTCTTACCCATTTTTTTAACAATGCTTCATTATGAGAAACTAGAAAACGAGAAGAGCAGATGGCAGTTCGAGCATTAATATTATCTACCAATTTTGATGTAGCCTTGATGTACTTAATTGAATCAGGATTCCGTTCTTGTGAGAGGAATATGCACAACTTTGGGGTCAGAACAACCGTAGTCTCACAATTTGGCGCGAGTATGCCTAACCCACTTCCCCAAAACCCCTCTGGTTTAACGTTAAAAGTGAAGGCGGGATTATCTGATGTGATGAACGCTTTATTTTTTGGCGCCTCCCAAATTATCCATTCCATTTGAGCAAAAATTATATAAAACTCATTAAACATTTGAATCATAGATTTAAGCATATGTTCTTTAGGAAACCTGAGATCATAATTTTTATCAACAAAGGTCTTTTGTATATCTTCCCTTTGTTTTTTGCTAATCATTTTCCCCTCTTTTCTTTCAATTTCATCAATAATTATGTCAAAGTGTGCGTCAAGCTTGGCAGTTCTACTCATAATTTCTTTTGTCATTTTCATGCTCATTGTTTCCGTCCTGCTAAAGGAGTTAGGAACTCGCAAATACATTACAGCTAAAAATGTAGCCATATCAACCTTTCCTTGTTCATCGAGATTTTGCTTACCTACGTCTAAATCTTTAACTAGTCTTGATGCTACTCCTTCTATTTCACTAAACATCTCTTCTAAAGCAGCGCTTTGTTCACCATCATTTTGGGTAAATACGTAGTAGGCTTTTTCACCCGCTGTATTCTTTGCCGACTGATTGCGAAATTGGTTTAGTTTGCGGTCATATACCCACAACAGTTTATCGGATGAAAAATACTCCAGTAAAAAACGGGGGACGTAATGCTGAAACGATTTTAATTGTAAGTTCATATATCATTAATCGTGAATCTTGCTTTGAAAACTTTTGGCTATAAATTTACCCATTCTAATAATAAGCCAATTGTCAGTATTTCACTCTTTCGAATTTTCTTCTTCAGGCAAAATGATTTCTTTTAACCATCTCTTTTGCATTGTGAACAAAATGAATGGCAAAGATCGGCCTAATTGGGTTAAAACTGTTCGAACCTCATCTCTTTTATAAGAGTGATCGGTTGAAAAATCTTTATGAACTACTATTGCTGATATATACAATGCTTGTATAAATTGGTTTTTCATCTCTTCAATTTTTCTTTGAGATATACTTTGCGATTTTAAGTAATCCTTAAAACCAGAAAAATCAGCATTCATATTAACCTCTTTAAGGATATAGGCAGTCTCTGATTCGTCTTTTTCCACAACTAGTTCACATGCATCGTTTTCTTCATATCCCAAATCTAGCCATGCTTGCTTAGAATAGGTGTTTGGTTTTGGTAGCGCAAGCTGCTTCGTTTTTGTGGTAGGCGGAGGCTGTGTCGGGTTATTTATTGAAACTTCAGGTTCTGTGTATTTTATTATGATTTCTTGTGAAAGAGGTTCATCATAGGCACGTGTGAGAGTGATTGTAATTTTTTCTTCTGTATTTATAAGTTTATCTGTCAATTCTGGAGGAAGTACTTTTAAGGTAAGTCGACCATTATAAAGCTTATAGGATCCAACTCTTCCCTTAAAATCAAACAATAGCTCACCTTTATCCGCATCTCTGTACAAGTAGTCGTTTTTTGCATCTGTCTCTAAAATTATCCTTGCATAAGTATTGATCGGGATACTTTTGTAACCATCACTTTTAATCTCATTATCTTTAATCTTCAGAAATGTTGGAAAGTTACGCCCTTCATAATTTGTTTCCGTGCCAGTTCCTATTGCAGACAAGTCGGAAATTCTCAGTGGACCAGTCAAAAGTTTTCTGAAAGCAGGGTCAATACTGAGTAAGTCATTTATAAAAGTTTCAAAATCTTTTGTTTTCTCAATACTTTCAGCAATAGCTTCACTCCTTCTTTTCATGTTGAATTCTTTAAGGAATTCATTATTTTTGAGTTCATTTTTTATAATTGCCTCAACTGCAATTCTGTGTCTGTTCTCTCTCATGGAGTCTCTTGTAGGTGGAAAAACGTCGTCAAATTCAACGGATGGACTTTCAGAACAATCAATATAAATGGCTATATCTTTGGCGATGTATTCCAGTCCAAGGTTATCCCTCAAAAATTGTCTTGAAAACTCTCCGTGTGATTGTCCATTTCTGATGAAGAAAATACATTCATTATTGTTAGAGATCCTTTCGCTTTCTATAAAACTTTTTTTATTTTTTCTTTTCTTGGCAATGTAAATATCTATATCCACCGAACCTAGCTTGGGCAAAAGAACCTTTTGGATTTTTGTGGTAGGTATGCTGGGCCCTTCAAGCTCCTCTTTATTTTTCTTCAACCTGTTCAAGTTTCCATCAACTTCTTTTCCTGGACCGACATTACTTTTTGTCTGTGCATCCAAAATGCGAAATGGTAATGCGGGTGCAAACAGATAGCGATTAAATATACGATTTAAATCCCTGTCAACATCAGAAGAGTAGGGCAAGTCATAACTATATAACTTAATAACAGTTCCAGAAGAAAAACTTGATAAATCCAGTCGGCTATATTTAATGCAATCCTTCACCGATTTTGCTAAATCTTTTTCAAGAAACTCGAAAATTTCTCCGTCGTTTGTTAAATACTCATACCAAGCATGCTTAGTTTGAACATCTTGCGAGCGATTTTTCCTTATTAGTGTCCAACCCCACGAACCATAAAGGTTGCTCTCGTCTAAAAAGGATTTTGAAAGTATTAACTGGTACTTGTTATCACCACAATTCGGCAACACGCCAAAACTCCCCGTGCCGAATCTTCCATGGACGAAATATGTTTTTGATTTATTACCACCAAACTTTAGGAATGTTTCCTTGAATTTTTTTGGACTTTGTCCTTCACCTTTATCTATTAAATAAAAATTGGCTCTTTTATCTTTAAAGTTTTCCGCGACTACATAAATTAAGGATGCCAATTTATCTTTTTTCTCTTTAGTAATTGAATTTAAATCGCCATTCTCAATTTTGAAAAAAAGTTCAAGCGCCTGTTTTATACTTTTGGGAGCGCTTGAAGATTCAGGGTCTATTTTTCTTGCTTTACACTCTCTTATTAGCACAGCGTCTATCGCATTAGTAATTTTTTCAATTAATGCTCTTTCCGGGTTTTTTCCTTGTGATTCAATCAATCCAAAGTTATTATCGTTGTTGTCTACCGGGAACCAGTTCTTCTGTGCAAAGGTCTGCGAGTTGTTGTTTATTAACTTTGTTACAGACTCTTCGTCTTGGGCGTTTAGTAACCTAAAAAAAAGGTTTTTCACTAGAGTCTAAATTCTGTTTTTTTTGCGAAGTGGAATTTTGCTTTTGTGCTTCTCGTCGCTTTTTCAATTTCAGAGAATATTTTGTTTATTTCGTCCTCGCTGTATTCGTACGCACTGCGATTTGCACAATTACCGAGCGTTTTTAACTTACGAAGCACCTCGTTGGTGCGATAAGTTGCCAATCTTTTGAAACGTTCTCTTTTTTCCATACTATCCATATTTGGTAAGGATAATAAACATT
>Ga0209726_10007387_pt1 | contig 12308 bp, 15 predicted proteins | sample Subgrocontami54m_FD_187453 | JGI IMG/M metagenome (GOLD analysis project Ga0209726, IMG submission 187453) | Subsurface groundwater microbial communities from S. Glens Falls, New York, USA - GMW46 contaminated, 5.4 m (SPAdes) (version 3) | ecosystem: Environmental > Aquatic > Deep subsurface >... | reverse complement strand
GGCTCGCGAGCTCGGCCTTCAGCCATTCCGCGGCGGCGCGATCGATCGGGTCGGTTGCAATGATTCCGGCGGACGTCACCGCGAATACTGATGTGTGCCCCAGGTTGCGAAACCGGTAGACCTCACCGGCAATTCTCGTGATTTCGCGCTGTGGCGCCTGCGCAATGACGGACACGGCTGCCAGGCCCACGAGGGCCGCACCAATCAACGGAATGAGTCCCGACGGACCACGATTCATATGTCCTCCCAGAGAATCACGGACGCGACGATCGCGCGCTCCGGATGACTGCCCCAGGAGTGTAGCCGAGACTGCGGCGCCGATTACGTGTCGGACTTGGCCTGGCCTCGCCGCAGATCCTCGCCGAGAAGGATGGCCTCGGCGATCTCTTTCTTCGTCTTGCGGCGTTGACGACTCTGGCGCTGGATCGTCAGGTAGGCTTCTTCCTCCGTGATCCGCAGGTCGCGCTGCAGAATGCCCTTGGCCCGATCGAGCAGTTTGCGCGTTTCCAGGCGCTCCGAGAGCTGGCTGTTCTCGACTTCCAGCCGCGCCAGCTCGATTTCGGCGCCCACAAGGAAGCCGATCGTCGAAATCATCTGGATCTCGGATCGGGTGTGCGAGTGAGGCTGGCGGTGCTGCAGGTTGATGACGCCGACCACTTTCCCTCGGCAGAGCACGGGCACCGAGAGAAACGCCTCGTACCGGTCTTCGGGAAGCTCGTTGAACAGCTGAAACCGCGGATCCTGCGACGCGTCCCGATCTACTGCGACCGGCTGCTGATGCTCGGCCACCCAGCCCGTAATCCCCTGGCCCACGCGCAGCGTCAGCCGGTCGACCACGTCGGGATGCGGGTTCTTCGACGACCGCAGCACCAGGGCGTCGTCCTCCCGCACGTACACGAAGCACGAGTCGCACTGCACGATCGTCGAGACGAGATGCACGACGCGATCGAGCACCGAGTGGAGAGGGTCCGCCGCGGCGATACGGCTGCCGATCTCGTGCAGCGCGTCCATTTCCGGCGGGGAGTGTCGCATCATTTCCTTTTGTCCCGAAGCAGACCGGCCGCTCGCTCGGCGGTTTCCCTCACGAGAAAGCCAATCCTCGGGTGCGATGGCTCGAGATCGGATGTCAACCCGTATCTCGCGAGCGCTTCCGACGTGGTTGGACCGATCGATGCGATGACCGCCCGGTTCAGGCCCTTCCGTAAGGCCTCCTCCAGCCCCATCGTCTGTGCCACCTGCCAGAGATGCGTCACCTGCACGCTAGTCGTAAAAACGGCAACGTCCACCTCGTCGCGCGAGAGGGCGCTTACGGCCAGCTTCAGCGGCTCGACATCCGTCGGCAGCGCCCATCGATAGACCGGGACTGCCGTCACGTGTGCGCCGCGATCCCGAAGACCATCGAGCAACGCGTCGTTAGGGACACCGTACTCCTGCACGGCGACACGCGCGCCTCGGAGCAGTTCCTCGCCTTTGGCGTCCAGTGCGGCGAGCAGGTCGCGCCAGGTGTTCGGCTCGGGCGCCGCCACCCAGACCGGTACCTTGAGCTCGCCGAGGACCGCCAACGGTTTGGGGCCGCGCGCTGCCACCTTCGTGCGTGACAGCGCCGCGAGGAACGGCTCGGTCCGCCCCACGTGCGCGACGACGTTCAGGAGCGCGCGCGTGCCCACGCCGGTCAGAAAAATCACCACGTCGAATCGATTCGCGATCAGCGCTTCGGCGAACTCGACGGCTTCCGGGTTCGCTTCCAGCGGGACCTCGCGGAGCGCAGGCGCCACGATCGGCCGGCCTCCGTACGTCGAGATCAGCGAGGCCAGCTCGTTCGCGCGCCGGCTTTCAAGCGAGAGCACGCGGAGTCCTTGAAAACTCGGAGTGGACACGACAGCGATCATACTTAACGCTTCAAAGGTCAGGGTTTCGGACAACGGCCGCACCGGTCATCGGTGTCTCGACGTTACACAAAGGCCGTGGGAGGGATCAACGCCGAGAATGTGCCAATTGAGGATCTCTGCGACAAATATGTCTGATTAGACCAGGAACGCGGCCACCGCGCCCAGGACGAACCCGCCGCCGGCCGCCTGGACCCAGACTTCGCCTCTGTCGCGGAGGAAGCAGGCGCCGGCAAGTCCCACCAGCCCCGCCGCGAGGAGCAGCCGCCAGTGGAAGTCCTCCATTCGCGGCTCCGGGGGCAGGGCGACGACCCGGCGTCGGCCGGCGGCGATGATCTGATTGGCGAGACTCACGTCGGTGTCGCGGTCGAGCTCGAGGTAGGCGCCGCCGCTCGTCGTGGCGATCTTCCGCAACGATCCGCGGTCCAGGATCGAGTACACGGGAGGCGGCACTGGCTTCGTTGTCGCTGTCGCGGGGCGCGGCGGCTCGGGAATGAACCCTCCCGCGATGGTGCCCACGCCCACGACGTACACGGGGATGTTCCGGCGGCGCGCCAGTTTGAGGGATTCTTCGACCGTACCGCTCCACGCCTGACCATCCGTAATGAGGACGAACAGCGGCGCATTCGTCGACGCGCCGCTCAGATCCGCGTCGCGGTCGATCAGCCGCATTCCCCAGTACAGCCCCAGCTCGATGTTCGTATCCCACGTGGCGTCGTCTTCCAGCGGGAACGGCGGCTCATCGGCGAGGTGATCCATGAAGAAGAAGAGCGTGTTCGGATCTTTCGTTAGCCGCACCTGGGGCGAGGCGACGTGCGCGAAGACCGTCAGCGCAATGCGATCGCTCTCCTCCCACCGGAGCGAGTCGCCAAGCACGCGGAGGAAGCGGATCGATCGCTGCCAGCGGTTGCCCGCGACGTCCTTGACGTGCATGGATGCCGACCCGTCGAGCAGGACCACCAGATCGACTCCGCCCTTTCGCACCAGCGAGACGACCACGCCAGGCCGCGCGAGCGCCGTGAGGAGGAGGGCGGTGGCGATGATGAGAGAGAGCCAGAACAGGGAATCGCCAAACAGCGGAAAGCGCTGTCGGACAGGGACCTGACGCACGCGCAGGAAGCGCCGCAGGTCGCGCTGTCGCCGCGCGACCTGCCGGACCCATACCACGAGCAGTAGAAGCGGCGCGATCAGCAGCCAGAGCCATTGCGGCTCCTCAAAGCGGATGCTGGCGAGGTCCAGACCTGAGATCACGCGCGGTCTATCCTCTCCGGATGCGCGGAGCGCCGGTACCGGCCTTCATCTGGTCGCCTCGCTCGTCCGGCCGCAGCGGAACGATGACCTGGAACTCTTGCTGCGGCGTGTTCTCGGGCGGCGCGCCTTCCTCGCCATGCACATTCGGCCGCGACGGAGGCTCCTTCTTGGCCTCCATCGAGAAGGCATTCGCCGCATTCGGCCGCAGCTTCGCGAGGGCGTTGCGCACGCGCACGGCGTACTCGAAATTGTAGGCGCCGTCGACGTGGCTCGCATCTTTCTTGAGCAGCAGCGTATAGGTGCGGATGACCCGGTCCATGTCCTTCAGGACATCCTGAACGGTCTTGCGCGTCAGCGCCGTGCGGAAGGCGGCGTTTGCCGCAAGGAAGACGACGTCGGCGTCGAGGTCATCGCTCGCGAGCTCCGTCTCTTCGGACGGCAGTGCCGAATAGTCGCCACGCCAGTAGGCGGCCGCTGCGCGCTGCTCCTGCACGTCGGCCAGGAGAGCCGGCCCGACCACAGGGGTCCGTCCGGCCAGCCCGAGCGAGGCCTCGACCCCGCTGAACTCCGCCTCGGCCGCTTCAGGGGCGAGCGTCGCGAGCTGCTCCTCGGCGGCGGCCAGGCGGGCCTGCACCTCAGAGGCGCGGCGGAACGCCTCGCCACCGCCGGCGAGCACAAGCGCGGCAATTACGTAGCCGACGAACGTTCTCACGAGAGCCTCCTCATCACGGGAATCGCTGGAAGTGCGGAACCGTGAATTTCAGCACCAACGCCAGCGTCCAGAGCGCCGCCGCCGCAAACGCGAATGGGCCGAACTTCGGCCGCTGCGTGACGTACTGCTTGATATCGATCTTGCCGACGGCCGCACGATCGATATCGCCGATCGCCCGGAGAATCGTTGCCTCGTTGGCCGCTGCGTAGAATCGCCCGCCCGTTTTCTCCACCGCGTCCTTCCAGAGGGCGTCAGGGATTACCGCGCCCGCTTCCTTGTTGTAATTCACGCGGATCAGGTACACAGGCACTTTGGCCGCACGCGCCGTATCGACGACGTCCAAGACGCTCTTACCCTCCGTGATCACGCCGGCATCTTCGCCGTCGGTGAACATCACCATGATGTTGCCGGCCGCGTCGAGGAAATCGAACGCCTTGAACAGCCGCACGCCCTGGTCGATCGCCGTAGAGATGACCGTGCCCTGATCGGGAAAGCGCATGAACTCGCCGAAGTCGCCGATCAGCGAGAGGCTCAACAAGATGTTGTTGTAGTCGTTCGTGAATGGGGTGACCACGTACGCCTGATCGCCGAATTCTACGAGCGCCATCAGGTCGCGGTACTGGCTGTCCATCCGCAGGCGGACGAACCGCTCGGCGGCCGCCACCGTTGTGAAGAAGGCCGCCTCGGACGAGCGCTGGTCGGATGCCGGGGCCTTCCTCACGAGCGTCGGTGCGTCGAAGTGGCGCACCATGCTCGTGGACGCGTCGATCATCACGCAGATCCGCCGGCCGGGGAACGTCGTGCGCTTCTGCGTCAGTGACGTGTACGGATCGGCGAGCGCCAGCAGGAAAAAGGGCAGCCCGGCGAGCGCCAGGAGGAGCGGCGTGTGCCGGACGAACGCCAGTGAGGAGCGTCGAAATCCAGTCAGGATGGCTGGCAGCCCGATGCGGTCACCTTGTGTGCGCAGCCTGACGGTGGTCCGAGCGATCGCCACGATCAGTGCGAGCGCCACGAAGGCGATCGCGCCAAGCCAGGCCGAGTCACGCTGCCAGAAATGGAGCGATGCCGGGTCCGTGTCGCGCCACTCGGTGAAGCGCGACCCGAAGAAGGCGATCAGGTCGACTAGCGCGCCCATGCGCGGCCGTCCCCGCCGCTCAGCATGTGCGTCAATGCCCGATACGTCCTGACGGGCAGCGAGTGTTCACGCCGGATGTGCGAGAGACCACGCCTGCCGGCCTCCAGCGCGTCGTCCAAATCGGGCTCCGCGCTGTCGTCGCGCCCGTACGCGAGGGCCGAGAAGGCGCGGAGGGCCGACTCGAGATCGTCGAGCGCGTGAGTCGACCGGCCGGCCTTCGCCGCGCGAGGGATTGCCAAGGCCAGCCCGTCAGCCGTCGCGGAGGCCGATACGAGGATGCTCTTGCGGCCCCGGAAGGTCGGCCGGAGCAGCAGCTGGCCCTCAGCCGGCTCGGCGCCAGCCGGCGCTTCGACCTGCGTGACGTGGGTGCCAAGCGCGTAGGCTGTGACCATTCTCAGCGGGGCGAGAGCGCGGGCCGCCAGCTCGGGCGTCCACCCCTCCGCCAGGCGCCGCCGCCGCACCTCATCGAGCTCGCGTGCCACGGCGGCGAGAATGGCGCGGTCGGAGGCGTGCCGCACGACCGTCTGCTTCCGCTCGCCCCGCTTCCGGACGATCCCCACGATGGCGATGATGACGGTTGCGGCGCAGAGCCCGAACAATGAGAGCGCGACGATCCGGAGCACGGTCCCGCGAAACTGTCGGGTCTCGATTTGCTGAAAGGTATCTGAGGGCCGTTCGCGGATGTCCGACGCGGCGCTGGGCACGAGGGAGAGCACGCGAAGCGTTTGCGAGGGCAGGACATACTCGCGCTCGCGGCTCTCAATGGAAGAGTCGTCCTGAACCCGGCTCTGCACGCGATAGCCGATCGAGAGCGGCGGCAGCACGATTTCGCGGCCGAACTCTTCGCCGACGTACCGAGCCGTATATTCGTATTGAAAGAACCGCCGGTAATCGGTACGGATGTCGGTCGCCTGCGTGCCGCCGGTGATCTCGAATGGCAGCAGCTGCAGCACCGAGGGATCCAGCCGAGTCTGGTCGGGAACCACGGTGGTGTTTGCCGTCTCGAGCATAGAGCAGGTCAGTACGATCGTGAACAGCTCGCCGACGCGGATCGCGTTGGCGCTGGTTCGCCACCAGCACTCGATCGGCTCGACCGTCACGGTTTCTGCCGGAGCAGCCGGCGGTCCTTGCGCCTCGGCCGACGCAACCAGCGCGAACGCCAGTACGGCCATGCCGGCGATTCCTGTTCGCTTCATGAGGCCACCTTTCGCAGTCGGCGTTCGGCGACGAACTCGGCGAGCGCCAGGTCGCTTGCCGTGGGATCGACGCCAAAGCGCACGACGTCGATGTCGAGACTCTTCGCCAGGCGGGCGACCTCGTCCTGCCAGTCGCCGACGCGATGCGCCATTCTTGACAGCTCTGCGCGCGACATCATACGCGACCGCCCGGTCTCCACGTCGAAGGCATCGATCCAGCCGGCGCTCACCGGCGGCAGCTCGAACGCAAATGCGCTGTCGACGAGCACCACGAAGACGTCATGCATCGAGTTGAGCAGCGCGAGCTCTTGCAGCGCGGTATGCGGATCGTCGAACAGAAAATCGGAGACGAAGCAGATGAGCGCCGTCCTGCGCATGAACGATGCGAGCGTCGTGCTGAGGCTGCCGGCCTGCCGCATCTCCTGCATCCCACGCTGGTGCTCGTACGCATCGAGGCAGTGGATCACATGGTTCTTCCCGATGCGCGGGCGGACGGCCGAAAGGTTCGCGAACCCGGCGTCAAAGGTAATCAGCCCGAACATGTCCTGAAAGAACACAGCGGAGAGCCCTACGGTCGCGATGGCTCGCGCGACCGCCGCCGCGATTGGCTGTCCGTTCACCCCGCACCGTGTCGAGAGGGAACCATCGGCGACGGTGACGACGATGGCGGTGCTCGGCTGCTCGAACTCGCGGACAATAAAGGGGCTGAAGTTCGTCAGCGTCGACTGCGGCCAGTCGATCGCCGAGGGGCGGTCGCCGGGCTGCCAATCGCGAAGGCCCACGAAGTCGAACCCCGACCCGTGCGCGAGACTCCGATGGTCGCCGATAGTGACGTCACGCATCCGCCTGAGGATGAGCAGCTCGATCTCGCTGATATCGGACAGGCTGATGAGCGGCGGGTGATCGTCGGGATGGCTCGGACCCCGTCCCTTTAGCGACCGGGTGAGGCCCGTAAGTTCCGGTCTGTGGGGGTTCATGGCACCGGGACACGCTCGATGATGTCCTTGATCACCAGATCGGTGGTCAGGCCATGGCTCGCCGCGTGTGGACCGAGCCAGATGCGGTGGCTGAGGATGTAAGGCGCCAGATCCTGGATGTCCTCAGGGTATACCTCGGTCCGACCTTTCTCGAGCAGCGTCCAGACCTTGGCCAGGCGGCCCCAGCAGATGATGGCGCGCGGCGATGCCCCAAGGTCTACGCCGCGCTCCACCAGCTCCGATGGCGATCGCTGATACGAGTCGGTGTCCGGGTTGTGCGGCCGAGTGGCTGAGACCAGCTGCTGGATGTACTTGCCAAGCCGCTCGTGCAGAAATATCCGCTCGCTGATCACCGAGCGCAGCTGGATGATGCGCTCTTTCGAGAGCAGCACGTTCAGGCGCATCCGCTTGAAATCGAAGTTGACCAGCTTCTGCTCTTCCTCGGCCGGGAGATAGCCGATGTTGACCATGATGGCGAAACGATCGGTCGCTGCTTCCGAGAGCGGAAAGGTGCCCTGGCCGAGCTCCACCGGGTTCATGGTCGCGATCGCGAAGCTGAACGCGGGCAGCTCGTACGTCATCTTGCCGACGGTGACGGTCCGGTCCTGCAGTCCTTCCAGGAAGGCGCTTTGAGATTTGAGCGGGATCCGGTTGATCTCGTCGAGCAGGATCACTTCGCCGGAGGCAAGCGGGCCGAACTCGGTGACGAGCTCGCCCGTGTGCGGATTGATCATCTGGAACCCGACCACCTCGGTCGGCTGAAGGTCGGCGCGTCCCTGCAGCCGCGCGAACTTCGCGTTGCTGATAGCTGCGAGGATCACGCCGAAAAATGTCTTCCCGACGCCAGGGACGCCTCGAATCAGCAGGTTCCCCGCATTCACCTGCCTCTTTTCATTCTTGTCGTAGGTGGTCGGAATCTCAGAGAGCAGGACAACGTTTGCGAGCGTCTTGGCGGTTTCGTATCCGACGAGGGCCTTCCCGGCTTCCGCAACGACGGAGCGGTGAAAATCGATGGCCTCTTGGAGGTCTGCGTGCACGGCAGCGCAATCTTATAGGGGTATGCGCGTCGAGGAAAGCGGAAGAGCCGGCTGACGGCTCAAGCCCTAGGCCTTCTCCTCTTGTTCTTGCTCTTGTTCCGTTTCCGTGAGCTCGTCGTCTTCCAGGAACGGGTGCGGTTGAGGACCGAGGGCGATATCGGCAATGTCGGGGTCGACGCCGTCTTCCCGGGCTGTCTTGGGGCGATCCTTGGTATCCAACCGGCGTGCGGCCTTCTGCTGCCGCTTCTCGATGAGGGCTTTTTCGCGCGCACGCTTGGCCTGAGTCGGCCTCGATCGGTTGCTCATATCCTTGCTAAGTGTAGTCCATTGCGGCAGCCTGCGCGAGGCGCTGTCGCGCGATGTCCCGTGGGATCCCCGTCGCCCGTCGCTCTCGTGTCGTCTGCAGCCCGTAGCCGATACAATTCGCAGATGCCTGCGCGCTCGGCCGACCAGGCCGCGTTGTCCCGGTTTGCCGAATTCTCGCGAGCGGAGTGGGCGCGGCTGCGCGCCAGCACCCCGTTGCCGCTGTCCGAGCCGCAGTTACGCCCGCTGGTCGGCCTCAACGAGCGGATGTCGCTCGCAGAGGTGGCGGATATCTATCTCCCCCTTTCGCGGCTGCTCAACCTGCACGTTGCCGCGACCCAGAACCTCCACGCCGCCACCAATACTTTTCTCGGTACTACGAGTGCAAAGGTTCCGTACGTGATCGGCATCGGTGGCAGCGTCGCGGTGGGAAAGAGTACGACCTCGCGCGTGATCCAAGCGTTGCTGTCACGCTGGCCGGGACATCCGCGCGTCGATCTGATCACGACCGACGGCTTTCTGCTCCCGCGCGCCACGCTCGAGGCCCGCGGCCTGCTGCATCGGAAGGGGTTTCCAGAGAGCTACGACGTTCGCAGGCTCGTCCAGTTCATGGCCGACGTGAAGGCGGGGGTCCCGGAGGTCTCGGCGCCCATTTACTCCCATCTGCTGTACGACATCGTGCCAGGCGAGGTGCAAGTCGTCGGTCAGCCGGACATCGTCATCATCGAAGGGCTGAACGTGCTGCAGACGGGCGACGGCCGGCGCGGCCGCCCGATGCGAATGTTTCTGTCTGACCTCTTCGACTTCTCGGTGTACGTCGACGCCGCCGAGGCTGACGTCGAGCAGTGGTACATCGAGCGATTCCTGGCGTTGCGTGAGACGGTGTTCCAGGATCCCGCCTCGTACTTTCATCAGTATGCGCACCTCACGCCGCATGAAGCGGAGGAGACGGCCCGCACGCTCTGGCAGTCGATCAATCTGCCAAACCTACGCGAGAACATTCAGCCGACGCGCGAGCGCGCACACGTGATTCTGGAAAAGGCGCGCGACCACGCCGTGAAGCGCGTCAGGCTCCGAAAAACGTAGCCACCGCGATCACGAAGACAATTGGCTACAAAGGTGCAGCCGTGTTTTCGGCAGACCCTGGTTACCCTTTGAAATGCGGGTTCTGGATCAGGCCGATCACGTTGCCGAACGGGTCCGCGACGGCCGCCACTCTGATGTCCCCACCCACGTCCTTCACGTGCTGGCGCGGTTCGGCGCCGCGGTCGAGGAGGTGCCCATAGGCCTTCTCGATATCGGCCACACCCCAGTACGCCACGGCGTTGTTCCCGACCGTCACGCTGCTGGTGGCGTCCGGGTCCAGTCCCAGCTCGAAGCCGCCGATCTCGAAGCCCACGTAGAACGGCTCGTCGAAGTAAGGGTCGACACCGAACGCCTCGGTGTACCAGGCCTTGGCCTGCGCGAGATGCGGCACGTGATAAATCACGGTTCTGAGTCCCTGAAACATGACGGCTCCTCGGAGGGGAGACGTGCCTGGCGGCGTCGGCGTCGCGGCAGCACACGTCTTCCGGTGCTCGCGTTCGCCTACGTCCGCAGTCCCTGCGAGGTGGGTCGGCGGGTAGGGCCCTCTCGTTTCGTGAGGGAATCGAGGACCCGCTAGGTACGCGATCAGGATAGCAGAATCCCCTCTGATGCTGGGATAGTCTTGGGCCATGCCGTTGAAATCCATTCGCGCCTGGCTCGGGGTTGATGCACCGGAACAGGAGAAGTTTGCGCCGCTCCGCGAGACGCTCGAGACGCTGGACCATCTCGAGCCCGCGCGCGCGCGCTTCCTCGCCGCCTTTGCCTACCTGCTGGGACGCGTGGCGCACGCCGACCAGCACGTGTCACCGGAAGAAACACAGGCGATGGAAGCCCTCGTGCGGGACGAGGGACAGCTGTCGCAGGACCAGGCCATGGTGGTGGTGCAGCTAGCCAAGACCAGCAACCTCCTCTTCGGCGGAACCGCCAATTTTCTTGTCGCGAGAGAGTTTTCGGAGCTCGCGAGCTACCAGCAGAAGCTGGCCCTCATGAAGTGCCTGTTCGCGTTGTCCGTCACTGACGAGGCCATCTCGACCGCCGAGGAAGGCGAGATCCATCGCATCGCGAAGGAGCTTCGCATCGACCATCCCGATCTCGTGGCGCTGCGCGTCCAGCACCAGCGGCACCTCCCAGGTCTGCGCCGCGGCTGACTGCAGCCCGAGCCTTTCGCCAGCAGCCCTAAAGGGCTGCTCCACCTGTCATTGTTTGTCGACTCGAGCGAGTACTGGGCCGAAGAGCACTTGAGTTGAGGGTGGCGCAGCGCTTTAGCGCTGCTCCACCTGGGGCTAGACGTGGCGGCGCAGGGTGCGATAGTAGGCCAACTGCGCGGCCATGCCGAAGCAGTTGGCCTTGATGGCTTCACGGAACGTTCGCCGAAACACCTCTGGCCACGTGAGCGGCACCTGCAGCCGTGACAGCAGGACGGCCATGATGGTCAGCGGTGAGCGCGCGCGGCCGGCTGGTTTCCGGTCGTCGGGGTCCACGACGGGGCGTCGCTCGCCGGGAACGATGCCTCGGACGCCTCGCGCACCTCGTCTCGGTCGTGCGGGCGCCGCGGCAGCGCCGCCTGCAACCGACCTCGCGTGATCCGCCGGTGTTCAGGAGTCGTGGCGGCCCACCAAGCCGTCATGACGCCGCCGATGGCGAGCAGGAGGCCCGCGGTGGATCGCCGCTGAAAGCCGGCGAGCATGCAGACGCCGGCGCAGATCGCTGCCATCCAGCGCTCGTGGTCGCATGCGGCGGCCTTGCCGGGTCGATCCCAGACGTTCGGCTCCCCTCGGTGCTGGACGAGATTCGTGTTCATTTCGGTGCCCTCGGTGTGGGCGGTGCAACCGATGTGCCCCGCCGCGACGCGGCGAGCCCAGGGAAGAGCTACTGATGGCTTTTCCTACAGCCGAACGTCGAAGTCACTACAGATAGAACGCGGCGTAACTCATACATTTCAAAGGATATCAAGACGGCAGCAATGTAACTTCCAGAGCCGCAGTGACTTGGCGAACTTGCTCTTGCGACGACAAACTGAGCCGCGCCTGGCACCTCACTTGCTCGTTCGCCTGCGACCAAGGAATAGCAAAGCGACGGAACCCTCGAGGGGAGTATTAGCCCATGGCCGCACCGCATCAAACGCCTACCGACGTTCTTCATCGCGTCCAGGGTGAGTACATCGAGATGCCAGGGCTCCGCCTCACCACGGCTCAGGCCCAACGGCTTTGGGGGCTCGACCGCGCCGCCTGTGATGCCTTGCTTGGCGCACTCGTGGATGCAAACTTCTTGTTTCGAACCCGTGATGGAGCATTCGTGCGGTCGGATACGAACCGGACCGCGTAAACACACATCCCGCCAGGCCAGATGGTGCCAGTCCCGCCTTACGAGCCGTAAGACCATCAGGCCGCAACGCCTGCCTCAACGATCCCGGGTGAATCGTTCACCCGCGGCCACGATCGAGTGATGAACGGAGAACAGAACACGTTCTCCGTTCCTCGTTCCCACTGCGGGTCTACAACGCAAGACCCGCCGTACGTGCTCATTCAGCAGTCAGCACGTGGTCGAGCCACTTGGCGAGCGCACGGAAGGCCTGGCCGCGGTGCGCCACTGTGAGCTTGTCGAACTGGCTGACCTCAGCGAGGGTGGCCGCGTAGGGCGGGTAATAAAAAATAGGGTCGTATCCGAAGCCGCCGGTCCCCTTCGGCGTCGCGGCAATCTCCCCCTCAATCGTGGCGGAGGTCTC
>Ga0209726_10007383_pt1 | contig 12313 bp, 7 predicted proteins | sample Subgrocontami54m_FD_187453 | JGI IMG/M metagenome (GOLD analysis project Ga0209726, IMG submission 187453) | Subsurface groundwater microbial communities from S. Glens Falls, New York, USA - GMW46 contaminated, 5.4 m (SPAdes) (version 3) | ecosystem: Environmental > Aquatic > Deep subsurface >... | reverse complement strand
TGCGGCCGGACTTTTAGAAGACGGTCACGAGATGGCCGGCTCTATTGAGCTGGTCCGCTGCGGCAAGCCCCGCCGGGCCCGATCCGATCACGGCGACCTTCTTCCACGTGCGCGTGGCCGGAAGCTGCGGCGTGACCCAGCCTTCCGCGTACGCCCGATCGATGATCGAGACCTCGATGTCCTTGATGGTCACCGGCTCGTCGTTGATGCCCAGCACGCAGGCGCCCTCGCACGGCGCCGGGCAGAGACGTCCCGTGAACTCCGGGAAGTTGTTGGTCGCGTGGAGGCGATCGATGGCGGCGTGCCACCGATCGCGGTAGACGAGGTCGTTCCAGTCGGGAATCAGGTTGCCGAGCGGGCACCCCTGGTGGCAGAACGGAATCCCGCAATCCATGCAGCGGGCACCCTGCTCCATCAGGTCGCCTGTCGGCGACGGCAGGTAGACCTCGCGCCAGTCGTGAACCCTCTCCTCGATCGGACGCGTCGGATGCTTCTTTCGATGGATCTCGATGAACCCGGTCGGCTTACCCATGTGCCTGTCCCGAACCCGTGCGCACCGCGTCCCCCTGCGCCCGCCGCGCCGGTTTCTTCGCTGCCACGCCGCGTGCCTTTTTCGCTTTTGCGGCAACGACCGGCACGATGAGAGGCACCGCCTCCAGAATCGCGGCTTGCTCGACGCGCCGCCGTGCGTCCGCCGCGAGCGCGCGCTTGTAGTCGCGCGGCATGACCTTGACGAATCTGCGCTGCAACGCGCCCCAGTCCGCGAGCAACTGTTCCGCGTATCGGCTGCCCGTCAGCGTGATGTGCTTCATCATCGCGACCTGGACGAAGTCGACATCGTCCCCGTCGATGAGCGGCTCCAGGTCCACCATCTCGCGATTGCAGCGCCGCGAGAACTCTCCATCGCGATCGATCACGTAGGCGATCCCCCCGCTCATGCCCGCCGCGAAGTTGCGCCCGGTTCGTCCGAGCACCACGACCCGCCCGCCCGTCATGTACTCGCAGCCGTGGTCGCCCACGCCTTCGACGACGACGTTCGCACCGCTGTTCCGGACGCAGAACCGCTCGCCCGCGACGCCGCGAACATAGGCTTCGCCGCTCGTCGCGCCGTAGAACGCCACGTTGCCGACAATGATGTTCTCTTCCGACTTGAAGGTGGATCGCTTCGGGGGATAGGCAATCACCTTCCCGCCGGACAGTCCCTTGCCGAAACCGTCGTTGGCATCGCCGACCAGCGTCATCGTCATGCCGCGCGGGATGAACGCGCCGAAGCTCTGTCCCGCCGAGCCTGTGAACGCGATCTTGATCGTGTCGTCCGGCAGACCGACGGCGCCGTATTTCCGCGTAACCTCCGAGCCGAGCATCGTCCCGACGGTCCGGTCCGCGTTGCGGATGAACGCCGTGATCTCCACCGGCGTGCGGTGGTCGAGCGCGGGTCTGCTCTTCGCAATCAGGTCGTTGTCGAGCGCGAGGTCGAGGCCGTGATCCTGCGCCCGGACGCGCCTGCGCGCCACGCTCGCTGGCAGATTCGGCATGTGCAGGAGCGAGTTCAGATCGAGGCCGTGCGCCTTCCAGTGACCGACCGCGGTCTCGATGTCGAGACAGTCGGCGCGGCCGATCATCTCGTCAATCGTACGGAAGCCGAGCTCCGCCATCAGCTCGCGCACTTCCTGTGCGATGAATTTGAAGAAGTTCTCGACGAACTCCGGACGGCCCGCGAACTTCTTGCGCAGCTCCGGATCCTGTGTGGCAATGCCAACCGGGCATGTGTTCAGGTGGCACACGCGCATCATGACGCAGCCCATGACGACGAGGGGCGCGGTAGCAAAGCCGTACTCCTCGGCGCCGAGCAGCGCGGCGATGATGACGTCGCGGCCGGTCTTCATCTGGCCGTCGACCTGGACGACGATGCGGTCGCGCAGCTTGTTGAGTACAAGCACCTGCTGCGTTTCGGCGAGACCGAGCTCCCATGGCAGCCCGGCGTGCTTGATGCTCGTGAGCGGTGACGCACCGGTACCGCCGTCATGGCCGGAGATGAGAACGACGTCCGAGTGCGCCTTCGCGACACCCGCCGCGACGGTCCCGACGCCACCCTCGGCGACGAGCTTCACGTGGATGCGCGCGCGCGGGTTCGAGTTCTTCAGGTCGTAGATCAGCTGCGCCAGGTCCTCGATCGAATAGATGTCGTGATGCGGCGGCGGCGAGATCAGGCCAACGCCGGGCGTCGAATAGCGCACCTTCGCGATCCAGGGATACACCTTGTGTCCGGGGAGCTGGCCACCCTCGCCAGGCTTCGCGCCCTGCGCCATCTTGATCTGCAGGTCGTCGGCATTCACGAGGTACTCGCTCGTCACGCCGAAGCGGCCCGACGCGACCTGCTTGACGGCGCTCCGCCGCGAATCGCCGTTCGGATCGGGCACGTAGCGCGCCGGGTCTTCGCCCCCTTCGCCGGTGTTCGACTTGCCGCCCATGCGGTTCATCGCGATGGCCAGCGTCTCGTGCGCCTCGCCGCTGATCGAGCCGTATGACATCGCGCCGGTCGCGAAACGCTTGAAGATCGCCTCCGGAGGCTCGACCTCGTCTATCGGGACAGCCGGGCCCGCCGGCTTCAGGCGGAACAGTCCGCGGAGCGTCGCGCGATGCTGGTTCTGCTGATCGACGGCGTGCGTGTACTCCTTGAAGATCGAGTACTGGCCGCTGCGCGTCGCGTGCTGCAGCTTGAAGACGGTGTCGGGATTGAAGAGGTGATACTCACCGTCCCTGCGCCACTGGTATTCGCCGCCCGGGTTGAGCTCGTCGACGCCCGCCGGCTGACGCCCGAACGCGCGATCGTGTCGAAGACACGCTTCCTTCGCGATGATGTCGAGGCCAACCCCGCCGACGCGGGATGTCGTATGCGTGAAGAAGCGATCGATGAATTCCTGGTTGAGGCCGATCGCTTCGAAGATCTGCGCGCCGCAGTAGCTCGCCAGCGTCGAGATCCCCATCTTCGACATCACCTTGAGGATCCCCTTGTTGAGCGCCTTCACGTAGTGATCGATCGCGTCCTCGCGGCTGACGCCGGTGATCAGGCCGTGCACGATCATGTCGTCGATCGTCTCGAACGCCAGGTACGGGTTGACCACGCCCGCGCCGTATCCCATGAGCAGAGAGACGTGATGAACCTCGCGCGCGTCGCCCGACTCCACGACGAGCCCGCAGCGCGTGCGCGTGCCTTCCCGCACCAGGTGATGGTGCACACCGGCGGTGGCCATCAGACTCGGGATCGGCGCGAGCTTCGGCCCGACGCCGCGGTCCGACAGGATCAGGATGTCGTAACCCGCCGCGACGGCTTCGCTGGCACGGCGGCACAGATCGCTCATCGCCTGCTCCAGTCCCGCGCCGCCCTTCTCCGGGTCGAACATCATCGGCAGCGTCGTCGACCGGAACGGCGAGTCTGGCGGCAGGTGCCGCAGCTTCGCGACGTGTTCGTTGTGGATGATCGGGTATTTGATCTGAATCTGACGGGACGACTCGGGCTCCGGCTTCAGCAGATTGCGCTCGGGCCCGATCGTCGAGCCCATCGACGTCACGAGCTCCTCGCGGATCGCATCGAGCGGCGGATTCGTCACTTGAGCGAACAGTTGCTTGAAGTAGTCGTACAGCAGGCGCGGCTTGTCCGACAGCACGGCCAGCGAGGTGTCCGTGCCCATCGAACCGACCGGCTCCTCGCCGTTGACGGCCATCGGTCCGATCAGCACGCGCAGGTCTTCCTGCGTGTAGCCGAAGGCCTGCTGGCGCTTCAGCACCGTTTCGTGGTCGGGCTGTTCGGCCCGCGCGGCGGGCAGGTCGTTGATGTCGATGATGTTGCCGGCGAGCCATTGCCGATACGGATGCTGCGCCGCCAGCTCCCGCTTGATCTCGTCGTCGTCCACGATGCGGCCCTTCGCCGTGTCGACGAGGAAGATGCGCCCGGGATGCAGCCGCTCCTTGACGAGCACGTCCTCGGCCGGAATGTCGAGCACACCGACTTCCGATGCCATCACGACCAGGCCGTCCCTGGTGACGTAGTAGCGTGACGGACGAAGGCCGTTGCGATCGAGCACCGCGCCGATGACGGTGCCGTCGGTGAACGCGATCGACGCCGGGCCGTCCCACGGTTCCATCAACGACGAGTGGTACTCGTAGAACGCCTTCCGATCCGGATCCATCGTGTCGTTCCCGTTCCATGGCTCCGGGATCATCATCAGGATCGCGTGCGGAAGCGATCGACCCGTCATGGTCAGGAACTCGAGCACGTTGTCGAAGATGGCGGTGTCGCTGCCGCCCTCGCGCAGCACCGGCAGCACCTTCCTGAGGTCGTCACCGAGAAGGTCGCTCTGGAGCAGCCCCTCGCGCGCGCGCATCCAGTTGATGTTGCCGCGCAGCGTGTTGATCTCGCCGTTGTGGGCGATGTAGCGGTACGGGTGCGCGAGCGGCCACGACGGAAACGTGTTCGTGCTGAACCGCTGGTGCACCAGCGCCAGGCACGACGCGAGGCTCGTGTCCGAGAGATCCGGGAACATCGGCGCGAGCTGGCGCGCCGTCAACATGCCCTTATAGGTCAGCGTGTTCGCCGAGAGGCTCACGATGTAGAGGAAACGGCGCGAGAGCGCGTTGATGCTGACGCTGTCCGCGGCGTGCTCGATGCGCTTGCGGATGACATACAGCTTTCGCTCGAAGCGCTGCCGGTCGTCGGCGGTCTTCACGGCGCGCGGAGCGCCGATGAAGAGGTGCTGAAAGACCGGCTGCGTCGCCTTCGCGCTATCGCCGATGAGGCTGTTGTCGTTCGGAACGTCGCGCCAGCCAAGAACCGTCGCGCCCTCTTCCTGCACGACACTCGCGATCAGGTTGCGGATCGTTTCGCGGTCGCGCTCGTCGCGTGGAAGAAAGACCAGGCCCGCGCCGTACGAACCCGCGTCGGGCAGCGTGAACGAGACCGCCTTGCGGAAAAACGCATCCGGCGTCTGGATCAGGATGCCGGCGCCGTCACCGGTATTCGCCTCACAGCCGCACGCCCCCCGGTGCTCCAGGTTGATCAGGACCTCGAGCGCCTTGCGCACAATGGCATGCGACCGCCTCCCCTTGATGTCGACGACGAAGCCGACTCCGCAGGCGTCGTGCTCGTTTTTCGGGTCGTAAAGGCCCTGTACGGGAGGGTCGAGGTCGCGCGGATTGACCATGGTCGAGACATTCTGCAGATCGCCTGACCATAAGGGAAATACAATGATCTGAAGGACTCAATCTGTTTGTGTAATGCTTCGATGGGGTCAGACTCAGGTGACAGGTCGACTCACATCACTGAAGGGCCACTGTGAGTCGACCCGTTGAGTCTGACCCCGACAAGATCAATCGGGCTTCTCTCTCGCCAGCCCACGGCCGGATATTGCCAATCGGCTGAAAAACGAACCGATTTGCTCGTTTCTGCTCCTACTATCCCCGAGATCCCCATGGGCTGGACGGCTCCGTTCTGATCCGTGGGCTTAGCGCCCGGCGTCGCTTTCAGAGCCTCGACGGGCAAGCAGGAGATTCGCGATGCACGCACCGATGAAGTTCGTGGAGAAGGGTCTGTCGATAGCCGCCAATGGCGTCTGGCAGGTGTTTTCCGCCGCCAACAGGATCAGGCAGAACCCCTCGTTCACGCCCCGGTGGTCCGACAAGCCGCTGCTGAAGTCGTATCAGAAGACCAAGCCGCCGCTCGGATGGCCGCGCGAGACCGACTCACTCTGTCCCACCTGCACGCGCGAGGCGCGTCAGGAGATCCTCGACGGGAAGAAGGATGTGTCGATCCTCCTCAATGAGAAGATCGGCGAGATCAAAGCGACGATCATCGAGCGCGACGGCAAGATCCTCATGGTGAAGGACTGCCCTCTCCACGGCCACTTCGAGGACGTGATGGCCATGGACCCGGCGTTCTTCAAGCACCTCGAGGAGGTCTTTCCGGGTCGCGACATCCGCGCGCACAACGACGAGAAGCTGCACAACCACGGAAGCTCCACGGTCCAGCATGGCCGCGGCTCGGTGCTCACCGTCGACCTGACCAACCGCTGCAACATGATGTGCGACCCCTGCTTCATGGACGCGAACCAGGTCGGGTTCGTCCACGAGCTGTCGTGGGAAGACATCAAGCAGGTGCTCGACAACGCGATCACGATCAAGCCACGTCGCCAGATGTCGGTGCAGTTCTCGGGCGGTGAGCCAACGATGTCGCCGTACTTCCTCGATGCGGTCCGCTACGCGCGCAAGGTGGGTTACAACAGCGTGCAGGCGGCGACCAACGGCATCGAGTTCGCCAAGAGCCCGGAGTTCGCGAAGGCAGCGGCCGAGGCCGGCCTGCGCTACGCGTACCTGCAGTTCGACGGCATCGGCAACGCAGCCAATTCGCATCGCCGGGTCGGCAACCTCTTCGACGTCAAGCTGCGGGCGATCGAGAACCTCTACCAGGCCGGCGTCGACATCGTTCCGGTCATCACCATCGTGAACGGCGTCAACAACGAGCAGGTTGGCCGTGTGATCGAGTTCGCACTCGACAACCCGAAGCGGATCAACTTCCTCTCGTTCCAGCCCGTCTCATTCACCGGGCGTGACGAAGAGATCACGCCGGAGCGCCGCGCCGCGCAGCGGTACACGCTGTCGCACCTCGCACATGACGTGAAGAACCAGACGGGCATCGGCGAACCGATCCGCGACTGGTTCCCGATCTCGTTCATGTCGACGTTCACCGACTGGGCGGACGTCGTCCACGGGCCGGATCGCGAGTGGGGCCAGCTGACGTGCGGCTGCCACCCGAACTGCGGCATCGGCATGGCGGTGATGATCGACAAGGAAACGAAGGAGGCCGTTCCCGTGACGGCCTTCCTCAAGGCAGACCAGCTGGCGAAGGACATCGCACAGGTCAACGACGCCGCGCGCGGCAAGTTCCTATCGGTGGCCGGCATGGCGCTCGCGCTGATGCGGAACTATGACCCCTTCAAGGCTCCGACACACTTCCGCATCGCCGACCTGATGAAGAAGTTCGACAAGACCTTCGGCGCCACCGGCAAGAACTACGGCAAGGTGACCGGCGACCGCACGATGTCCGACATCGAGAAGCGGCGCGCCGATCGCTGGAACTTCCTGTTCATCGCGGGCATGTGGTTCCAGGACCTCTTCAACTACGACTTCCGGCGCACCGAGATGTGCATCATCCCGTATGCGACGCAGCAGGGCGAGATTTCCTTCTGCGCCTACAACACCGGGATCGGCTGGCGCAACATCATCGAGAAGATGCACATGACGGCGACCCTGACCAAGTGGTACGACGAGCATGGCCGTCACGAGATCTTCGCCGGCGGCAAGGAAGTCCAGATGGCGAGCAAGGACCATTCGCTCGTGCTGAACGCCGAGGCGGTGGCGAAGGGCAAGCAGACCGACCTCGACGACCTGGGCATCGCGAAAAACGCCCGCGAGGAGAAGCTGGCGGCGCGCAAGAAGACGCAGATGACGCCCGAGGAGCTCCGCAAGCACCAGGATATGGAGCGTCTCTACCGCCAGGAAGTGCTCAAGGAGCAACCGACGCTGCAGATCCAGGGGCTGGGCGGCGCGAAGAAGAAACAGGAAGTCGCTGAAGTGGTGCACAAGCCAACGGTCTGAGGACGGGAAGTGGGGATCGGGGATTCGGGATTCGGAGAAGGGCCGGTGGTCGAACGATCGCCGGCCTTTTTATTCTTGCGCCGCTTCGAACATCGCGATCGCTTGGTGAACAACGACCCGCCGATCGCCGGCGAATGAGGGCGCCATGGCCCTCGAGGCCTGCGCGACAGAGGACAAGAGCGACTGATGTTTGGCGGCCAGGTCGGACGGCGGCGTCGCGACCGCCAACTTGTCGCTGATCGCTTCCAGCGTGCGGGCGAGCACCGCCAGCACCTCGGTGTCTGGTGACTCGATCGCCGACATCAGAAACGGCTGAACCTGCTCGAACCGCTCTACGGCGGTACGCCGCTGCTCGCGATAGTCACCCCGCGTCGCATCTTTGGATTGTTGGTTCGCGTCCTCGGACTGCGCGTCGGCCGGCTTCCCGGTCGGCCGCGCGCTTTGCGTGGCGCGCGACGCGCGGCCCCCAACCTCCCAGGGCGGTTTCGGCCAGGCAAGATCCACATACACCCGCCGGCCTTCGAGCCGGAGACGGCTTTGAACGTCATGGGGAACGACGAGGCGGGCGTGCCTGGCATCCGGGCTTCCCGCCGCCTCCACGGTCAACTCGCTCGCCAGCAGCATCCCCTCAGGCATGTGCAGCACGTTCTTCTCTCCCGCATCCGTGGCCTGCCCGATGCTGATGTCGATCGTCGTCGCGCTCGTGCGGCGCGCTTCGACCTGTCGCGGTGCGCTGGGCATCTCGAAGACCACCGACGACATGCCCGGCGCGGCAACGATCACCACCCCGTCGCTGGCCGTCTCACCTCCGACAAACATCGAGGCGCGCTGTGGTATGCCGCGCATGGTGTCGTCGACAACGAGCCGCACCTCACCGAGTCCCCACGCCGCAAGTGCCCGCTGCGCGTACTCGGCTTCGTCAGTCGACACGTAGGGACCCACGAGGACCTGGAACCGACGGTCTTCGGGACGCGAGCGGACCAGGGTCGGCAGGCCGGAAGAGTTCAGCGCGGCGGCAAACGCGGCGGCGCGCAACTGGGTGGGGAAGGAACCGGCGGAGACGCTGAAGCTTGCCGCCCCCGCGATCGACGAGGCCTCTCCGGCGATCAGTCTCTGCAGGATTGAGGTGGCCAACGGCGGCGGACCGAACATCCACAACGCCGCCTCGCCGACGAGGAGCACGACGATCGCCGTGGCCAGCCAGAAGCGCCTTCGCCACTTGAAGAGCAGCGTCTGCAGGTCATCGGGGCGGGCGGATCGCATGCAACCTTATCGTGCAGAAGGCGCGAGGTACAGCCGGTCGCCGATCTCGACCCGGCAGGCATCGAGGCGGCCCGCGGGCAGCTCGATCACGGCGCGCGCGCGGAGCGCGAGTGAGACGCGCCATGGTTGAACGCGCGATTTGGTGTGCACGGCGCATCCGTCGCCGTCGATGAAGACAAGGTCAATGGGGAAGCGCATGAACGCGGTGTGGACGGCCGCGCACGGCACGAGCATCAACGCCGCATTCTCCTCCAGGCCTTCGCGCCCGAGGAGGCCGCGGCGGCGCGCCTCGCGCGTGTCCGCCACTTCGACGACGTCGGCGATCGGTTTCCGCGTCCGGTCGTTCATGAGACGCAGGATCATTGAACCTCCAGCCGGGAAGGGGAATCGACGAAATACGAGGCGCACGCCGCATCGATCAGCTCCCGCGTGACCACCGGTTCGACGCCGCGATACCGGCAGAGCGCGGCGATCTGATCCAGCAGATCGCGCGGGTGACACGCGCGCATGGCCCGGCCGGTGGCGCGGTAGTGACGGCGGTAGAGGTAAGCCACCATCACCTTGTGGAAGAGCAGCCGGCGGCCACGGCAGTTCAACTCGAAGATGCGCGTGAACTCGTCGAGATCGGGATCGCCAACCGCGATCTTGTACGGGATGCGGCGCAGGAACGCCTCGTCTGCGAGCGACGAGGGGTCCAGGTTCGTCGCAAACACGGTCAGCACGTCGAACGGGACCTCGAATTTCTTGCCTGTGTGGAGCGTCAGGTAGTCGACGCGGCTTTCGAGCGGCACGATCCAGCGATTGAGGAGGTCCTCGGGCCGCATGCGCTGACGCCCGAAGTCATCGACCAGGAACACGCCGCCGTTCGCCTTGAGCTGGATCGGCGCTTCGTAGAATCGCGAGAGCGGGTTGAACGTCAGGTCGAGCATGTCGAGCGTCAGCTCGCCGCCCACCATGACCACGGGACGCCGGATGCGAATCCAGCGTCGATCGCGCGGTTCAGCGGAAATGACGCTCGTTGGAACCGGTTCTTCCTCGATCAGTTGGTGATTGACAGGGTCGAACATCGTGATGATCTGCCCGTCGATTTCGATGGCGTACGGCATGTACATGTCGCCGCCAATCGCGCGACCGAGGCCTTCCGCGATGACCGTCTTGCCGTTTCCGGGCGGTCCGTACAGGAAGATCGCCTTATTGGCATTCACGGCGGGACCCAGCTGCTCGAGCATACGGTCCGGCACGATCAACTTCGAAAATCCTTCAACAAGCCGTTCGCGATCGATGTATCCGCGGGCGGCCGTCCGCGCGTGCATGTCCGCCACGTAGGTCGCCAGCGGCACGGGCGCGGCCCCGATGTACTGATTGATGTCCAGATAGCTCCGCGCGCGATCGCGCCCGAGATCGGTGAGGGCGTAGCGATATCCGGCGCTCGAGGACCCGCTCGACCCGCGCACCTCGACCAGCCGTTCGACTCGCACGCGTTCCACGATCGGCTCGAGCACCGAGTACGGCACGCGCATCCGGTCGGCGACGACGAGGCCGCTGAGCTCGCCACCGTAAAGCGTCTTGATGATCAATTGCTCGATGAGACTCGTCGTCAGGCCCGTCTCCTCGAGTGTCAGTGGCGCCCGCGACGTCCGGGGGACGCTTCGTACGTCCGTGATGGAGGCGACCTGGCTCACTTGTGCCCCATCGGAAAGAGAACCTGGACGAACTTGATCGCGGCCGGTCCGATGGTGACGACCCAAATCGCCGGAAAGATGCAGAACACGAGCGGGAACACCATCTTCACGCCGGTCTTTGCCGCGGCCTCCTCCGCGCGCTGCCGCCGCTTGGTGCGCAGCGTCTCGGAATGGACGCGGAGGGACTGCGCGATGCTCGTGCCGAACTTGTCGGTCTGCACGAGCATGGCGACAAGCGACGACAGATCATCGACGCCGGTCCGATCCGCGAGGTTGTGCAGCGCCTCGGATCGGGAATTTCCGGCCCTGAGCTCGAGATTGACCAGTCGCAACTCATCACACAGGTCTGGATGCGCGAACGCGAGCTCCTGCCCGACGCGTTGCAGCGCCTGGTCGAGCCCGAGTCCCGCTTCGACGCTGACGACCAGGAGATCCAGCGCGTCCGGCAGCGACAGTCGAATGCGGTGCTGGCGTCGTTGCGCCAGCCGTCCGAGCATCATGGTCGGCAGGAGATAGCCGATGGCCGCGGCCCCTAGCGCGATGGCCACATTAGGCCGCCCGAAGAGCGGGAGCGAGGTCGCGCCGAACATCAGCAACGCGAACCCGAGGCGAATGCCGATGAAGACCGACATCGCTTCCTTCGAGCGGTATCCGGCCGCGACGAGCTTCCGCTCGAGCTTTCCCGCTTCCGACGGCCGCTTCGGCGCGTATCGACCGAGCTTCTTGAACGAATCGGCGATGAGCTGCGAGTACGGCACGCCTTCGGACGATGGCTGGCCGATGCCGCGAATCTCACCAAGCCGCCGGTCGATGGCCGCGGCTCGTCCAGGCGACATCGCCATGGCGCCCGCCGCGACCAGCAGCGATACGAACAGGAACGCGAGCACTGGCAGAAGCACGATCACGTTACACCTCGATCTTGATGACCTGACGGATCCAGATGAAACCGATCGTCTGGAGCACCATTGCGCCGACGAGCATCATCTGACCCATGCGCTCTCGGAAGAGCAGCGCCATGTGATCCGGGCTGATGAAAGAGAGCGCCACGGCGAGCGCCGCCGGCAGCGCCAACAGCACGTACCCGGTGAACCGTCCGTGGGCCGTGTGCACGCGGACCTGGCGCCGAATCTTGAAGCGTTCCCGCACGACGTGCGCCAGGTTGTCGAGAATCTCGGCGAGATTTCCGCCGGTCTCACGCTGAATCGCGACGGCGGTGACGAAGAACCGCACATCCAGGATCGCCACGCGATCGGCCATCTCATTCATCGCGTCGCGGACGGGCAATCCGAAGTTCTGTCGATCAAAGGTCTTCTTGAACTCCGGTCCGACCGGCGTCGGCAGTTCGTCGCCCACCATGCCAAGTGCCGTCTGAAACGCGTGGCCGGCGCGAATCGCGCGCGACATGAGGTCCAGCGCCTCCGGAAACTGCTCCTCGAACTTCTTCAGTCGCGACGATCGCCGCTGCACGAGGAAGCCGTACGGGGCAGCGAGGCCGAGCACGCCGGCCAATATCGCCGCCACCGGCTGATGGATGAAGATGGCTGCGCAACCAGCGAAGACCACCGCGCTGCCAAGGCTGATCATGACGATTGCGCTCGGCGTGGTGCGGACACCCGATTGCTCGATGAGCGCCGCCAGCTTGTTGCCGGCCGTCGTCGCCGCAAGGGCACGATCGATGATGGGGACGGGCCCCTTGGCGGTATTCATCACCACCGTGG
>Ga0209726_10007382_pt1 | contig 12314 bp, 10 predicted proteins | sample Subgrocontami54m_FD_187453 | JGI IMG/M metagenome (GOLD analysis project Ga0209726, IMG submission 187453) | Subsurface groundwater microbial communities from S. Glens Falls, New York, USA - GMW46 contaminated, 5.4 m (SPAdes) (version 3) | ecosystem: Environmental > Aquatic > Deep subsurface >... | reverse complement strand
ATGTGACGGACGGGCAAATACTGGATGAAGTGACGCGCTTCATCGAATTTTTGGATTTCATGTACTCCACCTTCGGTTTTTCGTACGAAATCGCGTTGTCTACGCGGCCGGAAAAAGCCATGGGTGATTTGAAGCTCTGGGAAAAGGCGGAAGCGGCGCTCAAAGAGGCGTTGCGTGTGAACCGCAAAGACTTCGTGCTCAACGAGGGCGACGGCGCGTTTTACGGGCCCAAAATCGACTTCAAAATCAAGGATGCGTTGGGCCGGCAGTGGCAATGCGGCACGATCCAGCTGGACTTCCAGATGCCGGAGCGCTTCGACTTGCATTACGAAGGTTCGGACGGCAAGCGCCACCGACCCGTTTTGCTTCACCGCGTGATTTACGGCTCGTTTGAGCGCTTCATCGGCATATTGATTGAGCACTTTGCTGGCGCGTTTCCCACGTGGCTGGCTCCGGTCCAAGTCACTGTCTTGCCGCTGACGGACAACGAAAACGATTACGCCGAAAAAGTCGCAGCGCAATTGAAGGCCGCTGGAGTACGTGTAAAAACGGACGTGCGTTCCGGCAAACTGGAGGGCAAGATCCGCGACGCGCAGTTGCAAAAGATTCCCTACATGCTCGTGGTGGGCCAAAAAGAGCGCGAGGCAAAGACCGTGTCGGTCCGCCGTCGTGACGGTTCGGTCAAGCACGGCGTGACGCTTGCGGCGTTCGAAAAAGCGTTGCTTGCGGAAATCCGGGAGCGACGGTTGTATGGACCTTAGGCAGCTGCAACGGAAGGTCCGCACCATCCGGGCCCGTACCGGCCAATTGCTAAACGTCCTTGACGTGGGCCGCAAGCGCGATCCTGCTATTTTGTTCATCCACGGTTTTGGTGGTTGTTGGCAGGGTTGGGAGTCGCAAATCGATTTTTTCCGCAAAAAAGGTTATCGAGTGATTGCCCCGGACCTCAATGGCCATGGGGGCACCGCCTATCTTCCCCACGAAACGGTGCTCAACTATGCGGAAGACCTCTTTGACGTCTTGGGCCGTCTGGGTGTCCAAGGCCCTGTTCACGTCGTGGCCCATTCGTACGGAGGGCCCGTGGCGTTGACCATGGCGCAAGTCCGGCCGAAGAAAGTCTTGTCCATGTCGTTCATCAACAGTTTTTCCAAGCACCCGTTTCTGCTCAAGTGGGTGGCACGCGCCGGTTCCGTTATCTATCGGTTGGGTGAAGGCCGCTTTTCGAGGCAGAAGTTGACGGACCAGGCCCAGGTGGTGGAATCCGTTAAGGACCTCAAGTTTCAGGCGCCGGGCCGGCCTCGTTATTATGATGTTCCGCGCGCGTCCGAAGAGACGAATAGGCAACGTGGAATGGCGCGGCGCGTCATCGATTACATCCTCAGTCATCACACCTATGTGGATGCCGATCTTCAGAAACGGGATTCTGAAACCTTTCCGGAGGCGTCCGCCGACGGCATGATTGATTTCTTTAACTCGGCACGAAATTTCCATATGGATCATGTGCTGCCGCATCCGGCGCTGGCTATCCATAGCCGGGCCGATCGCGTCATTCCGTACTTCTCCAGCCGGATGCAGTTGGCATGGTCGTTTCAACCGCATGCCAAGTGGGAGCGCATTCGTTCGTTCAGCCACGTCCCCCACCGCGAATTTCCTGAACGTGTGAACAAATTGATCCTGGAACACGTTCGCTCGGCTTCCGCCGGGCCTTAAATAACCACTTCGCCCTGATTTTTCTTATATGGTCTTTTTCGAAGCCATCCTGGTCGTGCTGGGCCTCGTGTTGTTCGAGACGGTGTCCAGCGTGGATAACGCGGTCATCAATGCCGAAGTATTGTCCAAGATGAGTGCAAAAGCCCGCCGTTGGTTCCTCCTATGGGGGTTGCTGATTGCCGTCTTTTTGTTGCGGGGTTTGTTGCCTTGGATGATCGTGTGGGCGGCAAATCCCAAATTGGGCCCCGTCGAGGCGTTGATGTCGACGTTGTCGTCCGACCCGGCCGTCGTCGCGTCGGTCGAAGCGTCCGCGCCAATCCTGCTTGTGGGCGGCGGCATCTTCCTGGTTTTTCTGTTCTTCCACTGGTTGTTTTTGGAGCCAAAAAACTTCGGCTTGTACGGGGAGAAGTTCTTCCAGCGCCAAGGCGTGTGGTTCTATGCCGTGGTGTCCATCCTGCTGGCGGTCGTGACGTGGTACTCGCTGCAGATCAACCCCATCATGGCCTTCAGCGCTGTGGTGGGCTCGACGGTGTTTTTCATCACGCACGGCTTCAAGCAGAATGCTGAGGAGAAGGAACGGGAGTTGCTGGCCGAAGGCGGCAAGGGTGGCACGCACACGCCCGCGTCGGATTTGAGCAAGCTTTTGTATTTGGAGGCCATCGACGCGTCGTTTTCCATCGACGGCGTCATCGGCGCGTTTGCCTTCACGTTGTCGGTGCCGTTGATCTTGTTCGGCAACGGCATCGGCGCTTTTGTTGTCAGGGAGATGACGATTCGCAACATCGAGAACGTCAAGAAGTACCGTTACCTCAAGAACGGCGCGATGTACTCGGTTTTCTTCCTGGGCGCAATCATGCTGGCCGATGCGTTCGGCATCCACATCCCGGCGTGGTTCTCACCCGTCATCACGTTCTTCGTCATCGGCTGGTTCTTCTGGAAGTCGCACCGGGAGTTGAAGACGGGAACGCCAGCTTGAGTCGTTGTCATCTTCGCTTTTCGGCTGACGCTTAAGATGACGTGGCAACCGGTTCTTTTTATTCACTTGACCAAATAGCTAAGCTCATGGTCCCCCGTATCATCACTGAAAGCGGAAAGCTCCGACGGGCGCCCGTTACCCCTCAAATTCCGATAGGTCTTCGGTTCAAGCTGGGTAAACGCGTGCATGCGGAAGTAGTGGGTTTGTTGCGCGACGGTAACGTCATGGCCCGCGTGTCGGAGAACCATCCCTCCAAGCCATCGAAGAAGCAATTGGAAATCGCTGCGGCTTCCGCTTTCAAGTCCGCTCAGGTTGTCCAGCGGGTTCAGGCGCTTTATCGGTTGGCGGAAAAGCGGCGTGAAGCAGATGGATATTGGAGCGGCTTTTCACCACAGGAACATGATGAGTTGAGACAATTGCATGCCGAACAAGATGCGGCGTTCAGTGATTCCCGGCTTCCCGTTCCACGGACGGTACGCCTGACGCGCTTGGTGAAACTGGACCCGGCATTGGTGAAAGTGATTGGCTCTGCGACGGCGGAAGTGTTTCGACCGGTTCCGGCTATACAGCGACGGCAACAGCGCCTGCTTACTTTGGTTGAGCAGTACCAAAATAGTCCTATGAATCCCAAACGTATTCTGAGGCTTTTGCGTTCCCGTGGTTTGAACGTGCCGAATTTCAGCGCGGCCAGACGTCGTGCCAGGAACATCCAGAATCGCCGCCGCAAGTGACTCGGTGGCGATTGTTTTTCAGCTTTTCCGGCATTTGTCCAGCGCGGCTTTGACTTCTTCCATCCCTTTTTTAGCCGCTGCGGCGTCCGGCGCTTCCACGTTGATGCGCACTTTGGGTTCCGTCTGGGAGGTGCGCACTAAGAGGGCGTAATCGCCCAAATCGGCCTTGACGCCGTCGATGTCTTGCACGTTTTGGCTGCCGGCTTTCTGTTCGGCCCACGCTTTGAGTTGCATGAAGTCGACTTGGAAATGCACCTCGTCTTTGAGCGAAACCGCCTTGAATTGCCTGGTGAATTCGACCAGCGCGCCTGCTTTCGTGCCGGAGAGCAGGGCTGCGGTAAAGATGCCGTCGGAATCCGGCATGTGCTGCTTGACCGAGTAGTGGCCGGAGCGTTCGGCGGCAAATGTCGCGCCTTTTTCAATCATGGCTTTGACGACGTGCACGTCCCCCACCGGTGTGTAAGCGGTTTGGAATCCTTGGTCCTGTAAGAAGCGGAAGACTTCGGCCTGCGTGTCCAAGGTGATGAAAATATTGCTTTTTTTTGGCATGTGTTCGGACGCGATGAATGCGGTGAGGATTCCGCCGTCGATGATGGTGCCTTGGTCCACGGCCACGGCGCGGTCGGCGTCTCCGTCAAATGCAAATCCGATTTTGTTTTGTTTTTTGGTTTCCGCTTGCAGGGTGTCAAGCGTGCCGTCTTTGGGTTCGGGCGCGTGCTGCAGAAACGAGGGGTCGGGTGTGTCAAAGAGCCGGTTGGAAAAAGCGTCTGAAAGCGCGCAGGCCGCACCGCCGGCCAGGTCGAAAATCGCGTCGTGGATTTCCGGCAGCGCGTTGAAGTAGTTTTGCTTGATGGTGGGGTCGATGGGAGGTGACGGTTTGTTTTCGATTTTTTCCGGGGCTTTCGCAAAGTCGTACCATTGCTTCAATTGTTGTAATTCGTTTTCGAAAAAGCAGCGTTGGTGTTTCTTGAATTTGACGCCGTTGTATCCGGCGGGGTTGTGCGAGGCGGTGAACGAAACGGCCCATCCGGTTTTGGAACTGAATGCAAGGGCCGGAGAGGGGAGGTGGCCGGCAAAGCGGATTTGGCCGCCAAAACCTTGAATGAATGCAGATGCCAGGGAGTCGTTGTGTTCGCGGTAGTCCATGCCCAACACGATGGGGCGTTTGAACGCGTTGCACGCGAGGCCGAGGCGGAAACAGTTGGCTTCTGTGGCTTCCACGCCGTAGCGGCCGCGGCAGTCGTAGGTTTTGAAGAAAGAGGATTCGGACGTTGGCTGGCCTTTTTCTTTTTTTCCCAAGTGGTTTGTGGCATTTTTCAAATCGGTTTTTGGATGGCACGTGTCCGGTTTTTGATGGTTTTGGGCTTTCATTCAATCGCCTTTGCCGATGCCATCCGTCTGTTTGCCGTTATTGCCGAAGTCGCCTTTGAAAATTGTTTCGTTGTCTAAATTGTGTTTTACCTGGACTCCGGGATAGATTTTGCAGTTGTGTCCGATGAGCACGCCGCAGTTGATGCTGCAATTCACGCCGATTTTGGTTCCGGAGCCGATGGCGGTGCCGAGTTTGCGGCGGCCGGAATCCACGACGCCTTCCTTGAAGCGGACTTGGACGGGTCCGTTGTCGAAGCGGAGGTTGGCGATCATGGTTCCGGCGCCCAAGTTGACGTCTTCGCAGAGCACGGAGTCGCCGATGTAGGAAAAGTGGGGCACGTTTGCGCCGTTCATTACCACGCTGTTTTTGATTTCGCACGTGCCGACGTGGCAGTTGTTCTCGATGACGGAGCCGCGGCGGATGAACGCGTTGGGGCCGATGAGGCAGTCCTCGCCGATGTAGGCGGGGCCTTCGATGCGCGAGCCGGCCTTGATGATCGAGCCTTTACCCAAAAAAAGTTTGCCTTCCAAGATGGCGCCATTTTCGATCGTGCCTTCGTGTTTTTCGTCCATGAGGTTTTCCAACGCGTGGATGTTGAGGTCGAGGTGGTCCCAGAAGTACGTCACTTCGGTGCGGAAGCCGTCAAACGCGTGGGCGTATAGTTCGTGTTCGCGGCAGAATGTGTTGAGCGCGTCGGTCAGTTCGTATTCGCCGCGGGCGGACGGGGTTACTTTTTCGAGGTACGAGAAAAACGCTTCCGGTAAGTAGTAGTTGCCTAAGGCGACGAGGCCGCTTTGCAGTCGTTTGGGTTTTTCTTCGAAGGATTTGATGCGGCCGTTTTCGTGGTGGATGAGACCGAATGGACGTGCGTCGTCGACGTTTTTGGCCATTCCGATCCATTGATCGGGTTTTTGTTGTATGCATTGGACGAATTCCCGGTAGAGGCGGGGTTCGGCGAAGCTGTCGCCGTTAATGGTGAAAAAGGGCCCGTTGACGCGGCCCTTAGCTTGCAGCAAGGCGTGGGCTGTGCCTTTTTGTTCGGCTTGTTCCACGAATTCCAGTTGGTTTGCGTATGGTTTTTTAGAAAAATACTCGGTAACGAGTTCTTTTTTGTAGCCGACGACGATGACCACTTTTTGGCTGTGGGGTAAGACCGCGTCCAGCACCCATTCAATCAATGGCTTTCCAAGGACGCGGATCATGCATTTGGGCAGGGCTTCGCCGACGGGCCATAAGCGTCGTCCGCGGCCGGCGGCCAGGATGACGGCGGCGGGTTTATTTCCGTTTTGGTTGGCGGGTTTGACGTGGGGTTGGGCGTTGGCGGGATTCGCAAGGATTGTAGGTGTCGTGATGTTGCGTTGGATGGATGCGGTTTTGAGGTTTGCTTTAGGCATTGTACATTTTCACCAGGATGTCGTCGAGTTGGGCGACTTTGTCCGCTTGCACGTCCGCGTTCCAGGGCCGCTGGATCAAGATGGTGCGCACGCCGGCGGCCTTTCCCGCGTCGACGTCGATTTGCGTGTCGCCGACGTACAATGCGTTTTGTGCGGCCACGCCCGTGAGCTCAAGTGCGCGTCGCAGCGGTTCGGCGTCGGGTTTGGGTTTGTGCACGTCTTCCCAGGTGACCACGGCGTCCATGCCGCTATAGCCGATGAGTTTGAGCGAGGCGACGGATTGGGATTTGGATTGGTTGGTGACGATTGCTTTCTTGACGCGGCGGGCTTGGAGCTGGTAGAGCAATTCCTTGGCTCCTGGTGCGATCTTCGCGAATACCGGCAAGTAGGTTTCGGCGTAGTGCTGTTCACACCAGCGCGCGGCATCCTGGATGCGCTCTTCCGCCATGTGCGGCGCCAAGGCGCGGATCCATTCTTCGTCCGTCTTGCCGCTGTGCTTAAGGATGTCTTGCGGGGCTTTGGGTTCGAGGCCGAATTCGCGGCCCATGTCCTGGTACAAGTTGAGCAAGGCGTCGCGGGAGTCTAGCAGGACGCCGTCGATGTCCAATAATACGGCTTGGGTGGTCATGAGGTGGATTCAGTTCCGGGATGGACGATGGGAGCTTTCTTGACGAATACTGCGTTTTTTAGGGTTTGTTTTTTTTCATTTGTTGTTCTTTTTTTTTTGCGTTTTCGCGTTAACGAACTGTTACAGATTTCGCGAGGTTTCGGGGCCTGTCGACGTCGTGGCCCCGCAATACGGCGGCATGGTAGGCCAATAACTGAAACGGCAGTACGCTGACGAGCGGGTAGAACAAATCGGGCACTTTCGGCAGTCGGAGGAAGTTGTCGTACGCTTCGTTTTTTTCATCGGATACGCCGACGATGTAGGCCCCGCGGGCCTTGGTTTCCAAGCCGTTGGACAGCGTGTCGGAAAACGTGTAGTCGTGGGGGTTGATCAGGACCACTGGCGTGCCTTTTTCAATCAGGGCCAAAGTCCCGTGTTTCAATTCGCCTGCGGGCATGCCTTCAGCGTGGATGTAAGAGATTTCCTTTAGTTTGAGCGCGCCTTCCAAGGCGACGGGAAAATTGACGCCACGGCCGATGAAGTAGATGTGTTCATGTTCTTTCCATAAGTGCGCCAGTTCATTTGCTCGTTTATCCCAAAAGGGCAACGATTCTGCTGCGTGTTGCGCAACCAATTGCAGTGCGCTGAGGCCTTCCTCGGTTTTTTCGGCCAAGGCGTGCGCCACCAAGTAAAGGACGACCAGCTGCGCGGTGAAGGCCTTGGTGGAGGCGACGGCGATTTCGGGGCCGCAGTTCAGCGTGAGGCTCACGTCGGATTCGCGGTCGATGGACGAGCCGACGACGTTGACGATGGACGCCACCTTTGCCCCTTTGGCTTTGGCTTTTTTCAGGCCCACCAGCACGTCGGCTGTCTCCCCGCTTTGGGAAACGGCGATAATGAGCGTGTCGGGCGTGCATTGGTCGGCAAAGTAGGCGAATTCCGAGGCGATGTACACTTCCGCGCTTTTGCCGGACAACCGGTTCATAGCGTATCGGCCTATGAGGGCGGCATGGCGGGACGTTCCGCAGGCGACGAACTTGACGTCGCGTGAATCGCGTATGAGTTGCACGAATTTTTCTAGTTTGGCCGGGTCCTGGCGCATCGCGTTCTGGATGGAGGCGGGCTGTTCGAGAATTTCTTTGATCATGAAATGAGGGTGGCCTTCTTTTCCCGCCTGCTCAGCTGTCCATTGCAGGGTCCGCGGTTTCTTGTCAAGCTTCTTACCGGTACGCACGTTCTGGAACGTGACGTCTCCCGGCGTGATTACGGCCATTTCGTGGTCTTCAAGGTATATCGCCTGGGCGGTGTGTTCCAAGAATGGCATGACGTCGGACGCGGCGTAGATGGCATCGGTGCCGATGCCGATGACCAGCGGGCTTTCACAACGCAGTGCGACCATTTTGTGCGGCTCGTCCACGTTGACGACCAAAAGCGCGAAGCTGCCGTGGAGTTTTTGCGCGACGTGCGCCACGCGGGCTTCGATGGGGCCGGAGCTTTCTTCCAGCAGGTGTGCAATCAGTTCGGTATCCGTCTGCGATGTGAGGCGGTGGCCACGTGTTTGCAGTTCCCGCCGCAATTCCTGGAAATTCTCGATAATCCCGTTGTGCACGATGGCGATTTTGCCGGTGCAATCGGTGTGCGGGTGGGCGTTTTGGTCCGTTACGCTACCATGGGTCGCCCATCTTGAATGACTCAGACAAATCGTACCCGGTACGAGGCTCAGGCCATGTTTTTTTTCAACATCGTCGATTTTCCCGATTCCTTTACGAACGTGTAGTTGGCCGTTGTGAATGGATGCCACTCCACACGAATCATACCCGCGGTACTCCAGTTTCTTCAATCCTTCCAACAAAACGGGTCCGGCCGGTTGGTGTCCGACGACTCCGAAAATGCCACACATGGTCGAATCTAACCCTCACAAGCGATGTAAAGTATATTTTACATTTTATATATAAATGCCGCTGAAGCGGGGCTTAAACGCCCACTCCGAATACCCATAGTATTTTAATCAATTTGATAAACATCCTATTGTGCCAATCAAACTAGTTCGGGAGGGCCGAGCGCTTACCGCATCGATCGTCAACGCGTCGGCTTTGTCCGCGCTCAATCCCGACCGCTTGCGCATCCTGCAGGCGCTGTCCACGCCGCAGTACGCCGCGGAGTTGAGCCGGAATCTCAAGATGCATCCTCAGACGATCTACTATCACTTGCGTCTTTTGGCGCGTGAGGGCTTGATTCATCTCAAAGGCGTGGAGGCAAAAGGCGGCGCGTACGCGAAGAAGTATGCAGCCAGCGCGGAGGCGTTGGCGTTGCCGTTGGCGGAATGGAAGCCGTACGCAGAGCAGCGGCGTAAGATGCCGGCGTTTTTGGCCGGTTTGGTCAAAGACGGGTTTTTGGACGCTAAACTGGTCGTGGGCTCGCCTGAGCCGCATGGCACGTACCGCGCACGGGGTTCGGAATTTTCCGCCATCGAGCTTGCCGCTTTTTTGGCCCAGTTTGCCGCCTTTGACTATCCGCTGTATTACTTGGACACGCAAAGTTCGACGGTGCGGGGCGGCAACTTGGTGCTGGTGGGCGGGCCGAAGGTCAACACGCTGGTGCACGAGGCCAACGCGCTTCTGCCCATCCGCTTCACGCCGTCGTTCGAAGTGCATTCCACTTTGACCGGCAAGCATTACGGCGATGACGTGGGCGTGGTGCAGACGGTGCAAAACCCGTTCAACGAGTCCAAACGGGCGTTGGTGTTGGCCGGCGCTTCCCAGAACAGCACGCGGGTGGCCGTGTTGGCGTTGATGAAGCAGAAGGATTGGTGGAGCCAAGCTGATTTGGCGCACGTGGTGCAGGGGTTCGACGAGAACGGCGATGGAATTGTGGATGCGGTGGAAGTGCTAGAATGAGGGGGTCGAGGCGGCTCGGTTAAAGTCAAAAAAACCCTAAAAACGCAATGCAATAAAACGAGCAAAGAAAAAACGGAAACAACGCCCTTTTGGAAAAGAAAAAAAAAGCAAAACGTACCGTCTTACTTTTTGCCACTGCAACACTTTTTGATTTTTTGTTTCCAGCTAAACGCCTCCTTTTTTCTTTTCCGCTCTGTTTTCAACAAATCCCTGCCGATGTCTTTGGAATAAAAAGCTTCGGCATCACAACGATTTTCCGAATGAGGATTGCTATTTATGGACTCCGTTGCGCACGATGACTTTGCCAAACTGGAACTCCGTGTCGGCCAGGTCATTGCCGTCGAGAAAGTCGATGGCTCCGACAAGTTGGTCAAGCTGTCCGTCGATATCGGCGAGGAAGCGCCCCGCACATTGGTGGCCGGCATCGGCAAAACCTATACCACTGACCAGTTGACGGGCCGCAAAATCATCGTCTTGTGCAATTTGGAGCCAAAGTCACTCAAAGGCATCGAAAGCCAAGGCATGCTGTTGGCAGCAGGCGAAACCGCGGACGACTTGGCATTGCTTTCCACCAGCCACGACATGCCGGTGGGCACGCGCATCTATTGAACCGCTTTGCATTTGTTCGCGTTGATTGCCGACCGCTGTCCCATGCCGGTTTTTTCTTCTTCTTTTTTTTTGCCTCGTTGCTTTCCGGGTTTCCGACAAAACGGATTTAAAAGCCCCTGCGTGCATAAGCTTTTTCCCTGATTGGCACAGGAATGTTTTTTTTCCTTGTTTCCAATTCCAGTCAGTTCCAACTCCAGGAAAGAAAAAGCGGCCGGTACCCTTAGGCACCTTTTCTTTAAGAAGAAAAGCTGTACCAAAAGAAAGGACGGCAGTCAGTAAACTAAGTTCAGAAAAAGCGGCCGTAGTCTAGCGGTATGATACGACCTTGCCAAGGTCGAGACCCGGGTTCGATTCCCGGCGGCCGCATTCCCCCGTAGGCTCAGTTCCTGCTTTATGGAAACCTTCGAATTTGAGACTCTGAGCGGCTTGAGGTTAATAAAGTCTGCTTCGAGTTTCAGAGAGTTTTTCTCCTTTTTGAATTGAATTTAATAGATCAGCTAGTTGAATCAACGTTATGGGCTTAACCAATCGGCGTAGTCTTGCTTTAGCTGGCTTACCCCCACGTAGTATAAAATTTAATTTAGAAGGAAGATTACCTAATGGACCATCATCAGAAATTTTAAGCAGGGGTACATCAATTTCGGCATCTTTTGACAGAATAAACAATATTTGTGATATTTTTAAAACACCATCAAGACCATACGCCGAGATTAAATCACCACATTTTTTGGCGTTTTCTTCAAAAACAATTTTTTTTAAACTATTGAAACAGATCTCAATTGAAGTTGCAGTTTCCCTCACTTCATTTAATCTTTGAGATCGATCATTCGTTTTGCCTATTTTATCTTTTTTAAGATTTACCAAATAGTTCTTAATCCTCGGATCATTTTGATTAAGTTTTTCAATTAAAGCTTGAAGCTGGTCTTTTGGAAGTTTAAATTTTTTGTTTTCAATTAAAGGTAGTGCTTCCCGAAAAGCAGTAAACGATTGAAGATGAGGAAACGTATCAGTTAATTTATTTAACGTAGGCCAGTTTCGCCGTATTCTAAAACAATAACTAAGTAAATCACGAGTTATGTAGCTGCTATCTTGAATAGTCCATGCAACCGAATGGATTGACGTCACCCCATTGCGAACTAAAATGTCACCAATCTCCCACATTTTAACTAATTTAGGAGTACCATCTAATTCTCGTACTTCGTTATTTAATGGACCAATAAGATCTATTAATTTACCAATAAGCCGAGGGTCGTATTTTTCCATAATAAATCCCCTAGTTTTCCTCATTAAGCTGATCTGAAAATAATTTACCGAAGGGTTGAAGTTCTTGATCTAATCTACAGGCTAACGCGACAAATTCCTCAAAAAGAAGGGTCCTTTTATCTGGTTGTTTCCGATATTTTTCATAAAATTGGTCTTTATAATGTATCGCAACTACTTCGGAAATATAACTGATTAATCGAGGCGTCACTTTCAAACTTCCACCGCGAAATCTATCTTGTCGTTCTTTGAAATCGGGATGATTAATATTGATGATAATAGTGCCATCACTAAAATTCGATCGATCATTAGTTCCATCGGGATTTGGAGGTAAGTTTGATAGACTAATGTTAAAACCAGATTTCTTTCTGATCGTTCCCTTATAGTCAGTTTCTTGTGCAGTTTGTTCTGATTTGGGCCCTGATTTACCTTCGCCCGCAAGTTTTCCATCGCCTTTTTCGTTTACTCCTTTACCGTCTCCGTCACCAGCTCCGGCGCCAACCCCGTGACCATGGCCCCTTTGCGTAGGCCCCCCATCATCTGAATCTAGTGACCCCCCTCCGCCGGGTAATAAGTTAATTTCACCAGAATTAGATGAAATATCCGTTGACCTGAACCGGAGATCATCTTCTCGCGCAAGTTTTTTCAATACCCGCATTAAAACATCTTGTAACTTGGAATAATCTTGACTTTCGTATTTTTTGGTAGTGCTATATTTAGTATAGCTTAATATTCTTGTTTTACCTTCTTGGCCCAGG
>Ga0209726_10007381_pt1 | contig 12315 bp, 10 predicted proteins | sample Subgrocontami54m_FD_187453 | JGI IMG/M metagenome (GOLD analysis project Ga0209726, IMG submission 187453) | Subsurface groundwater microbial communities from S. Glens Falls, New York, USA - GMW46 contaminated, 5.4 m (SPAdes) (version 3) | ecosystem: Environmental > Aquatic > Deep subsurface >... | reverse complement strand
ATCACGGCCGCGGTTATACGCATTCTCGTGAAAAACAATACAGGATAAGGCATCAACCGGATCGCCGTTGATCAGGATGTCCATTTTGACCAAGTCGGCCGGCTTGTGCCCGATAAAATCGTAATTCATCGAACCATAGCCGGCGGTCATCGATTTGATCTTGTCATAAAAATCCAAGACAACCTCGGCAAACGGGATTTCATAAGTGAGCATCACCCGTGTCGTATCTAAATATTCGGTGCTTTTGTAAATGCCGCGGCGCTCTTGGCACAATTGCATCACCGGCCCTAAGCACGTCGAGGGAATCAACAAATGCGCGCGGATATAAGGTTCTTCCAGCATTTCAATTTCATTCGGCGGCGGCAATTTGGTGGGATTCTCGATTTCCAGGATGTCGCCTTTGGTATTCATAATACGGTAGACCACGTTGGGCGACGTGATGATAAGCTCTAAACCGAATTCCCTTTCCAGGCGTTCTTTGTTCACGTCCATATGCAGCAGGCCCAAAAAGCCGCAGCGAAAGCCGAATCCCAGAGAAGCGGAGGTCTCCGGCTCATAGACAAAGGACGAATCGTTCAAACGCAATTTTCCAAGGGCATCCCGCAACACATCAAAATCTTTTGAAGCGATCGGATAGAGCCCGCAAAAAACCATCGGCTTGATCTCCTGATAACCGGGCAGCGCCTCCGCCGCAGGGTTCTTGACAAGCGTCACCGTATCCCCGATTTTGACATCAATGATGTCACGGATGCCGGAAACCAAATAACCGACTTCACCCACGGACAGTTCTTGCACCGCCTCGGGCTTGGGATTAAAAATCCCGATTTCTTCGACTTCATGCAATTTGCCGGTCTGCATCATGAGAATGGCATCGCCTTTCCGCATGGTGCCTTCCATCACACGCAGATAGACGACCACGCCTTGATAGACATCGAACTTCGAATCAAAAATAAGGGCACGCAGCGGTTTATCCGCTGACCCTTGGGGCGCGGGGATGCGTTCGAGCAGGGCATCCAAAACTTCTTGAGTTCCCTGCCCGGTTTTGGCGCTTGTCAGAATAACTTCGTCCGGATCCGTCCCCAAAAATTCCGCCAGCTCTTTGCGCGTGCGTTCAGGCTCCGAGGTCGGCAAATCCGCTTTGGTTAAGACGGGAATGATGGTCATGTTTCTTTCCATGGCCAAATATAAATTGGTGACGGTTTGGGCCTGAATGCCTTGGCCGGTATCCACCAGTAGCAAGACGCCTTCGCAGGCCGCCAGGCTTTTGGAAACTTCATAGGTGAAATCGATGTGGCCCGGCGTATCAATCAAATTCAAAATATAATCTTTGTAACGAATCCGGACCGCGCGCGCCTTGATCGTAATGCCGCGCTCACGCTCTAAATCCATGTCATCCAGAATTTGATCGCGAAACTCGCGCGGTGAAATAGCGTTGGTAAAAAGCAGCAGACGGTCGGCCAGCGTTGATTTTCCGTGGTCAATGTGGGCAATAATGGAGAAATTGCGGATGCGCTGCGGATCGTTCATGCCGTCATGAACCCTGCCGCAGTTGCCGGATGGCTGCCGCCCGGTCGCGCTGACCAAAGATGGCCGTTCCGGCGACCAAAACATCGGCGCCAGCCTCAACCGCGGAAGGCGCGGTTTCCAGATTGATACCGCCATCCACGGAAATTTTGCCGCGGAATTGCTTCCGCAAGGCGCGTACCTTGTCCATCATCTCCGGCATAAAGGATTGCCCGCCGAATCCCGGCTCCACAGACATGATCAGCACAAGCTCCACGCGATCTAAATAAGGCAGAATGTCTTGCAGCGGCGTCTTAGGCCGGAGTGAAATCCCCGGCGTCGCGCCCAATTGCTTGATGGCATCCAAAGTTTCGTGCACTTTTTTGGTCGCTTCGACGTGAATGGTGATCGCGTCCGAGCCCGCTTTGCGGAAATCTTCAAGATAGCGTATCGGTTCATCGATCATCAAATGGACATCCAAAGGCAGCTTGGTCACTTTGCGCGCCCACTTGATCACGGTCGGCCCGATGGTCAGATTCGGAACAAAATGTCCGTCCATGACGTCCACATGGATCCAGTCGGATCCGCCCTGCTCAACATCCCGGATTTCATCCCCCAGCTTGGCAAAATCCGCCGACAAAATGCTCGGCGCAATCAAAACTTTCCGTGATTGATTTTTGACCATCCATGAACTCCTGTTATTTAAATTTTCAGCATGCCTACGTCATTCCCGCAGTTTTAAACGGGAATCCAATTGGATCCCCGCCCAAAGCATGCGGGGATGACAAATAATCAATTTCATATCTCCAAACTTCTTTTAAGTCTTTGCTGAACCTTTTCTTTGACCGGTCCGATCAGCGTGAGATTTAATTTTTTAGTTTTAAACATATCCTGGGACACCCGCCGGACATCGGCCGCGCTAACCGCCATGATGTTCGCCTTAATTCCTTCCGGCTGCGGCAGATGACCGCCATAGAGCGCCCGCTCCCCGACCCACAACGCGTATTCCATCGTATCTTCCAGTGTCATCTCAAGCTGACTCACCAGATATTCCTTGGCGCGCGCCAGCTCATCGTTGGGAACTTCTTTTTTAATAATCTTCGCCAGTTCTTTCAAAATCACCTGCAGCGCTTTTTCCGTCTTGCCGGTTTCAACCCCTGCCGAAATCGTAAAAGCACCGGTATCTTCATACCCGCTGACACTGGACCGGATATCATAGGCTAAACCGCGCTGCTCGCGAACTTCTTCAAAAAGCCGGCTGGACATGTTGCCGCCCAGCAGCATATTCAAAACGGCCTGCGCGTACCAGTCCGGATGGTAGCGCGATAACGCATGCGTGGCCACAACGAAATGCACCTGTTCAGTTTCTTTTTCAAAAAAGGACGTCTGCGGCTTGTTTTGGCGTTCGACCGCTTGCGGGAAAACCCGGTCCTCACCGTGCCCAGAGTGCGTGAAATGCTCCGCACACGCCCGGAGCATATCGCGATGATCCACCGCCCCGGCGGCGATCACCATGCAATTCCCCGGAACATAATACTTCTTTTTATACGCCTGCATGTCCAAACGCGACATCGCGGCAACGCTTGCCAGAGTCCCCGCAATCGGGCGGCCCAGCGGCTGTTTGTGCCACAGCAATTCGCCCATCATTTCATGCACATAGTGGGACGGCTGATCTTTATACATTTTGATTTCTTCCAGCACAACCGGCCGTTCGCGCTTGAATTCATCCGGCTTGAGTGTGGCATCATTCACCATATCCGCTAAAACATCCAAGGCCTGCATGCCGCGGGCCGCGGGCAGCTTGGCATAATAACAAGTCGCTTCTTCGCCGGTAAACGCATTCAAAAGACCGCCGACGCCCTCAATCTCTTCTTTGATTTGACGCGTTGTGCGTTTTTTTGTGCCCTTAAACACCATGTGCTCAAGAAAATGCGAGATACCCGAAATCCGTTTGGCTTCATAACGGGATCCGACCCGTACCCAGATCGCGATACCCACCGAATTGCGGTGTTCCATCGGAACCGTGACAATTTTCAAACCGTTCGGCAGGCAACTATAGCGATAATCCATCGGCGCCTTTCATGGTGTTGCGTTGACAATCAAAGTATCCCTGCAGGATTCTTTGCGCGGCCAGGCTGTCGCGCACCTCTTTGCGTTTCTTATAATGGACTTCCGCGTTCCTCAAAACGCGGTCCACTTCGGCGGTGGTCAGGCGCTCATCCCAAAAAACCCATTCCCGCCCGATCGCGGCTTTGAGCCGTTCGATCTGCGCCACCACTTTTTTCGCAGCCGGCCCCATTTCGCCTTTGAGCGTTTTAGGCAAACCCACCACGATTTTCTCGATACGGTATTCTTCCAGAATCCGGATCAAGGCTTGCACGATGCCCCGCTCATCTTGGCCTGTGAGCACCGCATGTGGCGTCGCGATGCCCATGGTTTCTTCGCCCATCGCAATCCCGATCCGTTTCTCGCCCATATCAAGTCCCAGAACATTAGCCACGGGGTAATTCTTTCACGGCCCGGACCATCCGGCGCAAATATTGAATCACGGGTTGCAGCCTGCCTTTGCTGCGGCGAATCTGATCGATAATCGCACTGCCGACAATCACGCCTTGGCTCATACGGGCAATGGCCGCCGCCTGCGCAGGCGTGGACACGCCAAAACCAACCAAAATGGGCTTGCGCGTTTTCTTTTGCAAAATTTTCAGATGCGCGTGCAATTCGCTTGGCAAAGCGCGGCGCGCACCGGTGACGCCGCGCAGCGACACATAATAAATAAAACCTTCCGAGGCTTTGATGATGCGCACCGCGCGTTCAAGCTTCGTTGTGGGCGCCACCAAATAAACCTGCGCAAGGCCTTGTTTCCGGCAGGCCCGGTTCAGGGCTTTTTCTTCTTCGGGCGGAAGATCCGGAACCAGCAGCGCATCAAAACCGGCTTGAACCGCTTTAGTTACAAAGCGCTGGATGCCATAGTGCAAGACCGGATTGAAATAAGTAAAAAAGACGATCGAAATTTGACAGCCCTTACGCCGCATTTTGCTGACAAGGCGGAACGCATCTTCTATTTGAACGCCGTGATCCAAGGCCCACTGGGACGAGAATTGAATCGTGGGTCCGTCCGCAAGCGGATCGGAAAATGGAAAGCCAAGCTCTAAACAATCGACGCCCATCGCATCCGAGGCTTCGATTAAACGTTCCGTCGTTTTGAGATTGGGATATCCCAGCGTTAAAAAAGCCGTAAAGACTTTTTGGCCCTTTTGCTTGGCCTCGGCAAAACGTTTTTTTAACCGGTTTTGACTCATAGATATTTTTGAACCGTATTGATGTCTTTATCCCCGCGTCCGGAAAGGCACAAGATGACCGATTCCCGTTTCCGCGTTTTGGGCATCAAAGATTGCAGATAACCCAAGGCATGGCTGGGTTCCAAGGCCGGAATGATGCCTTCCATCTCCGTCAGCATTTTAAATCCCCGCAGAGCATCGCGATCGGTCGCAGCATGGTATTGGACACGCTTACAATCTTTAAGGTACGCATGTTCCGGACCCACGGAAGGATAATCCAAGCCGGCCGAAATGGAATGCGCCAGCTGCACCTGTCCGTTTTTATCTTGCAGTAAATAACTTTTCATGCCATGCAAAACTCCCGGCGAACCTTTCTGCAACGTGGCCGCATGGTGCCGGGTTTTTAATCCTTCTCCGGCCGCTTCCACCCCCAGGATTTTGATGCGCTTTTCCTTCAAAAAGGGCGCGAAGAAGCCAATGGCATTGCTGCCGCCGCCGACACAGGCAAGAAGATAATCCGGCAGTTTCCCGATTTTTTTCAAGATCTGGCGGCGCGCTTCCTTGCCGATCACCGATTGGAATTCGCGCACCATCATAGGATAGGGATGCGGTCCGACCGCGGAGCCCAAAAGATAATGCGTGGTTTCGACATTGGTCACCCAATCGCGAATGGCCTCATTGGTCGCATCTTTTAAGGTTTTAGAGCCTGAATACACCGGCACCACTTCAGCCCCCAGCAATTTCATTTTATAAACATTCAGGGCCTGTCTTTCGATATCCACCGCGCCCATATACACAACGCACTTCAAGCCAAAGGCCGCTGCTGCAGTCGCGGAAGCCACACCATGCTGCCCGGCCCCCGTCTCGGCCACGAGTCTTTGCTTACCTAATTTTTTGGCTAAAATGGCCTGCGCCAGGGTGTTGTTAATCTTGTGCGCCCCGGTATGGCAAAGATCTTCTCTTTTCAGGAAAATACGCGCACGGCCAAAATGCCGGGACAAACGTCTGGCTTCATAAAGCGGCGTGGGCCTTCCGGCATAATCTTGCAAATAAAAGCGCAGTTCTTCCTGGCTCTTGCGATCGCTTTTGAAAGCCCGGTACGCCTCGACTAATTCATCCAAGGCGCACGTCAGCGTTTCGGGGACATAGCGGCCGCCAAACTCGCCGAAGTGGCCGCGCACGTCCGGTCGCTTTTTTTGAAATTCTGAATTTTTCCGTTTCATCGTAACGCCCCCACTTCCACCAATTGGTCATTGGGAACCCAACCGTCTTTCCCGTTGACCAAAATGATACGGCTCCACTTTTCCCGGCGGTCCACAACGTAGACTTTCAAGCCAACGCCGAGGCGGAAAGCTGTTTGATCGGAGCTCGAAGGTCCATAACGCACTTCTGCTTCCTTGGCGGTGATAATTGCATCCCGGAAAAAGCGGGTTTCCAGCTTCTTGGCTCCCCAGAGCGCAACCGAGCCGATTAAAAACACCACGAGTAAACGGCGCCTCCAGCCCCATGGCTGGCCGCTTTTATACAGCAGCGCCAACCCGGTTGCGGCCGCAAAACCAAAGTAAACGGCCAACACAATCAAGGTGACTTCCTGTTCGGTAAACCATTCCAAGATTTGCTCGCCGCTGCGCAAATACCAATTACGTTTGTCTTCGATCCGGTACTCGAGAAGCTTGCGGGCATATTCCAAATTATTCCGGCTGTCGGTATGCCGGGGATCATTCAGGAGCACCCTTTCATAATTCAGAATGGCCAACCCAATTTCACCGGTCCGGTAATAACTATTGGCAAGGTTGTACAAAAAGACCGCGCTGTCAGGGTGCGCTTGCGCCAGTTTTTCGTAACCCTGCACGGCCTCCGCATATTTCCCGTCGCGATAATTTTGATTCGAGCGTTCAAACAAAGTCTTTTCAGATTCCTCCCCAGACCATGCCGCAGCCGGCAGCAGGCACAACACGCCCAGAACACCCGCGGCGCCCAACGTCAATCTCAAGATTTGTGCGATTCGGTCTCGCATTATCGCCTCAACTTATCCACGCGTGCAATCGTCTGCTTCAAAATGTTAAAAACCTCCGTCTTAAGCTCATGCGGCAAAGTCTGGCCGGCAAAACGGGATTCGTCGCAAATCCGGTAAGCCTCAAGCACGTTCTGGAACAGAGAATCCTCGGGGCCCAGACTGCGCAAGAGCACGCTCTCGATGTCTTCCCGCGTTGTCCCGTAGGCGGACAAATCAAATTTGTCGCTCAGAAATTGCGTCAACACTTTATCGACGTCTTCAAAATAGGCCACGGAATCCTCGCGCGTATTGGAACGGGCCAAACGCTTCAGCGCTCCGAATTTGCTTTCCGCCAGCGTCCGGGCTCTTTTCCGGCGCATCAGGGCCGTGTCTTGTGCGAAAATCTTTTCCGTCCGTTCGCGCCACAGCCGCCATAAAATCACGAGCGTCAAAAGCAAATCCAAGCCGGCTAAGACGAAATAGGAAATGCGCGTAAGCCGCCCGGCGGTTGCTTCCGGCATAGTTTCCTGAATAAAACGGATATCCTCGCCCTCCATCTCAATGTCCTTTTTGAAAATTTCTTGCTGACTCATCGTCTTCGGAACCTCAAACGGCTTAGCCGAAGGCTTGGCGGTGATCGTGAAGGGCTCGGTCGTCAAAGTCTGATAGGCGCGGGTAAACGGATTGAAAAAACTAAAACTTAGTGTGGGGATTTTCTGTTCGCCCGCCTCGGTCGGGATAAAGACGATTTCAAAGTTCTTACGGCCGCCGATCACATTGCCGGTTTTAAACAACTCGGAAGAGCTGTCGGCCTCGTATATTTTAAAATTTTTAAGTTCCGGCAGTGCCGGCTGTTTGATGGTTTCAATATTGCCCTCACCCTCGATCACCACGGTCATCGTCACCGGTTCATTCTGATCCACTTCTTTTTTATCAATCGAACCGGTCATTTTGAAATTACCGACGGCACCCTGAAAATCCGCCGGCTTTCCCGCTTCCGGGAACGGAATCACCTTCAAATGGAGCGGCTCCGGTTTGATCAGCCTGTTTTCACGGCGGGAGAAAAATCCCGACCCGCTAAAAAAACTATCATCGAAAAACTCGTCGAAAATACTTTGCGATTGCGGCTCTTGGCGAATCGAGACTTTGATGGATCCCGGTTTGATCGTGTAGTCGGAGGGCGTCGTCGGGAAAAGCGCAATTTTCCGAATATCCGCTTTGATGTAACGCTTGCCGTTGACCCGCACCGTATCGCGCCGGATATCGCGCTCCATGGGAAATTCCTCGATCCAAAAGCCGCTGATCTCCGGCTCTTCGGCAAAACCCTCATAGCGGGTATCGTAACGCGTATGCAGGGAATACGTCAAAAGAACCTGCTGGTTGGGATAAACTTCGTTTTTATCCAGCCACGCTTGGATAAAAATATTGTCATCGTCGGGACGAAACACCGGCTCGGGTTCTTGCACGGATCCACCCGGTGCCGGCTGCGCGGCTGTTGACGCCGGCATGGGTGCGGGCGGCTGGGTTTGTCCCCCCGCCGGAACAGGGCCGCTGGAAGCACCCCCCCCGGGTGCTGCCGCAATTTCAATCTCGATCGGAGCTGTCCGGAAGGCCTGGCCATTGACTAACACTTCAATGGGTTCTAGCGTGAACCGCCCGGCCGTTCGCGGCACCAGAATGTAACTGAATTCGACTTTCGTGGATTGGACGCCGTTAATGAACGTCAAGTGCGACGCCCGGCCGGTATAAAACGTTTCAAAACCCGGGAATTGCGGCAAACGCGGCGCCTGGATATTCGAAGCACTTCCGGTTACACGCAACGTCAGGTGAATTTCGTCGTTTACTTCCGCGGAACGTTTATCCAGCACAACCGAAACGTTGGGGCTTTCGGCCTGCAACCGGAACGGCGCCGCCAAGAAAAAAAGACAGAATAAGAACACTGAGGTTTTTACAGACAGCTTGGGCATATAAGCTCGTCATTGTATAGAATTCATAACATAATGTCAAATAACGAGTTAAGTGAATTTTTGCGCTCCATCAACCAACTCAATAAACGGTCGAGCGCTGCGGGTTCACGCAAATGCACGCGCAGCCAATACCCTTCATCTTCAAAAGCCTGGGCCGCACCCAGTTGAATCTCGGGCGTGCTGCGGCATAAAACACGCGCCTCTTCATCAAAACGGCCTGTGTAAGCCGTTAATTGCGGATTTCGGAAGGTCTGCAGCTGCTTATAAAACTGTTCGGTCTTCTGCCGCAGGTCGTCATGCGGACGATTCAAGATAAGCTGCAAACCCGACTTGACCAGATAAACATCTAACGACTGATCTGCCCGTCGTGTTTCATCCGCGAGCCACTCGATCGTGCGCATCAATTCATTGGTTGTCAAAGAGGTGTTGGCTGCAATCGTGCGGGCAAAAGTTTGCTGATCCTGGCGCGAGAACCGGCAAAGCCCCTGGGCGCCGCGGAAAGGCAATTGGCCGGACGCGATCCCGTTCAAAACACTGATATCCAACCCCGCCATCGCGATGTAATCCTCCATCACGCGCAGCGAGGGTTTCAGGTTCAAAAGAGAACCCAGTATCTGCCGGTTCCGTTCCTCACTCAGATCCAGGGATTGTTTGGCATGCTGTAAAATCCAGGCGCGATCCAAATCCGTCCAGGCGGCATTTGCATTGCAGATCAAAGCGATCCAGAAAGCGCGCTCTTTTTCCAGATTTTCGCCGGCCAACTGGACGGTCACATCCTTTTTTCCTTGTGACCGCAAACTTTCGATTCGCCGGTGTCCATCCAATATCTGATAGGGCGATGGCCCCATGACAACCGGCGGCATCATGAAATTCAGTTGCACGGAGGCCAAAACCCCGGCCAAAGCCAGATCTTGCCCGTAATGCATGGCAAAAGCGCGGCCGGGATTTATTTCGGCGATTGGGATGGTTCTAAAAGCGACTGCTTCCATTCCTGCTCCAATTGACTGACGGTCATTTTTAAAATTTCCTGGATGACTTCATCTGAATTTTTATCCTTGGCAAAGGCTTGCAGCATTTCTTTGACCGTGAACATGCCTTTTTGTTTCACGATGTACCGGACCAGGCTGTACGATTGATCATAAAATAAACTCGCATACAACGGATCCTGTTCCGAGGCCAGTTTGGATTCAAGCATTAATTGATCCAAAGGCAGTAAGCTCCCGGTTTTAAGGGCAGCCTGCAAAACCACCCGGTCCTGCGCGCCCCACTGATCTTCCTGATACTCGGCCAAACCTTCGTTGATCCACGCCGGCGCTCGCCGGCCAGCCATCTCCGCGACAAAGGCGTGGGTCATTTCATGGATCATAATCCGGTTCAAATCTTTTTCGGCCATGCCGGCTTGATAAGCCGGGATGCGCACCTTGCCGTCATAAAAGCCCCCGATCCAATGCGGCACATCCATAATTTTTGAAAAAGCTTCCCGGTCATAAAGCACGACGACAACCGGCTGGCGAAAGGCATGCCCGAAATCTGCGGATAAAATCGCATAGGTTTTTTCAAGCTTCTCCTGGATGGCCTCGCCGGCCAATTCGGCTTCCCCCTGATATTTTAATATAAATTTTTCCGTTGTCTTGGTCTGAAAATTGGTTTCCAACGGCGCTTCACGGTTTATTTTTTCGATACGCTCCCGCACCTCAGGATCCGGCCGCAGTAAATAAGATTTTGTAAAATACTCTTTCGCCTTTTTTAAATCGTATTCCGCGTAATAGATTTCGCCGAGCAATTGCGGAACCAGCGGGTTGCGCGGGTCATATCCCATGGCTTCGGCTAACGCCATTTTAGCCATCTCAAAATCGCGCTTTTTATAATAGCCGACGGCATCATTATACAATTCGATAGCCATCGGAGTTTGCGGCACCTGCGCCTGCCCGCTGTCACGCAGCAAAAAACTTTCGATCTCCGCGCGCTGGCGGTCATGAATCTGTTCACGTGCGCTTTGGTCCGCATCCTCGGCGCCCAAACACAGCAGCGCCAGCAAAACGCTCAGCCCTTGTCGATATTTCATCATACGGGAATCCCCTCTTCAGCCATCCGGATGCGCTTCCCAATGGCCGGGTGATCATAAAAAAACCATTCGTAAAATGAGTTCGGATAAAGGTCCGACATATTCACTTCGGCTAGCTTACGCATGCACGCCGCAAAAGCCGCGCGTCCGGGCCCCGCGGCAAGGGCAAACTGATCTGCTTGACGCTCAAGCCATCGGGAAAAACCATTCTGTGCCGGTGTCCAAATCAAAGATATCCCATAAAAAATCAGGAACAAAACCGGCATGGCGGCCACATCGCCCTGGCCGCCGTAACCAAACGCCCTCGCGGCCGGATCTAAAACTTGCGCGGCAATCCAAAAAGTAACGAAAGACGTAACGAGCCCAAAAGCCATGTGTCGCCAAATATCCTGATGACGGTGATGGCCCAATTCGTGCGCCACGACCGCCATGATTTCATCGTGATTAAAATTAGCCAAAAGCGTATCGCTTAAAACCACCCGCTTGGTTTTGCCGATGCCCATTAAAGCGGCGTTGGCTTTCCGGGTCGTGCGGCTTAAATTCAAAGCATAAACATTTTGAATCTTGAAACCAAAGCGGCTCACCAAACTCCGGATGCGTTCTTTTAGAACGGCATCGGCCACTTCGCCGTATTTATAAAATAACGGGACAATGACCACCGGCATCAGTTTGCCCACGCCATAGCTCACGACGGCAAAACCGGCCCACGCCCCAAGCCACCACCGGTTGGGAAAATGCCAGATCAAACCATAAAGACCTTCCAGCAAAATAAGAAAGAAAGTAAAAGCCAGCACCGCTTGCTTCAAAAAATCACGCAGCCAACCGGTGAACCGGTAGCGGGTAAGCCCGTACCGTTGTTCCAGCCAAAATCCGGAGTAAGCCGCCAGAGGTAATTCCCACAGCGTCCGCAGGATCGATAAAACTAAAAAATAGCCTGCCAGCACGGCATATTGAGAAAACTGCCGTCCGTCCGCCAGATAATCCACGAACGCGGAGGACGCCGGCGTCACCAGGATTAAAAAAAGCCCTCCAGGCGTGAGCCCCAATCCCAGTAAACGCGTCTGTTGCTTTTTGCTTTGATATTCCTTCGCGGTTGAAACGCTCATCTTTATGCTGCCTTGGCAAAGTCCGCGGATACGCCGTAATGATCCGAGGCAAAAATCTTGTCCGGATCGGGCCGGTTCAAACAAAGCGCGGCGTCCTGAAGTTTCCCCAGCGCTTTGCCGGCCTGGCGGACAAAAATATAATCCAGACGGCGGTCCGGCAGACCGTGGCGCGCGGTATACGTATTCCGGTTATCCCAGGTCAAACCGGGATCCTCGGGATGGATCCTCCGGAAAGTATCGGTAAATCCACCCACCGCCGTCATGGCGATGATTTCAGGTTGATCTTCATGCGCATTGAAATCCCCCAGCGCGATCAGGTCTTGCGCAGACGCATGCCTTTGCACCCAATGCAGCAACTCGTCTACTTGCCCGGTACGCGTCAGCCCCTCATCCAGAC
>Ga0209726_10007379_pt1 | contig 12317 bp, 16 predicted proteins | sample Subgrocontami54m_FD_187453 | JGI IMG/M metagenome (GOLD analysis project Ga0209726, IMG submission 187453) | Subsurface groundwater microbial communities from S. Glens Falls, New York, USA - GMW46 contaminated, 5.4 m (SPAdes) (version 3) | ecosystem: Environmental > Aquatic > Deep subsurface >... | reverse complement strand
GGTCGCTACTCATGGTAGAACGCTGGCCGGATACGTCCGAAAAATAAACGGCGACTTTCGCGCATATGCAAGGAATAAATATACTTTCTTTGTTGTTCCTCGTCGCGCTGGGATTCGCGCCCGCGCTCATTTGGCTTGCATTTTATCTCCGCGAAGATACGCGTCCGGAACCAAACCGCCTCATTCTGCTTGTATTCCTGGCGGGCATTGTCTCGGCGTTCGCCGCGGCTATTATCGAGACGAATCTCGCCTGCGCGCTTCTGGGCGAACGTTGTGTCAGAACGCTGGGAGGTTTTACCTTAAATTCATATGAACTCGGTGGCATGGCCGCGTTCCTCTTTGCATTCGCCGGCGTTGCCGTAGTTGAGGAGGCCGTAAAATACGGCGCCGTATTCTTTACGGTACTCCGCAACCGCTCATTCGATGAACCCATTGACGCCATGATATATCTCATTATCGCGGCACTCGGCTTTGCGACCGTTGAAAATATTTTCACCGTACAGGCGCTTGTGGCGCAGGGACGCGATTTCTCTCACGTTCTCAGCGTGCTTACCCTCCGCTTTTTGGGCGCAACGTTCCTTCATACACTTGCCTCCGGAATAGTCGGATATGCTTTGGCGCGCGCGTTTTTTGCCCAGCGAAGCCACCTTGTAATGGTCATTCCCGGCATCGCAATTGCAGGGGTGATACACGCCTTGTATAATATGTTTGTAAGCCGCAGTGCCGATGTCGGAACAGGCCATCCGCTTTTCTCATATTTCTTTGTCTCCATAATCATACTGCTCGTCGGAAGCGCCCTTGCGCTCATTGCGCTGTTCCATCACCTCAAACACATCGGTCAAGCGCATACATTCGTAAACCTCGGCGATCACGCACAACAAAATTAAATTCTTTTTCACCATTCCTATGCCAGAAAAAAACAACAGCGCAAAATCATTCTTCGAACGACTCACCGGAAGCCTTAAAGTCGAAGAGTCGGCGGATGAAGAAACTACGACCGTAAAAGCAAAACGCGTTGATTTTAACAGTGACGGCGAGCGGAAAGAAAAAGAAGTGAGCGTTGAAGTTGAACACGAAGAAGAGACGCCTGCGCCCGCGGCGGCACCGGCGCCGGAAAAAGAACAAGGCAGCTGGCTCAATGAGGCGCAAGAGGGACAACTGACAATAGACGTATATCAAACGGAAGACGAGATAGTGATCAAATCGACCGTTGCCGGCGTAAAACCGGAAGACCTCGATATTGCCATCACCAACGATATGGTTACCATACGGGGACGACGCGAAAAAGACGAGAATGTTCCATCGCAAAATTATTACTATCAGGAATGCTATTGGGGACCGTTCTCCCGCTCCGTCATTCTGCCCATGGACGTGGCCGCAGACCGCTCGGAGGCAACTCTGAAAAACGGCATTCTTACCCTGCGCTTGCCAAAAATAGAAAAAGAACAGACCAAGAAAATAAAAGTAAAATTGGCGTCATGAGCGCTCACGTGAAGACAGCAAACAAAGCACTTATCATCAGCGCGGCAGCCACATCCCTTGTGGCTGTCTTTTTCTTGAGTTTGGAATTCGCAAATGCGGATAAAATAATCCGTGGCGCTTCATTCGCGGGAACGCCACTGGGCGGTTATTCATACGATGCCGCACGAAAACATATTCAACATCGCGTCGAAGCGGCTCTCGACTCCCCCCTCGTCATAACGGTATTTGGCGAGGAGGAACGGAAAACGACCCTTCGAAAACTTGGTTTTTCGATAAACACCGAAACGGAAGCCGATCGCATATTTTCCTTAGGACGGAACGCAAATATCTTCATTGGTCTCGGACAACAATTGCTGGGTCTTCTGAGTGGCATACATCTTTCAGCGGAACCCGCCTTGGACGAAAATATCTTTGAGACCGAACTCCAGCATGTACTCTCGGGATTGGAACAACCGCCCACAGATGCGGCCGTTGTATATGATGAAGAAAAACAGGAATTCACAATAACACCTGAGGCGAGCGGCATACTTGTATCGCGAAAAGACCTTCACGAGACCGCGCGCGATGACGTGGCTCGACTCACGCCCGACCCTATATATGTTGACCGGGCGCCGGCACAGCCAAAAATATATACGGCCGGAGCGTATGAGGCCCGCGATGCCGCAAATGCCCTCCGCGATATCCCGCCCCTCACACTCGCTCATGAAAAGAAAAAATGGACGGCGGATAAAAAGGATGTCATTGACTGGATAGTATTCGACAGCGTCCGTGCCAGCGAAGACAATTTCAAATTAACGATGCGTATAGACCAAAGCGCCATTGAATCATTCCTGCTACGCAACATTTCATACCAGATAAATGTAGAATCAAAGAACGCGGAACTTACCATAAAAGACGACCGCGTCACGCTTTTCACCCCCTCGCAGGAGGGCATTGAACTTGATACGCGCGCCTCGGCCCTGGAAATCGCGTCAAGCATTGCGCGGGCAGAAAAAAACGTGACGCTCTCGGTAAAAATACAACCGCCGGACATAACAACGGAAAGCATAAATACCCTTGGCATTAAGGAACTCTTGGCGAGCGGCGAATCGAATTTTGCCGGCTCCCCCAAAAACCGCACCCACAATATTAAAGTCGGTGCAGAAAAATTCAACGGCGTTCTTATCAAACCCGGTGAGGAATTTTCATTCAATCAAATACTGGGAGACGTAAACGCCGAAACGGGATACCTTCCCGAGCTCGTCATAAAACAGAACAAAACCGTTCCGGAATATGGCGGCGGCCTCTGCCAGGTCGCAACAACAGCATTCCGCGCCGCGGTGTTTTCGGGTCTTGAGATAACTAAACGCTATCCCCACGCATATCCGGTGCGCTACTACGGGACGCCCGGATTTGATGCCACTATTTATCCTCCGAACCCCGACCTGCGTTTCATGAACGATACGCCTGGGCATATCCTGATACAAACCAGGATAGTGGGCACAAAATTATTCTTTGATTTTTATGGGACAAGCGACGGACGCGATACCGAAGTTATAGGACCGGTTGTCACAAAAAAGGGCGCCGACGGCTCCGCCGAAGCGTATCTCACAATGAAAGTCACGCGCGGCGAAGATACAGTGCGCGAAAAAACATTTTACTCGAAATACCGCTCACCGAGCCTTTATCCGGTCGAACGAAGAAACCCGCTTGAATAAGCGGGTTTTTTACCGCTCAATACAACGCAACGAGCGGCGCGATAAGATAATCCACGGGGGCAAAATCGTCCGTCAACAACACGGCCCCGTCCAGCGAAAGACGCTCCTGCGGAACGCGTAATTTTTGTATCGCATTTAAAAACGGACCGCCGGCATCCATGTTCTCTGCCACGCCTATGTCTCCGTCATTTTTAGCGGCCGCAAAAACAAAATTCTGCGGGCCCGGCACATCCGGTCCCTGCAACGCAAAAAGAACAAAGCCGGGAAATACGGATTTAAACGTTCGCGCTTCGGCGCGCAAAAAGCCATTCAACCCGTCGCCAAGACTCCCGGCAACATTCATAAGCACGATACCGTCTGCGGCAAGCCGCGTTCGAAGAAGCTCAAAAAATTCTTCCGTTGTCAGATGTGTCGGGATGGATAAAAACGACGAATATACATCGACGAAAATAATATCGTACGCCGTGTCGTGCTGGCGCAAAAACGCGCGCGCATCCGCGACATAATGGGTCATGCGCTCGTCATCTTCCAGAGAAAAAAAGTCTTTTGCGATATCCCTGAGGCGCGGCTCTATCTCGACAACATCAATGAAACTTTCGGGATACAACATGCGCGCATAGCGGGGAACGGCGTAAGCCCCTCCGCCCAACACCAAAATGCGCCGCGGGGCGGGCGCCACCCCCCTGTCGAGGGCAAGATACTCGGCATATATTGTTGCGTTGGGAGAAGCATCCGAAAGAAATATAGACGTGGAAGGACTGCGATCCAAAAATAACGTCCGCTTCCCCGAAAAATTCGGTGCATTATCGACAACGCTTATACGCTCATACAAACCGTCGTGCGCAAAAATCTCGTTGGCATGCAGCGGCATTTCTCCCATGCGAAATAGACCAAACGCCGCCGCGGCGGAAACGATAATAATAAGCACCATACGCCGCATTGAACCGCCTAAAGCGCCCGCAAGACCAAGCGCAAAAAGAACGATCCCGGTTCCCGAAACAATATCGGCAACCCCGATGGTGGGCACCAATATAAATCCCGTTGCAAGGCTTCCCGCAATACTGCCCGCCGTCGAATAAAAAAATATTTCTCCCGTATTGGCGCCGATACCCCGCGCGCGCGATGCGTCCATCTTCAGGCGAATGGCGAACGGAGACAGCATGCCAAGCAAAAAACTGGGAGCAAAAAACAGAAATGCGCTTGCGACAAGCGGACCCATGATGCTCCCCAGAGGCGCAAACCAATGCAAAAGGAAAAATGAAGATATGATCCGCACCAGAAGCACGGCGGCTCCCGATATCCAAATTATTGTAAAAAATAATTTCCGCGATGGGTTCCGATCGGCAAGTTTACCGCCCGCAAGATAACCCACGGACAGGGCGGCAAGAACCACACTTAAAATACTTGAGATGCTGAATATGGTGTTGCCGAAATACGGAGCAAGCAAACGCGTCGCAATTATCTCAAGCACCAGCACCGCAGCGCCGGTTAAAAAAACAGTTACGTTGAGAATGAAAGGGAATGTCATGGGTCAATTGGTGGCCTTACCATTATAACCGCAACGCTGTCGCTATATACAGTTTCCCATCCCGCATCGCGCAGGGTTCCAACAAGGTCTCTGGGGGTATCTTTCTCCAACCGCTCGCGCAACACCAGTCCGAAAGAACTCTCGGCGATACGATTTGTTATCCCTGATGCGTTTTTCTGTTCGCCCCCAGGCAAAGATACCGAATGCGCAATGACCGTCGTTATATTGCGCCGCTCAAAAACTTCTTTCCAGGAATCGTCTTTTTTATACACAACCGAAGAATAATCGCTCATCGCAGATGAGCCGTCCTCTGCTATCCAATGCGGCATGCGTCCGTCAATGAATACCCGCATACCTGGCGCATTATTTTCGATATACCCTCCCCACTCATACGGATTAAAAATATTCCCCCACCGGTTTTCGGCACGCGAGAGATATAAAACGGCATGGTGCGGATACGTTATTCCCTCAAAACGCACGACCTGATAGAAAAACGCGACCGAAACCGCAAAAACAAGACATGCGAGCACATACTTCCAGCGTCGCAACACGACATCTCCTCCCGAGCGTCCGCGTTGGGCCTTTTCAATAATATTTTCAAAATGCTCAAGGGCCTCAATGACCACCAGCATGGCGACAATAACGTATAGCGGCCAATTGCGCGCCGCCTTAACCGCACCAACCAAAAATACCGCAGGAAGAATGTTTTTCCCCGCAAGCAAACGTCGCATAACGAACATTAAAAACACGCTTACGGCAAAAAACAGGGCTATCGACGGTTCTACAAAAAACAGAATTGAGCGCCATTCCGCGATAAATGCGGCCGTATCCCGCGACGCAAGAACGCGAAATACTTCACCGTATAACTCCACGCCGTAAGGATTAAAAAGCGGGACAATGGCACATGCGACCGCGGTGACGATCGCGACAAAAATATTCCTGAGCGTTTCCGCGCGTACCGCAAAACGGTTCACTATGACATCGGAACCGAGCACAAGAACAACCGCACCCATCCCCGCAAAAAATCCCGCGTGAATATTGCTCCATATAAAAATAAGCGCCGGTACCAAAAAAAGGAACCGCGCCCGCCGAGTCGAACAATAGCGCCCGAGACACCATACGGTCAGCGCAAAAAACATCCATGTAAAAAGCTGCGGCCGCATGCCCACAAACGGCAACACGGCGCTTGCGCCAAGAGGCGCGATAAGCAATTGGCTTATGAACCGCGAACGAAAAAGAACGTAAAGAAACGGAAGCGCGCCCGCCAAAGAAAATAAAAATACCGCGGGTGCCCACAACCCGCGCTCGCGCGCCGACCATAATGCCGCATCCAGCGCCCATTCGTGATCAACCCACCGGTATCCTTTCATCGTATGCGAATATTCATCCGCATGCGGCACCGCCCGGTGCATGCTTATCCACTCCCCGACACGCACATGCCAACCAAGATCAGGATCTTCGAAGCGGACGGAAACATAAAAAAAACCGCCCACAATGAGGACCGCTAAAAAAATTTTTGCCGCCGTCAGACGAACATTCATACCGGTGCCCAGGAGAGGATTTGAACCCCTACGCCTTGCGGCACGAGGTCCTAAACCTCGCGTGTCTGCCAATTTCACCACCTGGGCTCGCCTCAAGTTGACTTTACTAAAAATTTACTGTATAACTATATTACCAAAAATCCGTTGCGTTGACAACGCTTTCTTATATAGAAAGGAGTTCTCTGCCATGGCGCTGATAATCAATATGGTTATCACTGCGGTCGCAAGTATGTTGCTTGCCATTCCGCTAAGCCTTAACCAGATCGCGTTTGGCATCATTGCCGCCGCGATTGTTCTCGTTGTCTTCGTCGCCGGCAAAAACGGCAACGTCGCGCTCCTGCTGGGAGGTTTACTTGCCGTCGCAGTTTGGGTCAATAACCCATTCCTGACGGCGTTCATCCTCTTCATCTCAACATGCTTCATACTTGTTGAGCTCATGACATTCCGCGTGCCGGAAAACCACGCCGCGGTCCTTTCCAGTCGGATCTTCGGCCTCACCAATAAGGTAAAGACCGAGGGCTTCCGGGTAAAAGGCCTTACCGAATATGTCTATGCGACCATAGACATCCGCCAGCGGACGGTCGAGATCAAACGGGAAAAGTACCAATCGACCAGTTCCCCCATCATGGTAGCGCTCACCATGGACTGGCGACCCGACCCGCGCTATCTCACGACATTCGTGAGGCTGGAAGAGTCCGTCATCGCAAAGGGCCTCACCGACAAGGTGAAAAGCGCTCTACGCGTATCGCTCAATACACGAAAATCGGAAGAGGTGCTGGATAAGTCCGAAACGATCGCCGAAGAAGTACTGCATGTATTTCGGGGTGGTCGGGAACGAAGCCAGCTTGAAGACGATTACGGGATCGAGATAATCCGTTTCACGATCCCCACGATCGAACTCGATCCCGAGATCGAAGAAGAGCGTAAGCGCAAAGAACTCGAAGAGCGCCAAAGCAAGAACGAAGAGTACGAAACCGAGCAATTCGTGAAGCAGGCGAAACTGCTCATGGAACAGGATAAGACCCTGACGTTCCAGCAGGCGCTTTCCTATGTGACGCAGCTTCGCGGCCGCGGCACGACCAGAAAAGAGATCAACATCTCGGGTCTCTCCGGCAGCGGAAACGCGAGACCGGAAATAGAACTGAAGATAGACGACTAAAACAAAAACCCCGCACCGAAATGGCGCGGGGTTTCTTCTTTTTCTACGATGTTTTATACGCCACCGGTAACGCCCGCGCAGGGGTTAATAGCAGCAGTACCCGACACAATGCTTCCCAAGATCGCAATGATGGCATACGGCAAGAGCGCCACCACAACACCGATAATTCCGTACAAAAGAAAATCCTGTGCGCGCTTCCGACTTGTGGGGTTATCGCCACCGGTCAGGAAATAAAATGCCGCGATCAAAAACATAATGATCGCAATGGCGAGCACGAACGTAAATATCGTATTCCCGACGCGGCATAAAAAGTTCGTGACCTCGGTGGAAGAATCCAGCCGGCTACCTGGCGGAATGTTCACGATGACCGCCTGCGCGGCCGGCGCCAACAAGAGTTGCGCCACCGCGGGCAAACTTGAAAGCGAAACGAGACCTATTTTTCTAAAAAATGTTCGCATATGTAAAAAATTAATTTTTTTATTTTAGCACGGAACGACGGTACCCGACGTTCCGACGAAAGATGCGACTATCTTCAAAATGGCAATGGGAAGCAAAGCGACAAATATCCCCACGATAGCGAACATAAGCACTTTCTTGCCGGTCTCTATCTTCTGCGGACTGCCGCCCGAGGCCATAAAGTTAAAAGCGGCATAAATGATCATAATAATGCCCACAGCCATTGCGAATGTGAAAAACCACGTTCCCGCCTTACATAATAAGGCGACAAATTCTGCGAATGTATCGGGCCCGCCGCCCGGAAGTGGAGGAGGCATATATTATTCTTATTATATCGCCGCTATGCCCTTTTAACAACTGACCGGGTCCGCAAACCCAAGCGAGGATGAAATAACAACAACGACGCTGCGCGCCAGCATAGCAAGAGCAACGCCAACCACGGTATAGAGAAAACGGCGCTTCGCTACTGCGATCGCCTCTTCTCTACCCATGGAAATCATGAAAGAAAATGCGCTCACCAAAAACATGAGCACTGCCGCGAGAAGAATGAGCGTGAACATGATGCTCATAATGCCGCATGCCGCCACGACCACCTGCGCCATCAATTCCGAGGGTGTGAATAATGCTGCGTTCATATAGAATTTTTTAACATTTCATCGGCAAAACAACAAGCCTAAAATTAAAATGCGTTCCGCGCCCAGACCGGCGGAACGCATCTTTGATACGGTAAACCCTAACACGAAGTTGCTGCAAAGCTGCCGCTGCTCACGATGTTCACAACAACGAGCACAATCCCTTTTGCCAAAAGCGCCACGATAATGCCGATAATCGCATACGTAAGCAAATCGCGGGCCTGTTTCTGTTTCGCAGAATCTCCTCCCCCGCTCAAAAACAGGAACGCCGCATACAGTAATATAATGATCGCAAGAATCATTATTAACGTAAATATCAAATTGGCGATACTGCAAATAAGATTAAAAAGGTCCGTAATATTTGTCGGGAGAGCGGGAGGCTGCTGTACCACAACGGCAAACACCGTTGCTGGCATCAGTGCCAGGGCCGCAGGAACGATACGAAAAAGCTTTTTCATAGAAATATATTCTAATAATATCTCTCTCATATAAATACTATCATGCGCTTCCCGCTATTGCCAGACACGCTGCTTCTTTTCCCTAAACGCAACACGCCCCGCTTATACAAGCGGGGCGTGTGTATCAATCTAAACCAAAATTAGCAGGATGTCGCGGCGAAGCTTCCACCACTGACGATATTTACAACAACAAGCACTAATCCTTTCGCCAAGAGAGCGACAACGATACCGACGACTGCGTATGTGAGCAGTTGTCGAGCTTGATCCAACTTTGCAGAATCTCCACCACCAGTCAAGAACAAGAAGGCTGCGTAGAGAAGAATGATGATCGCGAGAATCATGATCACCGTAAACAACAGGTTGGCCGCATCACAGACCAGGTTAAACAGGTCGTTGATGTTTGAAATGATGACCGGAGGCTGTTGGACAGTTACCGCGAACGCAGAAAGCGGCGCGAATGCCAAGGCCAAAGGGGCCAAGCGAATGAGTTTTTTCATACGATTATTCACGTTTCACCCCCTTCCGTATTGCGCAAGGCAGTCGATAAAACAGACGCGTTAAACGATATATATGGTTAAAACGCCAGTCGCTGTCTTGCTTCTTTAGGATACCACAAATGTCCCAAAAAATGAAGGGGGCGGAACACATGCGCAATTTTTTTACGCCGCGCGTTCTTTTCTATGCCACAATTACCTGCAACTTGAGAGACTGGCACCGAAGAAGTTATATACCACCGCAACAATTCCGCGGGCCGTAACGCCGACCACAATACCGATAATTGCGTACAATAAGGCATTTTTTGCCTGCTGTATCTTCGCGGGCGAACCTTCGGATGTCATGAAAAGAAAGCCCGCATATACAATAACGACTATGCCGAGCGACAAGGCTATCCAAAAAATCGCGGCGGCGACCGCGTTAATTAACCCGCAGAACGTTGCAAACCGCAACGGATTATTTACCGTAATCGCGGCAACGGGATGCGCGGCAAATACAAAGACAAGAGCCGGAATATAACGCAAAAAAGAAATGTTCGAAAAATGCATATAATTTATGTTAAGAAATCGCGTAACACCAGCACAAATCCCTGCGCCGCAAGCGCGATACCAAGACCGACGATTGCGTATGTAAGTATCTGCCGTCCCTTCCTGACGCCTTCGGGTGAACCACCCGATGTCATAAACGTAAAACCCGCGTAAATAAACATAAGTATTGCAACGGGCATTGCTATCCAAAAAATAAAACGGGCAATAAGGGTAATAAGAGCGCCCAACGAGCTGACGCGGAGCAAATTAGGAAGTACCGCATCCGCATACGCAGTTTGCGCCACCACCAACGCAAGACCAATTCCTGCTATATATTTTACGAACGATTTTTTCATACGTGCATACTTACCCGCACTGAGGCGCGTTCCACTGCCATGGAAGCGCACTTGTACGCGCAAATACATTAATTATTGTCGCAATAACCAGCCACGAACCGAACATAATGAATGTACCAACTACCACCGCGGCCAAAGCCCCTTTCGCTCTGTTCCGCATGGCACTATTGTCGCCCGAAATAATGAACAGAAATCCGGCGAAAACCGCCACACAAACACCGAGAGGCAACGAAAGATTCCACCAAATGAAATCTATGATGTTCCTGCCCAACACCAGAAGATCGCAGAAATTACACGGCCTGGTTACCCCGCACTGCACCAACGCGGCATTCACGAAACGCATCGGCACAAGAAACCCAATTGTCAAAAATAACGCCGCAATTTTGTTGCCAAGGATCATAGCGGAACCCACCGCATCATAATACGCGACTCAACCGTATGCTCATAATACTCAAGACTTATCTCGTGAATCCCTGTTGTCATAAAATAATCGGCGAGATACGGGAACAACGCCCGTTGATCAAACCACGCCTCAATAAGCGAAGCGCCATCCACCGCAAGACGGAAACCGTCATCGGACAAAACCTGAAATTGATACATCGCGTTCGAAGTAAAATTGAAATTACCGCGCCACCTCACCGAGAAATCATCCGTGGGAAGGGCCGGATCGGGGCTTCCCGTTCCCCACGCATAATCTATCGGGAATTCACAGCGTGTCAGAACCGGACTTCCGGACAAAAATCTGTTATCGAAATATTCAGCGCGGAACTGTCCGATTGCGCAGGGCGGCAATTCTACCACGATCGTGATGGTCGCAATATTTGATACCAGGCCAACATTATCGGTAATGAGAAGAACATTATACGTATATGTGCCCGGCGCATCGTTAAATGTAAGCGTACCCAAAGAAATATTGCATGCCGAGGGCGATGCGGGGCTGTTTATTGTTCTCTCATACGTGGGTGCGCCTGGGTTCAGGTCGGTATTCCACTGGCACCGACCGCTTGCAGAAACACCGGCAAGCGATGTCCAGCCGTCGGGATCCGAACTCAACGACGCCGATACCGCAATGGGAGTTGGCACGCCCTGCGGAACGGTAATGCTGTCGACAAACGCTCCCCCGTTCTTAGAAACCTGCGCAACAGCGATGGGAGCCGCATTCGCTAAGTTCACCGGAACACTGCATGTAGCGCTTCGTGTTTGCGTAGAGGCGGTAACCGTCACGGTAGCGGTTTTTGTGCCCGGAGTGCTATATGTTTTTGTAACTGTTTGTCCCGTTCCGGATAACGTATCCGTCCCCGTCCACGAATATGTATATGTTCCCAAACCACCCGAAGCATCTGCCGACCACGTCACGGGCTGCCCGGTAGTTCCCGGTGAAGGAGAGCCGGAACACGATACCGCAAGCGGCGGAGGCGGATTAACGGCAAGGACCGGACACGAAACAACTGTTGTCTGTGTGCCGGACGTAATAGTAACCGAAGCATTCTTTGAACCGACGGTCGAATATGTTTTCACGACGGATTGAGCCGTACCCGACAATCCATCCGTTCCGCTCCACGAATATGAATATGTTCCCGTTCCGCCGGATGGCGTTACGCTCCACATCGTCGACTCTCCCGGATAAATAGGATTTGGCGCAACATCGCATGTTCCCGTCAAGGCCGGATACGCAACCGTCACCGAGGAGGAACATGAGGCGGTAATCGTTTGCGTGCCCGAACTCACCGTAACAGATGCCGTTTTGGTACCCGGAGTACTGTATGTTTTTGTGATTATCTGTCCGCTCCCACTTAACCCTTCGGAACCGCTCCAAGAATATGAATATGTCCCTGTCCCACCTCCCGGTACTGCGGTCCACGTTGCTGTTTCACCAACTGCTATGGATGTGGGGGCGGGCGAACATGACGCCGTTAATGCGGGCGGTGGGGGCGGTGGTGGAGGAGGTGGCGGCGGAGGAGGAGGCGGGGGTGGCGGCGGAGGAGG
>Ga0209726_10007374_pt1 | contig 12329 bp, 8 predicted proteins | sample Subgrocontami54m_FD_187453 | JGI IMG/M metagenome (GOLD analysis project Ga0209726, IMG submission 187453) | Subsurface groundwater microbial communities from S. Glens Falls, New York, USA - GMW46 contaminated, 5.4 m (SPAdes) (version 3) | ecosystem: Environmental > Aquatic > Deep subsurface >... | reverse complement strand
CGTTGGTACCATTGCTGTAAAAGAAGTTGAAACCGAAAAAGTAACAACCCAAAAACTGGTCATTACAGATCCACCAATTGCAACACCATCTGCAACGGTTCTTAGCGCAAGCGCGTCAGCAACTGCTTCTTCTTCGGCAAAACTTGCAAATACTTCAATTGGAAGTGGCAATATCCCTGCCTTTACAACCAAAGTAACGATTAAAACCTCTGCTGCAACAAAGACAGCGAAGGTTTTTATTACGCCAACAAGCGCAACTGATAAACCACTTGCTGTTATTAACGTCCAGGATGGAAAAAGCTTTGATGTTGCCATTCCAAGTCCAACACCAGGCCAAATCTCTTTTAACTGGTGGATTGTGGAGACGAGGTAACAATTTTTAATTTCAAATTTTTAATTTTTAATGAATAACCAATTTTCTAATGTACAAACAACCAAGAAATACGATTTAGAAGAACGAACTGCTACACTCGTCATTGCGAGTGAAACGAAGCAATCTCTATAAAACAATCATATATTTACATCATGACAAATAAAGGAAACTCTGTATTGTATACGGGAGTCTGTGCTAACCTTGTACATCGAATATGGCAACATAAAAATAAAGTTGTTCCTGGTTTTACTGCAAAATATAACATAAACAAACTGGTGTATTATGAAGTACATGAAGATATTAATGAGGCGATTAAAAGAGAAAAACAAATCAAAGGTGGATCTAGGAAAAATAAAATTAACCTTATTAAAAAGAAGAATCCAGATTTTAATGATCTTTACGATGAGATTGCTTCACCCGCTTAGCGGGTTCGCAATGACGGGACAAAACGATCGAGCCGTTTGAAAATTTGATTATTATAATTTGAATAGAAATTAAAAATTAAGAATTAGAAATTTATGAGGATACTAAATACCATATACAAAATACTAAATACAATTTTATTTTGGAGAAATCTAAAAGGAAAGAAGCGGGCATATTTCCAGGTGTTGCTTGGTGCAATTTTGGTGGTGCTTGTCCCGTTGGCCCTTTCCACCTTTCGAAATCCAGAACAGGCCAAAGCTGCCTGGTTTGATGATAACTTTACATACCGACAGAATGTCGCCCTCACCAATTCTGGCTCTGCTCAAACTGATTTCCAAGTCATGATTACACTTGATACCGCCACCTTAATCACAGCTGGAAAGATGCAGTCTGATTGTGATGATATTAGAATCATTGATCTAAATAGTAAGCTTCTGTCTTACTGGATAGAAACAGGTACTAATGCTTGTAACACTACCACCACTGCTATTTGGACCAAAGTACCTGCTATCAACACGACAGGTAACACTTTATATCTTTATTATGGCAACCCTTCTGCTGCAAGCGCGCAAAATGGCAACAGCGTGTTTGAATATTTTGACGATTTCTCTACCAACACTGCATCAAACTATACTATAACTAGTGGTTCTGTATCAGTCTCTGGTGGTATTTTAACTGTAACTGGGGTAGCCGCTGGCAATGGAGTAATTGCCCCAACCTCACAAAAAACCCTCTCCTCTTATGTGGTGGAGGCCAGGGCGGCATACACTAATAAGGGAGCAGGAGATGATTTAGTAGGTGTATTGGGGTTTCAGTCTACGGTTGGCTCTTCAAACACCGGCTACGTTGCCCAGTACGGCGATGTGTCTTCTGCCCAAAAGGTAGATGTAGAAAAATTTACTACCTCCCACTTAATAAATACCGCCATAACGTTTACTGAAGGCACCTATTATTTAATTAAAGGCGCATTTACTTCTGGAACTATTAAGGCAACTTTCCAAAGAACCACCGATGCCACTGCTTCTAATTCTGATTATACCTCTGGATCATATGGGTTAAGAACCTTTAATGCAGATGGGACGTATGATTTCTGGTTTGTCAGAAAATATGCTGCCACCGAACCAACAGTGGCTGCCCCTGCCTCGGAAGAAAAAGCCCCATCCCCAGTAGCTTACTGGAAATTTGATGATGGAACTGGCACCACGGCTCAAGATTCTACAACAAATAATAATGACGGAACCTTAACCTCTGGTCCTACCTGGCAGACAGAAGACCAATGTGTTTCGGGAAAGTGCTTATTTTTTGACGGAACTAATGATCATGTCTTGATGACAAGCGCTCCCACCACTGGTACTGGTTCATTTTCTGCTTTTGCCTGGGTTAGAACAACTGATACAGGAGCCAGAAAACAAATTTTTATGTGGGGTAACGATGCTGGAACATCTAATGACGGGGCATGGCTATTTATCAACACTAGCAACCAGCTTGCTTTTGATCTTTCGAATGTAGCAGGAGCTACCTCTACTACAACAATCACTGATGGTAAATGGCATTTTGTAGGAGTTGTGAATAGTGCAAACACCATCCAGCTTTATATTGACGGAAAAGCAGATGGGTCATCTGTATCTATGTCGCCAAATTTAGGCTCTACCTATAAAGTAATTGGTAAAAAAGGAAGTACAGACACTTGGTTCTTTAAAGGATTTATAGATGAGCCAAAAATCTATAACTATGCCCGGTCTGCTGCGCAAGTTTTAACAGACTATAACTCCCGCGGATCTGTTAAAGGTGCTTCTTCTACCATAGGCTCTGATCCCCAAAATAATGCTGCTGCACTTTCTAATGGCCTGGTGGGATATTGGAAATTAGAGGAAACTGCAACTCCATCTCTTGATTCTTCTGGTAACGGCAGAAGTGGTACCTGGAATGGAAATGTAGATGATGTGGTGGGAAAATTTGGCAATGGCATGACCTTTGATGGGACAGGAGATTATGCATCTATGGGTGATGTATTAGATTTTGAAAGAACTGATCCTTTCACTATGGCTTACTGGGTCAAAACTGCCTCAGGAGCAGAAGCAGAGTTTGTGATTGCCAAATGGGATAATAATGTTGCTGGTGAAGGATATGGTTCATCGCTTAGTGCCAGTGGCTACCCAACCTTTCATCTGGCTAACCACCAAACTACCAGTGCTATTGATGTGACTGGAAATATTAGCGCCAGAGATAATACCTGGCATCATGTAGTAGTTACTTATGATGGTTCATCCACAGGTGCGGGAGTAAAAATTTACACAGATGGAGTCCTTAATACCAGCACTATTGATAGAGATAATTTATCTGCTACCACAGTTACTGCAGAATCTTTCCAGTTAGGTTGCAGGGAAGGATGTACTTTTTCTGATTTTAACGGCACTATGGATGAAGTTAGAATTTATAATAGAGCTCTCTCCTCTGCAGAAGCATCTGCTCTATATAACTTTGCCCCGGGGCCGGTTGGGTATTGGAAAATGGATGAAAATACCGGCACTTCTGCTAATGATGCATCTGGCAATGCCAATACCGGGAGTATCTCTGGAGCCACTTGGACATCAGGGAAATTCGGATCTTCCTTAAATTATGACGGCACAGATGATGTTACAACAGTTACCAACGCCACTGCCATAGATTTAAACACTGCCGGAGCGCATACTTTTGAATCCTGGGTTTATGCGGATACAGCCGGTGAAGGCTCGGGCGGACAAGTTTACCAAAAAGGTGCAACCACTTATCTTAGGGTAGATACACTATCTGGATCCAATCTCGACGTTGAAGCCAGTTTGGATTTGGCAACCACAGATGCTACGCTTAATATTTCCACAGCCATCACAACCAGTACCTGGAATCACATTGTAGTAACCTATGATGACGATGCTGATGACGAAATCACAATATATATTAATGGAGTCAATAGAGGTTCAAGCACAAACGGGGTGGGCTCAATTGCAGCAGATGCCAATAACCTGCTTATTGGAGGTACAACCACGGATAACTTTGACGGTAAGATTGACGACTTTAGGTTCTTTGACTATGCCAGATCTGCAAAGCAGATTACAGAGGATATGAACGCCGGGCATCCTGCGCCTGGCTCCCCTGTTGGGTCTGCTGTTGGATACTGGAAATTTGATGAAGGCTATTCCACCACTGCCAACAATTCAGGCTCGCAAGGTTCGACCTTGCAAGGCTCGCTAAGCGGAATGGCCTCCCCTGCTACCTCCACCTCCGGCTGGACCAACTCCGGCAAATTTGGAAAAGCTTTGAGTTTTGACGGAACTGATGATTTTGTAAATATTGGTGATCTGACTGCCTTAAAGATAACAGGTAATATTACCCTCTCTGCCTGGATTAATACTACTGCAACTCCAGCAAATTATAGAGAGATTATCGCTAAGTGGAGTACAGGTGGTGTAGATGCATCATATCTCTTAGGGGTACACGCAAGTGGACCGCTTTTTTGTATCAATAACTCTTCTAATTCCAACGTTTGTTCTACCAGTACCCAAACTGTCCATGATGGAGCTTGGCATCATCTAATAGGAACATACGATGGATCAACAACAAAACTTTATATAGATGGCTTATTAGTTGATTCTGATACACAAACTGGAGCTATTTCAAATACCACACTAAGCGCACGGATTGGAAATGATGCAAACGGCAATCCAGATAGATTATGGAGTGGCAAAATTGATGAACCAAAAATATATAACTATGCCTTAACTGCGGATCAGGTAAAAATAGATATGAATAGGGGCCAAGCCCAAGTTTTAGGAGCTTTATCTGATAATTCATCCTATCAAGTCCAGGCTGCAAATCAGGAATATTGTATCCCCGGCGACTCCACCTCCTGCGCCTCCCCAGTTGGAGAATGGAAGTTTGACGAAAATCAGGGAACTTCTGCAAATGATACCTCTGGTAATGCAAATACAGGTACTTTAACCAATAGTCCAACTTGGAGTACAGGAAAAATTGGTTCAGCAATCAGCATGGCTGGTGGAACTGAATATACAGAGGTTACCAGTAGAAGTAATTTAGATGGGACTACTTTTACTGTGGAAGGTTGGATCTACTTAAATGATGTTACTGCCACCAATCAATGGCTTATCTGGAATGCTAAGGTTGGTTCTCAATGGGGAGGGTGGGGTTTGGTAATCAACCGAAGCACTGTTTTAGGTTGTGATGTAGGAGAAATATGTTTTTGGATATCAGATAATGTGGGTGGGCAAGATTATGTAGAAGTTACCCATAATCTTACTGAAAATAAACGATGGTATCATATTGCAGCTACCTGGAATAACTCCACCAAAACTGCTACCTATTATGTTGATGGAAAATTACTTGGATCAGCTGTATCAGCTGCATCTATCACCTTTGGAGCAAGCCCTAAGACATATATCGGGGATGCTGATGATCTTTCCTACTCTTTTAACGGAAAAATAGACCAGCTAAGAGTATTTAACTATGCCCGGTCTGCTGCTCAAGTGGCCTGGGATTATAATAAAGGTGGACCTGTTGGGCACTGGAAATTTGATGAATGTCAGGGAACAACAGCTTATGATTCTTCCACCACAGGTTCTGGTGCTTCCAATGGCAACACAGGAACTATTACTATTGGCGCCTCAGGCACCCAAACTTCTGCCGGGACTTGTACTGGTTCTGCTAATACTGCCTGGAAAGACGGAGCAACAGGTAAATATAACTCCTCTTTAGATTTTGATGGCACAGATGACAAAGTTACTATAACTAGAACTGCTGCTCTTGAACCAACAAATGTAACTTTAAGCGCCTGGGTAAAAATGTCTTCCTCTACCCCAACTCAAGTAATAATAGGTAAAAAAGGTCACAGTGGTGGATCAGCCAGCTATGGGTTGATACTTCGCTCAGGAGCAACAAGGATAACTTTTACTATTTCCAGTTCTGCTGGAACTGAATATCATGCCAGCTCAACAAATTTTGCAACAGGAGTTTGGCAACACTGGGTAGGGACATATGATGGCACAACTCAAAAACTCTATCTTAACGGTGTGCTGCAAGATACTCAAACACCTGGAATAGCCATTAGCTACACCACAGCTAGCGATCTGGAAATGGGTACGTACAATGGTGGCAGCTTTCCCTTCCCAGGCCAAATAGATGATGTCAAAATATTTAACTATGCCCTCACTGCCACCCAGGTAAAAGGTCTTATGAATGATGGCGCCCTCCGCTTCGGCCCCGTTACTGGCACCCCGTGACAGTAGTAAACAGTATGTAGTAAGTATTAAGGAGATTTGGATTTAATACTTTTTATAAGTCCATTAAGTAATTTACTTACTGTCACAGTTTGCATGGCAAGTTTATCAAAATCTTCTTTTTTTATATACCCAACATCTTTTGCTACAAGCAATTGATTCTGCAATTCTGTTAAAGACCCTAAAGCCATGTAATAAAATTGTAGTTTTTCTTTTTTACTTTGCCGAGAGAAGCCCTCAGCAATGTTGGAGGTTATAGAAACAACGCATCTTCTCATTTGGTCTATAAGAGAAAATAACTCTTTTTGAGGAAAATTCTCTGTTACCTTATATACCAGTAAAACAAGTACATGACCTTCTTGCCAAACAATTAAACTAGTAAAAGACCTAATTTTTAAATCGTTTTCTCCCATACTACCTACTACTCGCTACTTACTACTACTTTGGCTTTGCCAAAACAACAAGCCGTTTCCAGGTTGTACCAGGAGGCCAACAGGTTTGTAAAATAACTGTCTCCTCTTTTCCCTTTTGACTTTCAACCAAATATGACACTTCCGATCCATCTAATACTTTTGTTTCTGTAACTTTGTAGTTATGTCGTCGGTTCTCAAAAAACAACACAATATCATCTCCTGCTGCTAGATCCTTAATCAGGTAAAAAATAGCATTGTAGCGTCCTACATCCCAAAAATTATCAGATGAATGGGCAAAAAGATAAATATTCCCTTTCATCCCCGGAAACACTGTTCCTTTTGCATGGGCAACACCTTTATATAAAATAGGAAGAAACTCCTGTTCGTTATTTGGATCTACATTGGGAAACACTTTTTGATTTGCTCCTACTTTTGGTATCAAAATACTAAAATAGGTATCTTTAGGTATCAAAATCTGCTCTTTTGGGCCCTGAAGAAGGTTTCGAAACCCACCTTGTTGTTGTAATTCTTGTTTTTCCTGCTCGTCTTTGAGTATCTCTCCAAAAGGGGAGCTTTGTTGCACTGCTTGCTCGGCAACCGAAAAACGAACACCGCGCAACTTGGCAATTTGAAACTGCACCTCGTAGTAAATGGTTGGGCCAAAGGTAGCGGCAATGCCAAAAATAGAAAAAAGGAGCAAAAAATTGCCAATACTGCGGAAAATTAAGTAACGAATAATCTGCGATCTTGTCATGTATCCCTACCCAGATTCGAACTGGGAATCTCCCCGTTAGGAGTGGGGTGCTCTATCCAATTGAGCTATAGGGACATAATTGTATTTTAACATAAAAGAACGTAGAATAAACAAAACGGGGATTGGCGCAGCGGTAGCGCGCACGGTTCGGGACCGTGAGGTCGGCAGTTCAAATCTGCCATCCCCGACAAAGTATTGACAAGAAAGAAGTATAAGAGGTATAAAAAGTATATACGATTATCTTGTCTTAACAGCATTTTAAACGACTGTCGTTTAAAAGATTGGTATAGCAGTCTAAACGAATATGGCCAGAACAAGCGACAATACCAGATACTCTAGATACAAATCCTATGCTAAGGACACGTATTACCATATTTACAATCGTGGCAATGGCAAACAAAATATTTTCCATGCTAAAGAAGATTATTTATTTTATATTGACCGTCTTGAAAAAGCTATCAAAAAATACGACGTGGAGCTTATTTGTTATATACTCATGCCAAATCATGTGCACTTGGTCGCAAGGCAGAAAACAGACACGCCAATCCACAAATTTATTTCATCGTTACATACAAGTTATTCCATGTACTTTAATAAAAAGCACCAACATGTCGGCCACCTTTTTCAGGACCGTTTTAAACAAGTCATTGTACAGTCCGATCAACAGCTGCTGTATTTGACAAAGTATATCCACCGAAATCCTGTAGAAGCTGGCATGAGCGCAACACCGGCTGAATATCCTTGGAGCAGCTACCACGAATACACTCGCATTTTGCCATGGGTGTTGTGTAATAAAGACATTATTGTTGGGATTCTCGGAGCTCATGCCGAAACCTTTAGCTTACGCTATAGTGAGTTTTGCAAAAACGGCATTTCTGATAAAGAAAAACCCCACATCGAAGAGCTTGCCTTGGAGACCTTTTAAACGACTGTCGTTTAAAACGCTGCTATAGCAACCTAAATTAAAAGCAAAAATCGTCCTCGTCCATATTTTCGCCCTCCTTTTTGGGGACACTGATTGTAACACTTCCAATATTAGATGCAAGAGGCAGTCTCAAGCGTTTAGTTAGTCAGCGTCTAGCGGTTAGTTTCGTTGCAGCGGGTTTTTAACTAGACGCTATTTATTGCGTTCTTCGTCGAGGTAGACGTAGTCAAAATCTGCCAAGTCGTAGGAAAAAATTTCGGCTGGGTCAAAAATAAGAGCTTCTTCTTTACGAGCAACTTCTGCATTTTCCGAAGCATGCATAAGATTATATTGCTGACTCATGGCAAAGTCGCCACGAATGGTACCTGGTTCTGCATCGCGTGCTTTTGTGACACCAAGCATTCTTCGTATGGTCGAAACAGACTCGAGACCTTCCCAAAGCATTGCAATAACAGGATATGACTTCATATATGCTTTTAGCTTTGGAAAAAATGACTTGTCCTTGTGATGCGCATACCATTCATCTAAAATCGCATCTGATAAAGAAACCATTTTTATACCTGCAAGTCGAAGACCTTTTCGTTCAAACCGGTGAATAATCTCACCAACTAAGCCTCTTTGCAATCCATCTGGTTTAACAAGTACGACTGATCTTTCCATATTATTTTTTAAGTAACTTTCTAAATCGTGCTTCATCGGTAAAATTACCAATCACTGCGAGATTAAAAACATTTGGCCGCAGATACGTTTTTGCTGCTTCTAGAACCTGATCTTTTGTTACCTTCTCTATTTTTAACAAAACTTCCTCAAGGTTGTCAATTCTTTTCTCGAGTAACTCTTGTGAGGCATAAAACCCAGCAACTGATCGACTATCTTCCATTTCCAAAACCAAATGACCTTTTGCAAATTCTTTTGCCTTCTTAAGCTCCTCATCTGTAACAGGACTGTGGCCATCAGCAATTTTTTCGTACTCCTCAACAATCACTTTTACAGCATCTTCTATTCGTTTTGGATCAATTCCTGCTGTTGAAACCAAACTCCCACAATCTTGGTAATGGTCAGACATGGTACGGACATAGTACCCAAGTCCCCTCTTTTCTCGCACTTCATGAAAAAGCCTACTGCTCATCCCACCGCCCAAAATCGCAGCCAGAATGGATAAGGGGTAACGATCTTGGTGATTGGTTGCTACTGTTCGAACCCCAAGCGCAATATGCACTTGTTCTGTTTTTTTGTGCTTGATAACAACTTTAGCCTCTGTTTGCGCCTCGACAACTGGGTCATACTTCTTTGTTCCAAATACCTTCATCTTGCCAAAATACTTTTCAACAAGCTTTGCAGTCTTTTGCCCCTCTACTCCTCCAGCAATAACAACAGTAATGTTATCTGCACTATACAAGGAACCCATATAAGAAAGAAAATCATCTCGGCTAATCTTTTTAATAATTTCCTTCTCCCCTGCTATATCCCACCCCATAGGCGTATCTCTATAAAGTAGTTGTTCAAACACATCACCAATTTTTCTGGCTGGCGTGTCTTCATAGAGATTAATTTCTTCCAAAATCACTCCCCGCTCTTTATCTATCTCCTTTGGATCAAGCAACATCTGCTGCAGCATGTCAGAAAGCACATCAAGCGACAACTCCACATGCACAGCCGAGGATTTAATATAGTAACCGGTTGTTTCTTTACCTGTAAAAGCATTAAATTCGCCACCAATCCCATCAATAAGGGAGGATATTGCCATTGCAGATGGTCGCTTGGCAGTTCCCTTAAATGCCATGTGCTCTAAAAAATGGGAGATACCATTGTTTTGCTTTGTTTCGTAGCGACTTCCAGCGCCAACCATTACCAAAACAGTTGCACTTTCAAACGAAGGCATTGGGATAGTTATCAAACGAAGACCATTAGAAAGAAGTGATCGGTGGTATTGCATAGTGACTTATTCTATCACGACCAAGATGACCAAACAAGTCTTGCTTTACCTATAAAAAGGCTCTGTATTTAGCCTACTAAATCAGCCTTTTTAACGACTGTCGTTAAAAACGCTGGTATAACAATCTAATTTACATTCTCTCCGGGGGTCTGTGTCCTCACATATGTTCGGGCGCCGAGATGCCAAGGAGATATAAACCATTTTTTATAACCTGCCCGACCCCAGAGGTAAGCGCTACACGAAACGACTCTTTCTGTGAGCTAATAATTTGATGTTTTTGGTAAAACAGGTTATATTTTTGCGCAAGATCAAAGAGATAGGTGGCCAGAATGTTTGGCGCAAAATTCTCTGCTGCCTCCCCCACTACCTCTGGAAACCGATTCAGGGTTCGAAGAAGAACCACTTCTTCAGCGTTTAGCGTATAGCGTCTAGCGTCTAGTTTTGCGTTTTGCGCTGTAGCTTTGAATTTTGAACTTTGAACTTTGAACTTAGCAAGCACGCTCTGTGTCCTTGCAAACGTATACTGCAAATACGGCCCGCTATTGCCCTCAAGACTAATCGACTCCTCAAAACTAAAGCTAATATCCCGTCCAATACCGCTTTTAATAAGCGCATACTTAACAGCTCCAACCGCAACTTTTTCTGCTGTTTGCTCATCCATATCCTTAAACGCGCTTTTAATTTTCTGTTTTGCTTCATCGAGCAGCCACTCGCCTGTAATAACATCTCCGGTTCTGCTTGACATTTTCCCACTTGGCAAACGCACCATCCCATGCCCTATATGCTTTGTCTTTGGGGCTAAATCTGGATTTATGAGAGACAGTGCTTTGAGTACTACTTGAAAATATGCATTCTGCTCATTGGCAGTAATAATGATTGAGAGATCATATTGAAAGTCTTTATACTTTGTTGACGGAAGTCCCATATCTTTTGCTTCGTAGGTTGGAAGACCGAGGGAATTAATAAAGACCCGATTATGTAATCCATACTTTTCTCCAGGGAAAATAACTGCGCCTTCACTCTCTTCAAAAATACCATCCGAAATGTGTTTTTTCACGAGCTCCAGGCCGATTTTTCCTGCTTCAGATTCAAAATAGTAACCGGTGAACTTTGTTCCGAGTCTTTGATAGATCTTTTCAAAATACTCCAAACTCCACGCTCTGCCCTTTTCGTACAACTCGTTGATCTTAGGATCGCTTTTATCATAAACTTTTTTGTTTATCTGATTAATTTCTTTTTTTGCATGCTCATCTTCCTCATATGCTCTTGCTCCCCTAGCATACGCCTGCCCAAGAACTTTTATTTTATTTTCTATTTGTCCTTGTAATCCGTAGATTGCCTTTGCTACATGCAACCCGACATCCCCCTGGTAACACACACGTCTTACCAGTGCTCCCTGACTTTCAAGAAGCCGTGACAATGCTTCTCCAACTGCATTGCTATAAAGGTGACCAATATGAAACTCTTTAAAAGGATTTGGGTCAGTAAACTCAATCATCACCTTTCTATCTTTGAGGTTTTCACCTGCCCCATATTGTTTGGGTCCCACTTTGGCGGGATCGAGAACAACCAATAATTGATCTACTAAGTATTCTTTTGATAGGTAAAAGTTAATAAAACCAGGCGCAACCGCTTCCACGCGATCAATATTTGGTATTTGGTATTTTGTATTTAGTATTTCGACAATTTGATTAGAAAGCTCTAGAGGGTTTTTTTTGAGCTTTTTCCCTAAGATCAACGCAATATTCGATGCGTAATCTCCATGGCTCTCCTCTTTTGGCTCTTGAAGATTAATTTGTATTTCTTCATCGAGCAAGGCTAACTCACCAACAGCTTTTTTGAGGTTTTCAATAATAATCTTTTTTGCTTCCATACTGGCTAGTCTAGCATGCAGCTTTGCTATTTACAATATTACCTAACCTCCCACTTCTTACCATCAGAAACAAGCTCTATATTCCCTGTTTGATCTGTTCGTAGTATCTTTGTCTTTACCTGCTGTAATTTCCCGATTATTTCCCGATTGGGATGCCCATACTTATTTTTCCCAACCGAAATAACTGCAAGTTTTGGGTATAATGTCTGGATAATATCCTCTGTAAGAGCGGTTTTTGAACCATGATGTGGCACTTGTAACACACCTACTCCTCCTAAACCATTTCCTATACTCTCTTCTAACTGAGAAGCCTGACTATCTCCGGTAAACAAAACTGTCTGATCTTTATATGAAAGCTTTAT
>Ga0209726_10007371_pt1 | contig 12336 bp, 13 predicted proteins | sample Subgrocontami54m_FD_187453 | JGI IMG/M metagenome (GOLD analysis project Ga0209726, IMG submission 187453) | Subsurface groundwater microbial communities from S. Glens Falls, New York, USA - GMW46 contaminated, 5.4 m (SPAdes) (version 3) | ecosystem: Environmental > Aquatic > Deep subsurface >... | reverse complement strand
TCCGATCTCATCTCGCCGGTGCTGACGGCCCTGATGGGCGCGCTGTTCCTGGGCGAGCGGCTCGACTGGCGCATCGGCGTGGCGCTGGCCGCGGGCCTTGCCGGCATGCTGCTGATCGTGGGCGGCAGCCTCGGCGGCGGCCAATACAGCGATGCGGCGCTGCTCGGCGCCGCCGCGGTGCTGCTTTCCGCCATCGGCTACTCGGTGAACCTCGTCATGCTGCGCCACCGCGCCACCCGCGATCCGCTGGCCCAGATCATCCTGTTCCAGAACCTGGGCCCGGCGCTGCTCCTGGCGCTCCCCGCGCTGTGGGTGTGGACGCCGCCCACCTCCGCCGACCTGTGGCTGTTCGCGCTGCTCGGCAGCATCGGCGTGACGGCCCACACCATGCTGGCGCACGCGTTCGCCCGGATCGAGGCGGCCCGGCTGGCGCCGATTGCCTACGTCACGCTGGTGTGGGGTGTGCTGTTCGGCTTCCTGTTCTTTGCCGAGGTGCCGGGCCTTGCCACCGTCGCCGGCGCGTTGCTGATCGTGGTCGGCGCGCTGGTGACGCGGCGGCGGTGATTTGGGGTCAGAGCCCGCGCGTCGAACGGCTCGTAGTGTCGCCAGCGTCGGCGGCGCGGGGTCTGACCCCATCCTCGGGCCGAAACGGCTGCACGAGCATGCGGTCGAGGCGCAGCTCGCCGGGGTCGCGGAAGGCGTTGATGCCGATCGTCATGCCGAGGTGACCCTCGGCCGGCTGGGGGCGATAGGTGCGGAACAGGCGGTCCCACCAGGGGAAATTGAAGCCGAAGTTGCTGTCGGTCTCGGCGCGGATGATCGAGTGGTGCACGCGGTGCATGTCGGGCGTAACCACGAGCCAGCGCGCGACCCGGTCGACGGCGGGCGGCATGCGCACATTGGAGTGGTTGAACATCGAGGTGGCGTTGAGCAGCACCTCGAACACCAGCACGGCAACCGCCGTCGCCCCGATCGCCGCCACCACGGCGAACTTGATGAGCATGGAGAGCACGATCTCGATCGGATGGAAGCGCACGCCGGTGGTCACGTCGATGTCGAGGTCGGCATGGTGCATGCGGTGCAGCCGCCACAGCACCGGCACGGCGTGGAAGAGCACGTGCTGCAGGTAGATGGCGAGGTCGAGCAGCAGCACCGACAGCAGCGTCGCCAGGCCGGCCGGCAGCGACAGCCAGTTGAACAGGCCCCAGCCCCGCGCCTCGCACACCAGCGCCACACCGACGGCGGCCGTCGGAAACAGGATGCGCACGATCAGCGTGTCGAGCGCGACCACGCCCAGGTTGCTCGGCCAGCGCCGGCCGCGGCCGATCGTCAGCGGCCGCCGCGGCAGCCTAACTTCCCACAGCGCCATCACGACGAAGACAGCAGAGAAGGCGGCAAGACGCAGCCAGGGCTCGTAGGTAAACAGCATTCCGTCCTCTCGCCGTGGTGCAGGGAGACTTTAGGGCTCGAAGGCGAAGGCAGTCCTGAATGGCGGCCGCCGTGCCGCCTGCCGACAGCTCGGGGCAAGCATAACCCCTCGCGAGCGCCTGCGGCGGACCCCGCTTATCCGAGTATCCGTTTACCAAGTGCAGGAGAACAATCACAATTTGTCGTGCCCGCGGGCTGCGGGCACAACCGAAAACTCAACTCTGTCCAAACCCCGGCTTTACAGGTGTTAGTGCCGGCTATTACTTTGCAACTTCAGTATCTCGTCTTTTATTCTGAGCTTTTCCTTTTTCAACTGGCTGATCTGGAGGTCGTCGGCGCTCGGTCGGGCCAACTCTTCTCGGATTTTTTGCTCCAGCAGCCGGTGCTGTTCTGAAAGCTCTGCGAGATCGACAGTAAGCGTCATCATGCCCTCCGATTGGGTGTTGAAGGGGCTATGAGTGTGACACGGATGTGACGCCTTGTCTAACCCTTGTGCCGTCCTGTGCGTTATTTTCTGGGGATGGTCGCGGGGCTTTTTGCCTTTTGTTGCAGAGGCTTGCATTAGCCGCTGGGGCAAATGGGCTTGCGTCGGCCGAGCCGCGGCGATAGTAGTGGACAAGTGCAGGCGGCTTGCCCGTGGAGGCCCATAGGGCCGATGCAGCGACCGGACGAGCGCGAGCTCCGCGAGCAGTTGGCGCGGCTGAGGGCCGAGCACCGCGATTTGGATGCGCAAATCGCGGAGCAGGAGGCGTCGCCGCTTGTCGATCAGCTGCAGATCAAGCGCCTGAAAAAGCGCAAGTTGGCCCTCAAGGACCATATCACCCGCATCGAGGACCAGCTGTTCCCGGACATCATCGCCTGATTCAGGCGTCGCCCTATATCTCAACCCTGCGCGGTCACGGTAAGCCGACCAGCCTTGGCTCGTAGGGCCGAAGACGGCCGCACGACGATCTCCACGTCCTGGCCCAGCATCACCAGGAACCGCATCAGCCGCTCCACCGAGAACTGCCGGAAATGGCCGCGCAGCATGCGCGAGACGTCCGGCTGAGCGATCTCGAGGCGTTGGGCCACCGCGGCCTGGCTCAGCCCCTCCTTCTCGAGCATCGCCGCAATCTGACGCACCAACTCGGCCTTGAGCGCGTGCTCCTCGGGGTTCCTGACCTTGAGATCGGCAAACACGTTGCCGCTGCTTTTTGTCACTTTCGTGCTCATTGGTGTCCTCGCCTTGCCAGGATGGCAAGTCTTACCTTAAGTGCTGGCGTTCTTGCTAAGGGCGCGCACATCGCATGGCTGGCCAGGCAAAGATCGGCATCATCATGGGCAGCCTGTCGGACTGGCCGACGATGAAGCGCGCCGCCGATGTGCTGGACGAGCTCGGCGTTGCCTACGAGGCCAAGGTGGTGTCGGCCCATCGCACGCCCAAGCGCCTCTATGAGTATGCCGAGACGGCGAAGGCGCGAGGCTTGAAGGTGATCATCGCCGGCGCCGGCGGGGCCGCGCATCTGCCCGGCATGACGGCCGCCATGACGACCCTGCCGGTGCTGGGCGTGCCCATCGCCAGCAAGGCACTGTCCGGCCAGGACAGCCTGCTGTCGATCGTGCAGATGCCCGCCGGCGTGCCGGTCGGCACGCTCGCCATCGGCGAGGCCGGCGCCACCAACGCCGGGCTGCTCGCCGCGCAGATCCTGGCGCTGGAGGACCAAGAGCTGGAGAAGCGTCTCGAGGCGTTCCGGGCCAAGCAGTCGGCAGCGGTCCCCGAGGCCCCGAAAGCCGATGCCTGAGGGCCCGCCGCCGGCGCCGCTGCCGCCCGGCTCGACCATCGGCATCCTCGGCAGCGGCCAGCTCGGGCGCATGCTGGCGCTGGCCGCGGCGCGCCTCGGCCTCAAGACCCACATCTACTGCGAAGAAAGCGGCCCGGCCTTCGACGTGGCGACAAATACCAGCAAGGGCCGCTTCGACGACGAGGCGGCGCTCGCCGCCTTCGCGGCAAAGGTCGATGCCGTCACCTACGAGTTCGAGAACGTGGCCGTGGCCACCGCCCGCCACCTCGCCCGCTTTGTGCCGGTGCGGCCCAGCGCCAAGGCCCTGGAAGTGGCGCAAGACCGGCTGGCCGAGAAGTCGTTCATCGCCGCGCTCGGCGTCCCGGTCGCCCCCTACAGAGCGATCGACCGGCCCGATGAGATCAGCGCGGCGTTGGCCGCGCTGGGCGCACCGGCAATCCTGAAGTCGCGCCGGCTCGGCTATGACGGCAAGGGGCAGGCCAGCGTGACGCCGGGCGAGGACCCGGCCGCCGCCTGGGCCAGGATCGGCGCGGTGGCGGCCGTGCTCGAGCAGCGCATCGCCTTCGCGCTCGAGCTCTCCCAACTGGTGGTGCGGAGCGAGACGGGTGAGCTCGCCTTTTACGATGCCCCGCGCAACACGCACGAGGGCGGCATCCTGCGCCGCTCGGTCGTGCCCTCGGGGTTGCCCCCGGCGGACCTCGCCCACGCCCGCGACATCGCCGGTCGCATCGCCGATGCGCTCGATTATGTCGGCGTGCTTGCGGTCGAGATGTTCCATCTCGGCCCGGAGGCCCCGGCAGCTGAGCGGCTGATGGTCAACGAGATCGCGCCGCGCGTGCACAATTCCGGACACTGGACCATCGAGGCCTGCGCCATCAGCCAGTTCGAGAACCACATGCGCGCGGTCGCCGGCTGGCCGCTGGGCTCCACCGAACGCCACTCGGACGCCGAGATGGTTAACCTGATCGGGCGGGAGGCGCTCGACTGGCAGCGCCTAGCCGCCGAGCCCGGCGCGGCCGTACATCTCTACGGCAAGCACGAGGCGCGCGCTGGCCGCAAGATGGGCCACGTCACCCGGCTGTTGCCGATGAAATGAAACAGGGCAGCGGCCGCAGGTCCGATGAGACTGCCACGCCGCATGGAGCGGCGTAGGCGGGAGCGGCGACCGGCCTACTCGAGTTTCGCGTGCTGGAAGACGCGCATCATCTCGAGGCAAAGAGCGCGCACCTTGGGATCGCGAAGGCTGGCAAACAGCCTGATGGCTTCCGCCAGCTGGTCGGGCGGCACGACAGGTTCGGCCGCAGCGCCGCTTCCGTGCCCGGCCGCCTCGGGCGCGGATTGGTCCTCTACCGGTTTTTCGAAGAACCACTGGATCGGGACATCCAGGATCTCGGCCAAGGCGAGCAGTCGCCCGGCGGTTACGCGGTTGTGCCCACTTTCGTACTTCTGCAGTTGCTGGGGTGCGATCTGCAGCTTGGCCGCGAGCTCTTCGAGGCTGAGATCGGCCATGCGCCTGCGAAACTTGATGCGCTGGCCGACCAGCGCATCGGTTGGCGTCATCTTCTTCGACTGAACGCGCGAACGATCGGCAGGCCTCAGGTGGTCAACCATTGTTACTCACACGCACGGCTTCCTGTGGCGTTGATACGTCGTTGATTCGTCGTTGGCAACCCGTTGTTATCTAACAGGGGTTGTTAACCCTACCTAGAATAGATGAAGCTGCAACCTCTTCTAACTTGGGAGAGGTCTCATGCAGCCACAAGTCTCGAGCACGGCAACCGCTGGGCAAGCTTCTCATCTCGCTGGCGATCTACTCACCCACCTGCAAGTCGATCATGGTCCGCGCGGTCTGCTAGGCCGGTTCTTCCTCGCGGCAGAGCAAGCTGTCCGCCAGCGCGGCGTCTATCTAGAGTTCGGCTCCTTCGACGATCTGGTCGAAACGAACCGGCGCAACTTTCATACCTGGAGCCAGCTCAACCGCGCGTTCGATGCATCGGTGGCGCCGATACCGCCTGATCGCGCCTTCTGCATCCTGGGGCGGAACCGGAGTGGCGAGGTCGTGGCAACTCAGGCAGCGCGGCTCTACGACATCGGCGATGAATGTCTCGGTGACGTGATGCAGAGCTTGCGGCTGTTTTTCCCCGATACGCTCACGCCCGAGCTTGCCGCGCGCGAGAAATGCGAGGTCACCGCCCCTGCGGCCCGAAAGCTCAAGGGGCGCATCGTCTACTCCGGAGGCGGCTGGTATCATCCCGACTTTCGCGGCTGCTCGCTGTCGGCCATCCTCCCGCGCATGTCGCGCGCCTACGCCTTCACGCGATGGAACTCCGACTACACCGTGACGTGGGTGGTCGATGCCCTGATCAAGAAGGGTGTGCTGGCGCGCTACGGCTACACCAATGTCGAGTGGGGCGTGCGGTTCTCCTCGGCGGGAGTCGTCTACTACGAGGGTGCGCTCGCGTGGATGCACCACGCCCAGATGATCGAGGATTTGGCGCAGTCCCTGTCGAAGCTAGCTCCGCAGATTGATGTCGTCCCGGGCCGCCGACGCGCTTAGGACGTAACAAGGGCCCTTGCGCAGGCAAAACGGCACCACGCAGCGCGTGTAGGTCTCGCGCGTTGCGGGGCGCAGCGGTCTGCCGATGACGGCATCGACGTCGTCGAACAGGAGGCTGTGCGTCAGCAGGGCGCGGCGGTGGATGTCGCCCACCCAAAGTCCGTAATGGTAGTCGGGGCCATCCTGAGGCCTGCAGCCGCGCGCCATGCTGGTCCACGTGCTGTCGAAGCTGTTGTAGCCATGGCCTAGCGACCGAATGACCATCGTGCTGTCATCACCGGCAAGGCTGGAGATGGTGTAGCGGCCCTGAAACATCTCATCGCAGATGGGCTCGACGGCATCCACGGACCGGAGCTCGGCGATGGCGTCGAGAAACGCCCGGACGAGGGGGGCGAGGATCGAACACTCGGGGCTGATCGGTCGCGACCAGAAAGTTCTCTTGCACGGTCCGTGAGATGGCAGCTGCGTCTGCAGCCATTCGATGACTCTCGTGCGCGACTGGACGATTGGCGCGTGCCCATCGGGTATGTGATCGTAGAGAATGATCGACCTGGTCGAGCTGCTGTGAAGCCAATGGTACAGCCCTACCAGCGCGAGGGGGCGCACGATCTCGGCCCGCATGAAGATGTTCGTGCGGTAGCCGTCATTGTCCATGAGGGCAAGACCTTTGTGGTTGACGGCAAGGTCGCGCAGGATGCTCGCCGGCGCGTTGGACTTGAGAAGCTCGCGCAATGCGCGAGGATCGCCGGACAGCAGGTTGCCGCCCGCGTCGATGACATAGCTGTCCATTTCGCACCTCCCCACGCCAGCGGTGCGGATAGCTCGACGGAGCTCCGCTGGCCGCACTTTGCCACGCCAGGCCCGACGGGCCATCCTGGAGCAGTGGGTGTCGAGACGGTCTTGGTTAGTGCCCCGGAGTCTCTGACCGGGCTTGCATTTGGTTCACCGCACCGCTAGTTGGCCCGTTCGGGCTCGTTATTCTCGAGCAGACACGTGCGTTGTATTGGTCCTCCTTTGCGATTGCATCATGCTTCGCGTGCGCTGCTCAAGCGAAGATTCGGTAGCATACAGCCTAAAGCGCCGGCAAGATCATTTGCCCCAAACGGTAACAATCGGCAGTGGTGCGCCTCGAGATGAGCGAGCGTGCCGTGGCGCAACCCATGTCGGGGTAGGGGACCACCGACCCTCGGCTACCAGCGCGGAGCAACGTGGGCTACGCCTGGGCATTGGGCCATGGCGAGCCGGTAATGCTAGGCTAGGGCGACATATTCGCCAGGGGGAGGATCGTCGTGAAGCGATTGGTCGTGTGTTTCGATGGGACCTGGAACAAGCCCGACAAAGAGGATGAGCTCACCAACGTCGTCAAGCTGCAGCGCGCCGTGTCGGCGGCGGATGCCAGCGGCGTGCAGCAGCTCGTGCACTACGAGATCGGCATCGCCACGGCGGCCGACCTCGGCCGGCTGACCTTTGCGGTCGGCGCGATCGGCTTCGGCGTGGGCGAGCGCATTCAGGGCGGCTACCGCTTCCTGTGCGAAAATTACGAGGACGGCGACGAGATCTATCTGATCGGCTTCTCGCGCGGCGCTTTCCAAGCCCGCAGCCTCGGCGGCCTGATCGCGCTCGCAGGCCTGGCCCGCGCGGCTGCGCCGGAAACGATCGCCGATGTCTGGGACTATTACGAGCAGGACAAGCTGAAGCCGGATGCGGCGCGGCTCGAGGCTCTACGCGCCGCGGCGCGCTTTCCCGTCCGCATCAAGTGCGTGGCGGTATGGGACACGGTCGGCAATCTCGGCATCCCGTTCGTGCGCAAGGGCCTGATCAAGGAGCTGCTCGGCTTTCACGACACGCGGCTCTCTCCCCTGGTCGAGGTGGGCCTGCATGCGCTCGCCATCGACGAGCCGCGCGGCCCCTTCGACCCGTCGCTGTGGACCATCAAGAAGGGGGCGACGCTTCCGGACGGGCAGCACATCGAGCAGGTCTGGTTCCCCGGCTGCCATGCCAACGTCGGCGGCGGCTACAAGGATTGCGCGCTGTCCGACATCGGTCTGTTGTGGATGGCGGAGCGCATCGCGCAGACGACCGGGCTGGCTGTGGACCTGGAGCACCTGCGCAAGACGACCAGGCCCGATCCGCTGGGTGAGCTCGTCTCGCCGACCTCGGACGGCATCTACAGGGTGACCTATTTCCTGCCCTTCGTGCGGCTCATCAAGCAGAACCGCAAGGGCATCTCCGCCCTGCGCCGCGCGTTTCTGGGGGACTGGCGCTCGAGCCTGCTCCCCGCCGGCGAGGTCAGCGTCAACGAGAGCATCCATGCGAGCGCGCTCGCGCGCTTCGGCAAGCACGCCCCTGTGCGCCGCGGCACCGCGCTGCGCCGCCCCCGCTACAAGCCCCTGACGTTGCGCGCCGTGCTCAAGGCGGAGAAGCGGCGTTCAACTTAGCTCATCGGCTCGATCCGGAATGGCGGACCCTGTCCCGACATCGGCTCCCAAAGCGACGCGCGGTATCAGGCCTACTTGCGCTGGGCTGCTTGCAGGCTCTTGCGGATGTCGTCTCCCCGCAACTGATGGTAAATCAATTCTTTGACGCAATCTGCTGACGTAAATGCTCGAATTCGCGGTTTCTGTTGGAATTTTTCGTCCGGGTCACAGTGTCCCAGCAATCCGGTTTGCCGGTCTATTTGAAATACAGACGCTCGCGACAAGCGCCAGCCCAATGGCAGCGGGGTGAGCAGGTCATTGAGCTCCACTCGTTGCAGCCGCCTGATGGGCAGGGGCATAGTTGCCCCATCTTTCTCGGGGGCGCTGACAGAGCCCAGCTGCCGATCAGCGAGATCGATCGTCGCGTACGTTCGCGCATGTCGTGTGTTCAGCAGCGACTGTATCGGCGCGAAAAACTCCCCGAATCCGAAGAATGTCTGCGTCGAAAATCCCCCCGAAGTCATTACGATGAGGTGAAACTCAACATGCAATTCATGTCTCTGAGCTATGCGCTCCAGCTCGGCAATCAAATCCATCGCCGTCGCGACGCCAGAATTCTCGAAGAAACCGCCGTCTACCAGCCTGAACTTTGTGCGCTTAGTTGCCCTTTCCTGACCCCAGAACCATGCCGCGGGTGTCAACCACGGGAACCGTGCACTTGCTATCGCGGCGGCGCTCAACGGAACATCATACTCTTTCGACATCGGCAGGAATCGTATATCGTAGCCCTTCGCCTCTCCGAACGAAAACGGTGCTATTAGACGTCGCCTGCCGGAACCTGCCTCAGTCGTATTCAGAAGAAGAGCCGGCCTCGATCCCTTTGCTGTCCACGAGGCGAGAACACCTGCTTCGAGTGCTTTTCCCTGCCACGCGGTCCCGCCACTCGTTGCGCGCAGGGCCTGTTCCCAACTGTGCTCGAGTGCTTTTTCCAAAGCGCGAGCTCGGGACCATTCGGATAGCGTGATAGGGAGAAACCTTTGCACAAAATCGGGAAAGAGTGCTCTTGCGACTAGGGGAGAGAGGTAGTCGCGCCATAACAGATTGTCTGCCGCAAGGTAGGCCGCCCGCATCAATTGCGATGGTTGTCGCGTGTGGAGCTCCAGCGGAACGCAATCGACCCGATCGGTCGGAAAGGCTTCGGATAGTGCGGAGTACAAGGCGGCCCCGACGGCTCCGCCAGATACCGCGCTGATCGCAAAAAGGTGCTGAGAAAACCGCTCGCATACCGCCTGCATCTTGACAAGAAACAGCAGTGCCTCCGCCGCCGCATAGATCCCTCCCCCTTGCGCAGCGACAATGTAGACAGGATACTTGCCTTTCAGATAGGCAGGATCCTCCCTGTCAGGCCGATTGCGATACCAGGCGAGGAAGTTTTCCTCGACTTGCGGCGGCTTGCGATCCGCGTCCGCCGCTTCGCGGCGTGCGTCGTCTGGACCAATACGGCGAAGTTCATGATTATCGTTCAAATCCAGCGCCGAAAATGCAATTGCACAACAAATCAGGATTGCTATGAATGGAACGTCGGACACTCTCGACCAAATATGCAATTGGCACAAATTGATCGCCAAGAAACCGGCGAACAGCGACAATATTCCAATAGTACCAAAAGCCTGCGGAAGAACAACCGGATATTGATAAAACAATCCCACAACAACACCAATCATTGTGGCGGAGACCAGAACTGAGATGGGCCGCTTGGAGTAAGAGTAGAACCAGGCGCCGGAATTTGTGTGGTAGGTCAAAGAACAAACAAGGAAAAATGCAATTGCTCCTACAAACACAACCGCGCAAGCGTATCGTAGGTAGGGAGTATAATTGGCAATCCAGCCACACAGCTCGGTGAGGGTATCGGCAAAATCGCGCTCCCCAAAAGCCCTGATTTCAGCCACAAGGTCGTCGCACTTCACATTGTGACCAACATCGGCAGAACTCCAGAGCCCATAGCTCAGAGCGAAGATCGGGGCGCTGCCAAGGACCATCGGCCCCCATCTGAGAGCGCGACGCCAGGTCCGGAGCCTTTCCGATATGTCGTCACGATGAACGACTTCGAGCACTCGTGCCGTAAAGGCGATGCAGCTTGCCATCACGATGAGGGCGACAACCCCTCCGGCAACCTCGTCACGGAACTCTGCCTTGGCGAATTGAGAGTTTTCCAATAAGACCCTGTAGTACTCGAGTATCTGATCTGGAAATATGAGAACAAATGAGCTGATCCCCGAAATGCAGAGGGGTATCCAAAACATCCGAACGAGTGCAACGATATCCCGAATGTAATTCAATACTGCGCGCAAGGCTTGGGTCACTTGTCGGAAGGTCTTGACGACCATTAGCACCCCCGAGGCACGCGGCACGCAGTCAATGGAGAATATCAGCCGTCTATTTCGACGTTGTTCCGGAGGTGGCGTGCTGATAAACGGTCTCGCCGCTCGGCCCATTGATGATATAGGGCTGCCGTGACCGAAGAATCATCTCCCCGTTCGGGCCAACGAGGTCTCCGACAGCATTGATGGTAATGATGACAGGTTGAGTATCCATCAGACAGCAGCTCTTATCGATCAGGGAGCAGCAGGACTTGGTCAGCAGCACTTCCTTTCCATTCGGATCCTTGAGTACGTAGGGCTTTGCCGATTGATAGATCATTTGCCCGTTTGGACCGACCAGTTTGCCGTCGGAGGTGAACTGGACGGTCGCGGGAGCCATCGGACAGGTCTGCTTGCCGTCGAGCCCGCAACCAGATGCCATTGCGGCGGGCTGTTTGGCAGTCGTCGGCGACGAGGTCTGGGCCAAATGAATATGCTGCTCACCGCGTCGAGGTTGGCTCTTGCTAATGCCAGCGTCAGAAATCCGCTGTTGGCACGGTGTGACCTGGAGTGCATAAGGGCTTGATTGCGCGAGAATATATAGTGCGTCTGTGGAGACCGATAGCAGTGTCACGGCGTCCTCCGAATTTTCAAGGGTGTAGGGTCTGCGATCCGAGAACTTTTCATCGTTCAATATTAAAATGATACCGCTAGGAGGCACCATGCGCAAACAGTGCATGCGCGGCTCGCACCTTGCGGTTTGTCTGGAGAAAATGGCAGTTCCAGGGCGCCGAGGTGGCGTACCCCGTGTTGGCCTCATCCCAAAGGGTGAGCGCCTTCTGCCACGGGCGGGTCGCAAGGGATCGAGGCACGATGGACATCTTAACTGGCTTTTGCTAGAAGCTCGGGCAACGCATGGGGTAGAGGCTCTGGGCGCGTAGCCGTGTTGCCTGCTGCCCGGCATATGCAACAGACGCAATCGAACTCGAGGAACACTGCTTGCTGGTTCAGGTTCGCGATAACAACGTCGATCAGGCCCTCAAGGCGCTGAAGAAGAAGATGCAGCGCGAGGGCATCTTCCGGGAGATGAAGCTCCGGAACTATTACGAGAAACCCTCCGAGAAGCGCGTGCGCGAGCAGGCCGAGGCCGTGCGCCGCGCCCGCAAGCTGGCGCGCAAGCGCGCCCAGCGCGAAGGCCTGCTGCCGGGCAAGACGTTGACCAAGCCCGGTGCCAGGCCGGGCGCCCGCCCGGGTGGGCCGCCGCGCAGCGGTCCGCCGCGCTTCTGAGTTGGGAGAGCGCCGCGGTGGGGGCTTCCGCCCTCAGTGCGGCGCGTCGCGTTTCAATTCGGCGATCCAGGCCTCAAGGGCCTCGAGCGCGCCGTTGCCATTGAGATAGAGATCGCTGTGGCCGCCGTTGGCGAAGGTCGCCAGGCGCTTGGGCTCGTTGGCGAGGCGAAAGAGCTCGCGCCCCATCGCCACCGGGATCACGCCGTCGCGCTCGCCATGCAGGATCAGCAGGGGTGCCCGCACCTGGCCGATGTACTTCGTCGTCTCGTAACGGTCCGTGAGGAACAGGCGCACCGGCAGATAGGGATAGTGTTGCGCGGCCACGTCGACGATCGAGGTATAGGGGGCGTCCAGGACGAGGCCTCCCGCCGGCCGCTCCGCCGCGATCCGCGCCGCGACGCCCGAGCCTAGCGATTCGCCATAAAGTATGATGGACGCCGGCTCCACGCCCTCCAAGACCAGGGCGCCATAGGCCAGGCGCGCGTCGGCCACATTGGCGGCTTCCG
>Ga0209726_10007370_pt1 | contig 12337 bp, 14 predicted proteins | sample Subgrocontami54m_FD_187453 | JGI IMG/M metagenome (GOLD analysis project Ga0209726, IMG submission 187453) | Subsurface groundwater microbial communities from S. Glens Falls, New York, USA - GMW46 contaminated, 5.4 m (SPAdes) (version 3) | ecosystem: Environmental > Aquatic > Deep subsurface >... | reverse complement strand
GACCGCCTCTACCTTGAACTCATCGGTGTACTGTCGGTTCGCAATCAACTCCTTCTTGCCCATATCGCCCTCCGTTCATCAGAAAATTACCATCAATCTGATGTACGTGGAACCGAGGCAGGGTCACGTTTCTTCCCACAACGGCCGCCTCGGTCTCAAGAAGGCGGCGGACCATTGCAGGATTTCGCGAGACAAGCGCTTGCACTCCAACCGAACCGGCCAGCGGCGTGCTGACCCCTTGCTTCAATAGCCAATCGAAAATATCTACTCTCCCGGAATGCGCGGCATAGAGCATCGGAGTCCAGTGGTACATGTCGGTCTTGTTCACGTCCCCGGCCACTATATACGTGTCGCGAAACTCTTCGAGGCTCACGTAACGTGCGAGCCGGAGCTTCTTGTACCGAGGCAAGTTTTGCATATCCTGAGGCTCGACGGTCTCGTAGCGCGCGAACATTCGCCTTGCGTCATCAAGTCGGCCAAGCCGGTGATAAAGATCTTCCAGAAGAAAATAGACGTCTGGCCACATGTCGTCTCCACCGGCCAGCAAATCCTCCAATTGCCTTACTTGATCCATCGCCCCCGCCGGCGGCGAAAGAAACAGGTGCTTCATCCGGAGGTAGCGGTTGTTTGGATCGAGGGCGTAAGCCTTGTGCAATATAGCGAGATTGCGGTCTGAGGTCTCGTCTTCCCGTCTATATCCGCTGATACGCATCCCCGATTCAGAGGTGTTATCGAACGTGAGCCGGGTCGGGATAAACGGCACCCACGCGAAAATTCTGGCCGCGGCGGCCTTCTCTCCAGCGGCTTCCGCCGCTGTGGCCAAGGCCAGCATTTGCTCACGTTGCTCTTCCATTTGCCGTTCACCCTTGTAGCCGGCTGAACCGGGTGTAGCGTCAAAACGCAGCTTGCCAAAGGCCTTGGTCAATGCCGGATCCATCACACTTCGCGCGGAATCACCGCGCAAGACAATCCGCACAGAGATCCGACTCTCGGATGGTCCAATCGCGCGCTCCACCAGCGTGGGTTGATACCCATTGCTGAGTCCGGCATAGCGAACGGTGATCACTGTCGGCCGATCACGCTCGACCTTGAGAATCTCGGAAGTTTCGCCCGAATCATTCGCCGGCACTAACCTCGTGAACTGTCTATGGGTCGAGATTCCATTCTCCAGTGCGGCCCGGAACCCTGGCCGCCACGGACCGGCGAACTCCGCGACGTACTTGTACCTCTCAACAACGCGGTCCAAGTAGTCGAGCGACAGTTCGTCAGGCGCTCGACGCGCATATTGATCCGGACGCTGGAGAATCGGCGTGACGACGCGCCAGATTTCCGAATAGGGCACCGGCTTGCCATCGCCATCGACTACGGAGACGGCCACAACCACATCTCTTTCGCGAACAGTCTGATGTTCGGGAGTCGCTGAGCAGGCGCTCTGCAACAGCGCCACTACCATGATGAAGATGAGTGCCAGGCTTCTCATCGTGATTCCTATTAGTTCACATTGAGCGGCGTGCCGCTCTTCCAAGTGACCGCCCTCGAACTTGTTGTTAGGCGCCATCTCTTGTTACTTGACCGGCCTTCGAGCGCACTCAAACGAGGCGGCGTCCTGTCCGCTTGCGCCCTTTGCCACGACTCGCGCCGCTCGATCGTTACCGCACATAGCACCGACAGCAAAACTTTGATCATTGAATGGGATGTCGATTCGCATAGGGCCGGCCACCTTTGCCCCAGCCGAGTCGTAACTGGTAAATTGATACGCGCCCGGTGGAAGCTTCCCTCCAGCAACCCTTGCCTCGGCACGACCAGCTGAGCCCGTCGCAGCACAACCGACAAGTGATGCGCCAACAATGACTGCGAACAGGGTTGTTTTCATGCGTCTTCCTTCAGATAACGTCGCCGATGATGCCTAACGTTCACAGTGAGGGGCGCGCCGCTTGCGGCGCGTCCCTCTCGACTGTGTTGTTAGATGCCCAGTCATCCGCCGCGACGTGTGCCGTAATACGTTCTTGCTCGAGAAGCTGACTGAACGACGCGACATGACCAGCTCCGCAGACGAACAAGACTGGCCATTGGTCGAGGCCGCGAAGCTGCGCCAGCCAATAGCGTTCGCGCTTGGCATGGCTCTCGATGACGCGTTGCGCAATTTCGGCCTCCGACCAACCGGGCAGAAGGGCTTGGGCGCGGATGTTGCTCTCCTGATCGATCTGCAATTCGACTCGTTCGCGCCTATTGGGATCGCAGAACCGGTGAGCAACCCCCAATGACTTGGCAATTCGCATTAGAACCGAAGTAGAGCACTTCGCTTCGCCAAGAGCCTCGGCGCTCATTTCTTCCGCCACCGCGCGGACTGCGAACGTTTGACACAGGCAATGGAGGAAGGACTCAAAATCCCGATCAGCCACCTGAATCGGATGAGTTGTTCCAACGACGATCACTTTGGCTGAGCGCGTCATGGGCATCTAACGTCTTGGTCTGCGGCGGGCCAGTACTGCCAACTGAAGTGGCACGATGCTGGCGGCCCGTCCGCAGCACCTAAAGTTAGACATGGCGTGGCGCGAACATGATGATCGCCATCCCAGTGATTGCCACCAACGCTCCCACAGCCTCCCACATTGTTGGACGCAAACCATCGACCGCCCATAGCCAAACCATTGCGGTTGCGACATACACGCCACCGTACGCTGCATATACGCGACCAGCGGCCGCAGGGTGAAGGGTGAGGAGCCATACGAATAATGCCAAGGAACCAGCTGCTGGTAGCAATACCCAGACCGGGGCGCCTTTTGTGAGCCAAAGATACGGAAGGTAGCAGCCCACGATCTCTGCGATCGCGGTGACGACGAACAGACCAAAGGTCTTCAGTTCAAACACTCGCGACGTCCATTCTTGGCATGTCTAACGAATGAAAGGGACTTCCCCTGCGCGGTGACGGCATCGAGGTGCCAAGATTGAGTTTCGCACGTTCAATCTGATAACCGGAGGGGAAGTCATGAACGAGATTACTACCGTGGGCATCGACTTGGCAAAGCATGTTTTCAGTCTGCACGGGGTGGATTCGGCGGGGCGCATGGTGCTGCGCAAGACGGTGCGCCGCGGGGACCTGGAGGCGACGGTGGCGCAGCTTGTGCCCTGCCTGATCGGTATGGAGGCCTGCTCGGGCGCCCACGAGTGGGCGCGACGTTTCGCCCGCCATGGCCACCGCATCAAGCTGATGGCCCCGAAGTTCGTTGCCCCGTACCGCACCGGCGGCAAGAACGACGACAATGACGCGGCCGCCATCTGCGAGGCCGCCAGCCGCGCGCAGGTGCGCGCGATTCCCGTCAAGAGCGCCGAGCAGCAGGCCGTGCTGTGTTTGCATCGCGCCCGCCAGGGCTTCGTCGAGGAACGCACCGCGACCATCAACCGCATCCGTGGGCTGCTTTCGGAATTCGGCATCGTGCTGGCGCAGCGTTCGCAGACGGTGCGCACCCAGCTGGAGGCCGCCATCGAGGAGCTGCCCGTGCTCGCCCGCCGGGTGCTGCGTGATCTGCGTGCGCACCTGCGGCTGCTCGACGAGCGCATCGCCGGCTACGAACGCCAGCTCGAGCAGCTTGCCGCCAAGGACGAACGCTGCCTGCGCCTGATGCAGCTGCGCGGCGTCGGCCCGATCACGGCCTTGGCGATCGTCGCTACCGTAGGCAACGCCTCGGACTTCAAGAATGGGCGCCAGTTCGCGGCCTGGCTGGGCTTGGTGCCCCGGCAGCACTCCAGCGGCGGCAAGACGCGCCTGGGGCGCATCACGCGACGGGGCGATGCGTATCTTCGCACGCTGCTGGTCATGGGGGCGCGTTCGGTGCTGAACACCGCTGCGCGGCACCACGACCGCATGGCGCGCTTTGCCACCGCGATCCAGAGCCGGCGCGGCTACTTCAAGGCACTGGTGGCCGTAGCCGCCAAGCATGCCCGCATCGTGTGGGCGATGCTAGCGAAGAATCAGCCGCTCAATGCCGCGGCGATGCGCTGAGCGCCGCTGCGATCGCAAACCGAACACTTCAATGGGAGAACGCTAAGAGTTCATGCGAACAGGTCAGACCGGCGCGGGAAAAACCTGCTGAGGCTCGGCGGCCTATGTGGTGCGCACCACCAGGCCGACTAACGATCGAGGATCCCGCGTGCGGCTTGCATGAAGGCCAGAGCAACACTGCTCACCAACAGGCCGGTTATAGTTCCGCAGTCCCCGACCTCTTCGCCAACGAACTCGAAACTATCGACCATTGACGAAACGGGGAAGTCCTTATAGTTTCTGTTCAAAGGCGCGACAAACGCGGTGTTGGAAAACATGATGATCGCTCTGGTCGCGTCCTTTGCAACAGACAGTTAGCCTCAATTTTCATTTTCGAATTGATTCTCGCTAGCTGCAAATGCGAAGCAATAGCAAGAGGTTACTCTACGTAGAATGTTTGATTCGGATTAGAACGGTGCATTCTCAGTTAGCGCACGCTTTTGGCGCATTCGACCTTAGTTCAATCAAAGGGAACATCCCAATATATTGCCCACTTCCGTCGTAAGAGTAAATGAAACCCGAATCTCTTTTCCAAGAATTTCATTGACAACAATTGGTGGTATCCGTAATTCAATATCTTTATGAATTCCGAGAGTGCCATTGCCACCTATGTAATAAATTTTCCATGCAAATAAATCAGGGCCAAACGGAATCGAACCCCTCGTTTCGCCACGAAGTTCAATCTTGGACACGTCTTCAGACCCAAAAGATTTTAGAGCTACGGACACTATCCTCTCGGAACCATTTTCTGTAACAACAAGATTGACGTGGTCCTTTGAAAATTGCGCAGTCTTTCCACTCGGAACACGTACACGTAAGTCAACACCAACGATTCCATTAGACTCGTTGGCTTCCGTACGCCCTCGGCCTAGCCTCGCCGCAATATATATTCCTTGATATGGAATATAGAGTGAATCGCAAGATCCTCCCCTTTGGCTAGCGTGTAAAAATCCTTCACCGTAATTTGGTTTGTAAAACTCAGTGGGCCACCCTACCACGACAGCTGTCAGCGCATTCACCGCAATATATGGAACGCAGCCCACTATTAAGATAGTGAAGGCTAAAAGTTGGATGGTAAAAAGATATCTCATCCCAAAGGTCTCAATACTATGAGAAGCAGGCTAACGTGGCAGTGAGCGGCGCTGAGCCGATAGGCGAAGCGTCCGCTCCACTGCAGGGTTAGCGCCCACCGTTGGCGCGACCTTCGACCTGTTTTACAGCCTGGGCCACGGCAGACTTGGCCGAATCGGCGAAGATGGCTGCCGTTTCGGCGCGCTCATAGGGGAAGACCCAGGTTAAGCCGACGCGGAAAGGCCGAACATCGGTTACCGAGAACGTTTGTCCATCCAGGACGAACTCGATATACGTGAGTGCAAGATCGTCACCCTTCTTTGTTGCAGCGTCTAATGCAACAGCAGCAGCGTACGAAACGGCTGCGACAGCGCCAGCTGATGACACTGACCGAATCGCAAAGCAGCTTTGGAAATGCTTAATGATTAGCTGAGAGAACCTTCCCGGGAATGCCGTTTCGAGTCTGTTTCTGAGCAGCTCAGAGCGAGAACGGGAAAAGGCGCCGTCATCGATTCCCTGCCAACCTTTGCCTTGGTTTGCACAGTTGGTAATGCGTCCAGTGGTCTCGTTCGAAGGTCTTTCATCAATCAATCGAACTGTTTGAGCGGCCGCCAGTTCGCTATCGATACGAATGCCGCCCCGCGGCCCTAACGTGCAGGCAGTCAGCAGAAACACGGCAATGGGGGCAATAAGAAGTACACGCATCCGATCGGTCCTTTCTGTGGGTGCTAACGTCGGAGCCCACCGGCGCGCGCCCGCGATGCATGACCAAAGCGTGCTGCATCGCGCGCGTCCGTGTGGGGCGTGAAGTTAGGTGTCTGCTTCATCAATGTGGCCCCCTGGAACGCTCCTGGGCATTGAACTCAGTTATCGTCATCCGGGTCTTCCCGGCGCGAACTCGCCCGGTTGCACGAAACCAGAACATCTCGACCCAGAAGCGCCAGAAGCCGATCGGATCGAGTGATACGTTTCGGATTCGTACTCGGCACTTGCGGCCGCGCGTTGGCGCAAAGGTGTACGTCCTGAACCAACCATGTCCTCTCCCAGGCAGCACCTCGCGCGCTGAGGCGGCAAATTGCTTTGGTGTGAAGGGCGCGAGATTTCTGTCCAGTTCGCGAACGTCAAAGATGACAGTGCACGGTTTTCGCTTGGTCGAGAGGTAGCTTGCTGTTACCGTGGGCTTGAGCGATGTAGCCTTGTCACGGACATTTTCCACCTCGAATTCGAGGCCCCCGATCTCGCGATCCGGTCGATCCTCACGAATCCGCACGCGCAGCGTTGGCCGGGCGAGCAGCCACGCCAGAAGTTTGCCGACCACCTCGAAAATGTCGTGCAGCACGATCTGCAGACACCTAACGTTCCGGCCCAACCGCGGGCGCCCGTGATGATTGACCGAAGTGCGATGCTTCGCGCCCGTCGGATTGGGGCCGGGGGTTAGAATTCAACTCCGAGCTAGAGGCACGTTCGGCGGTAGAGCGACGACGACAACCCCTCATGGCCCTAGCACCAAGCATTGCGGAAACAGGCACGCCGGACAACGCAACGCCCACGAGGGGCACCCCTTGAAGCTCGGCCCCTGGCGCGGAGTTCCAGCCAGAGGCACGGCCAAGGCTCTCAATGAAGGCACCGCCGATGGCGCTTGGGACCATACTTGCCTTTGCCTTTCGCTGCGTGGCTCGATGGTTCAGTTGGATTCTAACGCCCACAGTGAGGGGCGCGCGCGTCTGTTGCGCGCGTCCCTCTCGACTGTGTAGTTGGGTGGCAAGCTAGAACCATCAAAGATCCTCGGGCGTTAGCCCGGTGCGTTTCGCAACCCGAGCTAGCATACGTGGCCCTATCTCTTCACCGTCGTGAAATGCGAAAACGTAGTCGGCCCAACCAGCGCGAGAAAGCGTCTTGTGAGAGCCGGACTGGCGCTTCAACACCCAGCCGATTCGGTACAGCGCCGCGAGTACACGCTGGGCCTTCGTCGAAGGCCACGCCGTCATGCGGCTGGAATGGCGATCGAAATGGGCTGGGGCCCGGTTTCGTTGTGCTCCAGACGCTCTGCTATGACGCGCAACGCGAGCACCTCTGCTTTCGCCATTGCTTCATCCGGTGTAGCGCCATAGGCGAGCACTCCGGGCAACTCAGGAACCTCGGCAATCCAGCGCCCGTCGTCCTCTCGTTCGTGCTCAATGGTGAAATTCATACCCCACCCCTAGGTTTGCAGATCAGTATCTTACTCCTGCGGCCGTTCTTGACACCCAACGTTCCGGCCCAACCGCGGGCGCCCGCGGTGAGTGACCGAAGTGCGCTGCTTCGCGCCCGTCGGATTGGGGCCGGGGGTTAGAACTCAACCCGGCGCGAGAGGCACGTTCGGCGGTTGAGTGAAGACGACAGTCGCCCGTGCCCCGAACGCCAAGCACCGCGGAAGCAGGCACGCTGGAAAACGCAGTGCCCGCGAGGGGCACCCCTTGAAGCTCGGCTCCTGGCGCAGAGTTCCAGCCAGAGGCACGGCCAAGGGTCTCAATCAAGGCACCGCCGATGGCGCTCGGGACCATACTTGCCTTTGCTTTTCGGTGCATGGCTCGACGGTTCAGTTGGGTTCTAACGTCCGAGCCCACCGGCGCGCGACTGCGATGCCGTGACAGCGTGCGCTGCTTCACGCGCGTCCGCGTGGGGCGAATAGTTAGAACCCAATGTTGTGCTCACGGCGATGCACTCGGTGGAAGAAACGTGATGGAGCCTACGCCCGTGACGCCGAAACTGGCAAGAGCGCGCGCCCGCGCGCTGCTTTAGGAAGCGGACGCCAAGGGCACGATTCGTCGCGACGAAGATGCTGCCAGGACGGCAATCGGTCGGAGAGGCGCATGGGTATTGGGTTTACGGGCAGGTTACCCAGGGAAAGAGTTGGAATGAGCGACCGTGATCTGCCCTGCCACAGCACCGGAACTGCGGCTCAGCAGGGTTCTAACGTTTGAGCTCAGGCCGCGGCCCGCCAGGGCCGTCGCGCCTGCAGCGAATAGTTAGAGCCCAGCGTGACTTTTCGCCTACGTACCACGCTGATTCCGCTCCAACTCAAGTAGCACTTTGTGCGCAGAAACTTCCCCCTGCTGCAACCTTGCCGCCTGGCTCTCGTTGACCTCGACCTCAATGATTTGAACCACGATGCCGCCGGCGTCAAAACGAACGTAGGTCTTTCCCTCCCTGCGCAACAGGGTAATCCCGTAGCCTTCGAAGATTGGCGCTGACTTTTCCATGGGCTCTAACGTTCGCGCCCAACCGCGGGCGCCCGTGATGAATGACCGAAGTGCGCTGCATCGCGCCCGTCGGATTGGGGCGCGGAGTTATAACTCAACTCAGAGCCAGCGGCACGCACAGCGGCTGAGCGAAGAGGACCGACGCCCTTGCCCCGAACGCCAAGACTCGGGGAACCAGGCGCGCCGCGAAATCGACCGCCGCCAAATGGCACACTTTGCAATTCGGCTCCTGGCTTAGACTCGCAGCCGGAGGAATGTTGCCGCAGCTCGAACACGGCACACCGTGGAACTCGAGAGACAACCCGCGACGATTTTGCTTTTCGTGGCACGGCTCGTTCACTCAGTTGGGTTATAACGTTCTCAATCAGCCGCCGGCCGCTTCTGGCCGGTCGGCTGCATTGAGGGGTTAGAACGCACGGCTTGCATTAGCCGTTCGCCCGAGCGAGGAAATCGGTTATTCCTTTGATCATTAGTTCCACCTGGGCACTTTCGTACTCTAGATAGTGGCCATGTGCTGCTTTGTTGCGAAGATCTAGCCATGCGGTAACGGCTTTTTGATCAAGCCTGTTGTACGCGTCAACTTTCGCTAGATCTGCGTTCAATCGATCTGCCTTCTTCGGGGTCGTTTTTCCGTCAATGTCTTGGTCGGATTCGACGCCGCTCCTGCGGCAGAGCTGTCGGAGACCTTCTTCCAGCACACCTCCAGCAATTACTGCGGCCGCATCTTTATACCCTGTATCCAGTAGATGCTCGGCCATCTCGATAAAGTCGGCGAACACTTCGGCCGTGACGAGGGTCTTCACACTTGTTAACCAGCCACTAGAGATCTCTTCTCGGATTACCTTTAGTATGGATAAGCCAACTTCGGCATCCGAGTCGAACGTGCCATTTACGTGTTTTGAAAACTCGGCAAAGTGGGGGTGCTCTGAACCGTAGGTCTTTTGGATGAAGGACAGCGAGGCGGACCGAAATCCTCTTATGGGCCCTTCAGCAACCTGAAACCAGACCGCGCCCTGCATGGGCCGTTTCGTCAATAGAACTTCATTGCCCATTTGAATGAGTTCATCGACGCGCTTCAGGAGGTCCGCGTTGTTCATTGCGTTCTAACGTGAATTGGTTGACAAAATAGTTGACAAATTTGTCGGTTCGCAAAGCGTTATTTTGCACCTTGGGCACGTCATCCTTCAAGGCCGTCAATGCGTTACGAATCACTATCGAGAAGACTTATTCTAACTGCGGGAGGGCACATGGCTTCCGAAGTTTCGAATACCGCACCGACGCGGCCACGCCTAATGCAACAGGTACGCGACGTGATTCGTCGCTGCCACTACAGCCGCCGCACCGAGGAAACCTATGTGCAGTGGATCAAGCGCTTTATCCATTTTCACGGTACGCGGCACCCGCGTGATCTCGGCGAGGCGGAAGTTACGAGCTTTCTCAACTATCTCGCGCGCGACCGTCAGGTGGCCGCTGCGACGCAAAACCAGGCGCTGTCCGCGTTGCTGTTTCTCTACAAGCAGGTCCTCGACCGGCGGCTCGACTGGCTCGATGGGCTGGAGCGCGCCAAGCGCCCTGCCAGGGTTCCGACGGTCCTGAGCGCCGCCGAGGTACAGCGCCTGCTGTCGCAGTTGGAGGGCACAAGGTGGCTCATGGCAAGCCTGCTCTACGGCGCCGGGCTGCGGCTGCGCGAATGCCTGAAGCTGCGGGTCAAGGACGTGGACTTCGAATATCGCCAGATCATCGTGCGCGACGGCAAGGGCGCGAAGGACCGGGTCACGATGCTGCCGGGGACGGTGGCCGAGCCGCTCAAGGCGCACTTGCTGAAGGTCAGGGCGCTGCACGAGCGGGACCTCGCTTCGGGCCACGGGGACGTCGAGCTGCCCGATGCGGTGCACGCGAAGTACCCGCGCGCGCCGTACCAATGGGGCTGGAAGTTCGTGTTTCCCTCGCACAAGCTCTCGGTTGATCCCGCGACCGGCGTCATCCGCCGCCACCACGTATACGAGAACTACCTGATTCGTGCCGTGAAAACCGCGGCCCGCGCGGCCGGCATCGTCAAGCACGTAAGCTGCCACACGCTGCGCCATTCATTCGCGACGCACCTGCTGGAAAACGGCTACGACATTCGCACGGTGCAGGAGCTGCTCGGCCACGCGAGCGTCGAGACCACGATGATATACACGCACGTCATGAACAAAGGCGGGCGCGGCGTCGGCAGCCCGCTCGATGCGCTTGCGCGGCCGACCAGGGCGGAGCAGTCGCGCGCGGAATACAGGGCCTAGGCTTGCGGCGCTTGACCACCCCGCCTCGCTTGCGCGAGGCACCCCTCCTCGTCGAGGAGGGGAGTTTTCGGATTACTTCTTCTCGCGCGCCGCAAGGTAGGCCTTGCGGTCGTCGTTGGTCTTCCTGATCGAGGGGCGCTCGCCGGCCAGCTTGAGATAGGCCTTGATGCGCTCGGCGCTCTCGCCGTAGGCGTCGGCGCCGTAGATCGTCTTGCTGGTGAGTGAAATGAGCGGCAGGTGCACCGCCGCGGCGCAGTCGGCCGCGGTGAACTCGGCGCCCGCCACCCAGGGCGAGAACTTCGCGAGCTGCATGAGCGTGCGCACGCCTTTTTCGAGGTCGGTCTTGACCTGCTGGCGGGTCTCGTCGGAGGCGGTGCCGCCGAAGAACGCGGCGCGGTAGAGCCGCCGCGCCTGCAACTCGAGGTGCAGCTCCATGTGGATGATGAGCTCGCGGTTGCGGGCGCGCGCGAGCGGGTCGCGCGGATAGAGCGGCTTGCCGGGATACGCGTCCTCGAGGTATTCCAGGATCGCCTGCGATTCGCTCAGCGTCTGCCCATCCTCCAGTTGCAGGAAGGGCACCTTGCCCATGGGCGAGCGCGCGAGCAGCGCGGGCTCCTGCTTCGGCGTGCAGTGCTCCTCCTCGAAGGGGATACCCTTCTCCATGAGGGCGATCTTGACCTTGTTGTAGTAGTTGGAGACGGCGAAGCCGCAGAGTTTCAGCATGGGATGTTCCTCTAGGATTCCTGGATTCCCGCTTGCGCGGGAATGACGAAGTTGTTCAGAGCTGGCCGGACTTGCGCTTGCGCACGTGCTCGGCGACGCCCTGCTGGCCGGCTTCGGTTTCGGGTTTCCAGGTGTTCTCGTGGCCGAGCAGGTCCTCCCACTGCCACACGTGGGTCGCGTCGCCCATGTAGACGATGAACACTTCGCAGCCGTCGGGGTATTCGTAGGGGCCGTGCGGGATGTCCCAGCCGAACACGTAGTCCCCTGGGCGCAGGTCCTTGCCGGCGACGCACATGCGGCCCTTGGTGACGAGGATCGAATGCCAGCTCTTGTGCGTGTGCGCGGGCTCGACGTAGCCCGGCGGGAACTGCTGCTTCATGTCCAGGCGCTTCATCACCGGGTCGTAGTTGAGCACTTTCACCTTCACCCCGGGCGGGAGCTTCAGCAGGCCGCGCACGTCGTCGCTCTCCCACGGGACCTCGTGGTCGTGGATGGCCTTGAAGCGGTGGTCGAAGCCGTCTGCGGGCCTGGGTGCGTCTGCGCTCATGCGTCCTCTCCCCCTTCGTCGATCATTTCCTCGCGGCGATGTGCTTGCCCAGCTCGAGCTTGGCGATGGCGTTGCGGTGGACCTCGTCCGGGCCGTCGGCGAAGCGCAGCGTGCGCGAATGCGCGTACATGTGCGCGAGCGGGAAGTCGTCGCTCACGCCGCCGCCGCCGTGCACCTGCATGGCCCAGTCGATCACCTGGCAGGCGACGTTGGGAGCGAGCACCTTGATCATGGCGATCTCGGCCTTGGCGACCTTGTTGCCTACGGTGTCCATCATGAAGGCGGCCTTCAGGGTCAGCAGGCGTGCGGTGTCGATCATGATGCGCGCCTCGGCGATCCGCTCCTGCGTGACGCCCTGCTCGGCGACCGCGCGCCCGAAGGTGACGCGCGCGAGGCTGCGCTTGCACATCAGCTCGATCGCGCGCTCGGC
>Ga0209726_10007364_pt1 | contig 12345 bp, 8 predicted proteins | sample Subgrocontami54m_FD_187453 | JGI IMG/M metagenome (GOLD analysis project Ga0209726, IMG submission 187453) | Subsurface groundwater microbial communities from S. Glens Falls, New York, USA - GMW46 contaminated, 5.4 m (SPAdes) (version 3) | ecosystem: Environmental > Aquatic > Deep subsurface >... | reverse complement strand
ACGGGCGGTGGCGGCGGAGGCGGCGGCGGGGGTGGCTCGATCCAAACCGGTTCCCCTGGGTGTTGCACCGTGTACGGCGGCACAGCCGGAGGCGGCGGCGGCGGTGGTTGCGGCGCGGGCGCGGGTGCGGGCGGATTCGGAGGCGGCGGATCGTTCGCGGTGTTCGTCATCGATTCATCGGTAACGCTCACGAACTGCTCACTGACCAGCGGCAATGGCGGCAACGGTGGCCGCGGCGGCAACGGTGGCGCGGGCGGCACGGGCGGCTCGGGCGGTTCGGGTGGATCGCTCAATGGCAACAGCGGTGGCGGTGGCAGCGGCGGCGGCGGCGGCAGCGGTGGGTCGGGCGGACCCGGCGGCGGCGGCGGCGGCGGACCGTCCGTCGGTGTGTTGCACAGCGGCTCGGGCACGGATGTGGTCACGGGCGGCGGGATCGTCACGGGTGCCGGCGGCACGGGAGGCGGCAGCGCGTTCAGTCCCGGTGCGGCAGGTACCGTGTCTGCGAGATTGACACTGTGATGTTCCGGTCGAGATTCGCCCTGCGGCGGCGTGGGGCGCACTCGAACGTGGCACTCGCGGTTACACTTGCAGTTTCACTCGCTGTCTCACTCGCGTCGCGCGGCGCGTCGGCCCAGGCGCTGCAGCGCTTCCATCTTCGAGGCGAATTCGGCCCCGGACTGATGCTCGTCCAAGCGCAAGACCGACAGTTCACGTTTGCGATCCAGGGCGCCGGACGACTCGGCATCACGATCGCGGAACCGTTTGGACTGCAGTTGTCGTTCGGCAGTGGGTGGTTCGCCGGGCCGCGCGGAGAAGGCCAGTCGTACCTGGTCGGAGGTGGATTGTTCGTGGAGCCTCGCGTGGGCTCGGCGGGTCGGTTCGTCCTCGACGCCAACGCGGGCGGCGCATTCACCGGCCCATTTATTCGCTTCGGCTTCGACGTCGGTCTCGGGTTCGAGTTCGCCCTTGCGCGCTTCGTCGGGCTCGGGCCATTCGTTCGATACAATCACGTGTTCCCGACGGACACAGACGATCCGACGCAAGCGATCTTTCTCACCGGTGGTGCCATGCTCTCGCTGCGAGTGCCGCCGCCGACGCCGCGCGCCGAGCCGACGCCCGGGGACACCGACGGCGACGGCGTGATCGATCCTGACGATCAATGCTTGTCCACGCCCGCGGGAGACCATCCCGATCCCGAACGTCGCGGATGCCCGATGGACGATCGCGACCACGACGGCGTGCTCGACAGCGACGATCGATGCCCCGAGACTCCCGCGGGCGATCATCCGGATCCCGCCCGTCGCGGTTGTCCCGCGGCCGACGGCGATCACGATGGCGTGGTGGATCCCGATGATCAGTGCCCGACGACACCGGCTGGCGAACATCCGGATCCCGATCGTCGCGGTTGTCCCGATGGAGACGACGACAGCGATGGCGTGCTCAACCACGACGATGCCTGTCGCAACCAGCCCCCGGGCAACTTCCCCGACCCGAATCGACGCGGATGCCCGATGGCCGATCGTGACGGCGACGCGGTCGCAGACGACGTCGATCGCTGTCCCGACCAGCCCGGTGCTCCCTCCCGAGATCCCGCGCGCAACGGCTGCCCGGGTCTCGTCACGATCCACGACGGTCAGATTCGCATCGCGCGCCCCGTCTTCTTTGCGACCCGCCGAGATCGGATCCTGCCACGATCCACGCCCGTGCTGATCGCCGTGGCGGAGGCGATCCGCCTGATGCCATCGATTCACGTTGCCATCGATGGTCACACAGACGACGTGGGCGACGACGCGTTCAACATGGATCTCTCGCGTCGCCGCGCGCAGAGCGTCCGGGGGTGGCTCGGTCAGCACGGGATCGAAGCGTCGCGGCTCTCGTCCGATGGCTTCGGCGAAACGCGGCCCCTCGCGCCGACGACGGGTCTGCGACGTCGCGCACTCAACGCGGCGCGCGCGCAGAATCGTCGCGTGGAGTTCCGAATCCAGGCCGGCTCGACTCGCGACGCACCATGAATGACAGCTCCGGAAGGAATTCTTCGTCATGACTTCGAATCGGCTCTTCGTCTACGGCAACGCACCCCCACTCAGTCGGCTCCGCCGACAGCTCGCCCCCGAATCGGGGGCGAGCGGAGCAGGCGACGATACGTCGAGGTGCAAGACGCAGGTGGCAACTTCGCGAGCGGCGGTGCTGCTCGCGGCACTGGCGTTCGTCGTTGGCTGCGGCGCGCGACCGATTGTCGGTGCGCTCGACAGCGCGGGACTCGACGGAGATGCGGCGGGCGACGGTGGTCTCGATGTGTCGACGGATGGCATCGTCAATTGCCTATCCGACGAGACGCGCTGCGGCCCCGTCTGCGCGAACTTACGCTCCGACCCGTCGAACTGTGGCGCGTGCGGCATTGGTTGCGGCGCCGGCCAGGTGTGCAACCTGGCACGCTGCGAGAGCATGTGTTCTCCGGGGCTGCAGATGTGTGGTGCGGCTTGCATCGACGTCCGGAGCGACTCGTCGAACTGTGGCGCTTGCGGCACTCGCTGCCCGGCGAACTCGATGTGCTCGGCGGGTGCCTGCGTCTGCGATGGTTCGCGCGTCCGTTGTGGCGATGGGTGCATCGATCTCACCAGCGATCCCGCAAATTGCGGCGCGTGCGGAACCGCCTGCGCGAGTGGTCAGGTGTGCAGCGACGGACGTTGCGGCACGACGTGTGCGACCGGTCTCACCGACTGCGGGGGCGCCTGCGTGAACACCTTGAGTGACTCCACCAACTGCGGCGCGTGCGGTACAAGTTGCAGTGGAGGAACTTCGTGCATCGCGGGCCGATGCGATTGCCCGGCCGGACAGGCCCTGTGCGCTGGCGCATGCGTCGACACGTCGAGCAGTGCAACCAACTGCGGCACGTGTGGGACCGCGTGCGGCTCCGGGCAAGTGTGCAGTTCGGGAATGTGCACGACGATGTGCGCCATGGGACTGGCCACGTGCGGTGGTGCCTGCGTGGACATCCAGAGCGATGTGAACAACTGCGGTTCATGCGGTGCCCGGTGCACCGCGGGGCAGACCTGCGGGACGGGGGCATGCGTCTGTCCGGCGGGCACGCGATCGTGCGGGGGAAGCTGCGTCGATGTTTCGACGGATCGTACGAACTGTGGCGCGTGCGGCACGGTGTGCGGCGCGGCCGAAGTGTGCAGTGCAGGAATGTGCACGACGATGTGCGCGACCGGACTGACGAGCTGCTCCGGCCGGTGTGTCGACCTCCAGAGTGACGCGCTGAATTGCGGAGCGTGTGGCAACGGCTGCGGCGGCGGCTCGACGTGCGTGGCAGGGATGTGCCGCTGCGCCCCGGGCGAGACGCGTTGCGGAACCACGTGCGTGAGCACGTTCAGCGATCCACGCAATTGCGGCGGATGCGGGACCGTCTGCGCTGCGGGGCAAGTTTGTTCGCTCGGACGCTGCACGGCGATGTGCCTTCCGGGTCAGACCGATTGCGGCGGTGCGTGCGTCGTGACCGCCATCGATCCGAACAACTGTGGAGGGTGCGGCATGGCCTGCGCGGCCGGCTCGACGTGTCTTCTCGGTCGTTGCGTGTGCGGCGGTGGTCAGACGCTCTGCGGCGGCGTGTGCGTCACAACGAGCACGGACCCCGCAAATTGTGGTGCGTGTGGCAACGCGTGTACCGCCGGACAAGCGTGCTCCGCCGGAATGTGCACCTCGACGTGCATGGCGCCGCTGACCAATTGCGCCGGCGCCTGTGTGAACACGACCACGGACAATCGCAACTGCGGCGGATGCGGTGTGGCGTGCACTGGTGGCGCGACGTGTACCGGCGGCCGGTGCGCATGCCCGGCGGGACAGACGTCTTGTGGCGGGGTGTGTACGAACACGGCGACCGACCCACGCAATTGCGGAGCGTGCGGCACGATGTGCGCGGCCGGTCAGGTCTGCAGCGCCGGAACGTGCACGGCGATGTGTCCTGCGGGAACGACGAACTGCGGGGGTGCCTGCGTGAACACGATGACGGACCCGACGAACTGCGGTGCGTGCGCCGCGAGCTGCGCGCTTGGCCAGACGTGCGTCGCGGGGGTGTGCACGGGCTGTCCAGGAGGGCTGACATCCTGTGGCGGACGCTGCACCAACACGAACTTCGATCCGATGAACTGCGGCGCGTGCGGCACGGCGTGCCCGGCCGGTCAAGCGTGCGTGATGGGTCGCTGCGGTGGGTGTCCGGCGGGACTGACGTCGTGTGGTGGCATGTGCACGAGCACGAATGTCGATCCGCGCAACTGCGGCGCGTGCGGCAACGTCTGCCCGATGGGCCAGTTCTGCAACATGGGAGCGTGCTCGGGCTGCCCCGGCGGACTGATGTCGTGTGGAGGGCGCTGCGTGAACACGCAATTCGACAGTGCCAATTGCGGCGCGTGTGGCCGAGTGTGTGCGGCCGGGCAGTTCTGTTTCAACGGCGTGTGCGGCGGGTGTGCGGGCGGTCTCATGTCGTGCGGCGGGCGGTGCACGAATACCAACTTCGATCCGCAGAACTGCGGCACGTGTGGCAATCGGTGTGCGACCGGACGACTGTGCTTGATGGGAATGTGTCGGTAATGGTGGTGGACGACTGTCTCGCCACTTGCCAGACCGATGGAAGAAAGGGCGCCGCCCCCGAGAGATCTTGCAGCGGGCCGCTCCCTGGTTTGCTTCCGATCAGGGCCGCCACCCGCGCTCGAGGCGTCGGTTTCAACGTCGGCGCCAGTTTCGCCTGGATGCTCGCCGCGTGCGGAAGCGGCACGATGTCGCCCGCGGACGGCGGGGGAGACAGCGCGTCGGATGTTGGGCGGGTGGCGGTCACGTGGTGGCACGACATTGCGCCGCTGACCGAGAGATATTGCGCCGGCTGTCATCGTGACGACGGCGTCGCTCCGTTCTCGATGCAGACGTACTCGGACGCTGCCCATCACGCTTCCCTGATGGCAGGAATGACGGAAGCTCGCCGCATGCCTCCGTGGCCGCCCGCGACGACGGGCTGCCTCGAACTGATCAACGCCCGGGTCTTGAGCATCGAGCAGATTGGACTCTTCCGTGCATGGTCCGAAGCGGGCGCGCCGGAAGGCAATCGCGCGGACTACGTAGCGCCGATGGTGCGCATGGACCCGTTTCCGCCGACTGGCGACATCACGGTGCAACCGCCTGACCCGTATACGCCGAATCTCACGAATCCTGCTGATGACTTCCACTGCTTCGTCCTCGACCCGCAACTCACGACGACACGCGACGTGATCGGCGTGCGCGTGACGCCCGGCAACGGTGGCATCGTGCACCACATGCTGCTGTTCGAGGTGCGTGCGGGAGGCATGACGCAGTTACAACAACTCGACGACGCCGCGCCCGGACCGGGCTACACGTGCTCCGGTGGCCCCGGCGTGACCGCAAACATTCGCCCAGCGCCAGCGGGCAGCAGCGAATTGCTCGCGTTCGATCAGCAAGGGATCGCGGGTTGGGGTCCGGGCTATCCCGCGATGGCGTTTCCCGCCGGAACGGGAATTCGCCTCGCGCCTGGCTCGCGGATCGTGATGCAGATTCATTACGACGTGCGGAGCGTCACCGCGGCAGCGACCGACCGCACCCGCGTGGATCTGTACCTATCGCCGGAACCGGTGCGCCACCCGGCGATGTGGGTTCCCGAATCGCAGACGCAATTTCTCGTGCCGGCGGGCGTGGGACCGCCCGACGTGCGCTCGCGTGTCGTGGCCAGCCCGACGAACTGGGCGCTGCCCTTCCGCATCTGGGGTGTCTGGCCACACATGCATCAGCGCGGACACGAGATTCGCGCGGACATTCAGCATCCCGACGGAACCTCCGAGTGTCTCATCGACATCCCGAGCTGGAACGTTCACGCACAGGAGTCGTTCTGGTTTCGTTCGCCGGCTCGAACGCAAAGCCTCATGGGTGTCAGCAGTCACACGACGCTGACGTGTGTGTACGACAACACACCGGCCAATCAACCCATCGTCGACGGCATCCAGCAGGCCCCCTACGATCTGCACTGGGGGGAGGGCGGCGATCAGGAGATGTGCCTGAATTTCTACTACGTCTCGCTGTGACTCGGGCCGACCGATGCAACGCTTGCGAAGTGGCGTGCGCAACGATCGTACAGTCGCCACGCACGCGAGCGGCGGAGTGGAATACTTGGCGACTTTCGGACGTCGCCTGCTCGGTCCACAAATTGCTGTCCGTACGCGGATGCGATCGTCGCGCTGTCGTTGGGACGGCGCGCTATCCGATCCAGCGGAGGCCCTCCATCATGTCCGATTCGTCACGAAGTCCATCCCGGCGGCGGTTCCTCATCGCGACGACGGCCGTTGCTGCCGTCGGTGGTTCGATCGGCCGCCTGACAGGCTGCGCGTCAGGTCCGCCGCCCGGCCCCAACGACGTTGGCGCTGTGAGCGATTTCGCACTGGACACGTTCAGGGTCCCGACGGTACTCCCAACCGTCATCGTCGCGCGCGACGCGGGCGGCATCTACGCGTTTTCGAGTGTCTGCACCCACATGGGTTGTACGGTTCCGTTGCCCGTCGCAAACCGATCTCGGTGTCCGTGTCATCAGTCGGAGTTCGACGGAAATGGCGACTTGATTCGGCCGGCGACGGGGGCCACCACTCAACTCCCCCTTGGTCACTTCGTCGTGACGTTTACCGGAACGGGCGGCACGGCACGCGTCGTCGTGGACACCAGCATGCCGCAACCCGATCGCGCCGCCCGCGCGCAACCGCTAGCATGACGCGCGCGTGTCGGCACGAATTTCGCGCTGCCACCAGCATGGCACGGCGATTGCTGCCCCGGCGCACGATGCAGCCAACCCCACGCGACACGACCGACGCGGGCCGCAGGCCCGGGTTCGGGTTGCCGCTTGCGATCGGTCTCATCGGGCTTCTCGGTTGGACCGCCGCATGCGCACCGGCGTCGAGTGAATCCGGTCTTCGATGCCCGCCCGATCTCGATGGACTGCAGCGCGAGATTCTTGTTCCGCGGTGCGGAACGTCGGGCTGCCACACTGGAGACAATCCCGCGCAACAACTCGATCTGACTTCGCCCGGTCTCGCTGCGCGCCTGGTGAACGTTCCGGCCCTCGGCTGTCAGGGACGTGTCCTCGTGTCGCCAGGCAATCCTGGCGCGTCGATGTTGGCGAGGAAAATCAGCGACCAATCGCCGCCGTGCGGGCAGCGGATGCCGGCGGGACAGCCACCGCTGAACCTGAACGACATTGGCTGCATCCTCGACTGGATCTCGAGGCTCCCGACTGCAGACGGCGGCGCAACGGACGCGGCGATGGATGGCGGGAGGGACGGAGGCGAATCCGATGGCGACTCAGGCATCGACGCGTTTGATGCGGCGGGCTGCGCGGACGGACAGACGACGTGTGATGGAAGTTGCGTGGACACGCGCGCGAACAACAGCCACTGTGGAATGTGTGGGCACATATGCGGGGGCGGATCTGCATGCTCCGTGGGCGCGTGCGGGTGTTCCAGTGGGCGAGTCTTCTGCGGTAGCGCGTGCGTGGACACACAGAGCGACGCGATGAACTGCGGCACATGCGGGCGAACGTGCGGCACGGGGCAGATGTGTTCCGGCGGAGCGTGCGTGTGCGGGACAGGGCAGATGCTTTGCGGCACGTCGTGCGTGGACACGCAGACCCAGGCGATGAACTGCGGCGCGTGCGGACGCGCTTGCGCCACCGGACAGACATGTTCCGCAGGCATGTGCGCGTGCGGCGCGGGCCAGATGCTCTGCGGCACGTCGTGCGTGGCTACGCAGACGAGCGCGATGAATTGCGGAATGTGCGGACGCGCGTGCGCGAGCGGGCAGACGTGTTCGGCGGGAGTATGCAATTGCGGCGGAGGTCAGACACTCTGCGGTACGACCTGCGTTGACGCGCAGACGAGCGCGACCAACTGTGGAGCATGCGGGCGAACGTGCGGCACCGGGCAGACCTGCGCGGCCGGAGTGTGCGTCTGCATGGTCGGTCTCACGCCGTGCGGCGGGCTGTGCATCGACACGCGAACAAGTTCGACGAACTGTGGCGTGTGCGGAGTCACGTGCGCATCGGGCACGGTGTGCTCCGCCGGCGCGTGTATTTCGAGTTGTCCCGCCGGTACGATGAACTGCAGCGGTTCGTGCGTAGACACGCAGACCAGTGCGAGCAACTGTGGCGCGTGCGGGCGCACGTGTCCAACCGGCACGAGCTGCTCGGCGGGCGTGTGCACGTGTCCGTCCGGTACGACGCTCTGCGGCTCGAGCTGTGTGAACATCGTCACGGATTCGTCGAACTGCGGCGCGTGCGGGCGCGCCTGTCCGACGGGCACGAGTTGCTCGGCGGGCGTGTGCACGTGTCCGTCCGGCACGACGCTCTGTGGCTCGAGCTGTGTGAACACCGTCACGGATTCGTCGAACTGTGGCGCGTGCGGACGCACGTGTCCAACCGGGACGAGCTGCTCGGCAAGCGTCTGCACGTGTCCGTCCGGCACGACGCTCTGCGGCTCGAGTTGTGTAAACACATCGACGGATTCGTCGAACTGCGGCGCATGCGGGCGCGCGTGTCCGACTGGCACGAGTTGTTCGACCGGCGTCTGCGTGTGCCCGACCGGAACCACGCTGTGCGGGTCGAGCTGCGTGAACACCGCCACCGACTCATCGAATTGCGGGGTCTGCGGCCGGGTGTGCGGCAGTGGCTCGTCTTGCTCCGCAGGGACGTGTGTCTGCGCCGCGGGAACTACCCTGTGTGGCTCCACGTGCGTCAACACAGCGACCGACGGATCGAATTGCGGCGCGTGCGGGCGTGTGTGTCCCGCCGGCACGACGTGCTCCGCCGGCGCATGCGCGTGTTCGGCGGGGCTGACACTGTGTGGCGCGGTATGCGTCAACACAGCGACGGACGTGACGAACTGCGGCTCGTGCGGGCGCGCGTGCACGACCGACCAGGTCTGCACCAGTGGGTCGTGCGGTTGTGGGGCCTCGGTGAGCTTCGGGAGCCAGATTCAGCCGATCTTCACGGCGAGCTGCGCAGTCTCCGGATGCCACACCGGTGCGTTCCCCGCGCAGGGCATGTCGCTTGCCGCAGGAAGCTCGTACGCCAGTCTCGTGGGCGTTGCTGCAAGCGAGTGCACGGATGGAAGGCGACGTGTCTCGGCAGGCTCGCCGTCGACGAGCTACCTCATCAACAAGCTGACGGGCATCGGTATGTGCTCGGGCAACATGATGCCGGCGCGCGGTGTTTCGCTGTCGGCAGCCCAGCTCGATCTGATTCGAAGCTGGATCTGCGTAGGCGCTCCGAACAACTGAACGGTGTCCACACGCCCATGGTTCGCGACATCTACCTGATCATCCTGTCGTCTGCCGTCGCGCTCTGCGCATGCGCGGGATCGCCGGACGATCGCGAACGCGCGCTCGGCTGTCCCCAGGACGTCGACGGGCTCCAGCGCGAGATTCTCGTGCCCCGATGTGCAACCGCGGGCTGCCACACCGCCGCGAATCCGCCGCTCGGTCTGGACCTCGCATCGCAGGGACTGTCGGCGCGCCTCGTCAATGTCCCGTCCCAGGGATGCCCCGGGGCCGTCCTCGTGGTCCCCGGCAACCCGACGGATTCGCACCTCGTGCGCAAGCTCTTCGACCGTATGCCGCCCTGCGGCGAGCGGATGCCACTCGGGCAGCCGCCTCTGCGCACACGCGATATCGTCTGTCTCCTGGGCTGGATCCAACGCATGCCCGTGGGCGACGCAGGAGTCGTGTTCGATGGCAGCGACGGTGATGCTGCGACCACGGACACTGGCATGGATGCCGCCGGCGACGTGACACAAGATGCGGCCGCCGATGCGTCGCTCGACATCGTGCAATGCTCGGTCGGCTTGTCGGCGTGCGGAACCATGTGCGTCGACCTTCAAACGTCGTCGGCCCACTGTGGAACCTGCGGACGAGCCTGCGCCCCCGGTTTTGCGTGCGTCGCCGGTGCCTGCGCGTGCTCCGCAGGACTCGTCCCATGCGGATCGTCGTGCGTAGACACGCGCACCGATGCGACGAACTGCGGGACTTGTGGGCACGCTTGTTTCCTGGGCCAGTCGTGCATGAGCGGAGCATGCGTGTGCACGGGCGGACGCGTGGTGTGCGGTGGAGCCTGCGTCGACCCACAGTCCGATGCCACGAACTGCGGAGCGTGCGGCAGGACGTGCGCGACCGGACAAAACTGCGTGACGGGGACCTGCTCGTGTGCTGGCGGACTCATTCTGTGCGGCAGTGCCTGCGCGGACACGCGAACCGATGCAACGAATTGTGGAGTCTGTGGCCGGTCCTGTGTGAGTGGGCAGTCGTGTGTCGCAGGCTCATGCGCGTGTGCGGCGGGCCAGACGCTCTGTGGCTCGACCTGCGTGAACACCCAGACCAGCCCGACGAACTGCGGCGGGTGCGGGCGCGCGTGCGCGAGCGGGCAAGTCTGCTCTGCGAGTGTGTGTGTGTGCACTGCCGGGCTCACCTTGTGCGGCGCGTCCTGCGTCGACACCCAGAGCAGCGCGAGCAACTGTGGAGCGTGCGGACGGATCTGCTCGGCTGGTGCCGTCTGTTCGGCAGGTGCTTGCATCACGACTTGCCCGCTCGGCACGCTGAACTGCGGAGGTTCGTGCGTGGACACGCAAACTAGCGTAAGCAACTGCGGCGCGTGCGCACGCGCGTGCGCGTCGGGGATGAACTGCGTAGCCGGGGCGTGTACGTGCCCGTCAGGAACATCCCTGTGCGGATCCAGTTGCGTGAGCACCGCAACGGACCCGTCGAATTGCGGCGCGTGCGGCCGCCTCTGTCCGACCGGTACGACTTGCTCGGCCGGGGTCTGCATCTGCCCGGCGGGCACCACGCTGTGTGGATCGAACTGTGTGAACACCGCGACGGACCCATCCAACTGCGGCACGTGCGGTCGCATCTGTCCAACGGGCACCAGTTGCTCGACTGGCGTCTGCACGTGTCCCACAGGGACAACCCTCTGCGGATCGAGTTGCGTCAACACTGCGACGGACCCATCGAACTGCGGCATGTGCGGTCGAGCCTGTCCAACGGGAACCAGTTGTTCCAGCGGCGCGTGCTTGTGTCCCGCCGGGACGACCCTCTGCGGATCGAGTTGCGTCAACACTGCGACGGACCCGTCGAACTGCGGCGCTTGTGGGATCTCGTGTCCATCCGCAACGACGTGTTCCGGGGGTGCCTGCGTGTGTCCGGCACGCACGACGCTTTGCGGCTCGAGTTGCGTCAACACTGCGACAGACGCGGCCAATTGCGGATCGTGCGGGCGAGTGTGTCCGGCGACCACGACATGTTCTGCGAGCGCCTGTGTGTGCACTGCAGGCCTGACGCTGTGCGGTTCGAGTTGCGTCAACACCGTGACCGACCCCGGCAATTGCGGCGCGTGCGGTCGGGTCTGTTCGGGCGGTACGACGTGCGTTGGAGGCGTCTGCGCGTGTCCCGCCGGCAGCACGTTGTGCGGCGGGACGTGTGTAAACACGCAAACAAGCAGCGTCAATTGCGGCGGCTGCGGCGTCACGTGCACCGGTGGCGCCGCGTGCAGCGCCGGCACATGCAATTGTCCGATGACACTGACGTACTGCTCCGGGTCATGCGTCAGCCTGCAGACGAGCGGTAGCAACTGCGGGGCGTGCGGAAACGCTTGCCCTGTGGGCCAGTTCTGCCGCCTTGGAATGTGTAGATAGATGCGATGGCGACGCAACGCCGCGGCCCGCGCGAAGTGAAGTGCGGCCTGCTCGCGAATCGGCGAAGCCTCGCTCTTGGGAGGTTCGAGGAGACGCCGACGAGCAGACCGCGAGATGAGTATGCCAGAAGCGTGCTAGAACACCGATCAGCTTGAATCGCGAGCATTTACGCGGCCATCGCAATCTCGTTGTCCGACAGTCTGCGCTGGATCGTTTCGAGGTTTTGCACGGCGGCGGCGCGACGGACGTCGAATGTGTTCTTCACGACACCGCGATACCGGGCGCGGCGTCCTTGGCGCCGAATTAGATGGGCGAGGGAGTGTTCAATCGCAACTCGTTCGCGTAGCCGGCTGCGTCCGGCGCGCGTGGCGATTTGTTTTCGCAGGCGTACTTGAAGTAGTTCGTTGTCCGCCATGGTCACCGTTCGGCCAGCGCCTTCGGCAGCCATCGTGCAGTTTCGGCGTAGCTTGCATCGCGAGCATGCCTCGGGGTCGAACTCGACGAGGTGCGCGATGGGCTCGAAGTGAAGCTCTGCCGCGGACCCGACGGTGACGAGACATTCGTGCTCTGCCGCTCGGCCGACCGGCGCGCGCGACTGCGTTCGAGTCGAATCTGGTCG
>Ga0209726_10007360_pt1 | contig 12352 bp, 13 predicted proteins | sample Subgrocontami54m_FD_187453 | JGI IMG/M metagenome (GOLD analysis project Ga0209726, IMG submission 187453) | Subsurface groundwater microbial communities from S. Glens Falls, New York, USA - GMW46 contaminated, 5.4 m (SPAdes) (version 3) | ecosystem: Environmental > Aquatic > Deep subsurface >... | reverse complement strand
GACCGGCCGCGAGCGCGAGGTCCGCAAGCCAGCAAGCCCGTCAGAACGTCGGCGATGGGCAGGGGGTGTTGTTGGACTGCAGCAGCATGGCGGCCTGTCCACGCGGCTTGAGGTAGATCGTCTCGGCCAGGGCATATGTGCCGCCCGTGCCCGAAGTGCCGAACGACTTCTTCAGGAAGTAGTCGAAGACCAGCGGCTTGTAGGCATAGGTGACCTCGGAGATCACCACGCTGTCATTGGTGGTCACGAGGTTGGGCGGAATACTTTGGACGGTATTGGAGCAGGCGCACGTCTGCGTCGGCAGCCCTCCGGCTCCCGTGCCGTTATAGGTGCACGACCAGGATTGCTTGGTGACGGTGGCATTCGTGGGCGAGGACGTCACGTTGCGGATGACGATCTGCAGTGGGCTCTTGGAATAGGGTGAAACGATGTAGCCGCCGACCTTCATGATGTCGCCGATCTCGGTCTGCGAGATCTGCTTCTCGGAGCGGGCGACGAGGTCGGCCGTCGAGCTGGCGACCTGGGTGACGCGGCGGTCGACGGTGATGGCCTGGCTGAGCTCGACGGCGCCGATGAACATCACCGCCATGATCGGCACGATCATGGCGAACTCGATGGCCGCTACACCCTCGGTGTCGGCTCGGCAACGGCGAACGAGCTCGCCCGCGTGGGCCTTGAGAACTCCGATGGCTGCGACTGGCATGGTGGCTCTCATTCATTTCCGTCGGGTCGGCGCTCGTTCGCTTCAGGCCGCGTGGGAGGCGTCAGTTGTAAGGCTCCGTGCGGAAGGCGACGGACGCCTGCATGAGGAACGAGCCGTCGTTCAGGTTGCCGAACGTGAAGAACGGCAGCTTGCTGGCGAGGTCCCAGGGGTAGCAGACCGTGACGAGGACGACCGAGCTGGCGCCACCGGTATCGAAGGCGGCGGCGCCCTGGTCGATCAGGTTGCCGTTGCTTGTGCAATTGGGCTCGGTGATGCTGCCGAAGTTGGCATTGCTTTGGACGATGACCACCGCTTTGCTGCTGCAGTCGAAGAAGGTCGGCGCCTTCGCGCACAGGGCCTGCTTGAACGCCTGCTTGCGATCATTGTTGGTGACCGCGCCGGAGAAGGCGCCCTGCGACTGCTGCACCTGGCCGGTGCGAATGGCGCGGGCAGCCTGCCAGACCGCATTTTCGAGGGTGAAATTGGCGAAGTAGAAGAGGCTGACCCACATGATGCCGAGCAGCAGGAGCATGAACGGCATGGCCACGATGCCGAACTCGACGGCCGTCGCACCGGTTTCGTCTTTTCGCCAGTGCCGCATCAGCGCGGGCGAACGGGCCCTCCGCACGCGGTCTGCTATTGCCGACACCATTCGTGGCGCCTTCCCTACGCAAGTACGTCTTGGGATGGCGAGTATGCAAGCCCAGTGCTAAACGCGGCGTAAACTCAGGCCTCGCCACTGCTTTTTGGTAAACTTCTTACAGCGGCGCGCAGCAAACATTTACCGCCGCCTCGAGCGCGTGCGTATCCGGCACGCGCTCTACGGCGCCAGGTGGCTGCCCCTATGCCGACGATCTCAGCAGGCGTCACTGACCGCCCGGCTGTGCCCCGGAGTCCGCTTCGCGCGAGGAGAAGCCGATCTTCTTTTGCGAGGCAGCCGAGACGGCGTCGAAGTACTTCTGCTCGTCGCCGATGGTGATCGAGGGGTTGCACTGCGGCGTGCAGTTGTAGGATTGCCGCTCGGTGCCGCGCTGCAGATTGACGACCTTGCCCTCGTCGCGCTTCACGAGAATGCGCTGGTCCTGGATTACGTTGCGATCGGCATCCAGAGCGATGATGTTGGTGATGCCGAAGGTCTTGCCGGTGATCACCAGCAGGTTGCCGGCCTGGACCGAGATGTCGGCGATTGCGGGGTTGCCGATGATGATCTCGGCCGCCGGCCGCGGCAGGCGCAGGAGCTGGGACTGGTCGTATTTGACGATCAGGTCCTCGGCCTCGACTGGACCGGCGGCCATGGCCGAGGCGGCCGCGATCAGGGCCACGGCGAAGCGGGTGAAGCCTTTGTGAGCGAAGTCGGAGGTCATGACGCTAATCCTTGTCGCAGAACAACTTGCAAGCCATTTTGTCTGTTGAAATCGTGAAGGAAGTGCAAACGCCCGTGTCGCTGCCGTAGCCATCCGCCGACCCGCCTCGCCGGTTGCGCGCCGACAATCGCGCATGCCGACGGCAATGAAAGTCGACGGCGCGCAACATTCGTGCCGTCAACTTCGGCCCGGCGCTCGGCATGCGGGTCTAACGTGTCGTCCCTAAAGTCGAAACTGCGAGGCGACATGGTCTTGGCCAAGCTCGCTGTCCAGCTGGATCAGGTTAAACCATAGAGTAAAACGCACATTAACCACTTCTATTCGCGTTAATGCATGTAACATCACAATCTGGTCTCAGGAACTCTACCAGAAATGTGCGTGGAATATTGAGTTCACGCATTATTCAACATCAGAAGAAACTCAGTTCCTTTGCCTGGATACGCGGCCGACTCTGCGAATGTTTTAACTCGACTTTAATGTGGCCGCTATAGGGTCTGCGTCAGTTCAACCGCGCGGGCTGGTGCCCTAGGGGGAGAACTAGACCGCGCAGTTCGCGCTACGTTCAGGTGAGTGAGTGGGAGTGTTGTCATGAAGAACTTCGTTGCACGTTTCGTGAAGGACGAGTCGGGTGCGACGGCCATCGAGTATGGCCTCATCGCAGCCCTCATCGCCGTCGGCATCATCGCAGCCGCTCGGGCGCTGGGCACACAGATCAGCGCCACCTTCGGCATCGTCACCGACGAGATGGCGAAGGCCAAGGCCAACTAACTTCGGGTTCCGATCCGAATTGAGTTGCTGGCTTCGGGGTCGTCCGTCAACCGGCGGACGACCCCGGCTTTGTGGCAGGGTCGCGGGCCGCTCCTTAACTCGGCGCTGGTCGATCTGCCGTAGCTTGCGCCGTCGACGCCAACCGGCGCCAAGGGTGAGCCTCTCGCGAGAGACAAGGGCCGTGCTCGAGGTCGCAGTTCTCACAGTGTTGCCCGGCGCCGTCGCCTTTGCCGCGGCGATGGACCTCCTCACCATGAAGATCCCCAATCGCATCTCCGCAGTCATGGTGCTGGCATTCTTCCCGCTGGCGCTGCTGGCGGGGCTCAATGCATGGGACCTGCTGCATCACGTGGCCGCCGGCCTCATCATGCTCCTGTTGGGCGTGCTGCTGTTCATCCCCGGCTGGTTCGGCGGGGGCGATGCCAAGCTGATGGCGGCCATCGGGTTGTGGATCGGCCTCGAGAACCTGTTCCCGTACGTGTTCTATGTCGCCATCGCCGGCGGCATCATCGCCGCCGTGTTCACCTCGGTGCGCTCGGTGCCGCTGCCGCGCGTGTTCCTCGGCGAGGCCTGGGCGCTCAGGCTGCACCGGCACGACGCCGGCATCCCCTACGGCATCGCGCTGGCGGCCGGCGCGCTGCTCGTCTATCCGCACACGATCTGGTTTGCCAGCCTCGCCCGCTGACGCCGACGACGCTGCGCTTTTTCCGATTTTCGCCGCCCATGAACAATCAGCCGGTATGTACCCTTCTGCGCCCCAGGTTAACCACCCATTGACGTTTGTCGCGCAGAGTCGCCGGCACTGATTTGTTCTGCGGCGAAGGGATCTCTGTGTAATGAAACGAGCGCAACTGCTGGGCGTGACCATTGCTGGCGTGTGCGGCTTGGCGGCGTTCTTCGGTGTCATGAGCCTCGTCAGCAAGCCGACCAAGGTCGTCAGGGAGGAAGTGACGACCAACACCACGCAGGTTCTGGTGGCGAGAACCGACATCGGCCTCGGCTCGATCACGGGCCCGGAAAGCTTTCGCTGGCAGGATTGGCCGCAGAACGCGGTGAGCACGAGCTACATCCAGAGGAGTGCGCGCCCGAACGCCATCAAGGACCTGGAGAACTCGGTTGCGCGCGCCCCGATGCTGCCCGGCGAGCCGGTCACGGCGCTGAAGCTGGTGAAGCCCGGCGAAGGCGGCGTGCTGGCCGCGATCCTGCCCGCCGGCATGCGCGCCATCTCCACGCGTATCAAGGAGGAGACGGGCGTCGGCAGGCTGATCCTGCCCAACGACCACGTCGACGTCATCCTCACGCAGCGGCGCCGCGGCCGCAGCGGCGGCGGCGAAGACTTCGTCTCCGACACGCTGTTCCGCAACGTGCGTGTGCTCGCCATCGGCCAGACCATCGAGGCCCGCGAGGGCAAGCGGCTCGCCGAGGGCAACACCGCCACGCTCGAGCTGACCCCGCGCCAGACCGAGCTGCTCGCGCTGGCGAACTCGATGGGAGAGATCTCGCTTGCGCTGCGCAGCATCGCCGACATTGACAGCAAGGACGCGCCGACTCAGGACAAGCGCAGCAATTCAATCAGGGTTCTTCGCTACGGAGTCAAATCACGTGCGTATGGCGTCAACTGAGTCTGAGTGCACCTCAATCAGGGCCGGCAAAAAGGTTGGCAAACCATGCGAAAGACAAATAGGGGGATGGCCGGCGCACTGCTGCTTGCGGTCACCGGCATCTGGGCGTCGCCGCCCGCTGTAGTCGCGCAGGGGCGCGCCTCGGGGCAGATCGAGGACATTTCGCAGCACTCGGTGCTGCAGATCCCCAGCCACGGCAATTTTCCGCTCGCCAAGCGCGTCTCGCTCGGCGTCGGCAAGTCCCTGCTCGTTCAATTCCCGTTCGAGCTCAAGGACGTGATCGTCTCCGCCCCCGACAAGGTCGACGCCGTCGTGCAGGCATCGAACCGTGTGTTCCTGATCGCCAAGGGCGTGGGCCAGACCAACGCGTTCTTCTTCGACACGAAGGGGCAGCAGATCCTGACGCTCGAGGTCGCCGTCGGCGCCGACCTCAAGGGGCTCGATGGCATCTTGAAGCGCTTCGTGCCCGGATCGCGCATCCAGGTCGAGATGGCGGGCAATGCCGCGGTCCTGATGGGCAGTGTGCGCACCCCCCTCGACGCCAAGCGCGCCGTCGACATCACCTGTCAATTTGTGGCGGCCAACAAGTCGGTCGGCCAGACATCCGCCAACGTCGGAGCCAACTCGACCAGCCTCGCCGTTACCAACCAGACCTCTCCGTCCCAAGGCCAGTACGAGGCCAAGACCCAGACGCAGGCCTCGGCGTGCTCCGGCGACACCAAGCTCGTCATCAACCTGCTGACCGTCGAGGGCGAAGAGCAGGTGATGCTCAAGGTCACCGTGGCCGAGGTGCAGCGCTCGATCCTGAAGCAGTTCGGCATCAATATCGGTGCGCTGGTCAACTCCGGCAACTTCACGACCGCACTCTTGAGCTCCAATGCGCTGCCGCTCACCGCTGCGGCCGGCCTCGGCACGCTGCCGATCCCCGGCCTCGGCACCGCGGCCATAAAGCCCGATATCGTGCCGTGCACGGGATCGGGGATACTCTGCAACTACAACCAGGGTCCGCCGGGTACCTCAGCGTTCGGCAACTCCGGCGTGACGAACGGTTTCAATGGCGCCAACACGAACCTCTCCAGCGCAATCCGTGCGCTGGAGCGCGATGGTTTGATCCGCACTTTGGCGGAACCCAACCTGACCGCCGTGTCGGGTGAGACCGCCAACTTCCTGGCGGGCGGCGAGTTCCCGGTTCCCGTGGTCGACAGCGACGGCAAGCTCACCGTCCAGTTCAAGAAGTTCGGCGTCGGCCTGGCCTTCACCCCGGTCGTGCTGTCGGAAGGCCGCATCAGCCTGAAGATCGACACCGAGGTGAGCGAGCTCACCAACGACGGGGCCGTCGTGCTGTCGAGCATCAGCATCCCGGCGCTCAAGACGCGTCAGGCCAGATCGACCGTCGAATTGCCCTCCGGCGGCTCGCTGGCAATCGCCGGCCTGATCTCCGACTCCACGAAGCAGAACATCGACGGCTTCCCCGGCCTCAAGGACGTGCCCGTGATCGGCACGCTGTTCCGCAGCCGCGACTTCATCAAGCAGGAGACCGAGCTCGTCGTCATCGTCACGCCCTACATGGTTCGTCCGACGGCGCGGCAGAACCTGGCGCGGCCGGACGACGGCCTGGCGCCCGCCTCGGATCTGAAGGCCAACCTGCTCGGCCATCTGAACCGCGTCTACGGCAGGGGCAGAGAGCTGCCGCCCGGCGACCTCAAGGGCGACTACGGGTTCATCGTCGAGTAGCCGGATAACAGAGGAGGATGCCATGAGATCTCTGATCGCTCCCCGCGCCGCGTCCGGCTTCAAACCGGTGGCCTCCAAGTTGCTGACCGTGTCGATGCTGGCTCTGGCTCTGGCCGGGTGCAAGACCCTGGACGAGCCGGGCGCCCACGTTGCCGGCTTCGCCATCATCGAGCCCTCGCAGCGTCACCCGATCATGGTGTCGCAGCAGCCGGCGACCACGAGCCTTCGCGTCGCCCGCGGCTCGCGCGGCCTCACCCCGGCTCAGCGGGAGCAGGTGGCGCACTTCCTGGAGCGCTACCGCGTCACCGACGCCGGCAACAGCAAGCTGGTGATCGCCGTGCCGGCCGGCTCGCCCAACGAGACCGCTGCCGTGCGGGCCGTCGCCGACATACGGCATTTGATCACGGACTACGGCTTCTCCGAGAGCAACGTCGCCATCGAGCCCTACCGCGACGCGCACGAAGGGGCCGCGCCGATCCGCCTGTCCTATCTGCGCTACGTGGCCGAGGGGCCGGGCTGCGGCCAATGGCCCACCAACCTGGCAGACGATCGGCGCAACCTGCCGCATCCGAACTTCGGCTGCGCCCAGCAGCAGAACCTGGCTGCCCAAGTCGCCAACCCGGCAGACCTGCTCGGGCCGCGCACCATGGAGCCTGCCGACGCCGAGCGCCGCGCCATCGTCTTCGACCGGTACCGCAACGGCAAGATATCGGGAGCGGACAGGAGCACCGACGAGCGCGTGCAGGTCAAGAATTCCAACTGAGCAAGGTGTAACATGACCAAGCAGGCCTTTTCCGTTGCCGAGGAGGACGCCGAGACTGGCCGGGAGCTCGTGCCGGTCGGGTCCGCCCCCCCTGAGGAGATGTCGGGCCACGCCAAGGCCCGGCCGATACCGCGCATCTCCATCCAGGCGTTCTGCGAAGATGCAGCCACGGCCGGCGTGATGCAGGCGGCAACCGCGGACCGCAGGCTCTCCAAATCTCACGTCAGCGTGCACATGGGCGGCGCGCAGGCGGCCGTCGCGCACTATCTGGAGAGCCCGACGCCGAACCTGATCGTCATCGAGACCAGCCTGCCGCGCGCGCAAATGCTGGGCGAGCTCGACCGGCTCGCGCAATGCTGCGATGCCGGCACCAAGGTGGTCATCATCGGCCGCACCAACGATGTGGTGCTCTACCGCGAGCTGTTGAAGCGTGGGGTGAGCGAATACCTGATCGCGCCGATCACGCCCCTGCAGCTGATCGAGAGCCTGTCCAACCTCTACAACAATCCCGATACCGACCCGGTCGGCAACGTCATCGCCTTCATCGGCGCCAAGGGCGGCGTCGGCTCGAGCACGGTGTGCCACAATACCGCGTGGGCGATGTCGGAGATCCTCAAGTCCAACGTCGTCGTCGCCGACCTCGACCTCGCCTTCGGCACCACCGGCCTCGACTTCAACCAGGATCCCGTGCAGGGCATCGCCGAAGCGCTGCAGAGCCCCGAGCGGCTCGACGAGGTGCTGCTCGACCGCCTGCTGACCAAGTGCTCGGAGCACCTGAGCATCTTCGCCGCCCCCGTCGTGCTCGACCGCGACTACGAGATCTCCGCCGACGCCTGCGACCTCGTCCTGGACGTCGTGCGCCAGAACGTGCCCTACGTCACCGTCGACCTGCCGCACACGTGGACGCCGTGGGTGAAGCGGGTGCTGTTCCAGGCCGACGAGATCGTCATCACCGCCGTTCCCGATCTCGCCAACCTGCGCAACGCCAAGAACCTCATCGATCTGTTGAAGCAGAACCGGGCCAACGACGGGCCGTCGCACGTCGTCCTCAACATGGCCAAGATGCCGAAGCGCCCCGAGATCTCGGCGAAGGAGTTTTCCGTCGCCCTCGACATCACGCCGGCGCAAGTCATCGAGTTCGACAGCGAAACCTTCGGCCTTGCCTCCAACAACGGCCAGATGGTCGAGGAGTTCGCGTCCAAGGCCAAGGCGGCCCAGCAGTTCCGTGACCTCGCGCTCCTGCTGACGCACCGGCGGGAGCAGAAGGAGGAAAAGAAGCCCTCGCCGCTGGCGCAGCTTGGTCCGCTTCTCGAGAAACTCAAGCTCAAGCGTTGAGGGGTTGAAGCTCCATGTTCGGCAGGCGCAGCAACGAAACCTCGGTCACGCGCCGAGCGCTGCCAGGGCAAGAAGCGACCGCGGTCGTCGCCAAGGGCAGCGATGCCAAGGCCCCGGCCCCGCTCGAGACGCGTACTCCTGTCAAGCAGGAGCCGGCCGCCGCGCCCGAGCGACGGCACTCGGAAGAGTATTACGACGTCAAGACGACGGTCTTCAACGCCCTGATCGACACCATCGATCTCACCCAGCTGGCCAAGCTCGAGGCGGCGGCGGCGCGTGAGGAGATCCGCGACATCGTCAGCGAGATCATCCAGATCAAGAACGTCGTGATGTCGATCGCCGAGCAGGAGGAGCTGCTCGAGGACATCTGCAACGACGTGTTGGGCTACGGCCCGCTCGAGCCGCTGCTCGCTCGCGACGACATCTCCGACATCATGGTCAACGGCGCGACCACGACCTACATCGAGGTCGCCGGCAAGGTGCAGAAGACGCAGATGCGCTTTGCCGACAACGCCCAGCTGATGAACATCTGCCAACGCATCGTCAGCCAGGTCGGCCGCCGCGTCGACGAGTCGAGCCCGATCTGCGACGCACGCCTGCCCGACGGCAGCCGCGTCAACGTCATCGCCCCGCCGCTGGCGATCGACGGGCCCGCGCTCACCATCCGCAAGTTCAAGAAGGATCGCCTGAAGCTCGACCAGCTGGTCAAATACAAGTCGCTCTCGCTGGAATCCAAGACCCTGCTGGAGATCATCGGCCGGGTACGCTGCAACGTGCTGATCTCCGGCGGCACCGGCTCGGGCAAGACCACGCTGCTCAATTGCCTCACCGGCTCGATCGACAACGACGAGCGCATCATCACCTGCGAGGACTCCGCCGAGCTGCAGCTGCAGCAGCCCCACGTCGTCAGGCTGGAGACGCGTCCGCCCAACCTGGAGGGCGAGGGCGAGATCACCATGCGCGACCTGGTCAGGAACTGCCTGCGCATGCGACCCGAGCGGATCATCGTCGGCGAGGTGCGCGGACCGGAGGCCTTCGACCTGCTGCAGGCGATGAACACCGGCCACGACGGCTCGATGGGAACGCTGCACGCCAACAGCCCGCGCGAGGCCATCAGCCGCCTGGAATCGATGATCATGATGGGCGGCTTCCAGCTGCCGACCAAGACCATCCGCGAGATGATCACCGGCTCCATCGATATCATCATCCAGGCCGCGCGTCTGCGCGACGGCTCGCGCAAGGTCACGCACGTCACCGAGGTGGTGGGCATGGAGGGCGAGGTGGTGACCCTGCAGAACCTCATCGTGTACGAGATCACGGGCGAGGACGCGCACGGCAAGATCACAGGCCGGCACCGCTCCACCGGCATCGCCCGCCCGCGCTTCTGGGAGCGGGCCGAATACTTCGGCGAGACGTCGCGTCTGGCCCAGGCCCTGGCCGGCGCCGAGGTGCACGACAGAAGCGGCAACCCAATGGGTGACGTAGGTGTTTAGCGGCGATCTTCTGCTCGCGGGTTTCCTGCTGCTGGCGGCGGTGTCGATCGCCACCATCGTGTTCTTGCTCGTCAACCCGTATTTTTCGGGTGAGCGGCGCGCCGACAAGCGCATCCAGGGCGTGACCGAGAGCCGCACGCAGCGCATCGCCCTCAAGGCGCAGGCGGACGTCGCCCAGAACCGCCGCCGGCAGGTGACGGAGACGCTCAAGGAGCTGGAGGACCGGGAAAAGGAGCGCGAAAAAATCTCGATGCGCCTGCGCTTGCAGCGGGCGGGGCTCGATATCTCCCCGCGCGCCTACTGGATGGCGAGCCTTGGCTGCGGGCTTGGCGTGGGGCTCGTCATTTGGCTTTCGTCGCCGAACCTGCCCGTCATTGTCCCGCTGCTCGGCACATTCGTGGGCGCGCTCGGTCTGCCGCGCTGGATCGTCGCCCGGCTGACCAAGCGCCGGCAATACAAGTTCACCGACGAGTTCGCCAACGCCATCGACGTGATCGTGCGCGGCGTCAAGTCCGGCCTGCCGCTGCCCGAGTGCCTGGCCATCATCGCCCGCGAGTCGCCCGAGCCCATTGCCAAGGAGTTCACCGAGCTGGTCGAGCAGCAGCGTATCGGCGTGCCCCTGTCCGAGGCGTTCGAGCGCATGATGACACGCCTGCCAATGCAAGAGGTGCGCTTCTTTGCCATCGTCATCGGCATCCAGCAGCAGGCCGGCGGCAATCTTTCGGAAGCGCTCGGCAATCTGTCGGGCGTGCTGCGCGACCGCAAGCGCCTGCAGGCCAAGGTGCGCGCGCTGTCGGCGGAGGCCAAGGCCTCGGCTGCCGTGCTCGGCGCGCTGCCGTTCATCGTCATGATCCTCGTCTACATCACCACGCCCTCCTACATCATGCTGCTCTGGACCACCCAGTTCGGCCAGTTCCTGCTGGTGGTGGCCGGCATCTGGATGAGCATGGGCCTGCTGGTGATGAGGAAGATGATCAATTTCAAGTACTGAGGCCGCCGTTTCGGCGCCGCCGAGTAGCCCCGAGGGGATGCGAGAGCCATGTTCGACCAACTCATGTCGCTGATGACCCCGCAGATCGCGGTCACGCTGTTGGCCGCCGTCGCGGCGTTCGCCACCACGCTCACCGTGCTGATGCCGGTGCTCTCGCGCGATCGCCTGAGCACGCGCATGCAGGTGATGGCCACCGAGCGCGACAAGATGCGGGCGGAGCGGCTCGCCGACCTCGCCAAGAAGGACGGCCAGGGCGGCAGGCTGAGGACCGCGCCCAAGGGCTTCATGCAGGAGATCGTCGACAAGCTCAACTTGCGCAGCGTGTTCGAGACCGAGGAGGTGCGCGACAAGCTGAAGATGGCGGGCCTGCGCGGCCAGGCCCCGCTCGTCACCTACATGTTCTTCCGCGTGGCCGTGCCGCTGATCATCGCTGCCATCGCTCTGCTCTATCTGTTCGTGATCGCCGACTACGACTATCCCGTCCTGGTCAAGGTCGGCCTTGCCGTCGGCGCCGGCTACATCGGCTTTTATGTGCCCAACATGTTCATCGAGAACCTGGTGCAGCGCCGCCAGACCTCGATCAAGAACTCCTTCCCGGACGCGCTCGACATGCTGCTGATCTGCGTGCAGTCGGGCATGTCGGTCGAGGCCGCGTTCCAGAGGGTCTCGGGCGAGATGGGCGGCCAGTCGCTGGAGCTCGCCGAGGAGCTCTCCCTCACCACCGCCGAGCTCTCCTACCTGCAGGACCGGCGCCTGGCATTCGAGAACCTGGGCAAGCGCACCGGCATCCCCGGCATCAAGGCGGTCGCCACCGCGCTGATCCAGGCCGAGCGCTACGGCACGCCCGTGGGCCAGGCGCTGCGCGTGATGGCCAGAGAGAACCGCGACATGCGCATGGCCGAAGCCGAGAAGAAGGCCGCCGCCCTGCCGCCGAAGCTCACCGTGCCGATGATCATCTTCTTCCTGCCCGTGCTGTTCGTGGTGATCCTGGGCCCGGCGATCATCCAGGTGTTCAAGTACAATTGAGGCAATCGGCAATCGGCAGTAGGCAGTAGCCAGTCGGCGATACGAGCTCACTATTGCCTACTGCCTACAGCCGATTGCCCAAATTCCAATAAATCCAAATCGCACGCCGCAGCGCAATGGCACCCGGGGTGCGTCGGCTGGAGCTGGGAGCAGGCGTCGCCGCCTGCGACTTGAGCTGCGCAAGATGCCAGCATTGGCGGGCACGGCGGCAGGCCTGCTCCGCACACCGCATCGGGTCAGGGCAGGCAAGCCGCAGCAGCTCCGTCGCCGCCTCGAAGCGCCACGCTTCCATCTCCGCTGGCGAGATCGGGGCGAGATTGGTCGAGGTCGGATCGCTGCCGATCTGGGCGGACAGCGCCTGCATGAACTGGTGGACGGCATCATCCACGCTCAGTTGCTCGCGTTTCATGGTGCATCTTCCTACTGCCTACTGCCGATTGCCGATTGCCCAAAGCGCACGCGCCGTTTCCCTGACGCTCGCTTGCCGCGAACGTCGGTGGGTGAATGACGGGGCACGGGTGCCTGAGGCAGCCGGCAATTTGCAAACGGGCCG
>Ga0209726_10007359_pt1 | contig 12352 bp, 10 predicted proteins | sample Subgrocontami54m_FD_187453 | JGI IMG/M metagenome (GOLD analysis project Ga0209726, IMG submission 187453) | Subsurface groundwater microbial communities from S. Glens Falls, New York, USA - GMW46 contaminated, 5.4 m (SPAdes) (version 3) | ecosystem: Environmental > Aquatic > Deep subsurface >... | reverse complement strand
CCTGCCGGTGGAGAGGGGGCCGGTTCTAGGGGCCGGTTCGTGGTGCTGGTGCGCCGCGAAGCAGTCCCTCCGTGCTCAGGTCTTCATCGATGTCGGGCCAGTGAAGGCCGTAGCCTCCGCCCGCAACGCGCCCAGTTCTTTCGCTCGGCCATCGTTGCGTTCAATAGCCGCGGATACCACGCAAGCGGGACGGTGATCGTTCGCCCGTCCATGAGCGACACCTTCTATCTCGACACGAGTGTCGTCCGTGGACCTGCGTGTAGCACTCACGTGCAGGCCTCGCGTGCGCGCCGCGTGGTCGATCGCAGTGTCGATCCCGGTCATCACGGCCGGGCTGTTGTGCATGGGCTGCGGGTCGGCGGCCCGCGACGGCGCGCTCCGGCGGTACGAGGAGCGTGTGAAACAACTCGAGAGCGACGACGTCCACGGACGCATCGAGCTCGGGCACTTCTGCCGTCGGAACCAACTATTGGACTTTGCCGAGCACATGGCCCGAGAGGCCAACGCCCTCGCGCCGACGAATCGCGATGCCAACGCGCTGCTCCAAGTGGTCACGGGCCCGCAGGCCGAGGCCAAGCAGAGGCGAGAGCAGATCCGATTCGAGGCTCACAGCCACGGCATCGCCGCCGTCGTGGCCGGGCTCGTCGCCATGACCGCCGCCCTTGGAAACTGGCACTGGTTCATGGGGCATCCCGACGCCCGGCCGGTCGTCAAGTCGCTCGGACGTTCGGGCGCGCGGGTGTGGTACTGCGCCTTGGGGCTCGGGCTCATCGTCTTGGGCCTGTTCTTGATCCACCGCGGAGTGCGGTAGGCGGATACGATGTCGGTCGAGATGCTCGACGCGACACCTCCCCGCCCTCGCCGTGTCGCCGAGCGGGCCACTCCATCTGCGAAGCGTCGTCCATCCGTGGTCGATGGCTTGGTCGCGATCGGCGTGGCGCTCGCGCTCGCCGAGCTCACGACGGTTCGCGTGGCCATCGCGGTCGGCCTCGGCTCCGCGTGGCTCGGATGCTGGATCGTTGCGGCCCGGGACAGCACCGACTCGACCGCCGATCGTCGTGCGCGGGCGCGGGCAGCGCATCGAGCCGGGGAGCTGCGCGCTTCCGCGTTGCTCGTGATCGGTGCGATCGTTGCCTACGTCGGCCTGCCCGTCGTCCTGGATTGGATCGCGAGCACGGACAGTGGACCGCCGGCCACCTCAGGGTTCGATTCGCGCCAGCCCGTCGCGTGGGGAGGCGACTGAACGCCCTGTGCCACCACCGGGTTTCCCGTCGCGTTCTCTCGACGAGGTCCGCCCATCCGCAAGCTTGCTTCCATCCAGGTAGTCCGCACGGTCGAGCCGATTCCCGGCGCCGATGCCATCGAGCGCGTTCGCGTGCTCGGGTGGTGGGTCGTCGCGAAGAAGGGCGCCCACGTCCCCGGCGACAAGGTCATCTACGTCGAAGTCGACGCGCTGCTGCCCGAATGGCCCGAGCTCGAGTTCCTGCGCAAGGGCTGCTGGCGGCCGGCGATCACCACGGGGACCGGCGAGGTCCTCCTCCGGGCCGGCTTTCGCATCAAGACCATCCGCCTGCGCGGCCAGGTCTCGCAGGGACTGTGCCTCGGAATCGACCACCTCCCGCCAGGGGCGCCGGTCGACGAGGGCACCGACGTCACCGAGCTCTTGGACATCGTCAAGTACGAGCCCCCCGTGCCTGTCGGGCTCGGCGGCCGGATCCGCGGCCCATTCCCGGGCTTCGTTCCCAAGACCGACGAGACGCGCGTGCAAGTCCTCGAGGCGGTGCTCGCGCGCCAGCGGGGACGGACGTTCCACGTGACCGAGAAGCTCGACGGCACGTCGTTCACCGCGTTCCTCCGCGCCGGGGAATTCGGCCTGTGCAGCCGAAACCTATGGCTCGACGAGACCGACCACGGCAATGCGCTGTGCCGCATCGCGGCCGAGCTCGAGGTCGAGCCGCGCCTGCGCGCGTTGCGCGAGCGCGAAGGCTTCGACGTCGCGGTCCAGGCCGAGTTGATCGGACCGGGCATCCAGGGCAACCGCTACGCGCTCCGTCGAGCCGCGCTGCGCGTGTTCAACGTCGTGGACCTCGACCGCGGCCGGCTCGTCGACCACGCCCGGGCGCGCGACCTCGCGGGCGCGCTCGGCCTCGAGACCGTGCCACCGCTTGGCGAGCTGGCGCTCGATCACGACGTCGACGCTCTCGTCGAGCTCGCCGCGGGCCCGAGCGCTCTCAACGCCAACACGCCGCGCGAGGGCCTCGTGCTGCGGCCGGGGCGCGACGAGGACGACCCCGACCTCGGGCGGCTGTCGTTCAAGGTCATCAACCCCGCGTTCCTCCTGCGCTACGACGACGCGTAGGAGGTCAAACGCGAGACGCGATCGCGCGGTCGCATTGGAGTCGGCTCGACGTGGGGATCGGAGACCTGTAGTGTGACCGCCCGGAACCGTGACTATGACTCGACTGATATCCGTGCTCGCCGTGCTGACCGTGGCCGCGCCCGCCGCGGCCGACTCCGCCCACGACCTGTTCCTGTGCGTCGCCCTGAACAAGAACGACGTCGTCGGCGCGAAGCTCGTCGCGCTGAACGGGGTCTACGTGCGTGGCACGGGCGACGTCTTCCAGCACCTCGGCAGCAACTTCCCGGGCATCGTCACTCTCGCGACGGATCCGCGCAACCGGCGCGTGTTCTACATGGCCACGCTGAACGGGTGCGTGCAGACGGCCGACGGCGGCAAGACCTGGCGCATCAGCACGAGCTGGGACATGACCGAGCCCAAGGACGTGTGCGTGGATCCGCGCGCGCCGGACTCGGTCTACCTCGCGCTCCCGGATGGGATCGCCGTGTCGCCCGATTGCGGGGCGACCTGGCGGCGCCGCGAGACGGGACTGCCCGACCGCGGGAAGTACGCGCAGACGATCGAGGTCGACCGCACGACCGCCGGCCGCGTGCTCGCCGGCTGCGAGTCCGGCATCTATCTCACCGAGAACGGCGCCGAGTCGTGGCGACGCGTCCTGCCCACCAGCGCAACCGTGGACGATGTCCAACAGTCGCCCCACGACCCCCAGCTCTGGCTCGCGGCCACCCAGAGCGATGGTGCCCACGTGTCGCGGGATGGCGGCGTCACCTGGGAGCGGATCGAGGGCGTCCCGGCGGCCGGCGCCCTCTACAACCTGGCGTTCGACGCGACCCGTCCCGAGCGCATCGCGATCGGCGGCTGGAGCCCTGGGGTCCTGACCTCCGAGGACGGAGGCCGCACCTGGGCCGGGCGCAACGCCGGTCTGCCCGACGACCAGCACGTGTTCAAGGTCGCGATCGACCCCGACACGGGTCGGCTTCTCGCCAGCCTGTATCAGTGTGGCCTCTACGTCTCGGACGACTTCGGCCGCACGTGGAGCCGTGGGGGGCTCGAGGGCTCGACCGTCTACGGCTTCGTCTTCGTGCCCAAGGCGGCCCGGTGAGCGCGCTTCGGTTCGTGGCGTGCCTCGCCATCGCCGCCGCGCCGATCCTCGCGCAGCCCGCGTTCGAGGGCCCCGTGCCCTCGACGGCCGTCGTCGAGAATGCCGACTCGCGGCGCGCCGCCTATCACGACCGCATCGACCAGGTGCTCACGTGGCGCGTCGGCCTCCTGAAGCCGACCGACGCTCTCTTGCCCGACATGGGGGCGATCGCCGCCAAGCTCGCGCGCCGCCAGGATGCCGAGCAGTGCTCGCGCAGCGCAATCGCCCTGGTGAAGGAGCCGGGCACCGGTCCGTTTTGGATGTTCCCCGTGGTCGGCGTGGCCCATCTCGGCCGCGACCTGTTGTCCGCCGAGGCGCGGCAGGCGATCCGCCATGCGTGGCGCTCGCAGATGCAGGTGCGCGGCGACACCGAGAATCACTGGGTCATGTACTACGCCTCGCTCTATCTCATGTCCGAGCTCTACCCGGACGAGCCGGGCTCGAGCTGGTACTCCGGCAAGAGCTCCGCGGAGAACCTCGCCGAGGCGCGCGACTACCTCATCCACTGGATGGAGCTCACGACCGCGATCGGCCAAGGCGAGTTCACCTGCTCCCACTACATCGGCGAGTTCGCGATCCCGATGCTCTACCTCTGTGCCTGGGCCAAGGACCCGGCCATGCGGCAGCGCGGTCACATGATGCTGGACTGGCTCTTCGCCGACCAATTCGCGAGCTCGCTCAACGGCGTCCTGACCGGGGCGAACGCGCGCACCGATGACGCCGCGGTGATCGAGCGGTGGAATTGCCTCTCATCGTTCTTCAGTTGGCTCCTCCTCGGGAACACGCCGCCGCCCGCGAGCTTCGGCGGCTTCGGCATCTACTTCGCCGCCGCTGCCCGCCACTACGAGCTGCCCGAGGTCATCTACCGCATCGGCGTCGATCGCGACGGCGACGTCCTCCAGCGCGACCTCAAGCGCACGCGCCGCCGGTGGCGCAACAGCGACGTCACGATGGCGCCGATCTACAAGCAGAGCTACTCGCGGCGCGACTACGCCGTGGGGTCTTACCAAGGCGGCATGGCCGACCCGATCCAGACCCACACGTGGGACGTCACCTGGGCCGTACCGGATCCGCGCGGGAAGCACTGCACGATGTTCTCGATGCATCCCGTCTCGTCGGCCTTCGACCTGCAGGCGTACTTCACCGAGTTCCCGGACCACATGATGGCCGGAGTGACGCGCCAGGGGAAAGCGTCCTACGACTCACCCGACAAGCTCCTCGGCGGCTCGCGCTTCGAGCAGGTGTTCCAGGACCAGGACACGGTGATCGCGCTCTACGACATCCCACCCGGGACCCGATTCCCGCACATCAACGGTTTCATCTCCAAGGATCTCACCAACGTGACGGTGGACCCGTCCGGGTGGATCTTCGCTCAGGGCGGGAACGCGTACTTGGCCTACCGGCCGCTGGCCGGCTACGAGCTCTTGCCGTTTGCGCCCGTCAAGTCCTCCTGGACGGGGGAGCGCGCGGCGTCGGGCGACCGCCGTCTGTACAGCCCGCACCGGAAGAACGGCACCATCGTCCAGGCCGCGAGCGCGACCGAGCACCGCGACTTCGACGCATTCAAGGCGGCGATCAACGCGCTCCCGCTCGAGCACCGCCTCGAGCCGAGCCCGACCGTCAGCCTCACCACGCTCCGCGGCAAGCGCGTGGTGGTCGCCTACGGTCAACCGCCGCAGGTGGACGGACGGGTGGTCGACTACTCGCAGTGGCAGCTGTTCGAGGGCCCGTACCTGAATGCGGCGAGGCACTCCCATCGGCTCACGCTCAGCCACGGCCGCCTGAGACGCGTTCTCGATTTCGAGACGCTCACGATCACCGATAGCGTCGCGCGCTAAGTGGCGATGACCGGCGAGCACTGGGCACCGACTCCGCCCGAGCCCCCCGCTCGGCCCGACCCGTTCGCGATCGCCAATCTCGACGACGTGAGCAGGGCGTCCGAGATCGACCGAGACCTGGCGCTCATGACTCGCCGGCTCGAGCAAGATCCCACCAACGTGCCGTACCTGTTCTTCCTGGGGCGGACGCTCGTCGGTCTCGGGCGCATCGCGGAGGGAATCGAGTGGCTCCGCAAGCGAAAGGTCGCCGGCGGCGCCGACGAGGAGGCGTGGTACGCGGAGTACTGCGAGGGCCTTGCGCTCCTTCGAACGGACGAGCACGAGCGCGGCGTCGCCGTCCTGCTCTCGGCCCACGCTCGACGTCCCCACCGCAACGAGCCCCTCCTCGCGCTCGCCCGGCATCTTCGGAGCCGGCTCCAGTATGCCCAGGCGTTCGATCTCGCGGAGCGGGCGTGCCGGCGGACTGCCGCGTGCGACGACCACGGCGCCCTCGACCGACTGTTCCTGGAGCCCGCTGACTACGACACGGCACCGCTTCAGGAAGCGATGGCGGCTGCCTTCCACCTGGTCGACCGCTGGGAGGACGGCAGGGACGCGGGCGAGGAGATCCTCCGTACGCAGGGGTACTCCGACTTGGTGTACGAGCACGCCCTGCAAGTCCTTTGCTGCTATCTGCGGAAGGCCATGGCGGCGCCGCCGGGCGAGCTCCCCCGCTGCGATCTCGTGCGACTTGCGCGCGCCAGCGGTCGCTTCCCGGTGTCGGAGGCGCTCCGAACGTCGTCGGTCCGGCACTGGGGGCTCCGCGAGCCGAATCGGACCGAGTACGCTCCGAAGAACCCCAGCTGCGTGGTGTTCGGGGGGCGCCTGCTCGTCAACGTCCCGATCGTCAACTACCGGCACGAGCGCGGTCGGGTCTTCGCATCGAAGGACCCCGACGGCATCGTCCGCACGCGCAACGTGATTCTCGATTGGGATCTCGCCCGTCGGATTCCTCGAGGGGAGTCGGAGAGCCACATCGAGCTGCCATCCGGATGGCCTCGGGAACCGCGGGTCCGCGGCCTGGAGGACCAGCGCTGGTGCCTGCACGAGGGACGGATCTGGTTCACGGCTACGACCTACCACGCGCCCCGCGCGTCCCCGCGTGGGCCCCAGGTCGTCCTCGGGCGTCAGGGAACGACGATGGCAGGCCCGGACCTACTGCTCGCGCTGCACTGGGAGGGCGCCAAGGCATGTGAGAAGAACTGGCTGCCCTTCTCGTGCGACGGCCGGCTCTTCCTCCTCTATGGCTACGATCCCATGACCGTGCTCGAGGTCGACCCCGACACGGGCCGGTGCGCGACCCATCACCAGTCCGTTCCTGACGTCAACACGCGCGACTGGCGCGGCGGGGCGGTGCTCCCGCTGCCCGATGGGAGCTTTCTCCTCCTCGTCCACCAGACGGCGCGCTTCTGGGAAGCCGATCTACGAGCGATCGAGGCCGATCGCACCGTGTACCTGCATCGGCTGGTGCGGCTCGACTCGCGCTACCAGGTGAGAGCTCACAGCGACCTGTTCGTCTTCGACCACGTGGGAGTCGAGTACGCGTGTGGGTTGGCCATGACGGGGCCGAGCACGGTCATCATCACCTACGGCAGCGAGGAGCGAGAAGCCCGATGGGCCGAGCTCGACCTCGCGACGCTGAACGCCCAGCTCCGGCGCGAGGTGGCGAGCGACACCCGCGCCGATCTTGCGCCCCGCCAAGCCGCGGGGTAGAGTGCCCCAGCTTCCGATTCGAGCGCCTCGCTACATCTGTCACTACATGGACGGCTGTCATGCTGCCTCAAGCTCGCCGGACGGATGTGTATTCGCAGTCGGTCGGCGATGAAGTGATCGTCTACGATCGCCGTGGAAACCGGTCCCACCGCCTGAATCGGGTCGCCGCGGCGGTATGGCAGTTGTCGGATGGACAGCGCGATGCCGCATCCATCTCCGCCGAGCTCTGTGAGCGACACGGCCTGGCGTGCGACGCGTCCATCGTCGAGCTCGCGGTCCTCGACCTGCGGCAGGCTGGCTTGCTCGAGCCCGATGCCGAGCCGGAGCTGAGCCGCCGCACGCTCCTGTCCCTCATCGCGCAGGGCGCCATGGCTGCTGCGCTACTGCCGATCGTGGCTAGCCTGAACACGTACGCGTTGCCGGACTCGTGCTTCACGCGACCCGGCAGCCCCCGCCAGATCAAGTTCGACGGCGAGTGTGCCCCTCCCACAGGGGCGACGGTCGACCCAGGCCCCACGGGTCCGACTGGCCCCACGGGTCCGACTGGCCCCACGGGTCCGACCGGCCCCACGGGTCCGACGGGCCCCACCGGCCCGTAGCGTCACGGTTTCACGGTGGGAGGGCGGCGGCCCCGCGCGGGGTCCGGACCGGGGCTATTAGTCCTCGGGTGGATCCTGGTGCTTGGGCGGCGGTGGCGGCTCCTGCGCAGGTAGGTCCTCTTTGTCCAGGTCGTCCTTGGGCCCGTCGGAGCCGGCCCCCTTCCCCGTGGGGGCGGCGGGTGGTGGGGTCGGCTCGGCCACTTTCCGTGGGGGCTCGGCGGGCTTCGGCGCGGGCTCGGCGGGTGGCGCCGCCGCGCTACCCGGAGCAGTGTCCGGGGGTAGGACGGGCACCGCAGGCTTGGCGGCCGCCTTCTGCTCCTTCTCCTGAGTCTGGGAATTCAGGTTCCTGAGGCCGAAGAAGCCGATCACCAACACGACCACGAGACCGACCAGACCCCCGATCATCACGGCCGACTGGTCGTTCTTCTTGGGCGCGCGGCGCCCGACCTCGCGGGTGTCCTTGCCCCGCGTCCGCGTGTCCTTGCTCCTTCCACGCGTCTCGGTGCTGCGCGCCGCTCCGGCCGCCGTCTTGGGGGGCGCGGCGCGAGGAGGACTCTTGCGCGTCGAGGCGCGCAGCGACTTCTTCGTGATCACCAGCGGCGACGGCGGGGGCACGTCGTCGAGCTCGAGCGGCGCATCGTCGTCCGCGGGCGCGGGCCTTCGATTGGACTTGACACTGCCGGTGTTCGTCGTTCCCATCCCGCCAGCATAAACACCCGTCTCGACTCTGTCGAATCCCTGCGGGGGCAGCCCGAGCCGGGCCGAAACGCCCAGCGGGGTGTCGCGGATTCGGATTGACGTCCTATCGCGCTGGGCGATAACGGGCACATGCGGAACCACGCCTGGCGGTGTGCGCTCGTCGCGCTGATGGTCGTGGCCGTCGGGTGCGCGTCGCCGAACGACCCACGCGATCCCAAGGGCAAGACGGCGGGAGCGCCTGCATCGACGAAGCGCGCCCGCGTGTTGGTGGAGCTCGCCGTTGCGATCGAGGTCGAGCCCAGCGGTCAGCGCCTGCGCGCGTGGGTACCCCTACCGCTCGACGAGCCGGGGCAGACGGTCGCCGTCACGAGCGTCAAGCTGGAGCCAGCGAGGCGACATCGGACGACGCGAGACTCGGCGGGAAACGCCTGGCTCGTGGTCGAAGTCGACGCACCGGGTGCGCAGCGGCTGTCGCTCGTCCTCGAGGTCACGCGTTCCGCCCAGGCACCGGACGTAGGTCCGGGGCGTACCCGGCCGATCTCGCCCGAGGACCGCCGCGACCACGCGCCGTGGCTTGCCAGTGGCACGGGGATTCCGCTCACGGACGCGACCAAGGACCTCGCCGCATCGATCGTGGCGCTCGAGTCGAACCCCCTCGTGCAGGCCCGGAAGTTGCTCGACTGGATCGTGCGCACGATCGGCATTCGCGAGGGTGACGGGCCCGGCGACGCGGCGCGGGCGCTCGAGCTTCAGACGGGCACGAGCGCGGACCTCGCCTGTGTGCTCGTGGCCCTGGCCCGTGCCAGTGGGCTGCCTGCGCGGCCGTGCCGTGGGCTCGCGTGGGACGCCGCACCGACCGGCCAGGGCCCGCTCGCGGTCCGCGAGACGTGGTGGGCCGAGGTGTTCGCGCCCAACGTCGGATGGGTGCCGGTCGACCCGGCCACCGCAGTCCGCTCCCGTGCGGCCACGCCCAAGGACGCGACGGTGGGCCTCGGAGTCCTCGACGAGCGGCGCATCGCGTGGGGTCGCGGGACCGAGGTGCGGCTCGATCCCGCCTCCGCGTCGCCAGCGCCGATGGGGGTCGCTCTCGCGCACGCCGAGGTGGACGGTAAGCCCGCGGTGAAGGTCGCTCGGCAGCTCGTGGTGCGGGCGATCGGGGACGGCAAGATGCCGGAGCAACCGAAGACGCGACCGAGTGGGCCAGCGGGTCGATGAACGCGCGCGCGGCCACGCCATGAGGCCCTTCGTCCTTCGCCACCGATTCGCCCTCGCCACGCTCGCGCTCGTCCTGTTCCAGGCGACGTTCCAGGCCTTCGTCCTGTCCCGCGAGCTCGGTGGGTTTCACAACGTGGAGGAGGGCTTCAGCGTGTACGTCGCCCGCGAGTGCCTCGCGGGGTTTCGCTCGCCGTGGACCGTGCACGCCTACAGCCCCTACGAAGGCGGCACGCTGGTCTTCGGCCTCCTATGCGTCCCCGCGGTCTGGGCGTGTGGGCCGACGCTGCTCGCGGGCAAGCTCGTCGCGCTCGCGTGGTCGGCGGCGACGCTCGCCGCCGCGATCGCCGCGGGCGCGCGTCTGTTCGGCCGCCGCACCGGCCTCGTCGCAGGCGTGCTCCTCGCGTGCGGCCCTCCGGGCTGGGTGGTTCGCGGGACCCAGGCCGTCGGCGACACCCACAAGTCGCTCCTGTTCGTCCTGGCCGCGTGCTGCGCGTGGGCGTACCTCCAGCGGCCGGGTCGATCCACCTGGGCCGAGACCCGCGGCGCCCTCGTGCTCGGTGCGGTGTGCGGGCTCGGCATCGCGTTCTCGCTCGCGGTCCTGCCCGCAGCAGCCCTCGTGCTCGCCGGCCTCGTGGCGACGCGCGGGCGCGGGGCAGCGAGGCTCGCGGCCATCGCTCTCGTCGCGACGGCCGTGGGGATGGCGATCCCGCTGTGGAACTGGGCGGTCCACGGGATCAAGTTCTACGAGTGGCGCGGCGGTTCGCTCGTCGGGATGGTCGACGCTGGCGGTTCGCCGCTCGCTGCGCTCGCCGAGATCGGCGCCGAGCGAATCGCAACGCCGTTGCGCTTCGGCCTGAACGTCGAGCCCCTCGGTGCGGACATCCAGCTCGCGCTGCACCGCGCGTACTGGCTCGCCGTCGCGGCGGCCTCGCTCGTGACGGGCGCCATCGGCGCGGCGCGGGGTCGCGCGGGTGCGGCCGAGCTCCTCGTGTTCGCCCTCGGAGCCGCGAACCTCGCGGCGTACCTCGCGACGCCGCACCGCGCGTTCTACTGGCTCCTGCTGCTCGTACCCACCGGTGCCTTGTGTGTCGCGCGGGCGCTGGGCGCGCTGGCTCGCGCGGGGCGCGCCGGGCTGCCGCTCGCGGGCACGCTCTTCGCCGCGATCCTCGCGATCGAGCTCGCGCCGTGGAGCGGCCTCGAGGCGCGAGACCCCGACGGACCCGTCCCGGGCGCGGTCCAGGGTGACCCCGAGCGCTGGCGCTGGCGCGTTCCGTCCAAGCGCCTCGAGGTGTTCCAGCACTACGAGCTGCACGACATCTTCCCGATTGCCGACGAGGAGGCGTGGGGCGCCGGACACCTGTTCGCGCTGCAGGGCGACGGCGCCGTCGCCGCCAGTCGCCTGATCGGAGCGCAGTCCCGCCCCGTGGCGGCGCGGCTGGCGAACGGCTTCGGTTACGGGCAGTGCTGGGTCGAGGCGTCGATCGAGCGCCTCGCGCAGACGCTCGAGCTCCACCCCGCACACGTCGTACCCGACGCCCTCCACGGATTCGGCCACGCCCTCGGCGAGGAGCGCTGCGTGGATCCGTCGCCGCTGGTCGAGGAGCTGCCGCGCCCGCTCACCGCGCCCGAGGCCACCTCGTTCTGGCGCGGATATGGCCACGGTGTCGGGCTCTACTACTGGCACGGGCCATCCAAGATCGACCTGTCGGCCGTACCCGGTGAGCACTGGGGCGATGTGCGCACCGGGCTGCTCGACCGGCTGATCGCCGATTACCCCCGGACGGCGCGTGCACGCGGCGCGATCCTGCCGGAGGTCGTGGCCGAGCCACCCGCCGCGAAGGCCGGCGTCGGACCGGTCGCCATCGAGGCCCACGCGTTCCACGAAGGCAACGTCGCGGAGCTCGAGGTCGACGGCGTCGCCGTCGTGACCGACGGCGACGCATACCCGGCTCGCGCCAAGTACCGCTTCGCCGTTGCCGTGCGTGGCGGCTACGGGCTGTGGATTCGGTTCGCGTCGCGCGAGCCGCGGCCCGTCGTCGCGACGGTGGGACGTCGAGTTCCGCTTACCGGCGGAGGAACGACCGGAAGCGACGAGCGGTTCGGTTGGGTGCGTCTCGGCCACCTCGAGCTCGAGACCGGCCCGCTCGAGCTCGTCCTCGAGGCGCGTCGGCGGTTTCCGCACCTCGCGGGGATTCGCCTCCTGTTCGGCGATCCGTGAGCGAGCCTCTGCCAGGCCCCGCGTGGGTGGGTTCGCTCGTACCGATCGGCGCGGTCGAGTGTCGCGAGCGATACCCGTACGAGGTGCCGCGCCAGGGGGCGCTCGGCGCCGGGAACCGCGCCACGATTCGCCTGATGGACGATGCGCGGCGACTGGGCGAGGCGACGGCAGGGCTCGCCGGCTTCGCGCGGATCTGGGTGCTGAGCTGGTTCGCCGCGCCGTACGCCGGCCCGTGGGTGCGGCCGCCGGGTAAGGACGCGCCGCGGCGCGGCGTGTTCGCCACCCGCGCCCCGCACCGGCCCAATCCGATCGGCTTGTCGTGCGTGTCGCTCGTCGCCGTCGATGGCCTGGTCCTCGAGGTGGCGGATCACGACCTGCTCGACGGCACCCCCGTGCTCGACCTCAAGCCCTACCTCCCGTATGCGGACGCGTTCCCCGACGTCGCGGCCGGCTGGGTGGACGCCCGCGTCGAGCGTGCCTACCGCGTGCGTGCCACGGACCGCGCGCACCAGCAGCTCGATTGGCTCGAGC
>Ga0209726_10007357_pt1 | contig 12357 bp, 9 predicted proteins | sample Subgrocontami54m_FD_187453 | JGI IMG/M metagenome (GOLD analysis project Ga0209726, IMG submission 187453) | Subsurface groundwater microbial communities from S. Glens Falls, New York, USA - GMW46 contaminated, 5.4 m (SPAdes) (version 3) | ecosystem: Environmental > Aquatic > Deep subsurface >... | reverse complement strand
GGTCAACGGGCTCAAACCCGTCGATATCATGCGCATGTTCAACGACGATCCGCAAACTGAAGCGGTGATCATGGTCGGCGAAATCGGCGGCTCGGACGAAGAGGACTGCGCGCGCTGGATCAAGGCCAACATGAAAAAACCCGTGGTGGGCTTCATCGCGGGCGTTACCGCGCCGCCGGGCAAGCGCATGGGTCACGCAGGCGCGATCATCTCGGGCGGCAAGGGCACGGCCGCGGAAAAGCTGGCCGTGATGGAGGAGTGCGGGATCAGGGTTACCCGCAATCCGGCGGAGATGGGCAAACTGCTCAAGTCGGTATTGAAATGACCGAAACCAACCGCGGCAAGCCGAAAGGCCGTGCAGTCGATGCCACGGCGCTGGCCGAGGTGCAGGCGTTGCTCGGCGACGAGCCGCGCCGGCGCGATTTGCTGATCGAGCATTTGCACAGGATCCAGGACCGCTTCGGCCACATTTCCGCCGCGCATATCGTGGCGCTCGCGCGTGAGATGAAACTCGCGCTGACCGAAGTCTATGAGGTCGCAACGTTTTATCACCACTTCGATGTCATTAAGGAGGGCGACGCAGTGCCGCCTGCGATCACGGTACGGGTATGCGACTCGCTTTCGTGCGAGCTTGCCGGCGCGCAACCGCTGCTCGAAAAACTTAAAGCAACGCTGGGACCAGATGTGCGCGTAATACCGGCGCCGTGCATCGGCCGCTGCGAACAGGCACCGGCGGTGGCGGTTGGCCAGAATCCGGTGGCGCAGGCGACCGTCGAGAAAGTCAAAGCGCAGGTCTCGGCAAACAAGACCCGCTGCACGGTCGGCAATTACACCTCCTACGACGATTACCGCAAGCAGGGCGGATATCGCATTGCCGTCGAATGTCTTGCCGGCAACCGCGACGCCGAGGACATCCTCAAAACGATGGAAGCTTCCGGCCTGCGCGGGCTGGGCGGCGCGGGTTTCCCGACGGGCCGCAAGTGGCGCATCTTGCGTGCCGAAGCGGGGCCACGACTGCTGGCGATCAACATCGACGAAGGCGAACCGGGCACCTTCAAGGACCGCTATTATCTCGAGCGCGATCCGCACCGCTTTCTTGAAGGCGCGGTGATCGCGGCGTGGACGGCGCAGATCTCCGAAGTCTATATTTACCTGCGCGACGAGTACGCGGGCTGCCGTGCCATACTTGAGCGCGAACTCGCCGCGCTCAGAAAAAATCCGCCGTGTCCGCTGCCGCCGATTTATCTGCGGCGCGGTGCCGGAGCCTATATCTGCGGCGAAGAATCAGCCATGATCGAATCCATCGAAGGCAAGCGCGGCATGCCGCGGCTCAGGCCGCCGTACGTGGCGCAGGTCGGGCTGTTCGGACGCCCGACGCTCGAACACAACATGGAAACGCTGCACTGGGTGCGCGACATTCTCGAACGGGGGGCGGAGTGGTTCGCCGGCCACGGTCGCCATGGCCGCACCGGGCTGCGTTCGTTCTCGGTATCGGGGCGGGTCAGGAAACCGGGCGTGCACCTCGCGCCTGCGGGCATCACGGTCAATGAGTTGATTGCAGAATTCTGCGGCGGCATGTTGCCGGGACACAAGTTTTATGCCTACCTGCCGGGCGGCGCGTCCGGCGGCATCCTGCCGGCGAGTCTGGGCGACATTCCGCTCGATTTCGACACGCTGCAGCCGCACGGTTGTTTCATCGGCTCGGCGGCGGTGATCATCCTGTCCGACCGTGACCAAGCGAGCGCCGCGGCGCGCAACCTGATGAAATTCTTTGCCGACGAGTCATGCGGCCAGTGCACGCCGTGCCGCGTCGGCACCGCCAAGGCGTTGAGCCTGATGCAGGCGCCGCAGTGGAACCAGGATTTGCTCGAGGAACTTTCCGGCGCGATGGCTGACGCATCCATATGCGGACTCGGCCAGGCGGCGCCGAACCCGATACGCTGCGTGGTCAAGCATTTCGCGCACGAAATCGAGTAGAAGCCATCTTAGAAATGGTGGCATCTGCATGAGCGAAATTTTCCCTCACCCTCGCTCCCTCTCCCGGAGGGAGAGGGAAGACAGGCTCCCTTCTCCCTCCGGGAGAAGGGCCGGGGATGAGGGAAGGGATTTGATTGCGCGTATTTTTGAGACTGCTTGTAGTACATTCGGTAAACGGTTTTGAGGTCCAGCCATGAACATGATGAGCAAGCTTGAAGTGCAGCCGGAAGCGATCGAATTCAAGCTCAACGGAAAAGCCGTCGTCGGTTTTTCCAGCGAGACCATCATCCAGACCGCCAAGCGCCTCGGCATCGAGATCCCGCACCTGTGCTACAAGCCAGGCATGCGGCCCGACGGCAATTGCCGCGCGTGCATGGTCGAGATCAAGGGCGAGCGCGTGCTCGCGCCGTCGTGCTGCCGACAGCCCGCGCGGGGCATGGAAGTCACGACCGACAGCGCACGCGCAGTTGCTTCGCAGAAAATGGTGCTCGAACTGCTGCTCTCCGACATGCCGCAGGAACGCCACACGCGCGATTCCGAACTTGATCACTGGGCGGGGAGACTCGAGCTCGGCACGCCACGCTTCGCTCCGCGCCACGCGGTCAAGGCCGACGTGTCGCACCACGGCATCGCGGTCGATCTCGACTCGTGCATTCAGTGCACGCGCTGCGTGCGCGCCTGCCGCGAGGAGCAAGTCAACGACGTGATCGGATACGCGTTTCGCGGCGAGCATTCGAAGATCGTGTTTGACCTCGACGATCCGATGGGGGATTCGACCTGTGTCGCGTGCGGCGAATGCGTGCAGGCATGCCCAACCGGCGCGCTGATGCCGGCGCGCAACGCCGGTATGGTGAAACCCGACAAACAGGTGCACTCGGTGTGCCCGTATTGCGGCGTCGGCTGCCAGCTCACTTACAACATCAAGGACAACAAGATCCTCACCGTCGACGGCCGCGACGGGCCGTCGAATCACAGCCGGCTGTGCGTCAAAGGCCGTTACGGTTTCGACTACGTGCAGCACAAACAGCGCCTGACCAAACCGCTGATCCGCAAAGCCGGCGCGCCGAAGTCGGCCGGGTTTGCGATGGACCCCGCCGATCCGCTCGAATATTTCCGCGAAGCGACATGGGAAGAAGCGCTGGATCTCGCCGCAGGCAGGTTCAAAGAGATCCGCGACTCGCAGGGCAAAAAAGCACTGTGCGGGTTTGGCTCGGCCAAGGGCAGTAACGAAGAGGCATATTTGTTCCAGAAGCTGGTGCGCACCGGTTTCGGCAGCAACAATGTCGACCATTGCACGCGGCTGTGCCACGCATCGAGCGTCGCCGCGCTGATGGAAGGCGTAAGCTCGGGGGCGGTATCAAACCAGGTCAGCGATGTATTGAAAGCGGAAGTGGTGCTTTTAATCGGGGCGAATCCCACTTCGAATCATCCGGTGGCGGCGACCTGGATCAAGAATGCGGCGAAACGCGGCGTGAAGCTGATCGTCGCCGATCCGCGCCGCTCCGATCTCGCGCGCCACGCCGCCTACTACCTGCAGTTCAAGCCGGACACCGACGTAGCGCTGCTCAATGCGATGATGCATACCATCGTGCACGAGGGACTCGTGAACGAAGATTTCATCCGCACCCGCACCCTCGGCTACGACGAGCTCAGGAAAAATGTCGAGGGCTACAGTCCGGAAGCGATGGCGCCGGTCTGCGGCATTCCGGCCGAGACCATCAGGGAAGTCGCGCGCCTGTATGCGAGCTCGAAAGGCTCGATGATCCTGTGGGGCATGGGCATCTCGCAGCACATCCACGGCACTGACAATGCGCGCTGCCTGATCGCGCTGTGCCTGATGACCGGCCAGATCGGCCGTCCCGGCACCGGGCTGCATCCGCTGCGCGGCCAGAACAACGTGCAGGGCGCGTCCGACTCGGGGCTGATCCCGATGGTGTTCCCCGATTACCAGCGCGTCGACAACGAGCAGGCGCGCGCGCGCTTCGAAAAACTATGGGGCGCGACCCTCGATCCCAAGCCCGGGCTGACCGTGGTTGAGATCATGGACGCAGTGCACGCGGGCAACATCCGCGGCATGTACATCATGGGCGAAAATCCGGCGCTGTCCGACCCCGATGCGCACCATGCGCGCGAGGCACTTGCCAAGCTTGACTGGCTGGTGGTGCAGGAAATCTTCCTGACCGAGACCTGCTATCACGCCGACGTGATATTGCCGGCGACCGCGTGGCCCGAGAAGACCGGCACGGTGACCAACACCGACCGCATGGTGCAGCTCGGACGCCAGGCGCTTGATGCGCCCGGCGAAGCGAAACCCGACCTGTGGATCATCCAGGAGATCGCGCGCCGCATCGGCCTCGACTGGAATTACGACGGGCCGCGCGACGTGTTCAACGAAATGCGCAAGGCGATGCCGTCGATCGCCGGCATCACCTGGGAGCGGCTCGAGCAGGAAAGCTGCGTCACTTATCCGTGCGAGCAAGAGGGCGATCCGGGTCAGACGGTGGTGTTCATCGATAAATTCCCGACGCCGACCGGCCGCGCCAGATTCGTGCCGGCGGACATCATTCCCGCCGCCGAGCGGCCGGACCGCGAGTTCCCGTTCGTGCTGATCACCGGCCGCCAGCTCGAACACTGGCACACCGGCGCCATCACGCGCCGCGCTTCGGTGCTCGATGCGATCGAGCCCGAGCCGGTGGCGTCAGTGCATCCGCTCGACCTCGACGCGATCGGCGCGCGGCCCGGTGACGTCATCACGGTGGAATCGCGGCGCGGAATCATTTCGCTTTATGCGCGCGCCGACGACGGCACGCCGCGCGGCGCGGTGTTCGTTCCGTTCTGCTTCTACGAGGCGGCGGCCAACTTGCTGACTAACCCGGCGCTCGATCCGGTCGGCAAGATTCCCGAGTTCAAGTACTGCGCGGTGAAGCTGATGCGCGGCGGCGAGCTCATGCCCCGCTCGAGCTACGGCGGCGGTCAGGCGCTTGCCGCACTTGAAACGGCTTATTGAGAATTACCAAACCCCATGACACTGAATAACGATTCCGACATATTTCCCTCACCCTCGGTCCCTCTCCCGAAGGGAGAGGGATGCAAAGCCCTTCTCCCCCCGGGAGAAGGGTGGGGATGAGGGAAAAGTGTCGCGCAGTTACGTAATTCTCAATTGCAGCGAGGATCGTGCATGGATCAGGCCAGCGCGGCTGTAACCGGTAAGGAACATTGGGCGAAGAAGGGCGACGTCAAACTCTTCCTTTGGGAGAAGCGCGCGACCGGTTCGCAGGACAAGCGCGGCACCATCATATTCGTCCACGGCTCGTCGATGGCATCGACGCCGGCATTCGATTTTCAAATGCCGGGGAAACCCGACGCGTCGCTGATGGACTGGTTCGCGCGCCAGGGCTTCGATACCTGGTGCGTCGATATGGAGGGCTACGGCCGCTCCGACAAGCACCGCGACATCAATTGCGACATCGCCAACGGCGCCGATGACCTGGCCGCGGCGACCGATTACATCATCAGGACACGCGGCACCGAAAAATTCCTGTGCTACGGCAGCTCGTCGGGCGCCCTGCGCGCGGCGCTGTTCGCGCAGCGCCATCCCGAACGCGTGGCGCGGCTTGCGCTCGACGCATTCGTGTGGACCGGCAAGGGCAGCCCCACGCTCGCCGAGCGCAGCAGGAAACTGCCGCAATACCTTGCCCACAACCGGCGCAAGATCGACCGCGCGTTCGTCCACAGCATATTCACGCGCGATCACGGCGGCGGGGCGGAACAGTCAGTGATCGATGCGTACGCCGACGCGATACTCGCGCTCGACGATTCGGTGCCGACCGGCACCTATGTCGATATGTGCTCGAAGCTGCCAGTGGTCGATCCGGAAAAAATCGCCGTGCCGACGCTGATCATGCGCGGCCAGTACGACGGCATCGCCGCGATCGAGGACCTGCTCGAGTTTTTCAGGCGGCTGCCGAATCCCGACAAGCAGTTCGCGGTGATGCCCGGCATCGCGCACAACAGCACCAAGCAGCTCAACTACAGGATCGCCTACCACATCCTGCTTTCGTTCTTCAGCCGGCCCGAGCCGGTTTACCGCGGTTGACCCGCGTCGCGGCGCATCGCAGTGGAACGGTGCGCGCTTTGACACTTTTGAGCGGAGATGAGCGATGGAACTATTGACCGACCCTCAGGCATGGATCGCACTCGCCACACTCACAGCGCTCGAAATCGTGCTGGGCGTGGACAACATCATATTCATCTCGATTCTGGCCGGACGCCTGCCGGAGCACCAACGCCAGCGGGCGCGAATTCTCGGGCTCGCGCTGGCGATGGGCACCCGCATCGCGCTGTTGGTATCGCTCGCCTGGATCATGACGCTGACCGATCCGCTGTTTTCGGTACTGGGCAAGGACGTATCGGGTCGCCACATCATTCTGATCGGCGGCGGGCTTTTCCTGCTGTGGAAGAGCGTGCACGAGATACACAACTCGCTCGAGGGTGCCGGCGATGACGCGCCGGCAGTGCGCGCATTCGCGAGCTTCGGTGCGACGCTGGTTCAGATTGCGGTCATCGACATCGTTTTCTCGCTCGATTCCGTGATCACCGCGGTCGGCATGGTTGACGAGGTGCCGATCATGGTGACTGCAATCGTGATCGCGGTGCTGATCATGATGTTCGCCGCCGAGACGATCGGTGACTTCGTCGACCGCCACCCGACAATCAAGATGCTGGCGCTGTCGTTTTTGATCATGGTGGGCATGGCCCTGATTGCCGAGGGCTTCGAGTTCCACGTGCCGAAAGGCTATATCTACTTTGCGATGGCGTTCTCCGTCGCGGTGGAAATGCTTAACCTGAGGGTGCGTAAACGCCAGGAGCCGCTCCGATTGCATAAAGCTATGAGCGAAGGCGACGGCACATGACACTGCCCGAAGCCGTCGCTCCCCGCGCCGGAATCCCGTAAAATTGACTGCGGTCAAGGCCGAACCATTGCGTGCGGCCTATATTCGTAGCCCGCGTGTGCCCGGACCGGGCAAACACAAAACCAACTTACGTTTCCATAAATCCAGTCAAGGATGGAGCACCATGCCGTTATCGGACATTGAAATCGCGCAAGCTGCGAAGCTGCAGCGCGTCACCCGGATCGCCGAAAAGCTCGGTATTCCCGAAGACCAGCTCGAGCCGTACGGGCATTACAAGGCGAAAGTAGCGCTCGAATTCGTCGCCGGCCTGGCCGGGAAAAAAGACGGCAAGCTGATACTGGTGACCGCGATCAGCCCGACGCCCGCCGGCGAAGGCAAGACCACGACCACGGTCGGTCTCGGCGATGCGTTGAACAAGATTGGAAAAAAAGCGGTTATCTGCCTGCGTGAGCCAAGCCTGGGGCCGGTATTCGGCATGAAGGGGGGCGCCGCCGGCGGCGGCTACGCGCAGGTGGTGCCGATGGAGGACATCAACCTGCATTTCACCGGCGACTTCAACGCGATCGCGCTCGCCAACAACCTGCTCGCGGCGATGATCGACAACCACATCCATCACGGCAACGCGCTCGGCATCGACGTGCGGCGCATCGCCTGGAAGCGCGTGGTGGACATGAACGACCGCGCGCTGCGCGACATCACGGTCGCGCTCGGCGGTCCCGGCAACGGTTACCCGCGCCAGGACGGCTTCGACATCGTGGTCGCCTCCGAGATCATGGCGATATTTTGTCTCGCTACGTCGCTCAAGGACCTGAAGGAGCGCATGGGCAAGATCGTGATCGGCTACACGCGCGATCAGAAGCCGGTGCTGGCGAAAGACCTCAAGGCGCACGGCGCGATGACGGTGCTGCTCAAGAACGCGCTGGCCCCCAACCTGGTGCAGACGCTCGAGAACAACCCGGCGTTCATCCATGGCGGGCCGTTCGCCAACATCGCGCACGGCTGCAATTCGGTGATCGCCACTCAGACCGCGCTCAAACTCGCGGATTACGTCGTGACCGAGGCCGGCTTCGGCGCGGATCTCGGCGCCGAGAAGTTCATCGACATCAAGTGCCGCAAATCGGGACTGCGCCCGTCAGCGGTGGTGATCGTGGCGACGCTGCGCGCGCTCAAGTACCACGGCGGCGTCGATCTCAAGGAACTCAACAAGGAAAACCTCGCGGCGCTCGAAAAGGGCATCGCCAATCTCGAGCGTCACGTCAACAACATCCGCAACCACTTCGGGCTGCCGTGCGTGGTATCGATCAACAATTTCACATTCGACACGCCGGCCGAGATCGATCTGCTGAAAAAGAAAATGGCGCATCACGAGGCACCGGTGATACTGGCCAGGCACTGGGCCGAGGGCGGCGCGGGCGCAGTGGATGTCGCGCGCGCGCTGGTCGAGCTGATCGAAAACGTCCCGTCCGATTTCAAATTCGTCTACGAAGACGCACTGCCGCTGTGGGACAAGATCAAAACCATCGCCACCAAGATCTACGGCGCGAGCGATGTCACCGCGGACGCCAAGGTGCGGGGCCAGATCAGGAAGCTGCAGGAGGATGGCTACGGACACTACCCGGTGTGCGTGGCGAAAACCCAGTATTCGTTCTCGACCGATGCGCAGTTGCGCGGCGCGCCTTCCGGCCACGTGATCAACGTGCGCGAAGTGCGGCTTGCCGCCGGCGCGGAATTCGTGGTCCTGGTGTGCGGCGACATCATGACCATGCCGGGTCTGCCCAAGGTGCCGTCGGCGGAGAAAATCGACCTCGATGATAACGGCAAGGTGGTCGGGCTGTTTTAACCGGCGTTTTGCGGGAATTCGGCAACGCGACCGAGATAGCTCCCGTTCATTTGCGGTCCCCACTACTGTCCTTTCCTCAGACTCGCGTCGTCAGTGTTGCCAGCTGCGTTCCGGCATACCCTGAGGGTTAACCGTTGTGACGGGAACGCTGCGCTGGCGGTGGGTAACTTCCCGCACGATGTCGGGGAACAATAGTCTAGCCCATCGCGGATACGGCATCGGTAACACGATCTCGTCGCATTCAAGTTGCTCGGCGACGTCGAGTATCTGGAACGCGATATCGCCTTCGCGGTAGTTCATTTGCGCCGGGATGCCGGCTTGTCTCAGCGATTGCGCGGCATCCTCCAGCAAATAGTTTCCTCTCTCCGCCTGAAAGCGGCGAACCTTTTCCTGGGAGAGAAAGCGCAATACCTCCCAGTTCGTTACCGGTTCCGCCACCAACAGCAGCGACACGGCGACGTCACGCCCGGATTGCTTGCGTCCTATGGCGTAATTGATTCCCCACCGCGACCGCTCGGTCGCGTCTATCGGCAACAGAAGTTTCAGGGTGTCTGTACCGAGCGCATCGACGATGAGTTGATTTTCCGGCGGCCGGTCCATATCAAGTCTCCTTTCGGTTGGAAGGAACCTTTGCATCTCCCGAGCAGGCATCGCACCGGGCCAGCTCTCGATCCAGGCCGCGCCGCGTTCTGCGCAGGTAGATCGGACCGACGACAGCGGCCAACAACGGCAGTGCGAGAACGAATCGAAGAAGATGGACAATGAATGGCGGCTGCGTCGTGAGTAAGGAAAGTTCGCCGCCGAGCAACCAGGCAACGAAGGCAACGCCGCCGATGACGCCGACCCATTCCGCCGTATCGAAGTTGGTGTCGCGCGCCCTGGCGAGCATGGATTCCCATGCCTCAGGCGGCAGTTCGCGCAGCCTCGGGTAAAGCCACATCATCGCTATCCGATCGATCTTCAAGGTGTGTTTATATGGAGCAATGCTTCCGGCCATGCCAATATCCCTCTGCAGTTCATCTGACGTAGTAGAGGACGAGATAGGCCAGCAGCATGACCATGACCCACAGCGCCATGCTGCCCGTCGGCCATGTGCGCACCAGCAGGCCCTGTGGCTGACTTTCACGAAGGATGAAATCGGCCACCCGCTGGATGCCGGCACTGAATGCTGCGCCGCCCGCACGCTGAACCCCGCCGATCAACCTGCCGCCGAAACTGACCGCCGCAGGTGCAACGACGCGATAGAGCCAATCGCTGTCGAGATTGACGGAGCGCAACTCCGATGGGTAGATACCGGTGCGCACGAGTACCGAGAAAGCAAGCGCCGAAAACAGCAGCAGCTGTAATTGCGCCACCACATGTGACGCCGCATAGGGATCATAGACCACGGCATAGGGCAGGATTGCGTAGAGCGCTCCTGGAAAAACGCCGATGCCGATGCATAGGGCAGCAGTAATCGCCATGGCCAACAGCATGTTGCGTGGAGCTTCCTCGCAACGGATGCCGGAGTCGTGTGCAAAGAAGGCGAAATAGGGAATCTTGATGCCGGCGTGATGAAACACCCCGGCAGACGCGAACAGCAACACCAGCCAGGTTGCCAGCAGTCCTTCCCCGGCGGCGGCGGCCATGATCATCGACTTGGTGACGAATCCGCTGAACAGTGGAAAGGCGGAAATCGACGCCGCGCCCACCATGCAGAATCCCGTTGTCCAGGGCATGGATTTGTACAGCCCTCCCAGTTCGCTCCCCTTGACGGTGCCGGCGCGCAGCAACACCGCGCCCATCGACATGAACAGCAGCGCCTTGAAGAGAATGTCAGCGAAAGCATGTGCTACCGCGCCGTTGATCGCGAGCTCGCTGCCGATGCCGATTCCGACCACCATGAACCCGAGCTGGTTGTTCATGCTGTAAGCGAGCACCCGGCGCAGATCGTTCTCGATCACCGCATAGAAAATCGGGAAAGCCGTCATCAGGGTACCGATCCAGATCAGCATTTCGGTCCCGGGGAAGGCGCGGGCCAGGGCGTAGATCCCCAGCTTGGTGGTGAATGCCGACAGCAGCACGGTCCCGGTGACCGTCGCCTCCGGATAGGCATCCTGCAGCCAGTTGTGAAGCAGCGGGAAGGCACACTTGATGCCGAAGGCGATCAGGATCAGTGTGCCGCCAGCACCGGAAAGCCCGATCTGACTGAATTCCAGGGTTCCGGTGGCGTGCCAGTGCAGCAATCCTCCGACCAGCAGGAACATCCCCGAGAGCAATTGCACGAGCAGGTAGCGCATGCCGGCACGGAAAGCGCGCTCGCTGCGTCGCGCCCAGATCAGCAACACGGATGAGACGGCGGTGAGTTCCCAGTACACGAACAGCGTCACCAGATCACCGGCGAACACTGCGCCGATGGCGCTGCCGGCATAGACCAGACCCGCCACATGCTGCAGAGTGTCCTTAACGTGCAAGGCGTAAATGACATTGAGCAGGGAGGCAATCAGAAAAATGTAGCCGAACAGCAGGCTCAGCCGATCGACACGCATCAGCACCAGGGTCTGGCCGAGCAGATGAACCTGGCCGAACTCGCCTTGGGGCAACATCAACAACCAGGCGAAGGCCACCACCGGTAGCAGCAACATATAGGCGACACGCATGCCGCCACGCACCAGCGGCACCAGCGCGCCGCCGAGAATCAGAATCAGAGCGACCGGAAAATCAGCGTTCATAGTAGTCCTCGGAACGCATCAGTACCCCTCGCAGATTTTTGGCGACGAGCACCAGCAACACACAAGCGAAGAATCCGAAAACCCCGTAGAAACCGAACCAGGCGGCGAAGTCGAACTCCTCATGCTTGTGCAGGAACAGGTCAAGGGCCAGGAGTGCGATGCCTGTCGCCCATAAGCCCCGATACAGCTTGGTCACGTTCTCGCTACGATCCAGCCAGTATTGCTTCGGTTCCGACATGGTTGAGTTCCTTACCCGTTTACGAACGAATCGCCACCAACTGCTTCACGAGTTGCAGCAGGGAATCGGATAAAAAGAACAGGGCGATGGTCATGCCGGCGGTCAGCACCAGAGCCAGAACCATCGGCCAGGGCGCTTCGCCATAAGCGTGGGCCTCGTCCCCTTCATCGGACTTGCGGAAAAAGGCCGCATGCACGATAGGCAGAAAATAAGCCGCATTGAGAAGCGTGCTGGCGATGAGCACCGTCAGTGCAAAAGCATGGCCGCCATCCACTGCGCTGGACAGGATGAGCCATTTGCTGACGAAGCCGGCGGCCGGGGGTATCCCGATCAGCGACAGCGCCGCCACCGTAAACGCCGACATGGTCCACGGCATGCGCCGGCCAATGCCGTTGAGCTGGCTGACCTCGGTCTTGTGGGCGGCGGTGTAGATGGCACCGGCGGCGAAGAACAGGGTGATCTTGCCAAAGGCGTGGGTGACGAGATGCAACGCCGCCCCCATCACCGCCAGCGGTGTCAGCAGCGCGGCCGCCATGATGACGTAAGAAAGCTGACTGATGGTGGAATAAGCCAAGCGGCGCTTGAGATTGTCGGCGCGCAGTGCGACCACGGAGGCGGCCACGATGGTGAAGCCTGCGATTGCCACGAGCCAGTCGGCGCTGCCAACGAGCGAGATCG
>Ga0209726_10007353_pt1 | contig 12361 bp, 8 predicted proteins | sample Subgrocontami54m_FD_187453 | JGI IMG/M metagenome (GOLD analysis project Ga0209726, IMG submission 187453) | Subsurface groundwater microbial communities from S. Glens Falls, New York, USA - GMW46 contaminated, 5.4 m (SPAdes) (version 3) | ecosystem: Environmental > Aquatic > Deep subsurface >... | reverse complement strand
AATGCATCGTATCGTAGTGATACCACTTGCCCCCCCAGACGAAGCCGTGCTTCTCGAAGATCTCGACGATCTCCCACGGCACGCGGTTCTTGTAGGGGTGGCGGCCGTCGGCGTCGGGCTTGGTCCAGTACCAGTAGTCGGAATAGCTGACTTGAACACGGCTTCGATGCGCTGGAGCACGCGTTTGGCCGTCTCCGGTTTGTCGAACCAAATGGGTGTTAGGACATCAATGACTTCGCGCGCCGTCGCCTCGGCCACGGGCCGACCGGCGAGCGTTGGCAAGACGTAAGTCTCCATGCTGGAGCGCCACTGCGCTTGGTGTTTGGTGTTGGCGAGCGGAATCCTGGGCGTCCTAAGAAGCAATCAAACAAATTATGGCGGAGAGGGCGGGATTCGCATACCGCAGAATACGGCCCATTCTTGATGTTGATTGCTCTCTACCCACTTCTGTACCCACGAAATCCGAATCGGGCGGGTCGCCACCTTGCTGACGCGCTCACTTGTCCCACTTTAGCGCAGACGCCGCTGTGGTCCTGCGCCGACAGGACTCTCGCAGGAGCATCAGTCCGTGGATGCGCTTGGCCGGAGTCGTTCTCAAGGCAAACGGAGCTTCAACAAGTAGGGGCGCGGGACCACGAGATCGGGTCCACCACCCAGATGATGCCGGTCAGCATCAGCGCCCTTCGCCAAGGCCTCCGCCAGGGACGCCCACCGCCTTGCATGCAACAACATCGCCGCCTTCTCGACATAGCGCAGTACAACATCTGCGGATTTCCAGCCTCCCGCCTGCATGATCGCAAGCGCGCCATAGCCTGCAACCAGCATATCTTGTGCGGCACCTATGCGCATGGAGTGAGCTGAGAATTCCCTGGCCGCGGATGGCTCCAATCCGGACCGCTCGATCCCGCGCTTGATCAATCGCCGAATGGACGATGTGTGTAGAAGGCCACGCGAGAGACGCTTCAAATGCAGGCTCCGAAAGAGTGGTCCGTTCTTCACATCCGCTGCTAGGAGCCAACGCCTCAAAACCGACGCGGTCTCGGGCGAAAGGTAGGCCACTCGACCCTCTCCAGTGATATCGGTCTTGGTGCGCGGTATCATCACGACCGCCGTGCCGTTGCTCTCGAAAGCGATGTGTTCGACGCACATGGCCGCGAGTTCGGAGCCTCGGCACAAGGTATCGTAGCCGACGCTAATAATGGCGGCATCGCGAAGGCCCGCGAGCGTAGGGGGACAGGCCGCCACGAGCTTCGCCCGGATCGCATTGGTCAGCCCACGTACCTGTCTGGGCCGACTCAATTGGCTACGCGCGGCTCGCCGCAACGCGAGGCGCACAGCGGTATGGCCGGTAGGCAATCGCAACTCGCGAATGCGGTGGGCGAACGCGATCGCGTTAACGCGGCGCTTGAGCGTCGAGAGGCGATGTTGTTCGGCTTGGTCGTCGATGAACTTAGCCACGTCGTATGGTGAGGCAGGAATCCAGTTGCATTGGTTGACCTGGCACCAGATTGCGAAAACGCGCAGGTCGCAGGTGTAGCCTTTGAACGTCCGGGGCGAATAGGCGCCAACGCACGGCGCGAACAAAGCCTCGAGCTCGCTATCCAAGTCGCAAGAGTCTTGCATCGCAACGCCTGCAGCAACAAGATAATCCGTTCTTGTGCGTCAATCATGCGAGGCGGTCAAATCATTTCAGGCAGATCGCCCGTCGGGTCGGCTGCACCACTGCACGCTGCCGCAAAGCGGCCAGAGTGCGTTCCGATGACCGGCCCCTGGAAGGCAGCTGGGTTGCCACCCGCGAGGACGTTGCCAAACGGCTGCCGGTCATTGCGGCCAGCGCGACCACACAGCGCTGGCGCGGACCTGCAGCATCACAGTTGGCCGTCGTGGATGATGACAGATCGGCGACGGCGTCGGCGCGGGAGTCGCCATGGTCCGGTCCACAGGCCGGCTTTGAACTCATCTGCAGGGGGGACGGTGACCGCTGAAGCCTCTCCGCATGCAGGCGGACCAAAGTATCGTCTGGTTCAAGCGCCCGGAGGAACTCTTTGATCGAGCTGCTGCTCAACCACCGTCGCCAGCACCCGGCCGCACACGGGTGACGATCGGCCGGTCGCCAAGTGGATCAGCGCCATGAGGGGTTCGTGGGCCGGCCTAGCACGGGCGACTGACGATCCAGGCCCGGACCTCGGAGGCCAACCAGGCAACGCGGCGAGGGCCGAGACGCCGCTGCCGCGGGAAAATTCCGTGCGCCATGAAGTCGTAGATCGACGATCTGGACAGACCCGTCTTGGCAATGACGATGCGCAGGCTCCAGAGCTCATCATCGCCCGGTTGAGATTGCGCTTTGTCCGACGAGAGTGCTTCATCCATGATGTTGAATGGTCTTGGTCGGTGCGCCGTGGCGTCGCGCGATATTCGGGACCTTTTCAAGCTTGGCATCGGTCGGTCGAACCTCACCCTGTGGGTTTCGATCCTTCTCACCACATTGGCCTCTGGCGGCCTGGCAGCGTGACTATCGAAGGCCTCATGATCGATGCTGGCTGAACGGCATCGCGTGACGTCCATCTCATGACGAACGATGCAAACGAAGGCGCTGACGAAGCCTCTGCGAATTGAGCCAGCTCGATCGCCGAAGGACCATCAATCAGCGCTGCAATGCTCGCGCGACGGCGGTCGACCGGACTGTGAGCCAACCGATCCACCTCGAAGATGTGGACAGCGACCGCCGGACGACCGATCGTCATGGAAAGTGCGGCCGTAAGACCGATGCAGAGCATTGCCGATGCAGCCGCGGCGAGGCGCCAGCCAGCGGCTTGCTTGCGGACGAGCTCGGCATGCTGTGTCCACGCCAGCGCAGCTCTTGTGTAAGGCGTGGTCGGGGCCGCCGACCATGGGTGGGCCACGCGCCGGGATCGGCTCGCGGCACGCGCCAGTGCCGGCAGGCGCAGTGGCGACGAAGCGAACCAAGCGAGCGCGACCAGTTGCAAGACAAGTGTGGCGGCCATCGCCAGTCGGTGCGCTTCGGCTGGATAGGTCCCGCCCGCCTCGGGCCACTGCTCGATGATGAAGCCCGTCGCAGACTGCAGGACGAATGCGCAACCGACGTGCAGCAGATTGAGGGCCGCGTTGGCGCGGCCGGACATTTCTTTCGGAAAGTACTGTGCCAGGATCGCGAAGCTGAGAACGGTTGCCGCCCCAGCCGCTGCGATGACCGCCCACGCTAGAAATGACGGCACCGGCCAGCGAAACACCAATGCCACCTGAGCAGCCATGGACAGCACGAGTGTCGACGCGAGCAGCAATTCAGTCTTCAACCCCAAGCGTCGCAGCCGATCCGCGGCCATGCCAAGCAGTAGCGCACTGGTGCAGACGGCTACCGCCATCACGCTGAGGTGCTGGACCACGCCTGAGCGATCGAGGCCATTGACGTCGCGAAGCCAGGGTGCAGCCCAGAGACCCTGCAACGACCAGGATGTGCCGATGCCGACGGCGGAGAGCGGCGCGATACGCCAGAAGCGTCGATCGCGGTAGATCGCCCAAACGCTGACGGTGGGCACAGCGCTTTGCCCCGGGCGACCGGGGCTCGGCTCGGGGACGGCGAAGAGGACCAGCAGCGCTGCCAGCGCTGACAACCCGGCCAGCAATGCGAACAGACCGCGCCAGCCGATCGCCTGCACAACAAGATCGGCAGGCGCGGTGGCCGTGACAGCGCCGAGAGCACCCAGCATGACGAGCCAGCCGTTGGCAAGGGCAAGGCGCTCCGGCGGGAACCAAAGCACGATGGCCTTGAACCCAGCCATCAAGGCCAAGGCCACGCCGACACCCAGCAACGCGCGACCGATCACCAAGCCGAGCAGACCGTCGGCCAGTGCGAACACAAGTGCGCCGGTGCTCGCCAGCAACAGCAGAGCACTCTGGATGGTTCTTGGCCCATGTCGGTCCAGCAGGGCACCGAGGGGGAGCTGCGCAGCCGCGAAAACCAGGAAGTAGACCGAGGTCAGGAACCCAAGATCCACGGCGCTCAAATTGAGCTCAACCGCCAGGTCGCCCGCGATCAGCGCGTTGATGGTGCGAAACAGGTACGAGAGGTAGTAGCCGGCAGCGAAAGGGAGCATGACGCAGACGATGAGACGACCTCGCGACATGAGAAGGCTCCGGCAAAAAAGGCTGCGCTGACTTTCAGGAGATCGGTTGGGCTCGGGCTGCGATTGCAGGCTCGTCGTGACTGCGGTCGGACGACGAGCCCGGGCTCTAGCTGTCTGCTTTTCTTTCCCGTCGCCAGACAAGTCGCGCGACGCCGTCCTCTGTGGCCTCGAGTAGCGCGCCCCAGATGGGGTGGGGCAAGGTCGGATCATCCAGCTTGACGCGCAGATAGGTGTCCTCCGAGCCCTGCTTGGTCTTGCGCCAGGCGGCGCCGATCTCGGCGGTGCCCGCCATGATGCGAAAGTCGGGCGCGCCATCGGTTTCCTTGCGATCGTTGGCGAGGATACTGACCTTGGCTGATATGGTGAGGGTGCGTATGGTGCCGGCATAGCCATCCTTGACGGCCGAGAACGTTCCGATCACGGGCATGGGTAGCAGTCCTCCAGTTGTTGCGTTTCATGGCGATGATGGTGCTCGATAGGGGAATACGAGGTCCTTGTGCACGATCACCCGCAGCGGCCAGCCCGGGCGCACGGTGATGGTCGGCTGAACGTTGAGGTTGCGTTCGACCAGGCGCTGTCCCGCACGGTTGGTGGTCGACTGCGTCGACTGCTGCAGCGCCTTGACCAGATCGCTGTCGCCAAGGCTGCTGCCACTTCCGAAAGCGAGCTGGCTGCCGACGCCGAGCACGGTCGCCAGCGCGACGCCCTTCAATAGCTTCCAGGTGTGCAGATCGACCTCGTCGGCCAGGCCGGCATAGCCGCCGGTGTCGGTGGCCGGCAGATTGTCGATCACGATCGAGCTGCCGTCGGGCAGGATGATGCGCTGCCAGACCACGAGCGCGCGTTCCTGGCCGAAGGCGATGACGTTGTCGTATTTGCCCACGAGCCGGGCGCCCTGCGGGATCAACAGGTAGCGGCCGGAGACCGTGTCGTAGACGTGCTCGGTCACCTGGGCGATGACGAAGCCCGGCAGATCCGAGTTGAGGCCACTGACCATGCTGGCGGCGATGATGGTGCCGGCCATCAGCTGGTACGGCGATGCCGGCTTCTGCAGACCGTGCGGGTTGTAGATTTCCTTCTCGGGGCCTGATTTCAGGAAGGAGAGCTTGCGCGTCTGATCCGACGTGTCGTTCGCCAGACCATCAATATCGCCGGCCGCAATGGCTCTGGCGCGGCCGGCCGCACGCAACGCGGACAGCGTTGTCAGATCTCCCTCCGCCGGTATCGGACTCGGGCGCGGAATGGGATCGGGACGCGCTTCGGCGGCGGGCGCCGCGCGCGGTTGCGCCTTCAGCTGCAGGCGGAAGAACACTTGTGACTCGCGAGCCTGGCCGGCCATGCGCGCGAGGCGGGCCTTCTCGACGCGCTCCGCCTCGGCGACGGGATCGCTCGTCGGCTCCGTCAATTGGCGGACGCCCGGCGTCACGGCTACTGGGCTCTTGCCGGCATCAATCTTCTTGTCGGGACGCACCCCGTCATAGGTGGAGGGCAGCTTGGACAGCCCATCCGTGATCGGCTTGTGGTCGACATTGAAGAGCTCTTGTGGGTTGGCGATACGCAGGGATGGTGGTTTCAGGGCCACCAGCACGATCGCCGAAATGAAGAGCAAGACCATTGCCGCGCCGCCGATCAACACCTTGCGGTTGATGCGTGTCACAGGCTGCGGCCGTGCCCGCAGCTCGAGTGCCTCGGGCACCACCTTGGATTCGCTGTCGGCAGGGTCTGTGCGATCGGGGCCGGTCATGGCTGCGTCTCCCGCCAGACGGCATCGGTGCGCACGATCCGCACGATGCGCTGCGGTGCCGTGCCGAGCCTCAGCTCAGCCGCCGCAAACAGGCGGTCGACGATGTAGGTCGTGCCGCGCACGCGGTAGTTGACCAGCGCCGGCTTGCCGTCCGGTCCGATGACGAACAGCGGTGGCGCCTCGCTCTGGGCCAGGCCTGACGGAAACTGGATGTAGACCTTGGCACCGTCATCGAACACCTGGCGCGGCTTCCAGGGCGCGTCGCCTTCGATGCGATAGCGGAACCGCAGCTGGTCGATGTTGACGCCGGTATCAGCGACGGCTGTCGCCGCGGCTTCGGCCTCGCCGCGCTGCTTCCTGAGCGATATCAGCTCGGACGCCGGATAGGTCCATGACACGGACGCCATGTAGGTCGACTGCGAGGATCGCATCTCCAAGTGGTAGGTGCGGCGCTCCGTGGTGATGACGAGGTTGGTCTCGAGATCGGCGCCGATCGGCTTCACCAGGATATGGACTTGTCCGTCCTTGCCTTCGCCGCTGCTGGTGTCGCCGACGACCCAGCGCAGCGTGTCTCCGGCTGAGACGGATACGAGCCTCTCGCCCGGCTCGAGCGCGATGTCGGTGACCTGGTTGACGGCGGCGTAGAGCTGATAGAGCGCGCCCTTGGTGTAGGGGTAGACCTGGATGGCATTGATGTAGCCGTCCTTGACGGGGTCGATGCGGGCGGCGGCGTTGGCGCCTGCGATGCGCTCCTTCGGCGAGCGCTCGTCTTTCTGCTTCTCGGTCGCCTTCGGCAGCGGCTTCAGCTGGCCGGGCAGGGGCAACGGCTTCGGCACCTCGACGTACTGCACCGGTGGCTTCGGCTCCGGCTCGCGTTTGGCTTCTTTGAATGCGGGGCTGTCGAGGATCGGGATCTCCGGCACCTGTGCGGGGGTGGCGCAGGCGCCAACGGCCAGGGCCGCCACCCAGAAGCATGCGAGTTCGCGGGGTGTGCTCATTTCGACTCTCCCCGGTTGACGTCCTGCGACCAGTTGAAAGCGTGCACGTAGATGCCCAGCGGGTTCTTGCGCACCAGCTCGACGGTCCTGGGTGGGGTGATGACGATGGAGAACAGGCCGGTAAGCCACTTGGTGTCCTTGACAGCGCCGCCCTCGAAGATCCGCTCCAGCCAGCGCACCTGGAACGAAGTGTCCGACGCCCGCACCACGCTGGTGACCTCCACGGCAATGGTCTCGCGGCCGACCTTGGCGAAGGGGTCGTTATCCCTGGCGTACTCGTTGAGCGTCACGGCCGCGCGGTCGGTGACGAAGTCGTAGGCCTTGAGCCAGTTCTGGCGCACCACGACGGCATCGATCGACAGCGAACGGACGTTGTCGACGAAGCGCGCCAGGTGGAAGGCGATCTGCGCGTCGCTCGGCTTGTAGCTCTCCGCCGCGGGTCCCACCGCGCGCGCCCCACCGCGTGGGTCGACCTCGACGATATACGGCATCGCCGAGCCGGAGCGTCCGATCCACAGCAGGATCGCCGCCAGGATCAGCGAGAGCACAAGGCTGCCGAGTGCCATCAGCCGCCAGTTGTGTGCCTGCACGCGGGCGCTGCCGATGCGCTCGTCCCAGATTTGGGCAGCCTTCTGGTAAGGCGTCACCGGCTCGGGCGTCTCGCCGTAGCGCAAGGTCGAACGCTTGAATGTCATTGTCTCATCTCCCTCAGTCTCGCCTCAGCTCTTGTCTTTGAGATCGGGGCCGCCGCCGCTCGCCGGGCGATCGCCCTCGCGCAGCGCCTGCGCGGCAACCAGACCGGCCTGGGTGGTGCGCTGCCGGCGTGCCAGGCTCTGCGCCCAAGCCGGAGCGTCGGGTTGCTTTGCGCCCCTCGCTAGAGCATCGGCGCCACGCCCAGGGTCACCCGGATCGGATGGCGGCCGCGCATCGCGGTAGCCCTGCGCGGCCCCTTGCCTGTAGGCATCGCGGACGGGCGCCGCGCCCGACGCGATCATGCGCGAGGCGGGCGCAGTCGTGGTGGTGCGGGCGACACCGCGTGCGCCGCCTGCCTCATATGCGGCGCCGACCCGGCCGGTCAGCGAGGCGGCGGCCTTGATGGCCCCGCCCGTGGCACGGCCTGCGAGGCGAGCGCCGCCGGCGGCCAGCATGCCGCCGGCAATGGCGGTGCCACCGAGCGCCGCCGTAGTGGCGACGGCCGCGCCGGCGCCGAGTTGCGGCGCACCTGACACGAGGCCAGCAGCAATGCCGGGCACGAACACGGCCAGGCCGAATACGGCAATCGCGGCCAGGATGGTGGAGGCAGCCTGCGTCAGCGTGATCTCGCCGCTGGGACGGATAGCCAAGCCAAACAGCGACGCGCCGATGCCGACCACGATCGCCAGCACCATCATCTTGATACCGGCGCAAATCACATTGCCGAGCACGCGCTCGGCCAGGAACGCCGTCTGCCCGAACAGCGCGAACGGCACCAGCACGAAGCCGGCCAAGACCGTCAACTTGAACTCGATGATGGTGATGAAGAGCTGCACCGACAGCACGAAGAACGCCAGCAGCACGATCAGCCACGCCAGCATCAGCACGACGATGGTGACGAAGTTGGTGAAGAACGAGGTGATGCCGATCAGCTCGCCGGCCTTCTCCAGCAGCGGCCGCGACGCCGTGAACCCGGTCGACGCGACGAAGCCCGGCCGCATCAGATCCGCAGCGGTCATCGACGCCCCCGACGCCTTCAAGCCCAGCCCCGCAAACGACTGGAAGACGATGTCGGCCAGGCCCTTGAAGTTGTTGAGCAGAAGGGCAAAGAATCCGATGTAGAGCACCTTGCGGATGAGCTGCGCCAGGACGTTGTCCTCGCCCATCAGCGCCCAGAACAGTCCCGCGAGCGTAATGTCGATCGCCACCAGCACACTCGTCAGAAACGCCACATCGCCCGCCAGTAGCCCAAAGCCGCTATCGATGTAGCGGCTGAAGGTGTCCGTGAACCGATCGATGATGGCAAGGTCGTCCATTCAATCCTCGGGCGTGCAGGCAAAGCTCCGCCATCGGCGGCAGGGTCGCCGTTGTTGTATGTCAGCGGTGGAGAGTCAGTGTGTGATCAGCATCGTCGGCGAACGCTACATCGTCGGCGCATGCTGCATTGTCGAGCGAGCCGTCGCTTCGCGAGCGGGCTGCCGCCCGCGCCCGCTCGGGGAGACCCCGAACCCCCTCCTTTTTGGAACATCAAAAGGCGGGGAGTGCGAGGGGCGTCCCGTCGTGTCGTAGACACGCCTCCGGCATGATGCGCGGGGCTTGGGGCGGCAGCCCCATTTGTGAAGCAACATGTTTGCAACATCGTCAGACCTCTCAGGTTCATCGCGCGCTCATCGGCTTGCGGTGTAGGCGGGGACCGTGCCGAGGAAAGTTTTGAAGCGTTGGCGGGCTTCGTCTTCGGTGGCGAGGTTGCGGGCTCTTGCGATGGCTTCGGCGCGCTGTTGCGCGGCAAGCAGGCTCTGCAGCTGCAGCGACTGTTTGACGCTCAAGCCGGTCAGCTCGTTGCCGGCCTGCGCCACCTCCAGGGCGCCGGCAGCATTTTTCGAGCGGGCCATGGCATCCCCGAGCAGCCGCACGTCACCATCAACATTGTCCGCGATCTGGCCTTGCAGGACTGCGGCGCGCCGCAGCGCGGTGTACTCCTCGTCCCAGCGGGTCTTCGAATTGCGCAGGATGTCATCGCCCGAGAGTGCGGAGGAGGCCTGTCTCGGAAACAGCTGCTCATAGCCGGCCTGCGTCGCCTGCAGCCGCAAGGCGATGCCCTCGGCGGCGCGCAGCTGGGTCTGGATTTCGCCGAGCGTGCGCTGCAGATCCGGTGAGATCGTGGACCCGAGCCGCAGCAGGTTCTGATCTGAGCGCCAGAGCATTTGCGCCTGGTTCTGCAACTGGCGCACTTGGTTGTTGATCTGCTCGAGCGCGCGGGCGGCCGAGAGCAGGTTCTGCTGATAGTTGGAGGGATCGAACACGGTCAGCTGGGCGGCCGACTGTGGCGCGCAACACGCCATCACGCCGACGATCACCGGCACGGCAACACCGGCTTTGCGTAGAGGTTTCATCGTCCCCTCCCCTTGGATCTCGGTGGCGTAAGTCGGTAGGGCGACAGTCGTTCGGGCATAGGCGCCCCCCCGGGAAGACCAGGCAGCGGCGCGGCGGTGGTGCGGGGCTGGTCCGCCGGCGCCGCTGCCTTCGGCGAAGGTGACGCGCCGGACTGCCGTGGGATGGCAGGGGTTGGCGGCACGCCTTCAGCCGGATCGATCTGGATGGACGATTGCGGGATCGGTGGTGGGCTTGCCTGGCGCGGCCAGCGCCCGATCAGCTCGGCCGCCCAGGCCAGCCCCTTGGCACTGAGGAACCGTGCCGCGAATCCTGTCGACCCATCGTCCACCAGGCATCGATCGATGAGGCGTTGATCGTCGGGCGAGGAGGCGCCGCACAGCGCCAGCGCGACTGGCCCGAGCCCCAGCTCGAACAGGCGGTTGCCACGGGCGGTCTGGGCGTAGTAGTCGCGCTTCGGCGCGGCGATGCTGAGGATCTCGATCTGGCGCGCGTTGAGACCGAAGCGCTCGTAGACCGCGCGCGCCTGTGGCTCGAGCGCGCGGTCGTTGGGCAGGAAGATGCGGGTCGGGCAGCTCTCGATCAGGGCAGGGGCGATGGTCGAGCGCTCGATGTCGGCCAGCGACTGGGTGGCGAACACGACGGCAACGTTCTTCTTGCGCAGCGTTTTCAGCCACTCGCGAATGCGGGCCGCGAACAGCGCGTCGTCGAGGAAGGTCCAGGCCTCGTCGAGGATGAGCAGCGTCGGCCGCCCGTCGAAACGCGCTTCCAGCCGCTGGAACAGGTAGGTCAGCACGGGCGCGATCAGGGCCTTGTGCTGCATCAAAGCCTCCATCTCGAAATGCAGCACGTCCGTGACTGCCAGCCTCTCCGCCGAGCCGTCGAGCAGGCGGCCGTAGGCGCCTTCCAGCGTGTAGGGTGCGAGCGCCGCAACCACTGCGTTCGATTGAACGAGCACGGCGAGGCCGGTGAGCGTGCGTTCCGTTTTGGGCGCGGAGGCCAGGCTCTGCAGCGCCGTCCACACCGCGTCCTTGACGTCGGGGGTGACGCGCACGCCCTCGGCTGTAAGCAGCGCCGTGACCCACTGCAGAGCGAAGGCGATCTCGCCCGGCTCGTCGACGCGGGCGAGCGGCTGCAACGACAGGCTGCCTTCCAGCCCGAGCTCGATGCTTTCGCCCGCCATGGCCAGCGCCGCGGCGCGGGTGGACCGGCCGCGGTCGAAGATGATGACCTGCGCTCCGATAAAGCGGCGGAACTGCAGGGCCAGCAGTGCCAGCAGCACCGACTTGCCGGCGCCGGTTGGACCGACGATCAAGGTGTGGCCGACATCACCGACATGCAGATCGAGCCGGAACGGCGTGCTGCCTCGCGTCTCGGTCATCATCAGTGGCGGGGCGTTCAAGTGCCGGTTCATCTGCGGCCCCGCCCACACCGCCGACACCGGCATCATGTGGGCGAGGTTGAGGGTGTGCACGATCGGCTGGCGCACATTGGCGTAGGGGTTGCCGGGCAGGCTGCCGAGCCAGGCCTCTACCGCGTTCAAGGTCTCGCGTATCGTGACGAAGCCGCGGCCGTTGATGATGCGTTCGACGGCCAAGAGCTTGTCGTTGGCCTGCTTGGCGTCGGCATCGCAGACCACGATCGCGGTGGTGAGATAGCCGAAGGCGACGTCGTCGGCGCCGAGCTCCTGCAGGGCCTCGTCGGCATCGGTCGCTTTGTTGTCGGCGTCCGGGTCGACGAGGGCGGTCTCGCGGTTGAACATCACCTCGCGCAGGATGGCGCCGACCGACTTGCGCTTGGCAAACCACTGGCGGCGCAGGCGCGTGAGGTTCTTGGTGGCCTCGGTCTTGTCCAGTGCGATCCAGCGCGTGGTCCAGCGGTAGGCAAAGCCCAGATCGTTGAGCGCGTCGAGCAGGCCCGGCGTGGTCGCATTGGGGAACCCCAGTACGGTCAGCACCCTCAGGTGGCGATCTCCGAGCTTGGGCTCGACACCGCCGAGCAGGGCCACGTCGCACAGGATGGCATCGAGATGCGTCGGGATGGGCGGCACGGCGACCGGCTGACGCTTGTCGGAGATGGTGCCGTGCAGGTAGGCGAGCGTCTCGGCGTCATCGAGCGCCTCGGCTTCGGGCAGGATGGCCTCGAGCATCTGCAGCGCCCGGTCGGTCTCGGTCACGAACCACTCGAGCTGCGCGTACGGCTCGGTCTCGACGGCTGTCGCATCCGAGCGCTCATACAGAAAGCGCTCGGCCTGGCCTTCGTGCTCGGGCGGCGGCAGATACAGGAAGGTGAGAAAGTACCGGCTCTCGTGATGGGCGCCGTCGGCACTGAAGGTCGCGTAGCGCTCCTGGTCGACCAGCCAGGAGGCCGGATCGGCAAAGCGGGCGCCA
>Ga0209726_10007351_pt1 | contig 12362 bp, 9 predicted proteins | sample Subgrocontami54m_FD_187453 | JGI IMG/M metagenome (GOLD analysis project Ga0209726, IMG submission 187453) | Subsurface groundwater microbial communities from S. Glens Falls, New York, USA - GMW46 contaminated, 5.4 m (SPAdes) (version 3) | ecosystem: Environmental > Aquatic > Deep subsurface >... | reverse complement strand
GCCGCCCGCGCCGAGGGCGGATTGAATTTCATACGGACCGAGTTTGGTACCGGACGTGAGGGCCATCTGTGGGGCGCAATTATAGCCCGAACCGATCAGTGTCCAGTGCCCGCAACAACTCGTGCGTTTCAAGGGGATCGATTCCCGGGGCACCGTTACCGCCGTAACCTTCCGAGTATTAGATCCGCCGAATAAACTCAATCTAGGGTGTCTGTCCCGTGATGTGGCGTATCGCAAACGCGACTTTCTACCTGCTGATCTGCCTTGTCCTTTCCCATCCTCTCTCATTTGGGCAGCAAGCTGGTCCCGAGGGCTCGCGGAAGGTGGTCAGCAGGGTGATGCCGGTCTACCCGGAACTGGCGCGCCGGACGAATATCAGCGGGACCGTGAAGCTCGATGCCGTGATTGCTCCCGATGGCAAGGTGAAGGCGACGGACGTCATCGGTGGAAATCCGATTCTCGTTCAGGCTGCCGTGGACGCAGTTCGCAAATGGAGGTTCGAGGCGGCCGCCCAGCAGACGAAAGAACGAATTGAGCTGAAATTCAGCCCACACTGACGGATCAGCATCACTAATTGCCTCGCGTCCGAAGCCACCGGGAAGGGATCACTTTGCGTACTTTGCGAATCCTTAGCGAACTTCGCGGTTAAGAGCTCTTGACCGCAAAGATCGCAAAGGAAAGCCGCAAAGATCGCAAAGAAGTCCTTCGGTCCGATAATTTCTGCTCCACTCAACGCCGCAGCCGACCTGCTGCCAATCTGCTCGGGGAGTTGCGGAGTTCCTGCCTTCTCGTGCACGATGGTATGAACACAACTTTCGTTCTTACCTTGGGTCTCGAGGAGCAGGTTCTCACATGAGCTTTCGACGGGCGGCGCGCGCCGCGCTCGCGGGGAGAAGTCGCGCTTACTGGATTCTTGTCGTTATCACCCTTGTTCTGGCCGGGCTTTCTGCCTCCTGCGGCAATTCCTCGAAGTCGTCCTCGGCCAGCCACAACGCCTACGTCACCTTGCCGCAGAAGAATTCCGTCGCCCTGTTGCACCTGAACAACTCCTCTGGCGTACTCAGCCTCGGTGCACAAACGCCCCCGGTGCTGGGAACTTCTCCGACCGGTCTCGCCCTCGATTCTGCCAAGAGGTTCCTGTACGTGGGCAACGCGGCCGCGAACACGGTATCTATTTTCAATGTCGCGGGCGACGGTACGCTGACGCAAAGCGGCAATGCTACTCCCGTCGGCGCCGGTCCCCGGACGCTGGCGATCGACCCTTCGGGCAAGTATCTTCTGATCACCAACAACTTCGCGGACAGCGTCTCGGTATTCTCGATTGCTTCCGGCAGCGGCGCCCTGACCTTGGTCGCCGATTTTGCGGCGGGTCCAAGCCCGACCGATTTGAAGATCTCCCTGGCGGGCAACTTCGTTTATGTGTCGAATTCGAACGTGGCGTTGATTACGGCGTTCTCTCTCAACACCGCGAACGGAAATCTGACTCCGGTGCCGGGCTCTCCCTTCGCCGCGGGCGCAGGAGTGGCCGGCTTGGCGATCGATTCCGGCAGCCACTTTCTGTATGCCGCCAATGCGTCCGACAACACAATTTCCGCTTTCGCCATCAATCCTGCCACCGGGGCGCTGAGCACGATCTCAGGCTCTCCTTACAGTGTTGGGACGGCGCCGCGCGCGATCGGAATTGACCCGTCAGCGGCGTTCTTGTACGTGGCCAACCAGGGATCGAATAATGTCTCGGCGTTCACCATCAAGGCCGGCACCGGCGAACTGGCCACCATCAGTGGATCTCCTTTTTCGGCAGGCACCGCGCCAGTCTTCGTTCTGGCGGAACCGGCGGGAATGTTTCTGTACGTCGGCAACCAGTCCAGCACCAACGTCAGCGGATATTCGTACGATTTGACGACGGGCGTGCTGACCGCGATCTCGGGTTCGCCGTTTACGGTCGGATCGGCGCCTGGAGCCATGCTCATCACTCACTAAGGCGCCTCCGTCAGCCTGGAAATGCGACCTTCAGTGCGAATGTCGCTCTTCGGCATCGTCGGCGGAGAACTACTACCTGGGCGGGTCGGGGAATGGATTCAGCCTTTGTAATCTGAGAGATACCTTGCTAGCACCTTGGTGGAGCCGCTTAGCACGCGCGTGCCATTTTCAGATTTTCCGCATCGTCTTAGAGTCCTGATTGAGCAGTTCTGGGGGAGGGCTGCCCGGGCGTCCTGGATTCGAAAGAATTCGGACGCCCGTTTAATTTTCCGGCATCCGCGCTCCCATCCAACACGTTCATCGAAGTGTTGAGTCTGTTCCTTCCGCCGCCGGCGATCCAGTCTGGGCCGAACGACTTGCCATACGTGCTAGAATGTGTTCATGGAGAACACATCCGCAACGCTCAGCATCCGGCTGAAGCCGGAGATCAAAAAACGGTTGGCCCGGCTGGCGAAGGCATCTGGCCGAAGCTCTAACTTTCTCATCACGGATGCGGTCGAGTCCTATGTCGCCGACCAGGAGAGAATGCTGGCGGAAGTGCGGCAAGCCGATCGCCAGGTGAAGTCCGGCCATTACATCCGGCACGACGACATGAAAGCCTGGTTGCTGTCCTGGGGTACCAATCGCGAGCTGCCGCCGCCGCAATGTGTTTGCGGCAAGAAACACGATGACGAAGCGTTGTGCCGGTAGATCCAACACAGCCCCCGCCCGCTTCCCTGCCGCGTAATCCGGCGGAAATCGTCTGGTCTCCTCTGGCGCGCGCTCGCCTGCACCAGATTCACGCTTACGTCGCTCTCGACAAGCCGGAGGCGGCAGAGCGACTGGCCACACGAATTGTCGCGGTCGTGGAGGCTCTGAGAAGTCATCCGTATCTGGGACGCGCCGGAGCCGAGACCGGAATGCGGGAGTTGGTGATTGGAGGAACTCCCTACATTGTTCTTTATCAAGTGAGCGGCAGGCGGGTGACGATTAGTACCGTTTGGCACGGAGCACAAAAGCGCACGTAGTGCTGGAACGGATCGCCGCCTCGGGCTAGTTGGTGGAGATGGTGAAATTCACCGTGATTCGGGCCTGGGTTTCCACTGGCTGCCCGCCCTGGTAATAGGGCTTGAAGCGCCACTGCTTCACGGCCTCGCGGGCGGCGGTTGCCAGGATGCCGGGACCGCTTACGACCTGGAGTTCCTGAATCGCCCCTTCTCTTGAGATCAGCGCTTGCAGAATGACCGCGCCCTGTACTTTCATCTGGCGGGCCAGCAGAGGATAGTCCGGAGGCACCGATACGGTGACGTTCTGCGCCGTCTGGGGCGAGAGTTGCACGCGGTCGGCGGCACTCACTATCGGTTCCTGGGTTGCTGCGGGAGCTTCGGACGCGGAGGATGCTGCGCCCGAGTCCAGATCCAGATGGATAGCGCTGCTGCGCGCCGGGACGCGGGTGCGCCGGTTGCCGGCGACCACTTCCACTTGCAGAGGGGGCAGAGCTGCACGCTCGGCCGTGGCGCTGAAGGGAGCGCCGGCGTCGGGTTCGGAAGCTTTGGTGGATTTACGGTCGTTCTTGCTGGGGGCAGAGGCGGTCGCCGGCGTCGCCGCCAATGCAGTGCCGGTTCTCTTTCGAGGCGCGGCCGCCTCCTGGGCTTCCTCAGCCGATGGAAACCAGAAATCCCAGTCCTTGAGAACCACCGCGACCAAAGCCACCAACAGGACGCCGAGCGCGATCAGCATCCGCTTGCGCTGTACTTCGGGATCCGGGGCGGCAGGCAACAACGGCGGCCGCGAGCGCCGTTCGGGGGAGAGTTCTCGCTGGGTTTCGTCTTGAGGTGTAGGCACGGAACCACCTTAACAAGTAGTCGGGGCCAGGGGGCGGCGCTGAGAATAAGTATGCCCTGAAACCCGCGGCAATGCCAGAGATTCCGGGCGCTGCGTTCCGCATCCCTCCCGGCCCGGGGTTGTGACATCCATCACATCCACCTGTGCTATCTGTCACCGCCGAAGGTTTTGGCCGGACGCACACTGAGTATGTGACAGCCGTCGCAGGGCGTGTTGAGCAGCTGGCAAAGCATCGGCCGGCGCGCCCGGGCGGTTCGCCGAGGGGGTGCAACGTGCTCTCGCCATACGGACTCGACATTATCGAAAGCTGCCTGACCTGCAAAATGCGGGCCGACCGGATCTTCTGCGATCTGCCCACGTCCGCTTTGCAGGCCTTTGAGAGCCTGAAGTACGCTGCCGCCTACCCCAGGGGAGCTGTTCTGTTTGTGGAGGGCCAAGCCCCCCGCGGCATCTTTGTGCTCTGCAAGGGACGCGTCAAACTCTCCATCTGCTCCAGCGACGGCAAGACCCTCATCCTGAAGATTGCCGAGCCCGGAGAAGTCCTCGGGCTCAGCGCCACCATCTCCGGCAAGGCCTACGAACTGACGGCGGAGACCATCGATCCCTGCCAGGTAAATTTCGTAAAACGCGAAGAATTCCTGCGTTTCCTCAGGGAGCACAGCGAGGCCTGCTTCAAGGTGGCCGAGCAGCTCAGCGAAAAATACAACGTGGCCTGCCACGAGGTGCGCGCTCTTGGACTCTCGCACTCCGCCGTAGAGAAACTGGCCAAGCTGCTGCTGGAGTGGAGTTCCAAGAACAGCGAGGCACAGAAGCAGGAGCCACGCCTGAAACTCGCGCTCACCCATGAAGAGATTGCGCAGATGATTGGCACTTCGCGCGAGACTGTCACCCGCCTGTTCGCCGACCTCAAAAAGCGCCAAATCTTGCAGACCAAAGGCTCGACCGTGGTCATCCGCAACAAAGCCGCCCTACGTTCGCTGGCCGCGAGCGGGTAACGCCCGACAGCGGTTGGGCGCGCCAATTCCCCCGATTGCGCGCGCATTTCGGGTGTGCCCGACACCTGTGACCAGAGTCACGCTGCGGAGTGTGCTGACTCACTGCTCTCGGTTGGCTTGCCTTCCAGAATGATCCTGGAGGCGAGTTCCAGCAGCCGGGAGGCCGCAAAGCATGTCAGAAGCCAGCACGCTACGGGGTGGCCGGCGACGGTGGAAGATCGGGTGGAAATCATCCGCTGCCATCCTGGTCCTGTTGGCTCTGGCCCCCTGCTTGGCGGCGTCCAGGCCGAAGACGGTTCCCAAGCCCACGAACGAGGAGTGCCTGGTTTGCCACGGCGACAGCGGGTTGACAACGGAGCGAAACGGCAAGCCAGTCAGCCTCTTCGTGAACCCTGACAAATTCACGAACTCCATTCACGGCGCCATGTTCGTGTGCGTGGACTGCCATACCGACCTCAAAACTTCCCCCCACCAGGCCAAGCCCGCGAAGATCAATTGCGCCACCTGTCATGCCGACCAGCAGGCCGACTATGATCGCAGTTTTCACGCCCAGGCGATCGCGTCCGGCGATGGCAAGGCAGCCACCTGCACCGATTGCCACGGCAGCCCCCACGAACTGCTCCCGGCCAGCGACCCCAACGCCCGGGTCAGTCACCTGAACATTCCGAAGACCTGTGGCACCTGTCATGGACAGAAGTTCGTCATGGGAGCAAGTGGGCACAGGACGCAGCCCTTCTTCTCCTATCAGGAGAGTGTGCACGGACGCGCGGTGGCCTCGGGTTCCGAGCAGGCCGCTGTTTGTACCGACTGTCACGGCGCGCACGAGATCCTCGCGGCGGCTGATTCCAAGTCGCCCATTTTCAAGTTCAACGTGCCGGCAACGTGTGCCAAGTGTCACGCCTCGGTGAAGAAGGAATTCGTCCAGAGCATCCACGGCCAGGCCATCAGCCGCGGAAACTGGCAAGCTCCGGTTTGTACCGACTGCCATGGTATTCACTCCATCAAGTCGCATTTCGATCCCAATTCCTCCGTGGCCGCGCAGAATCTGGCACGAACCACCTGCGCGCGTTGTCACGAAGGCGTGAGGCTAGCGGAGGAATTTGGCGTGGAAGGGCGCCGCTCCACTACCTATCTCGCCAGCTACCACGGACTGGCTTCCAAGCTGGGATCGCAGATCGTCGCCAACTGCGCCAGTTGCCACGGGGTGCACAACATTCTGCCCTCCAGCGATCCCCGCTCGACCATCGCGCGGGATAACCTGGTCCGAACCTGCGGCCAGTGCCATCCGGGAGTGACCGAAAAATTTGCGCTCGGTAAAGTGCACGTAGATGCTCCCATCTCAGCCGACATCGGAAGCGTAGCGGTGCGCTGGATCCGCCGTTTTTACCTGAGCATGATCTTCGCCGTGATCGGTGGCATGGTGCTGCACAACTTCATCATCTGGCGGCGGAAATCCCTGCGGCTGCGCGACGCGTATCCGCGCACCGTCACCCGCATGACCAGGAACCAGCGCTGGCAACACCTCACGCTGCTGATCTCTTTCATCACCCTGGTCATCACCGGTTTCGCCCTGAAGTATCCCGACTCCTGGCTGTCCATGATTCCGGGAATGGGTGAGCGGGTACGCGGCATCGTTCACCGTATTGCGGGAGTGGTGATGATCGGCGCCAGCGTATATCACATCTGCTACGCGCTGCTGACGCGTGACGGCCGCAAGCTGATCCTCGATCTTCTCCCCGAACCGAAAGATGCGGCCGATGTCGTCGCCGTCCTCCGCTATTATCTCGGACTGGGCGGAGCCAAGCCCGAGTTCAAGCGCTTTACCTACGCGGAAAAAGCTGAATACTGGGCGCTCGTTTGGGGGATCATCGTGATGGCCGGGACCGGCATCATGCTTTGGGCCAAAGTGTCGGTCAGCAATCTCCTGCCACGCTGGTGGTTGGACGTCGCCACCGCGATTCACTTCTACGAGGCCGTGCTGGCTTCGCTCGCGATCGTCATCTGGCACTTCTATCAGGTGTTCCTCGATCCCGACACCCACCCGATGAACTGGGCCTGGTGGGACGGCAAGGTTTCCCTGCATCATTACCGGGAGGAACACGGTCTGGACAGCCAGACTCTACTGGCTGCCGCCGAGGCCGAAGCTGGCGCCGAGCCGCCTGCCTGCGCGGACGATGCCGCCGCCAGCAATTCCTCGGGGCAAGTCACTCCCCGCGAGCGGGTCGGAGCGCGACGCGACGATTGAGACGCTTCAGCCTGCGACCTCGCGGGCGCAGATGGGATACTTGTGTCTCAAAATGGTATGAGCATTAGATTTCATACGATCTAAACGCTGGAGGCGATTCCGCATGATGGCTGATGCAAGTTCAGATTCATCCCCGCGAGTGGCCGGCATTGCTCGCGTGCGCCAACTTTTGCGCAATCCTATCTCGATCATTGGTCTCGCCCTGGCCGCGGTTGCCTTGGGCAACATTCTTTTTCTGTTTTTTATCGACCTGACGGCGTCGCGCCAGAGTCCTTATGTCGGCATCCTCGCCTACATGGTCGCGCCGGGCTTCATGGTTCTCGGTCTGGCGCTTGCCGTGTTCGGGGCTTTCTACTATCGCCGCCGGCATCGCCAATCGGCGGGCTTCACGTCCCACTACCTGCGGCTGGACTTCTCCGATCCGGGGCAACGCGGCGCGTTTGCGTTCTTCATGACCTTCATCGTGGTTTTTATCGGGATGAGCGTGATTGGCAGCTATCGCGCCTATGAGTTCACCGACTCGGTCAGTTTTTGCGGCCAGCTCTGCCACTCCGTCATGGCGCCCGAGTTCACCGCCTACCAGCAGTCCCCGCATGCGCGCGTCGCGTGCGTGGATTGCCACGTCGGAACCGGCGCCACCTGGTATGTGAAGTCGAAGCTGTCGGGCACGCGGCAGGTGTTCAAGACCGCCCTCAACACTTTCCCACGCCCCATCCCTTCTCCGGTCCACAATCTGCGCCCGGCGGCGGAGACTTGCGAAGCTTGTCACTGGCCCAAGAAGTTCCATGGCGCGCAGCTGAAAGTGTTCAACCACTACTCGAGCGACGAGAAGAATACGCCCCGGCAAATCCGGCTTCTCATCAAGACCGGCGGTGGCGACCCGGCCACCGGCGAGCCCGAGGGCATCCACTGGCACATGAACATCTCCAACGAGATCTCCTATGTCGCCACCGACGAGCAGCGCCAGACCATACCTTACGTTCACGTCAAGGATATGCAAGGGCGGGTCACCGAGTATTTCGCGAAGGACTCCAACCTGACCAAGGATCAGATTGCCAAAGCCAGCCAGCGACGCATGGATTGCGTGGACTGCCACAACCGCCCCACCCACATCTACGTGCCGCCCGACGTTTCCGTGGATCGCTCCTTCACCGCACACCGGCTCGATATCACGCTGCCGTATCTGAAGCAGCAAGCCGTAACCGCACTGACCGGAAAGTACGACAACACCGACGCGGCCATGCAGGGCATCGCCAAGACGATTTACGAGTTCTACAGAAGCAAATATCCCGACCTGGCGAAGGACAAGGAGCATGAGATTCGGGGAGCCATCGGCGAACTACAACGCATCTACCGCCTGACCTTCTTCCCGGAGATGAAACTTGACTGGAGGACGCACCCCAACAACATCGGGCACTTCTACTTCAACGGCTGCTTCCGCTGCCATGATGGCAATCACGTCAGCCCCGAAGGCATGGTGATCCGCAAGGACTGCAACATTTGCCACACCATCCTTGGGCAGCAGGAGAATGCCGTGAACATCGCCTCGCTGCCGGGTCTTGATTTCAAACACCCGGTGGACCTGGGCGACATGACCGCCGTCACCTGTAGCGACTGCCACACCGGCGGGGTCAGCCCGTAGACAGGAACTGATTTCACAAACGTTGTACCCCAGGCGTTGCCGAAATGGCGATTCATCAACCGCAATCAACCAGCCTTGTATTGACTTCGCGTCTTGATTCGGAGGAATCTGGACACCTCGTCGCTTCCATTCGATCGGCCAACTTTGGCCGCCGATAGAGATCTATGTGAAGAAACGTGTCAAATTCGTGGCGGCTGTTTCTTTGCTGGTGAAGTGGTTCTTGGTAGTTCCGGCGTTATCGGGCCAGGAATTTCGGCCGGTCTCCCCCGACGAACTGAAAATGACCTCGGAACCACTGGCGCCGGGGGCACCTGCCATCATTCTGCAACGGCGGGTCGATCGAGATGATAACGACCGCTCTCACGAGTACAACTATCTTCGCATCAAGATCCTGACGGAAGAGGGACGCAAGTACGCGGATGTGGAGATCCCATTCTTTAAGGGAGCTGCGGACATCCATGGCATCGTGGCGCGGACCATACGACCGGACGGTTCGGTTACCAATTTCGATGGGAAAGTTTACGAAAAATACCTCATCAAAGGGCGCGGAGTGAAATATCTCGCCGAGACGTTCACCCTTGCCGATGTGCAAGTCGGAAGCATTCTTGAATACTCCTACATTGTCGATCTGAAGGGATTTCTCTACGACTCCCATTGGATATTAAGCGATGAATTGTTCACGAAGAACGCACAGTTTTCGCTCAAGCCCCTGCGCAAAAGCTACAGCCCTATGTCCCTGCGCTGGACTTTGAAGAATGTGCCGATCGGGTCGCAGCCAATGGAAGACGTGGATCACACGATCCGGATGGAAGTGAGCAACATCCCGGCGTTCCAGGCGGAAGACTTCATGCCACCGGAGGATGAGTTGAAGTCGCGAGTGGACTTCATTTATCAGGAGAACTTCGCCGATCCAGATCCGGACAAGTTTTGGAAGAACATTGGAAAAGCACGCAACGATGCTCTCGAGAGCTTTCTTGGCAAGCGCAAAGCGATGGAGGAAACCGTGAGGCGCATTGTTTCGTTTGACGATCTTCCGGAAGCGAAGCTGCGGAAGATATACGCGCGTGTGCAGGGGCTCCGAAATACTTCCTATGAAGTGGAAAAAACGCAGAAGGAAGAAAAACGCAGCAAGGAGAAACTGGCACAGCACGTGGAGGATGTGTGGAAGCACGGCTACGGCAACTCCGTGGAGCTTCCATGGCTTTTCCTAGGGTTGGCTCGGGCGGCTGGGTTTGAAGCGTATGGATGCTGGGTCGCAAACCGCAACCAATATTTTTTCAATCCCAGGATGATGGAGAGCCCTCGCTTGAGCGCCAACATCGTCCTCGTAAAACTGAATGGTAAGGACATCTATCTTGATCCCGGCGCAGCCTTCGCGCCATTCGGGCTTCTACCATGGAACGAAACCGCAACTCCCGGAATTCGGTTAGACAACGATGGTGGTACATGGATTCGAACCCCGCTTCCGGGCAGTGCCGAGTCTCAGATCCAACGTGCCGCACAATTCAAACTCTCTGCGTCAGGAGACCTAGAAGGCAAGGTGACGGAGACCTTTACGGGATTGGAGGCTATGTATCGGAGGGTGGAAGTTCGAAATGAGGATGAAGTCGAGCGTAAGAAGTTTCTGGAAGGGCTTGTAAAGGCTCAGATTCCCGTGGCCGCTGAGGTGGAACTGACAAATAGACCGGAGTGGAGAAGTGTCGAGATGCCGTTGGTGACCGAGTTTTCGATAAGAATTCCAAGTTGGGCGTCGCATACTGGCCGACGCATGCTCGTTCCGGTCGGGATTTTTGCTGCGGATGAGAAACATATGTTTGAGCATGCTGACCGAATCAACCCGATCTATTTTGATTATCCGTACGGAAAGCTGGATGACATGACCATCGAACTACCGTCCCAATGGCAAGTGATTGCACTGCCACTAGCTAGAGCACGGAATGGTGACGGCGTCGTGTACAGCCTAAAAGCTGAAGACAACCAACGGACAGTGCACGTCACGCGTCAGCTCAATGTTGATATTTTGATCTTGGAGCAAAAGTACTATTCCACGCTGCGCAGTTTTTTCCAGACGGTGAGGACCAGCGACGACGAACAGATTGTTATGCAACCCCCCATGGCGAGCGAAAGTAAATAGCGACGTGAAGGACGTGCGCCCTCGCCCGTGCAAGGCCGATCCGCCCGCGTTTCCAACAGCTTGCCCCAAGTGACATACGTCACAATTCCCTGTGATAACACTCACGGCTCCCAGTTCGCCCTTGCTCTATTGTCGTTTCCAGGGTGAGGTCAGGTCCATGGGCTTTGACGGGAAAAAGGCGGCAGCCGGAATCGGGCAGCATTCCGCAAAAGGCGGAGAATTCAAGCCCCGCCTGATTTTCTGGGAAGTGACCAAAGGCTGCAATCTGCGCTGCATCCATTGCCGCGCCACCGCCACCGAACTGAGTTCTCCCACCGATCTGCCGACCAGGACGGCGCTCGACATCATTGACCAGATCGCGGCGGCCTTCAATCCCATCCTGGTGCTCAGTGGTGGCGAGCCGCTGTTCCGCAATGACATTTTTCAGCTCGCCCGCCACGCCACCGACAAGGGATTGCGCGTCGCTCTCGCGACCAACGGAACGCTGGTCACGAAAGCAGTTGCCCGCATGATCGCCGATTCCGGCGTGAAGCGTGTTTCCATCAGTCTCGACGGCGCCGATGCGGCGACCCACGACGCCTTCCGCGGCATTCCGGGCGCGTTCGAAGCAGCGCTGTACGGATTCCGCAATCTGAAAGAAATCGGCGTGTCGGTGCAGATCAATACCACCGTCGCGCGCCACAATGCCGATCAGTTGCCAGAGATACTAGAGCTCGCCAAAACGATCGGGGCCGATGCTCTTCATACCTTCCTACTGGTCCCGGTCGGATGCGGCGTGGATATCGCCGCCGAACAAATGGTGCCCCCTGAAGAATACGAGCGCATGCTGAACTGGTTCTACGATCGTTCTCTGGAAGGCGGCATCGAACTGAAAGCCACCTGCGCTCCGCACTACTTCCGCGTGGTGCGGCAACGCAGAGTGGCTGATCGGCAGGCTGCTGAAGCTGCCGCCAAAGCCTCCCCCACACCTTCACCCGCTCACCCTGAAGCCATCGGGCCCACGGACATGCTGATGCCTGGCGGCACCGGCATTTCCCTCAGGCCGCAAAGCCCTCCTCCTGGAAAACACACCGGACATCCCGGCGGGCACCCCAACGACATGAACGCCATGACGAAGGGTTGCCTGGCTGGGACCGGTGTGTGTTTTGTTTCCCATGAAGGCGAGGTCTTTCCCTGCGGCTATCTGCCCGCGATCGCCGGCGATCTGCGCCGCGAGAAATTTGCCGACATCTGGGCAAACGCCAAGGTATTCGAGGAACTTCGCGACACGGAAAACCTGAAAGGGAAGTGCGGCTGCTGCGAGTTCCGCAACATCTGCATGGGATGCCGCGCCCGCGCCTTTGCCGCTACCGGCGACTATCTCGACGAAGAACCGTTCTGCGTGTACGAACCCAAGTCCGCGCACCTGCGCGCCAAGGTGACGGAGCGGGCGTAGAGACGCGGCTGGCCGCGTCTCCCAGAGTCTCTAAAGCAGTTCTCGTGTTGATGTAGAGTGCCTGACCGCAGCGGCTAAAGCCGGGATGCTTTGCGGGACTTGCGGCA
>Ga0209726_10007350_pt1 | contig 12363 bp, 12 predicted proteins | sample Subgrocontami54m_FD_187453 | JGI IMG/M metagenome (GOLD analysis project Ga0209726, IMG submission 187453) | Subsurface groundwater microbial communities from S. Glens Falls, New York, USA - GMW46 contaminated, 5.4 m (SPAdes) (version 3) | ecosystem: Environmental > Aquatic > Deep subsurface >... | reverse complement strand
CCCCGCCGCTCGCGTCGGTGACGTTACCGGTGATCGATCCGGTCTGCACCTGCGCGAATGCGGCGGCGGCGATCAGCCAGCACGCACACGCGACAGCCAAAGCTCGACGAAGGACGGTCATACACTCTCCTGCGTTGCCGAGTGAAGGAAACTGATGTCGCCTCGCTTTCGGGCGGGTGGGCAATTGTACGGTATTTGCGCGCCGGCAGGTGCCTCTGAGGTCGTCGGGCAATGGACTTTCCTCATCGGGTCATACACCGGCTTTCCGGGCGGGTTCCGCCAGGCCGGCGGCGCGCTCCCCCTCGGCCACGTCCACCTTCAGCAGCACCAGCGCGCCGAGCACGAAGAAGACGATCACCGACAGGATGGCGTCGCGGCTCGAGCCGGTCAGCGTGATGGCGAGCGCGAAGGCCGCCGGGCCGAAGATGCCGGCGAACTTCTCGAAGACCGAGAAGAATCCGAAGTACTCGGACGACTTGTGTTTCGGGATCATCCGCGCGAACACCGACCGGCTCAGCGCCTGCGTCCCGCCCTGCACCATCCCGACCAGGATGGCGAGGACGAAGAACTGCAGCTCGGTCCGCATGAAGTAGCCGAGCAGGCTGATGCCCGTGTAGACCGCGAGGCCCACGAGGATCGCGCGCTTGGCGCCGATCGCCTCGGCGAAGCGGCCGAACAGGAACGCGAACGGCACGCCGACGAACTGCACCAGCATGATCGCCGCGATCTGCGCCCCGGTGTCGATGCCGATCTCGGCGCCGTAGACGGTCGCCATCTTGATGATGGTCTGGATGCCGTCGTTGTAGAGCAGGAAGGCGAGCAGCATCAGGAACGCGTGGCGGTAGCCGCGCAGCTCGCGAAACGTCCCGCCGAGGCGCCGGAACGCGGCGACCAGGGCGTGCTCGGGCGTCTCGCCCCGCTCGAGCATCGCCGCCGGCTCCGGCACGTGCCGGAACAGCGGGATCGAGAATACGAGCCACCACACCGCCACGCTCACGAACGACAGCTTGATCGCCATCGTCCGGTCGGGGAGGCCCCACATGTCCGGCCGCTGGATCCACCAGAGGTTGAGCGCCAGCAGCACGCCCCCGCCGATGTAGCCGATCGCGTAGCCGGCGGTGGAGACGCGGTCGATCTCGTCGGGGCGCGCGATGTGCGGGAGCAGCGAGTCGTAGAAGACGAAACTGCCGTTCAATCCGATGTTCGAGACGATGAAGAGCAGCGCGGCCCACCGCCACTCGCCCGGATCGATCGTCACGAACAGCAGGCACGTGACGATGCCGAGCGCGAGGAACGCGGCCAGCAGCTTCTTCTTGGCCGCGCGCACGTCGGCCAGCGCGCCGAGGACGGGTCCGAGCACGGCGATGACGATCATCGCGAGCGTCGTCGCGGCGGCGAAGCGGGCCGTGGCGACGTTCTTCGGCAGGTCGGCCGCGGCGTAGCCCGAGAAGAAGAGCGGGAAGACGGCGGTGATGACGGTGGTCTGGAACGCCGAGTTCGCCCAGTCGTAGATCGCCCACGCGCGGAGTTCGGGACGGTCCAGCGCGAGGCGCTGCAGCCACGAACGGGTGTCAGGCATGCGGGTGGCCCATTCTACGACGTCCGCCGCGCCACCCACTCCCGCAGCAGCGAATCGATCGCGACGAACCGGCTGCCCTCGCGCATCACGATGTCGTCGCGCACGAGCGCGCCGAGCGAATGCTGGACCGACGAGGGGCCGCCGAGGCGATAGCGGACGCGGACGCCGGCCGAGAGGAGTTCGCGGCCGTCCCCGAGGACGACCGCCCGCAGCGTGGCGCGCTGGGCCAGCGTGAGGCGCTGCCACCGCGCCTCGAGCACCGGCTCGTGCTCGATGAGGAGACGGCGCAAGGTGGCGTGCAGGTCCTCGATCGTGGCCCGCTTCCGTCCGGCCGCTCGCAGGTCGTCCCACGTTTCGTGCGCGAGACGCTGCACGTCGTACGGGAGATTGCCGCCGAGGTCCACCATCGCCGCGCCGAGCCCGGCCTCGGGACGGATGCCCGACTTCGCGAAGCGCGACTCGATGAACGCCGCGAAGGCATCCGGCGGGATGCGGTCCAGGCGCATCACGGGCCCGGCCTTGTAGAACGGGCGGCGCGGGCCGACCATGCGCTCCATCAGCGTCGGCTCCGACCCGGCGAACACGTAGCCGACCTGCCGCTGGCGCTGCACGGCCTCGCGCAGCATCTGCTCGATGCCGCCGCCGTCGAAGGCGGTCACGGCCTGGAACTCGTCCAGGGCGACGACGACGCGCCGCTTGCGCGCGGAGGCGATGCGACCGGGCAGTTCGAACACCTCGGCCGCGAGCCGGTTCACGTCGCGTTCGGCATGGACGCCGGGGAAGGAGACGGCCACGCGCCCGACGCCGGCGGCACCCGGCTCGAGCCGCACCTCCGGCCGCGTGGACCGGACGGCATCCCGCAGCCACACGCGCGCGCGCTCCCAGGACGACTCCAGCGCGACGAGCGCACGGGTGTAGCCCTCGAGGAAGGCCACGTACGAACTGTGGGACGCGACGGTCACCTCGGCGGCGAGCGCGCCGCGCCGGCGAAGCGTCGCCAGCGCCTGAGCGACGAGCGACGACTTGCCGAAGCGCCGGGGCGAGATGAGGAAGACCTTCTGGCCGGATTCGAGGTCGCGCACGAGGCGGTCGAGTTCGTCCAGGCGGTCGGCGAAGGCGCCGACCGGGACGATTTCGCCGTAGACGAAGGGGTTCTCCATCCGCGCCTCCGGTTCCCGGTGCGTCGTCACGGCCGGTGCCGTGACCATTACGGCGATCACCGTAATGATTACGGTCATGACCGTAACGGCGGCCAGCGTAGCAGGCCTCGCGCGACGAGGCAACCCGCCGGGCCGCCGGCGGGCATTCGGGCCTACCCGATCGGCTGCCCGCTGCCGGCCGCCGGCTCGTCGAGGGGCATCGTGCCGGTGTAGATCGCCATGCCGACGACGGCGTCGATGCCGTCGTCGGCGAGCGCGTCGACCTCGGCGCGCGTCGTGATGCCGCCCGCCGCCGTGACCCGCCGCGTGGTCGCCCGGGCGACCGCGCGAATCGCGTCGAGATCGGTGCCCTGCATCAGCCCCTCGCGATCGACGTGCGTGTAGAGGAACCCGCCGCAGAACGGTTCGAGCGCGCGGACCGCCTGGACGGCCGTGATCGGCAGCACGGTCTTCCAGCCGTGGATGGCCACGTGCCCGCCCTTGCTGTCCACGGCGCCGATGACACGCGCGACGCCGACCTCGGCGGCGAGCGCGGCGGCGAAGGCGAGATCCGGCTGCCCATCCCGGAAGAGCGCCGAGCTGGCGATGACCGCCTGCGCGCCGGCGGCGATCGCCGCGCGGGCGCGCGCGACGGAGCGGATGCCGCCACCGACCCGGCACGGGAGTTCCGCGCAGATGCGGGCGACCAGGTCGGCGTTCGTGCCGAGCCCCATCGCGGCGTCCAGGTCGATGAGCTGCACCGCCGGGAAGCGGCGGAACCGTTCCACCCAGTGCCAGATGTCGGTGGACTCGATCGCGAGCCGGTCGCCCTGCACGAGCTGCACGACCTTGCCGTTCTTCAGATCGATCGACGGAATCAGCATGTGTCTACCGGCGGACCGGGATACCGCGCGCCGCGAGGTGCGCCTTCAGCTCCGCCACGCTGTGCTCGTCGTAGTGGAAGATCGACGCGGCGAGCGCCGCGTCGGCGCGCCCGCGCGTGAAGACGTCGACGAAATGATCGAAGGTGCCGGCGCCGCCCGAGGCGATCACCGGGATCGGCACCGCCGTCGACACGGCCGCCGTCATCTCGCAGTCGAAGCCGGCGCGCGTGCCGTCGCGGTCCATCGACGTCAGCAGGATCTCGCCCGCGCCCCGGTCGCAGGCCTCGCGCGCCCACTCCACGGCGTCGCGGCCCGCCGCCGCCCGCCCGCTGCGCACGAAGACGCCGAACCCCGCGCCCTCGCGCCGCGCGTCGATGGCGACGACGACCGCCTGGCTGCCATAACGCGTCGCGAGCCGGGTGAGGAGCGTGGGTTCGGCCAGCGCGGCGGTGTTGAGGCTCACCTTGTCGGCGCCGGCCTCGATCGCCGCTTCGGCATCGGCCTCGCTGCGGATCCCGCCGCCCACGGCGAGCGGCAGGAAGATCTCCCGCGCCACCGCGCGGATGGTGTGCGCCCGCGCCTGTCGCGCCTCGAGCGTCGCGGTGACGTCGAGGATCACGACCTCGTCGATTCCCTCGACGTTGTAGCGGCGCGCGAGTTCCGCCGGATCGCCGGCGTGGCGCAACTGCTCGAACTGCACGCCCTTGACGACGCGGCCGTCGCGCACGTCGAGGCACGCGATGATGCGCTTGGAAAGCACGGTCGGAAGCTCGTTTCTGGTTTCTAGTTTCTGGTTTCTGGTTGCTGGTTGCTGGTTGGGGGTTCAGACGGTTCGCGCCACCTCGAGGAAGTTGCGCAGGATCGTCAGACCCGGTTCGCTCGACTTCTCGGGATGGAACTGCACGCCGAAAACGCGGTCGCGCTCGACGACGGCGGCGAACCGCTCGCCGTGGGTCGTGCTCGCGACGGTGCCATCGGTCACCGGCGCGGCGTAGGAATGGGTGAAGTACACCTGAACGCCCGGCTCGAGGCCGCGCGTGAGCACGGACGGGCGCACGAAGTCGAGCGAGTTCCACCCCACGTGCGGCACCTTGAGCGCGTGCGCCGGGTCGGCGGGGTCGTGGCCGGTGAGACGCGCGCACGTGCCCGCGAGGACGCCGAGGCCCGGCGTGTCCGGTGCCTCGGTGCTGCCCTCGAAGAGCCACTGCATGCCGACGCAGACGCCGAAGAGCGGCACGCCGCGACGGATGCCGGCGAGGACCGCCGCGCGCCAGCGATCGTCGAGGGCGGCGGTGGACGAGAAGTGGCCGACGCCGGGCACGATCACGCCGCGTACCGAGGCGAGTTCCGCCGGATCGGCCGGCGTGAACACCTCCGCGTCGAGCGCCGCCAGCGCCTTGCGCACGGACGCCAGGTTGCCGGCGCCGTAGTCGATGAGCGCGATCACAGCAGGCCCTTCGTGCTCGGCAGCATCTTCGCGAGGCGACGGTCCTTCGCCGTGGCGACGCGCAGCGCGCGGGCGAACGCCTTGAACAGCGCCTCGACCCGGTGGTGGCTCGAGCGGCCGTAGAGCACCTTGAGGTGCACGTTGGCGCGTGCGCCGATCGCGAAGCCGTCGAAGAAGTCCTCGACCAGCTCGCTCTGGAGGTCGCCCACCTTGCGCGCGCGGAGCTTCAGATCCACGACCGCGTGCGGCCGGCCGCTGAGGTCGATGGCGGCGACGGCGAGCGTCTCGTCCATCGGCATCACGAAATAGCCCGCCCGGTTGATGCCCTTGCGGTCGCCGAGCGCCTGCGAGACCGCCTCCCCGAGCGCGATGCCCACGTCCTCGACCGTGTGGTGCTGATCGACGTCGAGGTCGCCGGCGGCCTCGAGCGTCAGGTCGAACCCGCCGTGCCGCGCGAAGAGTTCGAGCATGTGGTCGAAGAACCGGATGCCGGTGGACACCTCGTAGCGCCCGCGCCCGTCGATCGCGAGCGTCAGGCGGATCCGGGTCTCGGTCGTGCGCCGATCGATCGTGGCCCGCCTCACAGCACATCCTCCAGCGCGCGGATGGCGTCGCGCGTGTGGGCGACGACGCCGGTCGTGATGCGGATGCAGCCGGGCGAGTGCGGGTCGCGCGAGCGGTTGCGCACGTGCACGCCGCGCCCGGCCAGCGCCTCGACGATCGCCCCGGCGCGAGGGCCGATCTCGACGAGCACGAAGTTCGCCGCGCTCGGCCAGTACTTCACCCCGAGGCGGTCGAGGGCCTGGTAGAGCAGCGCCTTCGAGTCCCGTACCTGCGCCACGTAGGCGGGCATGAACATCGGGTCCGCGAGCGCCGCTCGTAGCGCGGTGACCGCGACGGTGTTCATGTTGAACAGCGGCGTGATCGCGCGGATCGGCTGGAGGAGCGCCGGCGCGCCGATGACGCACCCGATGCGCATCCCGGCGAGCCCATGCGCCTTCGAGAACGTGCGCCCGACCAGCAGTTGCGGCCACCGGTCGGCCTCGCCCAGGAAGTGCTCGCCGGCGAAGTCGTGGTAGGCCTCGTCGAGGAGCACGACCGCCTCGCGCGGCACGGCGCCGAGCACGGCGCGGATGGCGTCCTTCGGGATGATCTGGCCGGTCGGGTTGTTCGGCGTGTTGAGGAAGACCAGCCGCGTTTCCGGCGTGATCGCCCGGAGCACGCCGTCGAGCGGGAACGCGTAGTCGGCGCCCGAGGCGACGGTGACGATGCGGGAGCCGAAGGCCGAAGCGGCGGCGGCGTAGACGTCGAAGCCCGGGACCACGACGATCACCTCGGGCGCGACCGGGCCGCGGCGCCCGAGCGTGGCGATGCACGTCAGCAGGATCCCTTCATCGAGACCGTTGGTGAGCACCAGCCGCTCGGGCCGCACGCCGAGATAGGCCGCCGTCTCGAGCACCACCGGCCGGTAGTCGGGGTACGTCGAGATCTGCTCCGCGTCGAGGCGTCGAATCGCCTCGACCACGCGCGGCGAGCAGCCGGCGGTGTTCTCGTTGAGGTGCAGGCGCAGGCCGGCGCCGACGTCTGGCGCACCCTGGATGGTCATCGTGTCCTCACTTCGATGGATCGTGCGTGTCCCTCGAGCCCCTCGGCGCGCGCCAGGGCGACCACCGTGGCCCCGATGGCCCCGAGCCCGCGCCGGCTGACGCGCTGCACGGTGACCTGCCGCACGTAGTCGGCCGCCGAGAGCCCGCCGCGGAATCGCGCGGCCCCGGCGGTCGGCAGCACGTGGTTCGAGCCGATCGCGTAGTCGCCGGCGACCTGCGCCGTCCACGGGCCGACGAAGATCGATCCGGCGGCCGTGGCCATCCGCGCGATCGCCTCCGTGCCGCACACCAGGTGCTCGGGCGCGGCCTCGTTCGCGAGCGCCATCGCCTCCTCGATCGACGCGGTGACGATGATGCCGCCGTGGCGCGCGAGCGACGTGCGGGCCGGGCCGTCTGGCGGCATCTGCTCGCGGACCGCCCTCGCCACGGCCTCGGCCAGACGGCGGCTGCTCGTGACGAATACCGCGCGCGCGTCCGGGTCGTGCTCCGCCTGGGCGATGAGGTCCGCGGCGATCCACGACGCCGGGCCGGTGTTGGAGACGATGACGATCTCGGTGGGACCCGCATAGAAGTCGATCGCGCAGTCCGCCGATACCCGCGCCTTCGCCGCCGACACGTAGCGGTTGCCGGGACCGACGATCTTGTCCACACGCGGCACGGTGGCGGTGCCGTAGGCGAGCGCCGCGATCGCGTGCGCGCCGCCGAGCTGGAAGAGGCGCGTGACGCCGGCTTCCTTCGCGGCGGCGAGCACCGCCGGGTCGAGGCGCGGGCACACGGCCACGATCTCACGCACCCCGGCCTCGCGCGCGGGGATGGCGGTCATCAGCAGAGACGAGGGCAGCGGGTAGCGCCCGCCGGGCACGTAGCAGCCGACCCGGTCGAGCGGGATGATCCGCTGTTCGACGGTGACGCCCGGCGCCACGGTGGCGCGCCAGCCCTTCGGCACCTGCCGCCGGGCGACCGCGCGAATGCGACGCGCGGCGTCGCGGAGGGCGCGCCGCACCGCCGCCGGCGTCCGGCGCGCGCCGTCCGCGATCTCGTCGGCCGAGACCTCCATCGGGCGGTCCAGGCCGTCGAACCTCCGCGCGTACGCCCGCAGAGCCACGTCGCCGCGCGCGCGCACCCCGGCGATGATGCGCGCGACGGCGCGTTCGGTGGCCGCGTCGCGGATCCGCTCCGGCGCGATGAGCGCCCGCACCGCGCGGCGGTTCCGGCTGTCCACGATCTTCAGCATCGACACCTCACACGCGCACACGCGCACACGCTCGCACGCTCGCACGAAGAACACGAAGGTACGAAGAACACGAAGCCACGTGGGATTCTTCGTGTGCGTCGATCCTTCGTGTCCTTCGTGGAAGCGTCGGTCATACGACGATCTTGTTGAGCGGGTACTCGACGATCCCCTGGGCGCCAGCCGCCTTCAGGCGGGGGATCAGGTCGCGCACGGTCTTCTCCTCGATGATCGTGTTCACCGCGACCCACAGCTCATCGGAGAGCGACGACACCGTCGGGCGCTGCAGCGCGGGCAGCAGGGCGAGAATCGCGGGGAGGTTGGCGCGCTCCACGTTCAGCATCAGCCCGACCCGCCCCTGCGCCTCGATCGCCGCCTTGAGCAGCAGCGCGATGTTCTCGATCTTCGTGCGCTTCCACGGGTCGGCCAGCGCCTGCGCGTTGGCGATGAGCTGTGTGTTGGACTCCATCACCGTGTCCATGATCCGCAGCCGGTTCGCGCGCAGCGTGGAGCCGGTCTCGGTGGCCTCGACGATCGCGTCGGCCAGCACGGGCGGCTTCACCTCGGTCGCTCCCCACGAGAACTCGACGTCGACCGGCACCTCGAGCCGATCGAAGTAGGCCTTCGTGACGCGCACCAGCTCGGTCGCGATGGTCTTGCCGGCCAGGTCCTTCGCGGTCCTGAACGGCGAGTCCTCGGGTGCGGCCAGCACCCAGCGCACCTTGCCGAAGCTCTGTTTGGCGTAGATGAGGTCCGCGATCGGCACGAGCGCATGGTTCGTGCCGGGGCCGAGCTGGTGCTCGGCGATCCAGTCCTGCCCCGTGAGCCCGGCGTCGAGCACGCCGTCGCACACGTAGCGCGCCATCTCCTGCGCCCGGATCAGCATGCACTCGATCTCGGGATCGTCCACGCTGGGGAAGTACGAGCGCGAGCTGACGTAGATGGTGAAGCCGGCTCGCGCGAAGAGCTGCACCGTGGAGTCCTGCAGGGAGCCTTTGGGGATGCCGAGGCGGAGGGGCATGGGTGTTCTTGGTTGCTGGGTGCTGGTTGCTGGTTTCTAGTTTCTGGTTTCTGGTTCGGCCGGCGCGGCTGTCCAGCCGTCGGCGTGGCGGGAGAAGCAGCTCCGCTCGCCGGTGTGGCACACGACGCCGTCGCCGAGGCACGTGGCCTTGACGAGCAGCGTGTCCTCGTCGCAGTCGACGAGGATGTCGCGCACGGCCAGGCGATTGCCGGACGTCTCGCCCTTGGTCCAGAGCGTCTGGCGCGTGCGGCTGAAAAAGGTCACGTAGCCGGTCGTGCGCGTGATCTCCCAGGCCGCCTCGTTCATGAAGCCGACCATCAGCACCTCGCCGGTGCCGGCGTCCTGGACGACGGCCGGGAGGAGGCCGTCGAGTTTGGTGAAGTCCATGAGCGTCTCTCTTCGTAAGCCGTAAGCCGTAAGCCGTAAGCCGTAAGCCGTGAGCCGTACGCCGTGAGCCGTACGCCGTAAGCCAAAAAAAAAACCCCGCCGGGTCCGGCGGGGCTGCGTGATCGCGCTGATGAAACCTGGGGTCCCTACGCGCGCAGTCCGACCGGTCCGCTGCTCGAGCGGTGATGATGGACCCGGTGGACGCGGTGCGCGAAGAACATGACTGCCATAAGCCTATCCGCGATCGACGGCGATCGTCAACACACTCGACGCCGCCAGGACGCCACTGCGCCAGGAAGCCAGCGACTTGTCGTGTCTTCGCGCCTTCGTGGCCCGGTCCGGCGTGTTACGGCGTGCCGGTCCGCTTCGTGGACGTCGGCAGCAGCTTCCGCGGCAGCTTCTCGGGGCGCATCGCCGCGTCGTAGGCGAAGATCGCCGCGACGGTCGCCTGCTGCACCATGTCGTCGCGCTGCACCCGGTCCAGCGTGTCCATGTTCGAGTGGTGCGTGCGCGAGTTGTATTCCAGCCGGTCCTGCATGAACTGGAAACCGGGCAGCCCGACCTCGTCGAACGAGGCGTGATCGGTCGAGGCGACCGGCCGCGGCCCGATGGTCGTAACCCCGAGATCCCGAAGCGGCGCCATCCACTGCTCGAAGATCGGCCCGACGGCCAGATTGCCCTGCAGCCAGATGCCGCGGATGCGGCCTGTGCCGTTGTCGAGGTTGAAGTAGGCCGAGAGCTTCGCGTGCTCCGGCTGGAGCTGCATCGTCTCGCGGTCGGCGAAGTGCGCCTTGACGTAGGCGCGCGAGCCAAGCAGCCCCTGCTCCTCGGCCGCCCAGAGCGCGATGCGGATCGTGCGGCGCGGCTTCGCGCCGACGGCCTTGATGAGCCGCATCGCCTCGAGCATCGCCGCGCTGCCCGTCGCGTTGTCGGTCGCGCCCTGGGCCGCGTGCACCGAATCGAGATGCGCGCCGAGCATCACCACTTCGTCCGCGACGTCGGTGCCGCGGATCTCGCCGATGGTGTTGATGCCGTTGCCGTCGCGTTCCGGATAGATCTCGGTCCGGATGTCGAGTTCCAGCTTCACCGGCACGCCCCGTTCGAGCAGGCGCACCAGACGGTTGTAGTGCTCGACGGCGAGCGTCGCCGACGGGACGCGCCTGGGCGCCTTGGGATCGCGGCTGCCCCCGGTGCCCGGGAAGATGGTGCCGCCGTCGGTGCGCTGGGTCACCCAGCTCAGATCGCTGCCGCCCGCTTCCATCACGCCGTCGGCGCCGCGATCGAGGAGCGCGGCAACGCCCTCGGCGACGAGGAACGCCTGCACCTTGTCGGCGAACGCAGCGTCGGCGGTCGCGGCGGCGGCCGGTGGCACGGGCGTGGTCTCGGCCGCTTCCTTCAGCTCGCGCTCGCCCAGCCTGAGGACGATCGGCCCCTCGAGCATCGTCACGGCACGCGCCGGCTGCATGAGGACGATCTTTCCGCGCAGCTTGTCCCTGTAGCGCGCGAAGTCGGCCTCGGCGCCGATCGACACGCGGACGACATCGGCGGTGACGGGAGCGGGCATGGAGGGGCTGAACGCGCGCGGCACGCCGGCGAGCGGCTGCACCTGCGGCTCGAGGAGGTGCGCCGAGAAGCGGACCACCGACCAGCCCTGGCCGAAGGCGAACTTCTCCTGGTGCACGTTCTCGAGACCCCAGGCGGTCATCTGCTTCATGGCCCACTCGCTGGCGCGCGCGAGGGCCGGCGTGCCGGTCATGCGCGGGCCGTAGACGTCGGCGAGCCAGCCGATGTGATCCATCACCTGCGAGCGCGCGTAGCCCTCCTGCCGCAGGCGGGCGATGGTGGGGAGGTCGAGCGATTCGGACTGCGCGACCAGAGTGGTCGCGGCGAGTGCGGTGACGACGAGGGCGGTGCGGAAAGGCACGGTCATGGACATGGGCGGATTCTACTTCTTTGTCCGCCGTCCGCCGACCCGGCCCGGCTCGGCCTCCCTGGCGATCATCACCTCGGTCGCCTTGATCACCGCCACCGCCTGGGCGCCGCGCCGGAGCTTCAGCTCCTCGACGGCGTCCCTCGTGATCACGGCGGTCAGCCGCTGGTCCCCGATGCGCAGGCGCACCTGCGCGAGGAGCCCCTCTACCCGGATCTCCTCGACGATGCCCCGCAACTGATTGCGGCCGCTGATGGCGACGAGCACGCCGGAGGGGGCGGCGCCCGAGCGGCGGACGGCGGCCGGCGGCGCGCCGCGCGCGGCGAGCAGCCGATCGACTTCGGTGTCCGCGAGGCGGTGATGGCCGCCCGGCGTGCGCGTGGTCCGCACCGCGCCGTCGTAGATCCACTGCTTCAGCGTGGAGTAGCCGACGCCCAGCCGCCCGGCGGCGTCCCGGACCGTCAGCGGCACGGCGGACCGTCCTGTCGATGAAATCGCATAGAATTGTGATTTTAACCGATTGTAGTCGCCTGGAGTCGTGATGCCCCGATCGCCTGCGCTCGTGCTCGCCCTCTGGCTCGCCGCCGCGCCCGCGGTGGCCGCGCCCGGCCCGCCGGTGGTCGTGTCGGCGGCCGTGAGCCTCGCGAACGTGCTCCAGGACCTCGGCGCCGCGTGGCAGGCGCGGACCGGTGACACGGTCACGCTCAACCTCGCCGCCTCGAACGTGCTCGCGCGCCAGATCGCGGCGGGCGCGCGGGTGGACCTCTTCATCAGCGCCGACGAGGCGGAACTCGGCGTCGTCGAACGGGCGGGTCTCGTGACGCCGGGCACGCGCGTGGATCTGGTGGGCAACACGCTCGCCATCGCCGTGCCCGCCGACCGGCCGAGGGTCATCACCTCCGCCCGCGGGCTCCTCGATCCGGCCATTCGGCGGATCGCCATCGGGGATCCGGCGGGCGTGCCCGCCGGCGTCTACGCGAAGCGCTTCCTCGAGGCCGAGGGGCTGTGGTCCGCGCTCCGGCCGCGCATCGTGCCGGCCGGGAGCGTCCGTCTGGCGCTCGCCGCCGTCGAGACCGGCGCCGCCGACGCGGCCATCGTCTACCGTTCGGACGTCGGCACGACGTCGCGGGCGCGGCTC
>Ga0209726_10007349_pt1 | contig 12365 bp, 16 predicted proteins | sample Subgrocontami54m_FD_187453 | JGI IMG/M metagenome (GOLD analysis project Ga0209726, IMG submission 187453) | Subsurface groundwater microbial communities from S. Glens Falls, New York, USA - GMW46 contaminated, 5.4 m (SPAdes) (version 3) | ecosystem: Environmental > Aquatic > Deep subsurface >... | reverse complement strand
CATTCTGCGAAAGCCCTCGTTGCAGAGCACCTCTCGTATTCTCTGCACGCTGGGCCGTTCAAAGGTTTCATGCAGGCAAATGAGGTCGTAGCGTTCTTTGACCAGCGGGAGGAAGTCAAGGCCGGCGACGTCAGCCGCTGATTGCGCACCAAGCGCCACGTCGGCCTGCCCTTGGGCAACGACGGTGGCGACCGCGATGTGCGTGCTTTCTTCGCGCTCGTAGCCGCTGATCTCAGAGGGCTGTATACCTAACCTCAGAAGGTGGGAATCAAGCAACATGCGGGTCCCAGACCCCTTTTGCCTGTTCACGAAGGTAATATCCGGACGATTCAGGTCTCCTATGCCCGTGATGCGCTTTGGATTCCCTGGCGCTACCATCAACCCTTGGACTCGCTGCACCAGGTTCATCAAGACGACCGTCTCATTGGGCATGAGTCTCTTAATGAAAGGGATATTGAACTCGCCGCTCTCGTTGTCAATCAGGTGTGCGCCGGCGATGTCCGCGTCCCGGTATTCCAACGCCATTAGACCGGCAAGGCTCCCGACAAAGGAGGTGGCGATGCGAACGTCCTGATACAGGATGCCCATGTGCCTTGCCAGAAGCTCCACGACAAGGTCGTGACTGCCGAAGAAACGGATCTCGTTGCCCTGCCGGGGGGCAAGCGTTTCCGGCTTTGGCATGGTCTGGTTGCGACGCTCTCTCCACTCGGCCAATCGCGGGACAAAAGCAGCCTCAATGTCTTCCGTCGTAAACCCAAGGCCCAGCGCTTCCAGGATTGTCTTCTCCAGCAATGCCGCCAGGTGCTTCTGCTGCTGTTCAGTCAAGTGCAGGTGGTCCACGCTTCCTGCAACAAAGCTGCCGCCGCCACGCCGGCTGGTGATGACTCCCGCCCTCTCTAGCTCCTGATATGCCCGCGCAACCGTGCCCGGATCAAGGCCCAGTCTCTCTGCAAGCTCTCTGATGGCTGGCATGCGGTCGCCAGGGCGCAGCCTGCCAAAGGCAACCTGCCTCCTGAAATGGTCGGCGATCTGCAGATAGAGCGCTTCGCTGGAATGGAACCTGATGTCCATGTGCGTGCGGGTTGTAGGCATACTAACCGTACATTATCCCGACAGGTGAATGCCTGTCAAGAGAAGGTCGCAAGGTTCTGTTTGCTTGGCTGGGTAGTCCTTTGTTCTGGCACCAAAGTGCCAGGTTTAGTTTGAGTTAACCCCGGACTTTAGTCGGGGCACTGGATAACACGCTAAAGCAAACAGAAGCCACAAAGAAACAAGAGACCCAAGGCGAACGCCTTGGGTCTCTTGTTTCTTTGTGAATCAGGGAGGGAAAGATACGTAAGCTAGCCTGGCTTCCCGGTGCAATCGGGAAGATGCTCTGCCCCCTTCCCTTAAGGGAAGGGGGCCAGGGGGTTAGGTATCGGCTGGACAGGCCAGCTCACTCCAAGTGCACGTCGCCGCTCTTGCCGCCGGTCTTGCTCACCAGCCGCACGTCGCCAATGCGCATCCCTTTGTCCGCAGACTTAGCCATGTCGTAGATGGTCAGGGCGGCAATGGCGACCGCCGTCATCGCCTCCATCTCCACACCGGTCTTGGACACCGTACGCGCCGTGGCCGTGATGCGGATGGCGCTGGCGGCCTCGTCCATGTCCAGGTCAACCCCCACTTTTTCCAGGGGAATGGGGTGGCACAACGGTATCAGGTCCGGGGTGCGCTTGGCGCCCATGATCCCCGCGATGCGCGCCACCGTGAGCACGTCGCCCTTTTCCATTTTCTTTTCCTGGATCAGGCGAAAGGTCTCCGGCTGCATATAGACGCTCCCCTTGGCCACCGCCTCCCGCAATGTCGCATCCTTGTTCCCCACATCCACCATCACTGCTTCTCCGTGTCCGTTCAGGTGGCTGAGGGTTCGGGCAAGGGGCAGCTTGGAGTATTCCATGGCCAGTGCGTTGGCCTCTTCGTTCTCCTTGTGGCCGTTGTGCCCCCGCACCCACTCCCAGGTCACCTCCCGCCCCTTGACTTCGCCGTCCAACGTGTTCCACAGGTCCACGTTAGCGGTGCGTTTCCACCCTTTTGCCATGGTGTTGATCAGATACTGGCTGTCGGAGAACACCGCAATGTGTGCTTGGCCGGGCGACGCTTGCAGGGCCTTGATGGCTGCCAGGATCTCCATGCGGTTGTTGGTGGTGCTGTCTTCGTGCCCGCCGAGCCTACGTTTGTCCCCCGCTTCGTCAACAATAACGGCGGCCCATCCGCCAGGTCCCGGATTGCCCAAACACGAGCCATCGGTATAGATATGTAGCATACGCAACCCAAATCGCTTTCTGTTTTACCGCTGCGCCAGTGAGGAATACTCTTCTGTGAAAGCAGTGTGGCTCCTCAGCAGGTGGTTCCCAATATATTATGTTAGCACATCGCGGGGCGTGGTGAACATGCCGAAATGTGTGTCAAATGGCACTGTACAAAACTGTAACCGAATCTTTGCCAATCGTTGACAACGGATTGAGTAAGGGAAATGTCATCCCCTAGGCGCGAGGAGCTGAACAGAAACGAGGGAGCAAGGAAAAGGTGATAAGGGGGGCCCCGGCAACGTCTCCGCAGGTATCTGGGGATGCTATCCCGTTGGACGTAACTCCTGCCGCAGTGCCTCCACCAGCTTCGCAGCCGCCAGACCCCGGTGGCTCCAGCCGTCTTTTGCCGCCGGGGTCAACTCGCCGAAGGTCTTGCCCAATGCAGGCACATAGAAGACGGGGTCGTAGCCGAACCCCAAGTTGCCCCGTGCTTCCAGCGCAATGTAGCCCTCCCTGGTCCCGCAGTAGGCGGCTTCCGTTCCGTCCGGACGCACCAGGGCGATGACGCAGACGAAGCGGGCGTTGCGCCGTTCCCAGGGGACGCCGGCCAGGTTGGAGAGCAGCAGGGTGTTGCGCTGGGTGTCCGTGGCGTCCGGGCCGGCGTAGCGTGCGCTGTAGACGCCGGGCGCGCCGCCCAGGGCGTCCACCTCCAGGCCGGAGTCATCCCCCACCACATACCAGCCGGGCCGCAGCGCCGCGGAGTAGCGAGCCTTGATGCGGGCGTTCTCCGCAAAGGTAGCGCCCGTCTCCTCCGGCTCGGTCAGCAAGTCTTCCTTCTTGGGCCACGTTAGCTCCAGGGGCAGCCCTTGCAGCAGCTCCTGGAACTCTTTGATCTTGCCCTGGTTGTTGGACGCGATGAGGAGGGTGTGCAAGCAAGTCACCTCCGGCGGACTTCAGTCCCCCGTGTATACTAAGGGCGTGCTCCCATCGTACCATCCTGCACCCGCTGAAACGAGCCGCCTATGCGCCCCATCCTTGACGTAGCCAGAGACCTGGGCCTGTCCACCGATGCCGTTGAACCCTACGGCCGCTACATGGCAAAGGTCCCTCTGGAGTCCTTTCCCTCCCAGCGCCAGGACACGCCCCTGGTGGTGGTCACCGCCATCACGCCGACGCCCGCAGGCGAAGGCAAGACCACCACAGCCATCGGCCTCTCTGACGGCCTGGCGCGTCTGGGCAAGCGCCCTGTGCTCACCATTCGCCAGCCCTCCATGAGCCTGCTCTTCGGACAGAAGGGCGGCGGGACTGGCGGCGGCAAGGCCCGCGTCGTGCCCGAGGCGGAGATCAACCTGAACTTCACCGGCGATAGCCACGCCATCGCCTCGGCCCACAACCTGCTGGCCGCCATGACCGATGCCGCCGTCTACTATCGCGCCGTGCCCGGCCTGGCCGCCTCGGGCCTGGAGTGGCGTCGCGTCGTCAACACCCAGGACCGCGCCCTACGCCACGTGGTCACCGGCCTGGGCGGGCGTGGCAACGGCCCCATGCGCGAGACGGGCTTTGACGTGGACGCCGCCTCGGAGATCATGGCCGTGCTTGCCCTGGCGACCGGTTACGACGATCTGCGCGCCCGCCTGGGCCGCATGGTGGTGGGCTTCACCTCCCCCGAAGGCAAGCCCGTCACCGCCGCCGACGTTGGCGCTGTCGGCCCCATGATGGCCATCCTCAAAGACGCACTGAAACCCAACCTGGTGCAGACGCTGGAGGGCACGCCCGCACTGGTACACACCGGACCCTTCGGCAACATCGCCCACGGGTGCAGCTCGGTGCTGGCGGACCGCCTGGGCCTGGCCTGCGGCGACATCCTTGTGACCGAGGCGGGCTTTGGCGCGGACCTGGGCCTGGAGAAGTTCATGCACATCAAGGCCCGCTCCTCCGGCCTGCGCCCTAGCGTCGCGGTGGTGGTGGCGACGTTGCGCGCGCTGAAATACCAGGGCGGAGTGCCCCTGAAGGACGTGGAGTCTCCCAACGCCGAGGCGCTGGCCCAGGGCATCCCGTCTCTGGAACACGCCCTGGAGATTGTGCGCGCCTTTGGCCTGCCGGCGGTGGTTGCGGTCAACCGCTTCCCCCAGGATGCGCCGCAGGAGTTGGCGATGGTGCGGCAAGCGGCACTACGCGCCGGCGCACTCGCCGTGGCCGACTCCTTTGCCTTTGCCCAGGGCGGCGAGGGCGCGCGCGAGCTGGCCCAAGCAGTCCTGGACGTCTTGCAACCTGTCCCGATGGGTCGGGAGCAGCCCGCACAGCCGAGGTTCCTGTACCCGTTGGAGGCTTCCATTCCCGAAAAGGTGGAGGCCATCGCCAAACAGGTCTACCTGGCCGGCGACGTGCAGTGGGACGACGATGCGCTGGAGCAGGCGGAGCGCTACGCCAAGCTGGGCTGGGGGACGCTGCCCGTGTGCATGGCGAAGACGCCCTTCTCGCTGACGGCGGACTCGTCGGTCAAGGGCGTGCCCAGGGGCCACGCCTTCCGAATCACGGGGGTCCGCATCTCCGCCGGCGCAGGCTTCGTGTACCCTATGGCTGGCGAAATCCAGACCATGCCCGGCCTGCCGCGCCGCCCCAACGCCCTGCTTTTTGACCTGGACGCCCAGGGCAACGTGGTGGGGTTGTAGAACCATGCCGTTGCAAGTGCGGGCACAAGAGCTTATTCCAGTCCAAGAGGTCCTGTGATGGCGCAGGCTCTGAAGTACACCGCGGTGCTTTTCTCTGATCCCGAAGGCGGATACACCGTTGTCGTACCTGCCTTGCCCGGCTGTGTCACTTAAGGCGATACGGTAGAAGAAGTTCTGTTCATGGCGAAGGAGGCGATTGAGATGTATTTTGAGGCCTCTGCCGAACACAGCGAATCCGTGATGAAAGAGCTTACGTCGCCCATCATAGCTACCGTAGAAGTGGAGGAGCGGGCAATGTCCAGGGTTCCTTAGCCCGTTGTGCTTCCAAGGGGCTGCTTGTATGCTATGCGCCACAAAACGAACGTGCCGGAGGGCCTGCCATGCACTGGGTCACAACGGACCACATCCATCTGGACAGGGTGGCGTGCCCCTGGCTCATCCGCCGCTTCATTGACAAAGACGCGGTGTTCACGTTCCTGGCGCGGGACAAGGTAGCCAGCCGCCCGTCGGATGCTATTCCCTTTGCCATCCCAGGCGTGGAACTCGGCCCTCATGACGAGCACGGTACCTGCTTTGACAAGTTTCTGCGCAAATATCGCCTGGAGGACCCAGCCCTGGCCGTCATGGCAAAAGTTATTGCCTCCGGCGTCCATCACGCCATTACGCAAGGCCCCGACCGCGATAACGTGCCCGCCGTGGAGGGCATCGGCCTGGACGCACTATCCCAGGGCATGATGCTCCTGTCCTCCGACGATCTGGACAATCTGGACCGCAGCATGGCGGTGTACGACGCCCTGTACGCCTATTGCAAGCAGCAAGCCCTGGTTGCGCAAAACGTTGACCTGGCGAAGTTCAGCTTCTTCCAGCGCGCCGACGCCCTGAAAGCGCCGATCAAGGCTGCCCTGGGGCAGTGAGATGCAAGGATGGCAGGGGGTGGGCCGGCTGATGCGCTTGCAGCCGCGGCCAAGCATAGTGAGGTTGCAAGTGCAGCAAGCCCCTGGGCAGAAATAGCTCGCAGCAAGGAAAACTCTTACGGGACCAGGCTTGTGCCCGTGGGCGTATTCCAATCCTCTATTTGCTCAATCATGTCGCTGTATTGCTGAATGCCCACGAGCACTGCCTTCACCTTGCTGTTGACAACAATAAAGTAGGGTTCCCCGCCTTCGCTCACCTCTTGCACAAGCTGCGCAAGCCTCGGTGGTGCGTCCTTCATTTCCACAGTCCGCATCTTGCCCATGTCACACCTCTCCGATAGAGCAGCATTTCGTCGTACTAATTGGAACGTTAGGAGGCTTGCTAGGCAGTCAACACTGCGGGTGCACATTCCAGAGAAGGGCCGTGGGGTCGCCTCTCTCTTGATGGGAGAGGCCGCTCCCGATGCCATCGGGACGGGTGAGGGTGAAAGTCTAGTTACTAATGACCTCCTGACCACATCCCGCACGTTTAATGGAGAGAGCTACCCCGCCAGCGCAGCCAGCGTGCCCGCCAGGGCCGAGGCCACCTTCCCCATGAAAGCATAGTCCAGCGTGCTTGCCGTGTCCGTCGGCTTGTGGCAGTGGGGGTTGCGAAACTCGCCGGTGTCCGTCAGCAGCACGGCAGGCACAGCCATGCCCCAGAAGGAGACGTGGTCGCCTCGGAAGAGGTCCGCCAGCTTGGCATCCGCGTTGGGCAGCTCCAGGGACAGCAGGCCGAGGTCGGGAGCATGGCGGCGAGCACCATCGGCGAAGGCCTTCGCCAGTTCCGCGCTATCCCGGTTCCCTACCACGGCCAGACTATCGCCCCGCCTGCCGCCCTGCTCCACGCTGCGCGCCACCATAGGGAAGGCGCTTTGCACCTCCGGAGGAAGCGTCTGCGTGCCCAGGCCGGAGGTAAAGCCCACCATGTTCAGGTTGAACACGCCGAAGTAGCCTGGCACGCCGATGATCTCCTGGGAGAAGGCCTGGCTGCCGTTCAGCGCCGTCTTGGCCACCGGCTCCGTCTCCTCCATGTCCGTGGCGATGAACTCCACGCTCCGGCGCAATGACAGCGGCGCCAGCAGCCGCGTACACTCCAGCATCACCGCAACGCCGCTGGCGTTATCGTCCGCACCTACCGAGCCTTTCACCGTGTCGTAGTGGGCGCACACCACGACGGGCGGCAGCCACCAGTCCACGCCCCGCTTGCGGCCCGCGAAGTTGTAGCCCACCTGGCCCCGGTAGGAGAACCAGTGCGCCGTGATGACCAGGTTCAACTCGGAGTAGGTCTTGTCCACGATGGCGGCGGCTTTGGCCCGGTCGTCACGCTGATAGCGTTCGCCCAGGCCGGTCAGCTCTTCCACGGTGGCGCGCATTCGTGCGATGTTTGGCGTAAAGGTGGGCTGCTGCATAGGAGTGTGCCTCGCTTGGCTGATGTAGGGGGAAGCCTGCTTCCCGCCCCGCCTCGACAAATCGGGACGGCAAGACAGTAGCACAAACCCAGGCGGATGTAATCCCCTGCAAAGGCGGTGCAGACGGCGTGTAGCTTACGCCTCCACCGCCATGTACTCTGCCCGCGTGCTCGGCTCAGGGATGGGCAGGTTGTCTTCAACCAGGCCTTGAAGATGGAACTCTATGGGTTCACGCATGTTGAGCGAGACTTCTTCAAGGGTATCCCCAACAGCCACGCATCCTGGAATATCGGGTGAGTACGCAGCGTAGTTGCCGACCGCTTTTTCTACAATCGGGCCGGGTTCGAGGGATACAAAGGCGTCCTACCTACTGCAGCCTCGCCAGTGAGCGGACTTGTTCGACAAGCTCCTCACCGGTCACTGCAAGAGCATAGTCGTCATCGATCCTCGTGGGAAAAGATGGGTCATGCTTGCGATAAAGCTCCTCCCACTTGTGTTCGACCAGTTCCTCAGGCGGGTCAAAATCATCGTTTTCGATAGGAGAGTGCCACTGCAAGAACTGGAGCTCGCATATCAGAAAGCGATCGAAGCTGGAATAGCGGAGAACGTACTGTTTGGGCCAGTTGGGGATTATCTTCAGCACAGGGAACTCCAACCCCCGGGTGCGAACGCCAGTGAAGAACGCCCACTGCTCACCGTCAACCCCCGTCCCTCCGAAACTAACGACGTGATCAATGTCAATCCACTTATGCTTGCGCAGGTTTTCGCTTGCAGTCGTTAGAGAGTTCTCTCCAAGCAACGGGTACACCTGCAAGGCATTGCCAATTTCCGCCCAAAAGCCTTCAGCAATGTGAAGCAAGAAATCCCGGAAGGATGCGGGGAGATCGAGACCCAGTAGTTGCTCGGCCCTTCGGAGCCGCTCTTCCGAAGTCGGTTGATGCCAGCTTATTCGAGGATCATCGCGATTGAAGTCGAAAGAAAATTCCACCATAGCTCCTCCCTAGAGCCACAACGTTCCGCCTTTCGCCCTTGCCCCGCCTGCTTCAGCATCCGGTGAAAGGCCCGCGCCGATAGCCCAATCTGGTGCATGGCCGTTACTACCCCTGCACTCGCTTAACGAGGCTGCATGAGGTCAGCGCCCGATTTTGGCGGGCCCATCGGGGCCGTCGGTAATCAAGTACGCCGTGACACCGGACTCAAGGTATCGCGTGGTATGGCCGTGGCCAGTCAGGTCGTCGTAGATGCGCATGTCGCCGGGCACCATCTTCACCACCGTGCCGTCGCCCAGACCAACCTCAGCCTGCCCCGAAACGACGATGAGGATGCGGCGAGCCGGCGCCGGGTGGAAGTCCAGGAAGCCGCCCTTCTCGTAGTAGCGAAACTGGATGATGCCGCGGACCACGTTGGGCTGAAGCTCCGGGATCATCTTTGGATCGGTGATCACCTCAACGTGGGCCTCATTGTCCTCGCCCGTGTAGAACCGGTAGATCGTCATGGGTCAACCCTCCTTCAATGTTCCGAACAGTGTACGTGGCAATTAGCCGCTCTTCCACATCGCCGTCGCAAAAGAAGCATTCCCCATCAAGGCCCCGCAAGCTTAAAGGCCAAGTCCTTCAGCGTAACGGAATGTAGCTGCTCCTTGCCAAGCCGCTCGGATGCGTCCAGGATTTCCAGGCCAACGATGTGGCCTTCATCGTCAAGGTCAACAGTCACGCCTTCCTCAATGTCCATTGAGTCCGTTGCCTTTGCCTGACGTAGCTCTATGTAGAGGGCATCCACCTAGCGGTCATAGGCGATAATCATTGGGTCCCCTCCTGGCCCCTATGCCTCTACCGCCACATACTCCGCCCTGGTGCTCGGCTCAGGGATAGGTAGCCTGTCTTCAATCAGACCTTGAAGATGGAACTCTATGGCTTCGCGCATGTTTTGCGAGACTTCTTCAAGGGTATCCCCAACAGCCACGCATCCTGGAATATCGGGTGAGTACGCAGAGTAGTTGCCTTCCGCTTGCTCTATTACGACCAGATAACGACGGGTCACTGCCTATCCCTCCCTAGTTGCGCCTGCTTGAGAATGCTGTTCAGGGTGCCAGGCGCCAGATCCTTATCAGTTGGCCCGGTACAGTTACTAAACCTGGCTTTACCGGATGGTTGTACTGGCGATGGCTGCCTCTAGTACGAGCCAGCCGCCAGCCATCTGCTTCAATCAGGCGGATAACGTCACGGACTTTCATTGTATCCTATTCCTGCGACGTATCTTATTACGCGGCCCGCTGAGGATACCGCACCATCTCGCCACGTAACTCCTCTGCGGCGTGGGCCAAGTCTAACTCCGCGAGCGGAAAGTCCAGGTACAGGTCTTCTTCAGGGGAAGCTCCTGACTCCGCCCAGGAAGGTCGGGATTCCATCTCAAAGTGCACCCGCAATGACCTTCCCTCCGGCGTCTCACGCAAGCGGAACCTCAGATTCGGTTCCGTGAAGTTTTGCTCTTTCTCTACTTCCTTGCCCTGGGCGATTGCATCAAACCACTTCGCAAGGTCTTCAAGCTCGTCCGTGAGCAGGCAAGGGTCTACCGTCGTCCACTCACCCCTGGAGTGCACAACATGAATGCGGATGAGCAGCCAGTTGGAGTCGTAGGGTTCATCCTGAATATCTGGAAACTGATACCCCTCTACGGTCATCTCAAAGAGTGAACCGCCGGAACTGCTAAGGCGCATCGTTTGCTCCTACCCTCCCGTAACCTCCCTTGGCCTATATTGCAGCGCCTCCGCCAGGTGCGGCACGCCGATGTCGTCGGAGCCGGCCAGGTCCGCAATCGTGCGCGCCAGCTTCAGGACGCGGTGGAACGCCCGCGCCGACAGGTCCATCTGCCGCATGGCCGCCTGCATCAGGCCCCGCGTCGTATCGTTCAGCGGGCAGAACTTCCACACCTCCTCCGGCCCCATGTCCGCGTTGCAGGTCATGGCGCTCTCTCCAAAGCGACGCCGTTCCCGCTCCCTGGCCTGGGTTACTCGCCCGCGCACCATCTCCGACGTCTCTGCGTTGGGCGGAGCTAGTAGCTTCTCGTACTCCACACGAGGCACCTGGATGAACATATCTATGCGGTCCAGCAGCGGCCCGCTGATGCGCTTCTGGTAGCGGGACACGATAGACGGTGCGCAGGTGCAAGCGCGCTGGGAGTCACCGTAGTACCCGCAGGGGCAGGGGTTCATGGCGGCAACGAGCATGACGTTGGCGGGAAAGGTCACGTTGCCCTGGGCGCGGCTGATGGTGACGACCTTGTCCTCCATCGGCTGGCGCAGCACCTCCAGGACGTTGTGCCCAAACTCCGGCAGCTCGTCCAGGAACAGCACGCCCCGGTGGGACAGCGTGATCTCGCCGGGGTGAGGCCAGCGCCCGCCGCCGACGAGACCCGCGTGGCTGATGGTGTAGTGCGGCGAGCGGAAGGGGCGCTGGACGATGAGCGGCGTGTCCTGGGGCAGCATGCCGCTGATGCTGTAGATCTTCGTCACGTCCAGAGCTTCCTCCGGCGTCAGTGGCGGCAGCAGCGATGCCAGCGCCCGCGCCAGCAGCGTCTTGCCGCTGCCCGGCGGGCCGGTCATGAGCAGGTTGTGGCCACCGGCAGCCGCCACCTCCAGCGCGCGTTTGGCGTGCTCCTGGCCCCGCACGTGGCTGATGTCCGGCCCATCGTACTGTGGGGCCGCCTCCAGCGCGCTGGCGATGGGGGCCACGTAGGGCGGGATGACGTGCTCGCCCCGCAGGTGCGCCGCTACTTCAGACAGGGTCGCCACGGGGATGATCTGCGGCCCCTGGATCAGCGCCGCTTCCTTGGCGTCGGCGGCGGGCACGAACACTGTGCGAAAGCCCCGCTGCCGCGCCAGCGCCACCATGGGCAGGATGCCGGTGGTGTGGCGAAGGCCTCCGTCCAGGGCAAGCTCGCCTAGGAACAGGCTGTCCTCTGGGATGACGGGAAGCTGGCCCGATGCGGCAAGCACCGCCAGGGCGATGGGCAAGTCGTAGGCGGGGCCTTCCTTCTTCAGGTCGGCGGGGGCAAGGCTGACCGTGATGCGGCGCATGGGGAACTCGCAGCCGGAGTTGCGGATGGCGGCGCGCACCCGCTCCCGCGCCTCCTGCACCGCCGTATCCGGAAGGCCCACCACAAAGAAGGCGGGCAAGCCGGAAGCGATGTCGGCCTCCACCTCCACCACCGCCCCCTCCAATCCGACGATGGCGCACGTGTTGACCTTGGCGGGCATAAGGGGTGCTCCTGCTATAAGTCTTCAAACTCTTCCGGCGATAGCCCTGCTTGACGCAGGATGCACCGTAACGAGCCTACCACTACTTCTCAGTGCCTGGCGACCACTGCGGTACATACACCTTTGATAAGCAAGCGTCCGCCTTACGAATTTCACGTGGCTGCCCTCTTGGCCCCACTCTACAAAACCCGCCGCTTCAAGCCTTCGTTTGACTTCACGAAAGGGTAAGGGTCTAAGAGTCGCCGATCTCTACCTCTATGCGGTGCGTCTCAGGAAGGATCGTCGCCCTGGGTTCGGTGAAGTGAAGGCTTAGCGCCTCTTGGAGGTTATGAAGCGCCTCTTCGTCGCTTTCGCCCTGGCTTACCACGTCTACCTCAAGGCATTGAGCGACATACCATTCCCCCTCTTTCCACACCGATGCCGTAAAGCTGCGCCGCATGGTTATGCTCCTTAGGTGATAGCCATACTATACTCTGAAATCTGAAAACAGAGGCGCTGGGGGTTAGGTAGCTTTGCACGGAACGTACTCCAAAAGTCCTCTTCTGTCTTGCCCCCTGGCCCCCTCGCCTTCGGCGGGGGGGAGATATTGTATCTGGGGGACACCCCCAGACCCCCGACGGGAACTCAGGTTCCCTGCACCTTCCCAGGTTTTCGTGCAAAGCTGGGTTAGGTCTTACCGCACCAGCTCTCCAATGACGGCGCACACCTGCGCAACCTCCTCCTCCGTGTTGTAGAAGGCGGTACACATGCGCGTTGCCGCAGGCGTCTGCACCTGCCGCGCGGCG
>Ga0209726_10007348_pt1 | contig 12365 bp, 8 predicted proteins | sample Subgrocontami54m_FD_187453 | JGI IMG/M metagenome (GOLD analysis project Ga0209726, IMG submission 187453) | Subsurface groundwater microbial communities from S. Glens Falls, New York, USA - GMW46 contaminated, 5.4 m (SPAdes) (version 3) | ecosystem: Environmental > Aquatic > Deep subsurface >... | reverse complement strand
GGGCCATGAGAGGGTGCTCCTTCGACTAGAGGTCTGTAGATAGCCACTAGCCGACCCGGAACACCCTCTCTTTGTCAACAACCTCTTCGAACACTACACGTAGGGGCGGGGCGAGCCCCGCCCGCATCCGGGCACATCCCCCCGGAGATCGAGCCAACTGCTCGCGTAGCGGCAGGGCTCGCCCCGCCCGCGTCCGGCCACTCGTCGATCCGAGCATCTGTTCGGGCCCACAACCCCTTCACGTAGGAGGTTCCCCGCATCTTGCAACAGGTTGTTGACACCCGGGGGTATAATTCCTCCCGCGCGGCCGTTAAAGTAGACATGTCCCCCCGCCTGCTACGAATCGATCCGCTCGATCGCACTACCTAAAGGGTTCGACGCTTGGCATTCCTCGCCTCAGCGCTCCTCGGTTCCATCACGCTCATCGCCGCCATCGTGCCGGCGATTAACATACCCGGCCGTCCCGGCACCGAGCCGCAGCTCTACCCGGCGCCGCCCGGCTACCTCCTCCCCTGGGCCGGCGGTGAGATCCAGGATGTCACCCAGGGCGAAGAGACCACCTTTACCCACAACGGCCTCGCCGCCTACGCCTACGATTTCGGCCTCAGCTACGCCACGGTCGTCGCGTCGCGCTCCGGCAAGGTCGTCATGGCCTACGCCGGCTCCAACAGCGGCGGCTGCAGCCGCTACTACTCCAACTCGACGAACTACGTGGTCATCGATCACGGCGACGGCACCGCCGGCCTCTACATGCACCTGGCGTACAACTCGATCAGCGTGAACGTGGGCGATGTCGTCGCGCAGGGGCAGCCCATCGCGATTTCTGGTGAAACCGGCGTCACCTGCTCCGATGACGGACGCGACCCCGGGCCGCACCTGCACTTCCAGGTCGAGCGCTTCGAGCCCGACCACTATCTCACCCAGGCGCTGCCCGTGGCGTTCGACGATATCTCGAACAACAGCGGCGTCCCCATCGAGGGGCGCGCGTACGCCTCGGGCAACTACGGCAAGGGTCAGCCCCAGAAGATCGCGCTGACGCCGTATCGCGTCTCGCGCGAGTTCAACCCCAGGGCGGTGCCGCTGAACGCCGATCTCATCCCGAAGGAACCGGTCGCCATCCCGACGTCCACGCCAACGCAGACGCCGACCGCGACCGACACGCCGCTGCCCCTTGCCGAGTCGCTGATCACGCCGATCCCGACGAATACCCGCGTGCCGGACGCGACGCCGACACCAGAACCGACATCAACGCCGACACCGCCGCCACCGACACCGGCGCCGCCCCCATCCGCGACGGCCACGCCGGCGCCTCCGACGAATACGGCTGTCGTGCCCGCGACACACACGCCAACCCCTCCGGCGCCCACCAACACGCCCGCAGCGCCCGCCACCGCGACGGCGACCGCAACACCCTAACGCTCGCAACGACCCCGCGATCCCGGCCGATCGCCGTGCTACGCTGATCGTGCGCCGGCGTCCGGCGCAGCCGCGCGAAACAACCCACACCGGAATCGTGAGGATCGATGGCGGCGGATGCCGAAGCCGTACTGCCCGTGCACGTCTCAACGCTCGACGTCTCAGGCACGCGCATCTCCCGCACGATCTTCAGAATGGCCTGGCCCGTCGTCCTCGAGCGCCTCTCCATCTCGATTCTCGGCGCCGTCGACGCCGCCCTCGTCGGCCACTTCGTCGGCGCCGATGGCCTCGCCGCGGTCGGCATCGCCAACTTGATGTTCTGGATCCCGCTGTCCGGCGCGCTCGCCATCGACGTCGGCTCGACCGCCGTCGTCGCGCGTGACGTCGGCGCGGGCGATCGTTCTCGCGTGCAGTTAGGGCTGCATACGGCCATCATTGCCGCGCTCGTCTGGGGGCTGATCTGCACCACGATCGTCTTCGCGGCCGCGCCGTTCCTCATGCGCATCATGGGCGCGAAACCCGACGTGCAGCCACTCGGCGTCGAGTACCTGCGCGCGGGCTCGCTCGGCTTTCCGATGCTGATGGTCCTGTACGCCGTCAGCGGATCGCTGCGCGGCATGGGCAACACCTGGATGCCGATGGTGATCCTGATCATCATCAACCTGATCAATGCCACCGTCACGTTCTTCCTCATCAACGGCACCGTCGCCGATCTCGGCATCCGCGCATCCGGCATCGGCTACGCCACGGCCAGCACGGCCGGCGGCGTGCTGGCGCTGCTGCTCGCCACGAGCGGCGCCGCGCCGGTGCGGATGAACGCCGCGCGCCTGTTCCAGGTCTCGCGCGCATCGTTCGGGCGGCTGGCGCACATCGGCCTGCCGGTCGGCCTCGAGGAAGCGCAGTTCATGCTGGCGTTCCTCGTGTACACGCGGATCATCGCCCGGCTCGGCACGGACCAGCTCGCCGCCCACTCGCTCGCGCTCCGCTCGCTCGAGATCGCGATCCTGCCGGGGTTCGCGCTCGGTACGGCCGCGACGGCGCTCGTCGGACAGTACCTGGGCGCGGGCCGCCCGGATATCGCCGAGACCGTCGCCAAGCGTGTGCGCTTCTTCGCCTTCTGCACGTTGTGCGCGATGGGCATCTTGCAGTTCATCCTCGCGCCGCACATCGTGCGGCTGTTCGTCAACGACCCAGCGGTGATCGACACCGGCACGAAGCTGCTGCGTGTCTTCGCCTTCGCCATGCCCGCCATGGGCGTCCACGCATCGATGTCCGGCGCGCTGCGCGGCGCCGGCGATGTGAAGTTCGTGCTGGGCACCTTCACCTTCACCGCATGGGGCATCCGCGTACCGATCGCTGCGTTCATGGTCATCGTCCTCGGGCTGAGCGCGCCGTTCGCCTGGCTCGCCGCCGTTGCCGAGAACTGGGTCCGCGCCGCCCTCATCCTCCGCCGCTTCGCCGCCGGCAAATGGAAAACCCTCCGCGTCTGACGCCGGGTCGGAACCACAGATTTCACAGATGGCACAGATTTGGGGGACGAGAACCACGGATTTCGCGGATTTCACGGATAGGGAGACCTTGTTGGAGGACAGGCGCCCTCGCCTGTTGGACGGCACTCCCTACTACACCGAACGTCATCGAGCTGCGCGCTCCATTTCTTCTTCGCCCTAATCCGCGCAATCTGCGGAATCTGCGGTTCCCCAGCCGTCCCCCTATCCGTGAAATCCGCGTAATCCCTGTTCCTCCGTCTCGACCTCTGCGCAATCTGCGGTTCCCCCAATCGTCCCTCCGCGTCCTCCGCGGCTTCGCGGTGAATCTCGTCATACCTGCGATACTGTCCCATGCGGATCGGCATCGTCTCCGACGTCCACTGCAATCACGAGGCGCTGCGCATCGCGCTCGACCGCATGGGCGACGTCGACAAGCTGCTGTGCGCCGGCGACTCCGTGTACCAGTTCCGATTCTCGAACGAGGTGATGCAGATCCTGCGCGAGCGCGGCGCCCGCTACATCCTCGGCAACCACGAGGATGTGCTGCTCGGCAAGTGGGGCGAGCGCGCCCGCGCGGCCGGCTGGGTGCGCGCCGACGACCTCGCGTACATGGCCGAGCAGCCGTCGCGACTGACGACGACGCTGCCCGGCGGCAAGTCGCTGGTGATGGTGCATGGCAGCCCGTGGGAGCCGCACAACGAGTACATCTACCCGAACAGCGCGTCGCTCGCGCGCTTCGCGGAGATCGATGCCGACTACGTGGTCCTCGGCCACACGCACTACCAGATGGCCGAGCGCGTCGGCCGCACGCTCGTCATCAACCCCGGCTCCGCGGGCGAGGCGCGCGACGCCCGCAACCACTTCCGTCTTTCGTACGCCATCCTCGACACCGACACCGACGAAGTGCTGTTCGACGACTTCCCCGACCCCACCCGCACCGCCCCCGACCCCTCCATCATCCCCGGCGGCCCAACCGCCGCGCGGCGGTTGGGCGACGAAGCCTCAAACGAGAATCGCGACTTCTGGACGCCGGGGTGAGGGGATCCACGAAGGGCACGGTTCGGTCAATCCGGCGTGACGGCGGCGATACGGCGCATGGCAGCGAGGCTACGTTCTACGTCGTTGTCCGTGGTCGCCCAGGACGAGACGCTGATGCGCATGGCGGCGCGGCCCTGCCAGACGGTGCCTCCGCACCAGCATGTGCCGTCGACCTGAATCGCGGCGATGACGCGTTGCGTCTTTTCCGGGCTGCCGAAGGAGACGAGCACCTGGTTCAGCACGACGTCGTTGAGGATCTCGTACCCGGCTTCGCTTAGCCCATCCGCGAACCGGCGCGCGTGGCGGCAGCAACGCTCGATGAGATCGCCGAGGCCGGACCGGCCGAGCGACAGCATCGCCGCCCACACTTCGATGCCTCGCGCACGGCGAGAGAATTCGGGTGTGTAGTTCGCGGGATCGCGCTGTTCGCCGACAGGCAGGTACGCGGCCGTGATCGACATCGCGGCGCGCAGATGCTCCGGCTCGCGCACCAGCGCGAGGCCGCTATCGTATGGAACATTGAGCCACTTGTGTGCGTCCGTTGCCCACGAATCGGCGTCAGCGAATTCAGCAGCGAGATGTGCGCGCTCCGGCGCCGCCGCCGCCCAAAGCCCGAATGCGCCATCAACATGCACCCACGCGCCGGCCGCGCGTGCCCAGGCGATGATCTCGCGCGCGGGATCGAAGGCGCCGCTGTTCACGTTGCCGGCCTGGATCGCGACAATCGCCGGGCGCGCGATTCGCGGTAGCGCATCGGCGCGCATGCGGCCCTGCGCGTCGACCGGCACTTCGATCACATTCTCCCGGCCGAGGCCGAGGAGCCCGAGCGCCTTGCGGAGGCTCGGATGCACTTCCGCGCCGACAACGACGGTGACGCGCGGCGCGCCGGACAATCCCCGCGCGTCGACGTCCCAGCCTTCGGCATCGAGCACAGCGTGGCGCGCCGCCGCAAGACAGGTGAGGTTCGCGAGCGTCGCACCCGTGACGAACCCACCGCCCGTCGTCTGGGGCAACGCCAACGCAGCGACGACCCAACGCAGCGCAACCGTTTCCACCTCCGCCGCAATCGGCGACGAGCTGGCGAGCATCGCGTTCTGATCCCACGCATTCGCAAGCCAGCTTGAGGCGAGCGTGGCGGGGAGCGCGCCGCCCGTGACCCAGCCGAAGAAGCGCGGCCCCGCCGCGGCAAGCGTCGCGGGGGAACCGACTTCGTCGAGCAGCCTGAGGATGGGCGCGGCATCCGACGGCCCGTCCGGCCACGGCCCGCCGATCTCATGAAGGCGCGCGATGGCTTCCGGCGTGGGCGCTACGCCGCGCGTCTGTATCTCCGCGAGATAGCGCAGGCTGCGCGCCGCCGCGTCGTTCAGCAGGTCGTACACGGTGTAGTCCTTTCGAGTGCGTAGCGGTTTCGCTTGATGTTGGGGCCATGGCGACGCCATCGCAAGGCGAATGCCTGCCATTCCGTTAGAATGGTGCCGAGGATAGATGTATGGCGACCGAGACCCAGACCACCCGCACGGAGCACCCGCACATCGTGATGACGCCCGGCTACTGCGGCGGCCGCCCCCGCATCGACGGCACGCGCCTCAGCGTCGAGTTCATCATCAAGCAGCTCGCGACCGGCGACACGCCGCTCGACATCTCTGAGTCGTATCCCGAAGGCTACGTCTCCGCCGCCGCCGTCTGCGACGCACTCGGCTACTACTACGACCACAAGGCCGAGATGGACGCCGAGATCGAAGAGCACTCGCTTGAGAAGGCCATCGAGCGCGGCGAGATCGAGATCGGCGAACACGGCCGCGTCATCTTCAAGAAGCCGCCGGCTTCCGCTTGATCCCTCGCCTGTATCTCGACGAGGACACAATCCCCGGCCTTGCTCGCCTGCTCCGCGAAAACGGATATGACGTCGTGAGCGCTCACGATATCGGCGCGCTCCGCATCACTGATGACGAGCAGTTGGCGATTGCCACGTCCCAGCGGCGAGCGATCATCTCGTCGAACCACCGCGACTTTCGCCGCATCGCGATCGAGTGCGAGGACAACGGCACCGCACACTGGGGCATCATCCTCGTGTACGGCCAGTACCGGCGAGACGGTCTCGGCGCAGCCTTCCGTGATGTCGCGCGCTTCCTCGGCGAGGTCGACGCCGAAGCGCTGCGCAACACTACACACGTGCTTAGCGATCACGGGTAGGTCGAGCTACACGATTCGCGGTTGAGCAGCAATGACAATCGCGACTTCTGGACACCGGCGTGACGAGAACACAGTTACACCGCACAACGATCAAGTCGGCATCAAACGTCAAAGGCGCTCAGGCGCCGGTTCACGGCCTCGATGTAATCCGAGGGAGATTGCTGTTCCGTGTCCCAAGGGTTCCTATCAAGCAAATGGGAGCGATCGTACACAACTACGGCATCGCCGTAGTGCCGAGAAAGAGCCGCTACTGCCTCTCCGCGCAGCGCCCCGTCAAGCGAAGCGATTAGAAATTGTTCGCAACCCAACCGACGAGAGGCTGCGGCTAGATCGTCGGCTTGCTGCGCATCTAGGTCGCGTGCGTTGACTTTGCACTCGCCCACGTACAGGCGCCCGCCGCGGATCTCTACCCAATCGAACTCTCGCTGCGCCCCATCCCTTGCCTCTCCCTGAACCCCGGGATAAAACCCCAAGAGTTCGTCTCCTAACCTCGCCGGCGCGCCGGTCCGCTGGTACGCCAGTAGCAGATGGACAAGCGCACCCTGGTCGAAGGCGCGTGCATAGAGTTCGTTTAGTCGGTAACGCCAGTGAGTGCTCCCGTGCCTGAGAGGTGTCTCAGACGTAGTTCTGCAACCGTCGCAACGAAACGATGTGCCGAAATCATCGATGGCATACCATCGGGCGAAGCCGCACACGCTACACGACAATCGCGCGCCACGAAAGACTATCCTTCGAAGGACAAGCCACTGGGTGATCCTTGCCGCCGCCGACTTGCCAAGAACTCGTTCGATCTCATCGAACGTGAGAGCGTGCTTCAGTTCGTCAAAGGGTACGGCGTTCGGCGAAGCCGACTCATCATGCGTCGATTTGCGCGAGCGCGACCCTTTCCGCTTGGCCATATCAACGAGTAAGTCATAAATCTTGCTGCTCCCGAGCACGAACAGATCCGACACGCCGCCAATTAGGTGCAAGACACCCAGCGCGAGTCGTCCCTTGTCGGAGGGGCTACATGCGAGTCCGGCTTGATCGAAGATAGCTTGCAGGACATACCACGACGACGGCAACGAGATCGCTTCTACGGGCGACGCGGCCGCGCAATACATCGAACGCTCGAAGCCCCGCCTAGTGATGCGCCAATTGGGGATGCTGTACCTAAGTGTCGGGATCTGCGGAAGCAATACCCCACTGACCTCGACCTCATGCGCAATGCGATCCATCCCGGCAAACTGCGCGATGCGATCCGTCTGGGCAACGCGAATGTGTGCGTCGCCTCGATCGAACATCGTCACGTCTGTTGACCGAAGTCCACGCCAGAAATGGTAGGGAACGAAGGCTTCGAATCCCGACGTGATGATCTCCCGCGGAAGAGCCTGTGCCCCCAGTGCGGCCTCGATCTCGTCCGCGCCAGCACTAGAACTCAGGACATAGAGCACTTCGCGCTCCGGAGGAAAAGTCCGTTGGCTTGATAGCGCGAGAGCTAGGGCCGCTTGTCCGTCCGGCGTCGCCAATTCATCAAGTGGTATCCAAAGCGGAAATGGAGACACCGAATCCGGGCGATTGGCGCGGAGAGTCCAGTAGAGACACAGATCGGACACTGAATCATGCCGCCCGGTGATCAAACTGAACTTCGACCGCTCACGGTTCTGTGGTTCGTGCCGCTCGTCATCCTGGAAGAGGGGATACGGCGGCCACGCCGGCGGCAGTCGGTCGTATGTGCCGCTAGTGAAGTTCGCCAAGCCGTGGAGCCCCGGTGCCCCGCTCAAGGGAATCCCTAGATGAGACGGCGGTCGAACCAAGGCCTCGGCGCCCTCGCGCGTGAAATCGACCGAGAATGAAGATACGGCAAACGGAGGACCGAAGCTCGCGATCCTAATACCTCGAGCGATACCGTGTGTTTCGAGAACCTCGTCGATCCCGTCTTCGTTGAGCGCACCCCACTTTGCCAGGATCGGCAGCCTAAGCGGGTGGTTTTCGCTGACGACGGGAATCAAGACACGTAGATTGGCCGGGAACATATCCCGGAACGCCATTGTCGCAGAGTGCAATAGAGCCCCCGGGATGAAGCAGGTCGTGAACGGCCGCTTCCACTCATGCACGTATTGGCCTTTTGACGCCAAACGCTCACGATACGCAGTATCTAGGTCGGCCATATCTACGAAGACATCGGGATCGTACCGTTCGACAATGCTAAGCCACCCACTAGCAACAGACCCATCGCCCACTGGCACAAAGATGTGATCAAACCCACCCCACGAAACGCAGGACGACTCGATCGCGCGGAGTACCGCGCTGATGTCGTCGTCTGGAATCAGATAGGCGCACTTGATGGGCCGGATCCAGGAGTCGCTGATGCGACGTCCGTCAGGGCGATCGTCCGACGACAAGATTCGTTGCATGCTTCACTCGCGCTCGGTTTTTCGGCAGTCGGCAACTGAAGTCTATTGCATGTTGGCTCGGCGGTGTTCTCTCACTGAAAGCCGCATTTCAATGGCCAGACAGCGTCGCGTGCCCTCCTCCCCCGTCCGCACCCCCATCGCTATACTCCCTCCATGCCCACGGACCAGCAGTTCCTCGACGAGATCGAGCGCAAGCTCGCTACGCACGCGCCATCCCTCGCGGCGGAGTACCGCGCCGCCGTCGAGCAGGTGCAGCCGGTGCTTTCCGACGCCGACTTCCGCATGTGGGCGGAGGAGGGCGTCGAACTGGCGGGGCACTCGCTGCGGTCGTGGGAGGCCGCCGTCGACTACTTCCGCGTCTCCGGCGAGGTGATGCGCATCCTGCCGTCGGCGGGCTTCCGCCACTGGGCGCACGCCGGCCGCGGCCTCGCCGAGTACTCGTCCGTCGTCGCCGCCGCGTTCTTCAAGGCCAGCCCCAAGAGCGTGCCGTTCCTCAACGAGAACCAGATCACCGAGTGGGCCGCCCTGGGCCAGCGCCTGTACAAGGGCCACTGGAAGTCGATCTCGCTCGCCACGGTGTACTTCGGCGCCAGCCCCGGCATGCTGCCGTCGATGACGCTCGGCGAGCTGGCGCGCCTCGTCGCGCTGATCGACGCCGTCGCCGAGCGATCGTACGAACTGGCGACGGCGTGTCTCGACGCCGCGCCGAACTTGTTCCAGTCGCTCGCGAAGGCCGACCGCGCGCCGTTCCTCACGCTCGCCACGGCTGTCGGCGAGGCGTCGTGGGCCGACGTGCGCATCTGCTTCGAGCGCTCGCCCAACCTCCTCGCGCCGATCGATCCGTCGGCGCGCAGCCGATTCCTCGCGCTGGCGTCGAACGTCGCGCGACGCAGCGGCCGCCACGCCTACGCGCTCTTCTCGGAAGGCGCGACGGCGCTCGCGGTCGTGAACAAAGACAGTCACCACGATCTGTTGTCGATGGCGGAAGAGCTGTCGGCGGCGTCGCCCGCGGCGGCGATGGAGTTCCTCAAGTCGTCGCCGGAGGTGCTGAAGCGCATCCGCATCGCCGAGCTGGCGAGCTGGCACGCCGCGGGCAACAAGATCCTCCAGCAGAGCGTCGATGGCGGCGAAGCGTTCTTCCGGCTCGAGTCCGGCAAGGGCGAGGAGGTGCTGACGCAGCTCTCGTCGCGCGTCGATCTCTCGCGCGTGGGCGAAGTGCTACGCCTCTACTGCAAGGCGCTGACCGGCACGAACGTTTCGATCCAGCCGGTGTCATACCTCGCCGAAAAAGGCATCGGCTGGGTGAGCGAGAATCGCCCGAGCACGGAGGGCACGACGGTCTTCCTGCCGGAGTTCGTCGAGGAGTTCGTCGAGCGCGACCAGAACTTCTCGGTGTACAAGGTGTTCTCGACGCACCAGGCGGCGCATCTCGAGTTCGGCAGCTTCTTCTTCCGATTCGTCCGCGCCGGCGCGCTGCTCGAAACGCATCGCGACGAGCGCGAGCGCACGCGCCTCGCCGCCGGTACGCAGCAGCTGCGCGAGCGCGGCTATCTGACCGATATGGAGCGCTTCTTCGATCTCTTCGACGACCGCCAGATCGCGTCGGACCTCTTCGCCATCGCCGAGGACACGCGCATCGATACGCTGGTGCGGCGCGAGTACGGCGGCATCCGCAAAGCGTGGGTGCGCACGCAGGAGAACGAAGTCGAAACGCGCACGCTGCCCAGCGAGCTGCCGCTGCGCCAGGCGCTCGTCGAGAACCTGATCCGCGCCAGCCTCGATGCCGCCCACACGATGATCTGGCCGAAGCCGCTGCAGCCCGTCCTGACGCAGGCGATCCAGGCGCTCTTCGCGCTGAAAGAGAAGGGCGCACGCGTCGAAGACACCGCCGAGGCGACGCTCACGCTCTACGACATCGTCATGAAGGTGCCGAACATCAAGTCCGACGACCTCTCCGACATGGAGTGGGAGACGATCACCGAGGACTCCCTGCAGATGATGATGTCCGCCGGCGAGGGCGATGGTGGTGACGGCCAGCCGATACCCCAGGGCGAGGAAGTCGAGTACGAAAGCCCGGAGCAGGTCGACTTCCGCGGCGACTTCAAGCCGGAGCTGGTGCAGCTCCTCATGCGCATGCGGCTGAAGGACGGCGAGGTGAGCGAAGACGGCTCGCTCTCGCCGCTCACCGCCGAGCAGCTCAAGGAGATGCTGGAGAAGAGCGTCGAGATCACCGTCGGCGCCATGGCCGAGGGCGATCTCGCGTCGACGATCGGGCTCTTCCTCTCGAACCTCGAGAAGGAATCCGGCACGCCGATCGGCGACCAGAAGCAGGGCGAGCAGAAGGACGGCGAGGGCGGCACCGAAGAGGGTGAGGACAACGAAGAACTGCCCGTCGAGGTGAAGTCGTTCTACTACGACGAGTGGGACTTCCGCGCCGCCGACTACAAGCCGCGCTGGTGCCGCGTCCAGGAGCGCCCGCTCGAAGAGGGCAGCAGCGACTACTACGACGACACGCTGCGCGAGCACGCGTCGCTCGTGAACGAAACGCGCAAGCAGTTCGAGCTGCTGAAGCCGGAGATGTTCCGCAAGATCAAACGCCTCCTCGACGGCGAAGAGTTCGACCTCGACGCGGCGATCGACTGGGCGATCGAGCGCAAAGCCGGCCACAGCTACACCGACAAGGTGTACTGGCGCCGCAACAAGGTCGAGCGCGACGTGGCCGTGGCGTTCCTGCTCGACATGAGCGCCTCGACCGACGAGGAGATCGAGAAGCGCAAGCAGAAGTACGCCGATGACGACGACTTCGACGACGACCCGCGCAAATACTTCCAGTGGCTGGCGCAGCGCCGCGCGTCACAGGCGATGGCGCCCCCGAAACGCATCATCGATCTCGAGAAGGAGAGCACGGTGCTCTTCATCAAGGCGCTCGAGACGATCGGCGACAGCTACGGCATCTACGGCTTTAGCGGCTACGGCCGCGACAACGTCGAGTTCTACGTCATCAAGGACCTGATGGAGTCGTTCAGCGACCACGTGAAGAAGCGCATCGACAAGATCGCGCCGATCCGCTCGACGCGCATGGGCCCGGCGATCCGCCACGCCGTCGCCAAGCTCGACGCCTACGACGCGAAGGTGAAGATCCTGATGCTCGTTTCAGACGGCCGGCCGCAGGACCACGGCTACGGCCGCGACCGCACCGAGAAGGAATACGCCATCCACGACACGAAGCACGCGCTGCTCGAGGCGCGCCGCAAAGGCATCACCCCCTTCGCGCTCACTGTCGACAAAGAAGGCCACGACTACCTCGGCCAGATGTGCGAAGACATGGGCTACGAAGTAGTAGCCGACATCGAACAGCTCCCCCAGCGCCTGCCCACCCTCTACCGCCGGCTGACGGAGTAGGCGAGTTTGTGGTTCGTAGTTTGTAGTTCGCAGTTCGCGGCGGACAGTGGACAGTGAGTTCGAACGAATCGGATCCGCAGTACCCGCGGAGCTTGAGCTCCGACCGACCGATCGTTCAGCCGCGAACGTCCGACTCTCCCCACCGTAGCGCGAACTTCAGCCCGCGCGGTTCCCGCATAGCACGCCAGAAGTACCCGCAGGAGACGCCGAGCGTCCATCACGTCCGGCAAGGCCGCCATCGCTCCGGGCCCCGCGAGTTGTGGCGACGACGGCCCCGTGCCTACCCTTAAGGGGTAGCCTAGTTGTAGTTCCCACAGACATTATTGACAGATCCGCGTGACAGGAGAGCGTCCTGCGAGTGCGGTGTGTGGGCGATAAGCATTGTACTCGGTGAGGAAGACGGGCAGAGCGTCCAGGCGCTCTTGGTTCG
>Ga0209726_10007347_pt1 | contig 12365 bp, 12 predicted proteins | sample Subgrocontami54m_FD_187453 | JGI IMG/M metagenome (GOLD analysis project Ga0209726, IMG submission 187453) | Subsurface groundwater microbial communities from S. Glens Falls, New York, USA - GMW46 contaminated, 5.4 m (SPAdes) (version 3) | ecosystem: Environmental > Aquatic > Deep subsurface >... | reverse complement strand
GATAGGCGCGATCATCCCCACGGTGGACAACGCGATGTTCGCGCGCGGGATTGAAGCGCTGCAAAGCTATCTGTCGCTGCAGGGCTATCTGCTGGTGCTCTCCACCAATGGCTATGATCCCGAGGTCGAATACCGGCAGGCGCAGAACATGGTGAGCCGCGGTATCGACGGTCTCATCCTGCGTGGCGACGTACATACCGAAGCGCTGCGCCTGTTGCTCGCCACTCAGCGCATCCCGTTCATCAACGTCGGTGTGTACCAGCCCGACAAGCCCAGCGCCTCCGTCGGTCCCGACAACGAGATGGCGGCATGGCGCGCATGCAGCTACCTGATCGGGCTCGGCCACCGCAACATAGGCATGGTCGCGGCCGTATCCTTGAACAACGACCGCGCCGCCGCGCGCGTGGCCGGCGCCAAACGCGCCCTCGCCGACCACGGGCTGCAGATGCGGCCGGAGTGGCTGGTGGAAACGCCCTACCGGCTCGATGATGCGCGGCAGGCAGCGCGCAAATTATTGATGCTCAAACAACGGCCCACTGCCGTGCTGTGCGGCAACGACGTACTCGCTTATGGCGTGATGCTCGAAGCCGAGCGGCGCGGACTGCACGTGCCCAAGGACCTGTCGGTAATGGGCTTCGACGACCTGGAGTGGAGCCGCCACCTGCGCCCCAGCCTTACCACCATGCACCTGCCCACGGATGAAACCTGGACGCGTGCCGGCGAATACCTGGTACGCACGCTGGCCGAGCAGCCTGCTGTGCGCCATCACGAGGTGGATGCGTCGCTGGTGGTACGCGAATCGACCGCCGGCCCCGGCGCCTGAGCACAGGACGCAGCGGCGCAGGTCCGGTTCGGGGCGCCGCAGGCTGCCAGGCCGGCGCCCCGACCGATGTCATGTCACTGCTTGGTCTGCATCAGTTTCTCTTCATCGAGCAGCTTGATCACCAGTTCCTTCTGCTCTTTGATGTATTGCGTGGCCTGCGCCATAGTCATCGGATTGGGCACAAAGCCGGCCTCGCTCAGTTTTGCCTGCACCTCTTTGTTCGTCACGATGGCATAGAAGGCCTTGTCGAGCTTCTGCGCTATGTCCTTGGGAAGATTCTTCGGCCCGATGATTCCGCGGTCGATACGCGGATATATCTTGTAACCGAGTTCGGCAAACGTCGGCACGCCCGGCAATTGTTTCATGCGTTCTTCGGTGCCGACCGCCAGGACGGTTACGCCTGTTCCTGTCATTTCGACCGCAGCCGGTGAGTTCGTGAACGCCGCGTCCACGTGGCCGCCCATGATCTGCGGTTTCACCTGCCCGGTACCCTGCAACGGAATATAGGTCAATTTGATCCCGGCGACTTTCATGAACTGCAGGACATTCAGGTGCGGTCCGGAAAACTTGCCGACCGCGGCTATCGTAACCTTGCCGGGATTTTTCTTTGCATAGTCGATGAACTCTTTCAGTGTCGCCGCCGGGAAGCCCTTCTTCACGACCAGCGTAGACGGCGTATTCTCTATCATCGAAAGATAGGTGAAGTCTTCTGTCTGGAACTTGACGTCCTTCATTGTGAGCGGCTGCGTGATCACGTGCGGAGAATTGAACCCGGCCAGCGTGTAGCCGTCGGCTGCCGTGCCCGCCAGCGTTTGCCAGGCGAGCGCTCCGCCGGCAGCCGGCTTGTAGTCGGGGACAAAACGCACGCCGAGGGCCTTTTCAAAAAACGGCTGCATGGCGCGGAATTCGATATCCGACTCCCCCCCGGGGTTGAACGCGATGATGTAGGAGATTTCCTTTGCCGGATACGTAGCGGTTTGCGCCTGGGCGACGGCTGCGGAAAATCCAAAAACGGCTGCCAGAATGGTGCCGACGAAACATTTGCTTTTCATTTCAATTCCTTTCTCGTTGCGGTTGCGGTAACTAAGGACTCCTGCCTTTCATACGTCATCGTCGCTGAGTTTCTCCTTGAACTTGGACCTTCGATTCCGGATCGACGGAATCATGTTCGAACCGATCAGCAACACGGATATGCCCATGAATACGGCGGAAATCGGCTTGGTCAGGAAAACGCTCGCGTCGCCCTGATTGAGCAGCAGCGAAAGACGCAGATTGCTCTCCATCATCGGCCCGAGCACCAGAGCGAGTATCAGCGGCGCCATCTCGAACTTGAACTTGCGCATCAGGTAGCCGAGTACGCCGAATGCGGTCATCAGTCCTATTTCCACTTGGCTGAAGTTCAAACTGTAGACGCCTATGAGGCAGAACATGAGGATCAGCGGAAACAAAATGGCATAGGGAATTTTCAGCACCTTCACCCAAAGCGGTATCAGCGGCAGGTTCAGCACCAGCAGCATGGCGTTGCCGAGGTACATGCTCACGACGGTGCCCCAGAAGATTTCCGGGTACTTGGTGATGAACATCGGTCCGGGCTGCAGGCCATGGATCATGAAAGCGCCGAGCAGAACCGCAATAACGGAATTGGCCGGTATGCCCAGCGTAAACAGCGGGATCATGGCGCCGCTGGAAGCGGCATTGTTCGCGGATTCCGGGCCGGCGACTCCGGCAATGAAGCCGGTGCCGAATTTCTCCGGAGTCTTGGAGAGTTTCTTTTCCATCGCATAGGAAGCGTAGGTCGCGATAACCGGCGCCGGACCCGGCAGAACGCCGATCACAAAACCGAGCACGCTGCCGCGCAATATCGGCCGGATCGATTCCTTCCAGTCCTGCAGAGTGGGCAGGAGGTTCTTCACCTTTTCGGTAACCAGCGTCGTCGCGACAATCCGCTCCACGTTCATCAGGATTTCCGAAATGCCGAACAGCCCCATTACCGCCGGGATAAAGCCGATTCCGTCGGCAAGCTCGAGGACGCCGAAGGTAAGCCGTTGCGTTCCTGCGATGGTGTCCATGCCGATGGTGCCGAGCAGCAGGCCGAATACGGCGGTCATGAAGTCTTTCAATATCGAACCGGACGACATGTAAATAATGATGACGATGCCCATGAGCATCATCGAAAAATATTCCGGCGGACCGAAGGCAAGCGCAAATTGCGCCATGGGCGGCGCCAGAAGCACGATGCCGACTATACCCAAGGTGCCGGCAATGAAAGATCCGAACGCCGCGATGCCCAGCGCCGGACCCGCCCGTCCCTGCTTGGCCATCTGATGGCCGTCCAGGCAGGTGATAACCGATGCAGCCTCACCGGGCATATTGACGAGTATCGAAGTGGTCGAACCGCCGTACATGGCTCCGTAATAAATACCTGACAGCATGATGATCGTAGCAACCGGCGGAATGTGGAAACTCACCGGCAACAACAGTGCGATCGCCGCGGTCGGCCCCAGTCCGGGGAGTACGCCGACCAAAGTTCCCATGAGCACGCCGATGAAGCAGAACAGGAGATTGACGGGCTGAAACGCAACAATCGCGCCCTGTATCAGATGATTGACAATATCCATGCCGGTACGCCCTTAGCTAGAAGCCCAGTGGTCCCTTGGGAAACTGAATTTCCAGCAGGGTAACGAACACCAGCTGCGCCCCGGCGGTCGAAAGCGCCGCAGTGACCACGGTCTTAAGCCACGTCTTCGGGAAAATGAATCGCACCAGAAACGCGACAAAAAGAAACGTCACGAGGATGAAGCCGAGTTGCTTGAGCAGAAGGTTGTAGACGATGAGGGATGCGACCACCATGCCGACTCTCCTCCATGAATCACTTTCCGGGAAGAACGCCTCACCCTGGCCGAACTTTTTGAAGAATGCCTTGCCCAGGAGGGCGGCAGACATGAGCGCAAGCAGGACGCCGGCCCACAGCGGCAGGAAGCCCGGTCCAGGCTCCTCCATGGTTCCGATGTCGACGCTGCGGGAATACACCGCAAAAAAGATGCCTGCTCCCAGGAAGAAGAACCCTCCGATGAGGTCATTGCGCTTCACTGAGTCACCTTATTGATCGATATGCCGGGTTTCAGGTCACGCACAGCAAGTGGAGACCGACCGGAACGGTTTGCCTGCGGAACCCTAGGCTGGGAGATTGACAGTGGCCAGTGCCTCCAGCTGATCGAGCAGCGCCTGCGGCACCTCTATGCCGCCCTCGCGTGCCTTTTGCTCGAGCATGGCGCGCCGGTAACCCGGCAGGCGCACCTCGGGATCGAGCAGCATCGTGGCGACCAGCGTTTCCATCCGCTCCGCGAACACGTCGGCGCCGGCGAGCGCCGCGGGGTCCACCACCAGGAAGGCCTGTCCGATGTGCGGCCGGTTGCCTGTGTCGGAGAAAAACGAATCCGCCTCGAAGCCGAACGCCGCGCCGGTAAGCGCGCAGCACAGCAGCTCGACCACCATGGCCAGCATGGCGCCCTTGACGCCGCCCGCCGGCAACATCATGCCCTCCAGTCCGGCTTTCGGATCCGTGGTGGGATTGCCGTCCTTGTCCAGCGCCCAGCCGGCGGGGATGGACTTGCCGGCCTTCGCCGCCAGCATCAGCTTGCCGCGGGCAACTTCCGATAGCGACAGGTCGATGGTGAGCGGCATCTGGCCGCGGCGCGGAAACACCGCCGCGATCGGATTTGTGCCGTAAATGGGACGGCGACCGCCCCAGGCCGGCATGGCCGCCGGCGAGTTGCCGAAGGCCAGGCCCACCATGCCCGCGGCCGCGGCCGGTACCAGATGATAGGCGGCGACGCCGAAATGGTGGCTGCGGGTGACTCCGGCGAAGGCCGCGCCGCATTCACCGGCGCGTGCAATCGCTTCCTTCACGGCCAAGGCGCAGGCAGGGAAAGCCAGGCCTTCGTCGGCGTCCACCAGGCACGCAGCGGCCTTGGCACGGATGACACGCGGCTGTGCACTGCCGTTGACGCGGCCATGGCTCAGGTGGCCGGCGTACTGCGGCACGCGCGACAAACCGTGCGAGGCAAGACCCTGTGCCTCCGCCGTCACCAAGGCGGCGGCGGTGACGCGGGCCATCTCGGCGGAGGCGCCAGCGCGCGCCAGCGACTCGGCCGCAAGTGCGTTGAGGCGTTCGATGGATAATTTGGGCATGGTGATTGCGTCCTTGCTAGGCGGCCTGCAGGAAGTTCGCCACTCTGGCGGCGATCATGGTGCTGACACGGGTGTTGGATTCGCGGGTGAGGCCGCCGATATGCGGCGTAAGGATCAGGTTCGGGGCCGCGGCCAGGGGCGAGCCGGCGGCCAGCGGTTCTTGCGCGTATACATCCAGCGCCGCGCCGGCGAGCTTACCGCTGCGCAGCGCCTCGACGAGGGCTGCCTCGTCAACGATGCCGCCACGCGCCGTATTGATCAGCACCGCCTCGTCCTTCATCCGGCCGATGCGCGCCGCGTCCATCAGGCCACGCGTCTGCGCCGTCAGCGGCACATGCAGGCTCACCGCGTCGGCCTCGGCGAGCAGTGTGTCCAGTTCGCGCCGCGCGACGCCCAGTTCAGCCCACGCGGGGGCGTCGGCCGCCAGCAGCGGATCGTAGGCCAGCACGCGCATGCCCAGCGCGATTGCGAGTTTGGCGGTGAGCCGGCCGATGCCGCCGTAGCCCACCAGGCCCAGCGTCCTGCCGGCGGTCTCCCGCCCTTCGGACAGCGGTGTGCGCGGCCACTTTCCCGCAGCCACGTCGGCGCTGGCCAGATACGCGCCGCGCAGCAGCAGCATCGCGGTGGCGATGACGTACTCGGCCACGGCCAGCGCGTTGGCGCCGGTCGCCGGAATCACCTCGATGCCACGTGCCTTGCAGGTCGCGACGTCAATGTTGTCCAAGCCCACACCCAGCCGCCCGACCACGCGCAGCCGCGGCGCGGCGGCGAGCAGTTCGGCATCGACCTGGGTGCGGTTGCGCACGATCAGCGCCGGCGTATCGTCCAGCAGCCGGAGCAGATCGGCACGGCGGTCAACCAGTTTCGGGTCATAGACCACGCTGAAGCGGGCGCGCAGCGTGTCCACGGCGGCCAGGTCCATAAATTCCGTTATTGCAATCTTCATGCTTACCATCGCTCCTGTGGAAATGGCTCCCTACGGACCGCCAGCAGCGCTGCACGCCCCGCTTGCGGGCCGTGCAGCACGCAACAGCGCGCGGTCAGGCGCTCTCGTACAAGCGCGTCAGCACGAATTCCCGATGGCCCAGCGCCTCGGCTGCGGTCAGGCGGCCGTTGGCGGTGCGGAACATGCAATCGAGCAGCGCATCGCCCGCCTGGTCCTGCGTCATTTCGCGGCGCAGGAGGCCGGACACGTCGACGTCGATGTGCTCGGACATGGTGCGCACGGTGCGCGGGTTGGCCGAGAGCTTGATCACCGGCAGGATCGGGTTGCCGATGACGTTGCCCTGGCCGGTGGGAAACAGGTGCACCACGAAGCCGCTCGCCGCCAGCAGCGTAACCATTTCCGCCGCGGCCGAGGACGAATCCATAAACCACAGGCCGGGACCGCTCGGTACTTCGGCCTTGTCGATCACGCCGTCGACGAGGCACTTCCTGCCTATCTTCTGGATGTTGCCCAGCGCCTTTTCCTCGATGGTGGTCAGGCCGCCGAGGATGTTGCCCTTGGTCGGCTGCGAATCCATCAGATCGCTGGTCTTGTGCCGGTCGATCACTTCCTGGTAGCGGTCGAACATGGCCATGAATTGCTCGCGCACCTTGGGCGTGCGGCAGCGCGCCGCCACCAGGTGCTCGCCGCCGGTGATTTCCGTCGTCTCGCCGAACACCAGCGTAACCTTGTGCGGGTAGAGCTTGTCGTAGGCGTTGCCCACGGTGGGGTTGGCGCCGCAGCCCGAGGTGGTGTCGGATTCGCCGCACTTGGTCGACACCCACAGGTCCTTCAGCGGACGCTCTTCGCGTTGCAGTTCGGAGGCCCACTGCACGTACTCCTTCGCCGCCTTCGACGCGCGCATGATGGTGTCGTGGTCGCCGTGCTGCTCGATGCCGAAGCCGCACACCGGCTTGCCCGTCTTGGCAATCCCATCGACCACGCGCTTGGTCCACTCTTCTTCGATGCCGATCACCACCACCGCGGCGACGTTGGGGTTGGAACCGGTGCCGATGAGGGTGCGAAAGTGCAACTCCAGGTCGGCGCCGAACTGCAGCCGCCCGTAGGGATGCGGCAGCGCCATCGCGCCCTTGATGTTGTTGGCCACGGCTTCGCACGCCGCGTTGGCGAGGTCATCGACCGGCAGGATAATGACGTGATTGCGCACGCCGACGCGGCCGTTCTCGCGTTTGTAGCCCCAGAACTTCGCGTTCTTCAGATTAATTGCCATCTATGTCTCCAATTCGGTTTCGGTCGGGCTTGGTTATATGGGCCTGCGCAGCGTAGGCACGAGTCTCTAAACAGGTCGCGCGAGATTCCTGCGCGACCGGTCCCCGTTACCAGCGTTTGGTCTTGATGTTGTGCACGTGCGCATGTTCGCCGACCTTGATCGGCGCCACGGTGCGGCCAATGTCGACGCCGTACTTGATCACCGTGTCCTTGTCCTTCAGCTTCTGGATCGCCAGTTTGTGGCCGATGGGGATGTCGCTTTGCGCGCGCACCTTGATTTCCTTGTCCTGGTCCATGATCCAGCCAGACAACTCAGTGCCGACCTTTACTCCTTCCACCACCACGACCCCGACCGAATCATGTTCGTCGTGCACCACGAAATGTATCATCGATGACTCCTACGTTGAGCCCGGCGGGCAATCAATTCAGCCTCCATACTAGTCAGCCTTGATCGAAATGTCAACTAGCTCATATAAATGAGTTGTAGCAAGGCCGGCACTTAGCTATGATGCGCAGGCATCAATCAGCGGAAAGGCAAAGTCATGCGTAAATGGGAAGATCCGGCTCTGAACGAAAAGTTGATCGCCGGGACCGCGCTCGATACGCCGCTGTACAAGGAGGTCAAACGGCTGCTGACAAGGGCGGTGATGGCAGGCGAATGGAAGCCCGGCGCGGCGATCCCTTCGGAACGGCTACTCGCCGAGCGTTTCCATCTGGCCGTCGGGACCGTGCGCAAGGCCGTGGACGAGCTCGTTCAGGAGAACATCCTCCTGCGTCAGCACGGGCGCGGAACGTTCGTGACGGCGCACAACCTCGATCGCCAGATGTTCCACTTCTTCCATATCATGCGCAGCGACGGCGGTCGCGAAACTCCAGTGGTCGAGATGCTATCCTTTCGCCGCCGCCGTGGCGATCAGGAGGAAACGGAAGGGCTCGGCCGCGCGCGCGGGGCGGGGATGTTCCGTATCCGCAACCTATTGAGCCTTGGCGGACGGCCGGTCATGCTTGACGATATCGCCATCCCTCAGGCGCTGTTTCCGGGACTTACGGCGCGGCAGTTTCGCAATCGGCCGAACACCATCTACCACCTCTACCAGACCGCCTTCGGCATCAACGTCGTACGCTCGGCGGAGCGCCTGCGCGCCAGGCTGGCGGACGCCGAGACGGCGGGGCTGCTCCGGGTCGACAGCGGCGACCCGTTGCTAGAAATCAGGCGCGTGGCGATGACCTTCAACGATGCGCCGGTAGAGTTCCGACGCTCCCTGGTCAACACCGCCGAGTACGAGTATTTCAACAAGCTCGCGAAAGGCGATCGCGGCTAGAAGCCTTGGGCGACAACGCGAAGGCCGCAGTCGATACCCAGAGGAGCTGATCATCAAGGGCGGGGAGAATATCGCCCCGCGCGAAATCGACGAGGCACTGTTGAAACACCCAGCCGTGCTCGATGCGGCTGCGGTGGGCATTCCCGATCCTGAATACGGGCAGGAATTTTTGCCTGCGTGATGCTCAGGCCCGGGGAGCGATGCAGCGAGGCAGAGCTGCGCTCGTTTTGCCTGATCGAATTGGGCAAGTACAAGACGCCCAAACGTATCCGCCTGCTCCAAGAGTTGCCCAAAGGACCGTCGGGGAAAGTGCAGCGGCTCAAGCTGGCAAGCGCGGCAGACGGCACCGGCTGACTCGAATCGCCCAACGCCGCCGCCAGGGGGTTTCTCCTGTTGACTCGCCCTTGATTTTGTTTGTATAATCCCGCCTCTTTGCTATATCCGGGGCGGCCAGGTGTGGATTGGTCGTCCCGATTTTATTTCGGAACATCAAATAATGCCAACAATCAATCAGTTAGTGCGCAAGCCGCGTGAGCGCATCACCGCAAAAAGCAAGGTGCCTGCGCTCGGCAATTCGCCGCAAAAACGCGGCGTATGCACGCGCGTCTACACCACCACCCCGAAAAAACCGAACTCCGCGCTGCGCAAGGTCGCAAAGGTGCGCCTCACCAACGGTTTCGAGGTCATTAGTTACATCGGCGGCGAGGGCCACAACCTGCAGGAGCACTCGGTGGTGCTGATCCGCGGCGGCCGCGTGAAAGATCTGCCGGGCGTGCGGTACCACATGGTGCGCGGCAGCCTGGACACGCAAGGGGTGAAGGATCGCAAGCAGAGCCGTTCCAAATACGGCGCGAAGAAGCCCAAGGCGGCATAACGCTTATTCTAGATTGTGAACGCTTGGTGTTGCGTCGGACAGCAGACGCACCAAAGCCGGTAGCCAGATTCAAAACGTTAACAATTGAACCATTGAGGTCTTAAAGTGCCACGACGCAGAGAAGTCCCCAAGCGCGATATTCTTCCGGATCCGAAATTCGGCAACCAGGACGTCGCCAAATTCATCAACGTGCTGATGACGCGCGGCAAGAAGTCGGTTGCCGAGAGCATCATCTACCGCGCGTTTACCGCCATCAAGACCAAGTCCGGCAAGGACCCGATCGAGGTGTTCGGCCTGGCGGTATCCAACGTCAAACCCATGGTCGAGGTGAAGAGCCGCCGTGTCGGCGGCGCCAACTACCAGGTACCGGTCGAAGTGCGGCCGGTGCGGCGCGTGGCGCTGGCGATGCGCTGGCTGCGCGAGGCGGCGCAAAAGCGCAGCGAGAAATCGATGGACCTGCGCTTGGCGAACGAACTGCTGGAGGCGGCCGAGGGCCGCGGCAGCGCGATGAAAAAGCGCGATGAAGTGCACCGTATGGCGGAAGCGAACAAGGCATTCGCGCACTACCGCTTCTAAGCCCACGGCGCCAGCAAATTTAACGAGTACAGACACAATTTTCGACTTAACTCACTGCCGGATCTGACCGGACCAGCCAGATGAATTCCTGGTGTCCCCCGCGTCTTGGCAGTCAAAGGCATTCAAGGTTCTTACAGTGGCACGCAAAACCCCAATCGACAGGTACCGCAACATCGGCATCAGTGCCCACATTGACGCCGGCAAAACCACGACCACGGAACGCATCCTTTTCTACACCGGCGTGAACCACAAGATCGGCGAGGTGCATGACGGCGCCGCGACCATGGACTGGATGGAGCAGGAACAGGAACGCGGCATCACCATCACCTCTGCGGCCACCACCTGTTTCTGGAAGGGCATGGACCTGTCCTATGCGGAGCACCGCATCAACATCATCGACACGCCGGGCCACGTCGACTTCACCATCGAGGTAGAGCGTTCCCTGCGCGTGCTCGACGGCGCGTGCATGGTGTACTGCGCCGTCGGCGGGGTGCAGCCGCAGTCGGAAACCGTGTGGCGCCAGGCCAACAAATACAAGGTGCCGCGGCTCGCGTTCGTCAACAAGATGGACCGCCAGGGCGCGGACTTCTTCAAGGTCTACAGCCAGATGAAGAGCCGCCTCAAGGGCAATCCGGTGCCGCTGCAGCTGCCGATCGGTGCCGAGGAAAAATTCGAGGGCGTGATCGACCTGGTCAGGATGAAGGCGATCTATTGGGACGATTCGACGCAGGGCATGAAGTTCGATATGCGCGACATCCCGGCGGATTTGCTTGCCGAGGCCAAGGAATGGCGCGAGAAAATGGTCGAAGCCGCGGCCGAGGGAAACGACGAGCTGATGCACAAGTATCTTGAAGGCCACGATCTTTCGGTCGAGGACATCAAGAAAGGCCTGCGCCTGCGCACCATCAAGAGCGAGATTACGCCGATGTTGTGCGGTTCGGCGTTCAAGAACAAGGGCGTGCAGGCGATGCTGGACGCGGTGATCGACTACATGCCCGCGCCGGGCGACGTGCCGCCGGTCAAGGGCGAGGACGACGGCGGCAAGGCCCAGGCACGCAAGCCCGAAGACGCGGAGCCGTTCTCCGCGCTCGCGTTCAAGATCATGACCGATCCCTTTGTCGGGCAGCTCACGTTTTTCCGCGTCTATTCCGGCGTGCTCAACTCCGGCGACACGGTCTACACCTCGGTGCGCGGGCGCAAGGAGCGCATCGGCCGCCTGCTGCAAATGCACGCCAACGAGCGCGCCGAGATCAAGGAAGTGCGCGCCGGAGACATCGCCGCCGCCGTGGGGCTGAAGGACGTCACTACCGGCGAGACCCTGTGCGATCCGAAGAAGATCATCATCCTCGAGCGCATGGTATTCCCGGACCCGGTGATCCACGTCGCAGTGGAGCCCAAGACCAAGAGCGACCAGGAGAAGATGGGCATTGCGCTCAATCGTCTGGCGCAGGAAGACCCGTCGTTTCGCATGCGCACCGACGAGGAAACCGGCCAGACCATCATCTCCGGCATGGGTGAGCTGCACCTGGAGATCATCGTCGATCGCATGAAGCGCGAGTTCGGCGTTGAAGCCAACGTCGGCGCGCCCCAGGTGGCGTATCGCGAGACCATCCGGCGCGTGTGCGAGGAAATCGAAGGCAAGTTCATCAAGCAGTCGGGCGGCCGCGGCCAGTACGGCCACGTCTGGCTCAAGGTCGAGCCGCAGCCCGCGGGCAAGGGTTTCGAGTTCGTCGACGCGACCAAGGGTGGCTCGGTGCCGCGCGAGTACATTCCCGCAGTGCAGCGCGGCCTGGTGGAAACGCTGCCGGCCGGCGTGCTTGCCGGTTACCCCGTGGTGGACGTGAAAGTAACGCTGTTCGACGGCTCGTATCACGAGGTGGACTCGAACGAAAATGCCTTCCGCATGGCCGCCTCGATGGCGTTCAAGGACGGCATGCGCAAGGCCTCGCCGGTACTGCTCGAACCGATCATGGCGGTCGAGGTGGAAACGGCGGAAGAGAAAATGGGCGACGTCATGGGTGACCTGTCGTCGCGCCGCGGCGTCATCCAGGGCATGGACGACCTGCCCGGGGGCAAGGCGATCCGCGCCGAGGTGCCGCTGGCCGAAATGTTCGGCTACTCGACGACGCTGCGCTCGCTCACGCAGGGGCGCGCCACCTACACCATGGAATTCAAGCACTACTCCGAAGCGCCGAAGACCGTGGCCGAAGCAATCATCAACAAAAAGTAACCGGGAACGATCATGTCAAAAGCCAAGTTTGAGCGCACGAAGCCGCACGTAAACGTAGGGACGATAGGTCACGTGGACCATGGGAAGACGACGCTGACGGCGGCGATCACGCTGGTGATGAGCCGCAAGTTTGG
>Ga0209726_10007346_pt1 | contig 12366 bp, 7 predicted proteins | sample Subgrocontami54m_FD_187453 | JGI IMG/M metagenome (GOLD analysis project Ga0209726, IMG submission 187453) | Subsurface groundwater microbial communities from S. Glens Falls, New York, USA - GMW46 contaminated, 5.4 m (SPAdes) (version 3) | ecosystem: Environmental > Aquatic > Deep subsurface >... | reverse complement strand
ATGGCTGGCATGTGTATACAATCATAAACGTGCCAGTTTGGCGTTCGAATTCCCGCTGGGGAACGCCCGGCTTCGCAGGCGCCATCAACTCAGCGGCTTAGCGATGCTTGCGGAGCCCCTGGGCGACACCACCCGACGGGCTCGCTCGCCGCGGTCCGCCTGACTACGCCACCGTCGGACGGTTCGCCGTCGCGTACGCCAACTGTCGCAGTGTGCTGGCGATGCCGCTTGGCGTGAGTGCCTTGCGGTGCCTCTCGTCGTGCGCGACGAGTTGATCCACGAGTTGGATGAGCGCCGCGGGGAGGTCCGGACGGAAGCTCGCCAACGACTTTCGGATGGGCTGCAGAACCGCGCCGGCGACTTCGTGCATCCGTGCGTCTCGGACGGACTTGCTCAACACGAGGTGCGTGTCCGCTGTGAGCATGCGGAAGATCGTCGCTCCTCCCGAGTACAGGTCGCCGCTCGGCCCCACGGTCGTAAACCCCAGCAGCTGTTCCGGACTCGCCAGCAACAACGATCCTCCGGCCTCGCCCGCGTGCGTGATCGCCTGCGAGCCGGTGCTGCGAACGCCTTTCGCCAAACCGAAGTCGGTGAGCTTACCGCGGGGATGGCCAGTCGCGCCCGGGGCCGTGAGCAGCAGGTTCGCGGGTTTCACGTCGCGGTGTACGACACCGTGTTGGTGCGCGTAGGCGAGCGCGTCGAACAGATCGGCCCCAAGGCGCATCACGACATATGGGTTGCTCTGCATCGACGCCAGAGACTGCGCGTCGCCGCCGGCGACGAATTCCATCGCGATGAACGGCCGGCCCTTCTCGGTGCCGACCTCGTAGCAGCGCACGATGTTCGGGTGAGAGAGAGTGCGCGCGATGCGCTGTTCCCGCAGAAACCGCAGGATCGCGCGCTCACTCGGGCGCGGTTCCAACGTGATGACTTTGATGGCCGCGCGGATGCCCGACACGCCCTCGACGCCGTCGAACACTGTGCCCATGCCGCCGGCGGCCAGATGGCGCATGATTCGAAAGTGCCCGAGATTGCGCGGTTCGTGGGGCTCGAGGCGAGTGTTCGCGGCGATGCACTCCGGGCACAACCAACTGGCACTCTCGAGATCCCGCCGCGGCGGCTGAATGCCCACCCTATGGCATCGATCGCACTTCAACGGTGCGAGATCCCGCACGTCCGCGTGGTTCATCGACGCGGAGGCGCGCAGTTCTCGCCGTTCGGCGTCGGTCAACGCGTCGGACGGACGGCTCGGCTTGAGGTTGCGCTCGAGTCGCAGTTCGCTTTCGCCGATCGTCAGCGTGTCACCAACTTCCAGCTCGGCGGTGGTGACCGACGCTCCGTTCACACGCGTGGTGCCGCGGTCCGCGAGGTCGCGAACGCGCACGCGACCGTTTCGCACTTCAAGTGCCGCGTGCAGCGGCGCGACAGTGCCCCCAGGCTCGCCGAGCTGGATGCAGACGTCCTCGTCGGCGCCCACGAGGTGATGCCCGTCGTCATCGAGCGCGTACTGCGCGCCGGCGTACGGGCCGACAACGACTGCCAACGTGAAGCCCACGGTGGGACCGTTGTACCACGCCCGTGGGGCGTCGCACCGCGGCATTGATCCGCCGCGCTCGAGGCGATACGGTCCCCCATGCGCGTGCGTCCGCAAATTCGGTGCGCGTCACGGTCGGCCGCGTTGGCGTGTTTCGTGGTGTTCGCGATCGCGTCCAGCCGATCGTCCATCGCGTCCGCTCAGGCGCGCGGTTGGGCCTTCGGGCGCCTCGAGCCCAGCGTCGCCGGAGACCCGTTTTTCGTCGCGCAGTCGCCGACGTACACGCGGATGGGAAATTTCGCCGCGCGTGCGGCGATCGTCGTGGACTACGCGAATCAGCCGCTCGTGGTCCGAACCACCGTCGCGGGCAACCCCGTCGCGGTGTTCGAGCACGTGCTCCTGGCACACGCGCTCGCGCAGTTTCAGTTCCTCCAGCGCGTCGGCCTGGACGTGGCGCTGCCGCTCTCCCTCTTGCAGACCGGGACAGCGAGCCCCGGACTGCCGGGCGTCGCGCCGTCCAATCGCATCGCCGCGGGCGATCTTCGAATCGGCGCGCGCGTGCGAGTCGTCGGGTTCAGCGATCGGGACCCCGCAAGCCTGCACGTGGGACTCGCGTTGCATCTCGGGTTCCTCGGATACAGTGCCCGCGAACAGAACGTGACGGACGACGCCGTGCGTGCGCGGGCATTCGTGACCGGCACGGGCAGAGCGGGTGTCGTGCGATGGAGTGTCACGGCAGGGTTTCACGCACGGCCGCAGACGACATTGCCGCTCAGTCTCGACGGACAGTCCACGACTGTCGGCAGTGAGATCTACGGTTCGCTTGGGCTGCAATTCGTGTTCGCCGGGGATCGCTTCGCGTTCGGTCCGGAACTCTGGGGTGCGACCAACATCGCGCAGCCGTTCCAGCCGCTCAATCGACATGCGGAGGCGTTGTTGGGAATTACGGCGCGTCCGATCCCGTGGCTCGAGCTGGGTCTCGCCGGCGGCACCGGTCTGACCATTGCGGCCGGGACGCCGGCGTTTCGGGGGATCTTTCGCGTTGCAGTCATGACCGACGGTGTCTCCACTGCGCCGGAACGCACGAGGGAGATCTCCGGGTCGGCTCCTGCCGACGCCGCATGGGGTCCTCGCGCTACAACACCCACCGACCTCGCTGCGCGACGAACAACCGCGACGGGCGACGCGCCGGCGACAACGTCGCCCACGGGCGCAGCGACGGCCGCGCCCGCGTCGGTCCCACTCGACGACGACGCCGACCCAGACAGCGACGGTGTCCGGAACAGTGTGGATCGCTGCCCCACGCAGCCTCGAGGCACGAATCCCGATCCCGATCGGCCTGGTTGTCCAGACCTCGATCGCGATGGCGACGGGGTCACCGACCACGCCGATCTGTGCGCATCGCTCGCCGCCGGCGCTGTTCCCGACCCCGAGCGCCGAGGTTGTCCGTTGATCGACCAGGACGGAGATCGAGTCGCCGACAGTCAAGATCATTGTCCTACGCAGCCGGGAACGCCAAGCACCGATCCGACGCGAAATGGCTGCCCGGGACTGGCCATCGTGGAGGCCACTCGCATTCGGATTACGCAGCAAGTGCATTTTGCGCCCGCGCGGGACCGGATTCTGCCCGACAGCGAACCGCTGCTTCGAGCCGTCGTCGACGCCATTCGCGCACAGACGTCCATCCGGGTGGTGTCCGTCGACGGCCACACAGACGACGTCGGCAACGAGGAAGTGAACATCGATCTTTCGCAGCGACGCGCGCTGCAAGTGATGCTCTGGCTCAATGCGCATGGCGTCGATGCCGATCGACTCGAATATCGAGGCTTTGGTCCGACGCGACCCGAGCGGCCGACGACCGGATTGCGGCGACGTGCGTTGCGTGATGCGCGCTCGGCCAATCGGCGCGTCGAGTTTCGCGTACTCATTGCTCCGAGCCAGTCGGGAGTTGGCTCGGCACCGCCCACCGTTGCGCCCGGCCCGTCGGCTTCGACGGCACCGCGAGACACGCCGTGAGTGTCGACGTGCATCCTCCGAACGCCACGACGCCACGGGCGCCTGCAACGATCGGGCGAATTCGCGGCCTTTCTCTGCGCACGAAGTGGACGGCGGCCATCCTGTTGGTCGGCGCCGTCCCGCTGGTGCTGTTCGGTCTCGGCGTGCTGCGAATCCAGCGCAACGGACTGTGGCTCTCGGAGCAGTTGCACGAAGTCGCGGTGGCGGATCACGTCACGAGTGTGCTGGACGTAGAACTGGCTGCGGCGGAAGAGTCCGCACATCGCGTCGGGTACGTCATCACCGATCCGGGGTTCGCAAGCCCAGAGTCGCAAGTGCAGATGGCGCAGGAGGCACTCGGCAACTCCAATGCACTCGCCCAGGTTGCGATCTACCTGGCCAATGGCCGTCTGGCGGACGCGATTCACCAACGAGGCTCGGACTCGTCGCGCGTACCCCCTGCGCCGGAGATTCGCCCTGATTTCGAAGTCGCCGCCGGAAGCCGCGGACGGTGGCTGCCGGTCGAGTACGTCGCGGGTGGCGCGTTGTTGCGGTTTCTCGCGCCGGTCAACCGCGAGGGGGTGCGAAGAGCGTGGGTGCTCGCGACGCTGCGTCCCGGCGCACTCTCGGAGCGCGTGCGCGAGATAGCGCTCGATCGCTTTCGGCGGGGCGACGGCGTGTTGGTGTTGGATGGCGAGTTGCGCGTGTTGGCATCCGGCGTGCGCACCGGCCCACTCGCGACGGGCCAGACGCTCGCGGGAGGAGACCTTCTTTCGTCGGTGCGGTTCACGCGCAGAAGCGTCGGAAGCCCGAGCGCGATGGCCGGGGAGTTTCGATCGGGTAGTGGCGAGGCGATGGTTGGCTACGTGCGTTCGCTGCCACGGCGTGGATGGGCCGTCGTCGTGCGCCGACCAGCGGCCGATGTGTTCGAGGCGCTCGGTGTCGCTCGGCGGAGTCTCGGCATCGTCGGCGGAGCGTTCACGCTGCTCGCACTCGGCGTCGGCCTCTTCCTGGCAACTCGAACGGTGCGACCCATTCGTTCGTTGTCACTGCTCGCGGGCGACTATGCCGCGCGCAGGTTTGACAGCCGATCGCCCGTGCACACTGGGGACGAACTCGAACTACTCGGCAACGCGATGAGCAATATGGCCGATTCGCTGGCCGCGAGCGAGATCGAGATCGAGCGCCGAGCGCGAATCGAGACTGGGTTGTCACGATACCTGCCTGCGCCGGTCGCGCGCGCGATCGCGGGCGGCGAGCGTGACATTCACCTCGAGGGTGAGCGACGCCGGGTGACGGTGCTGTTCGCGGACGTCGCAAGCTTCACGAACTTCGCCGAGAGCAATTCGTCCGAACGGGTCGTCGCATTTTTAAACGAGCTATTCGCGCTGCTCACCGAGGTGGTGTTTCGTCACGGCGGAACCGTCGACAAGTTTCTCGGCGATTGCGTCATGGCGTTTTTCGGGGCACCCGACGTGCAGGAGGACCAGGCCGCGCGCGCGTTGAATGCCGCGGATGACATGCACCGGTTTGTCGAAGCCAGTGCGGGAGAGTGGGAGTCGAAATACGGATTCGCGCCCAAGCTGGCCATTGGTGTGAATACCGGCGAGGCCGTTGTGGGCAATCTGGGCAGCGAGTCTCGAATGGAATACACGGTCATCGGGGATGTCGTGAACGTCGCCGCGCGGTTGGAATCGCTTGCGCTTCCGGGACAGACGCTGGTCACGTCGGACACTGCCGAGGCCGCTGGCGTCGAGTTCACCTTCGGCGCCCTGGGCGAGCAGCAGATCCGCGGAAAGAAGCAGACGGTCAAGTTGCTGGAATTGATTCGATGAGTCCCGACCGCGAAGACAAAGCGACGGTGAACTTCAAGTCCGGTTCGGCGCCCGCCGGGCCGGTGGAGTGTCCGCAGTGCAAGGCGCCCGTCAGTGCACAGGCCAAGGTCTGTGACGAGTGCGGCGAAGAGCTGCGGGACGATCGCATTGGGCAGATCGTCGGAGGCCGGTACCGAGTCGATCGGTTGCTCGGCGTCGGTGGATTCGGCCGAGTGTACGCGGGCACGCACACGTCGCTCGGCGAGCCCGTGGCAATCAAGTTTCTGCTCTCGCTGTGGGTCGAACGCGCGGACGTGCGGGCACGCTTCCGGCGCGAGGCCGTGACGCTCGCGAAGCTGCGACACCCCGGCATCGTCTCCGTCCACGATTTCGGCGAACACGGCGAAGAGCTGTTCATGGCGATGGAGTTGGTCCGCGGACGCGGGCTGGACAAGGTCATCGAGGCCGAGGGACCCGCGCTACCCGTCCTGCAGGTTCTGCACTGGATGGACGAAATTCTCGCGGTGCTCGAGGCGGCGCATGGGGCGGACATCGTTCATCGGGACATGAAGCCCGAAAACGTCATGCTGCTCGCAGCAGGCGACCGCACCGAGCGCATCAAGGTGCTCGATTTCGGGCTGGCGCTCGCGCAGGACACCGCGAGCCGCGAACGGCTGACGGCGTCGGGGACCGTGCAGGGCACGCCGAGCTACATGTCTCCGGAACAGTGCCGCGGCCGCGACGTCGGTCCGCCGACAGATATCTATGCCGTGGGCATCATGCTGTTCGAGATGCTGTCGGGCAGGTTGCCATTCGACGCACCCAGCATGACGGACCTCATCGTCAAGCACATGTTCGTCGAGCCGCCGACGATGCGCGAGCTTGGCGCACCGCCCGACGTGACGAGCGCCATGGAGTCCGCCGTCCGACGTGCGTTGTCCAAGGAACCCTCGACGCGCCCGAGCGCCGCGGAACTCCGCGATCTGTTGAAGTCAATCGCCCGCGGAGACGATGCCCATACGGTCGCGGAACTCAACGTCGCCGCGCGACTCTCCAATGCGGCGCAAAGTCGAGAGGAGCGTGCGCTTGGCCGCGGCCGCGTACCCGATGAGCGTGCGGGGGAGGGCGGTCGCACGGCCGACGAGCACGCTACGGTCGCCGGCGGTAGGGCACCGCCCGTTCGCACCGAGGGGCCGTTCGTTGTGCTCTGGGGATTCGCGCCCGACCGTCGCGACGCGCTGCAGAGTGCCCTGTCCGTCGCGGGCATTCGCGTGCGCGTATGCGACGCGGGCGAGACACCGCCTGTCGCCGTCGGCGATGTTCCGGTGCGTGTTGTCGCCGTGAACGGCGCCGCGAACCCCGTGGAGATGCTGGCGGCGTTGCAAAAGCACGATGCATCGAAGAGCGTTCCGGCGCGACCTGCGTACGTCCTGGACGTGGCCTCGGTCGGGGAGACGAGTGCACTCATTCGAGCGGGCGCAGCGGACGTCGCGTATGCGTCCACGGCAGTCGACGCGATGACCCAGCGACTGTGGAAGCTGCTGAAGAAGGCCACGCCGGAGCGACCGCGATGAACCCGCGACTGGCATGGATCGCAGCCGTCACGCTCGCCGCGGCCAACGCTCTCGCGCAGAGCCAGCCGTCGACGATTGCCTACACGGTGCGAGCAGGAGACACGTGCCCATCGATCGCCCGCACCGTATACGGCGATCCAGGACGCATCGATCTGGTTCACTTGCACAATCGACTCGGCGCTCTGCCCCACCGCCTCCGGGCCGGCACGATATTACAATTGCCCCGTTCCGCGGGACCGACACGCGTCGTCGCCGACGCAAACATTACCCACGTGCAGAATCAGGTCCAGGCGTTCACGCCGCAGGGTCACTCTGCGCAGCGAAACGAACCGCTCGGGCGTGGACACCGAGTGAGCACGGAGACCTCGTCGAGCGCCGAAGTCACGTTCTCCAACGAGAGCCAGATTCAGTTGGGCGAGCGGTCGCTCGTGGTGGTCCTGGGCGGGCTGAGCGGCGAAGTTCATCGGGGTTCCGCGGCGGACACGTTTCTTCAGCGCGGTTCGTTGCTGGGGAATCTCGCTGCGCTCACGGGCCACCCGGCTGCACCCGTGGCCACGGCCGCGACGGTTGCTGCGGCGGCTCCGCCGGCGGTATTCTCGGTGCAAACGCCCGCGGCGCGCGTCGCACTGTCGCCGGGGCGTGCGCGTCTCGACGTGGACGCAAACCGTCGGACGACGGTGGCTGTCTACCACGGACACTCGCGCGTCACGGCAGCGGGGCGGAGCGTGGATGTGTCGGAAGGCTTCGGCAACCGGACGGACATGGGTCGTCGCCCGGGACCGCCGACCGCGCTGCCGCCCGCACCGATCTGGCGCGCTCCCGCGCAAGTGCTGGTGATGATCGACGAGGGCACTGCGTCGTTGACTGGCACGTTCGCGGCGGGAAACGGACGCGGCGCCGCGCCGGTCGCGTGGCACGTGGAGCTGGCCCGTGACGAATCATTCAATGACCATCTCGTCGACCGACGTGTGCCCGCGGCCGTAACGACGCTCGGCGTCGAGAATGCCGTCGTCGGGAGATACTATGCGCGTGTGAGTGCCATCGACGCCGACGGACTCGAGGGTTCGCCGTCGGCCGTACACGTCACGCGCGTCGCTCGCTTGTCCCTTCGCGCGGGACGCGAAGGCGAGCGCGCCAGCATCTCGGTTGAAGCTGGACTGTTCTGCTCGGTCGACGATGGAGCGTTCGCACTCGTCACGCCGGCGAGCGATTCGCAAGAGCGTCTCCTTCCCCTTCGGCCGTGGCGGCGGCACGTCATTCGCTGTGCCGTTGCCGCGGACGGCGTCGGTGCGGCGTCGCGAGAGGTCCCTGCGGAAGCGACCGGGCCCGCGATCCTGCGCGCGCAATTGGGCCCGATTCGCGACGAGTCGGAAGCCGGTGCCAGTCGAACTGTCGACGTTCGATTGATCGATGCAGTCGGGGACCCCGTGGACGACTCGGGCATCGACGCGGTTGTCTCCGGCGCCGCGGAGAGCCTCGAGGGGTGGCGCCGTGTCGCCCCGGGCCGCTACACGGGGACGCTTCGCTGGCGCCAGGCTCAGCCGGCCGCGCGACTGCAAGTGCGCTGGCGCGCCGCACCGGGCGTCGCACCCGCACCGCTCGGCGACACGGAACTCACCGCGGTGCCGGCTCCCACGCGTCCGCCCTCGTATGTCGAACGCTGGAGCGAGTCAGGTTGGGACGTGGCGGCGGCGTTCACTTCGGCACTTGGCGTCGCGCGCCCGATGATCGCGCTCGGCGCCTGGGCCGAGGGTCGCTATCGAGTTGCGCTGGGCGAGAGTCGCTTCGGATTCGTCGTCGGTCTTCGTACGGGGTATCTTGCGGCATCGTGCTCAGGCGCGGTTCCATCGAGTGGCGGCCCGCATTGTACGGGCAGTGGCAACGAGACACTTCGGACGGACGCGCTGCAGTTGACCGTGCCCCTGGCGCTCCAAGTGCGAGTCGGGCCGGGCTCGTTTGTGCCGTACGTCCAGATTCAGCCGGGCTTGTTCGTGCTTCGTGTCGAAGCCCCCACATTTCCCGGTGCGGCGCAGCCCGGGTTCTTGTTTCAAGTTGCGATTGGGTTTCAATTCCGCCTCGGGCCGGGTGGGCTTTTCGGTGAGGTCGGATATCAACTGTCCGCTGGCGGTCACGACCGTCAGCAGATTCCGTCGCTCGATGGCCCCGCGCTCGCGCTCGGCTACCGCCTACGATTTTGACCATGACGATGCTTCATACGCACCCATTGAAACCCCGGGCAATCGATGCCGCGTCCGCGGAACTGGCCGGCGTCGCAGCATTCTCGCGCCGCGCAATCGTGGCGGTGTCGCTCGCGACGGCGGCGTATCTCATTGGCGCACATGCGCACGCACAGCCCTGCACTCGACATGTGGAGTGTCCTGGGTTCGTCGTGTGGAACGACCTCAGTGCGCTCCCGAACGGCAGCACAGGCACGGTGGCTGTGCCGATTCCGGGCTGGGTGCCCACTCCCACACTCACACTCACGAGCACGACCGGAACGACCCTGGGCCCGTTCACGCCGCCCGCGACGCTTGGTGGCAGTTTTCGATCGTCGTTGGACAGTACGCTGGGGTGGCCGTTCGACCTCCCGTACGTCGATCTCCAGACAACCATGCCCATGGGCGCCACTGGCACGGTCCGCTACGAGTTCATGGTGCCCGCAAGCGTGCGCGGCCCCGGGTTCCGCTACGTCGTCGGAGTCGGCGGCACGGCCGGGGCGCCGAACGAGGGCCCGGTAACGATCGTATCCGACGCGGATCTCACGCCGCTCGGAGTGTTCGACGCGTTCGGATCGGGAAGAATTGCGATGTTCCTGCCGCCGCGAACGCTCGTCGGCAGCGCCGGCGCGGGTGCCGACGGACTGAGCTTCTTCCTGTTGCCGGCCGCCACGACGACCGTTTCGTTCTCTGTGACCGATCGGTCGACTTCGGGCGCCGGCGATTCGCACGGTTACGTGCTCGGCGTGGTCGACCCCACGATGCGACTCTACTGCAACCCAGTGCCGCGCATGTGCACACCACCGTTTTGCGGCGACGGGGTCGTTGGCATGGAGGAACTATGCGACGACGGCAACTCCATGCCTGGCGATGGCTGCTCGATGGATTGTCTGGTCGAGCCAGGCTTCGAGTGCGCGCCGGGACCTCCGTCGATGTGTCGGCGAATCGGGGGCCCTGACGGCGGGTCAGACGTCGCGAGTCCCGCAGACGTCACGTTGGACGCCGCGCCGGACACCCCCGCGGGATCCGATCTCGGTCCCGACGCCGCGACGCCGCCCGAGGATGCGGTAGTCCCAATGCGCGCTACTGTGCAGGGAGGAGGCTGCATCTCTTGTCACGTCGGCACGCCACGCGCGCGCGGGCGTGAGGGCGGGTGGTCGGCATTGGCGCTTCTGGCAGCATCGATCGCGCTCAGGTGCCGTCGGACGCTAGCCCAACTTCGTCACTTCAAGCATGGCAGACGTGTCCTTTCGCGCACTTAGCTCCAAGTTTCGGCACTACATTTTCACTCCCTGGAGTCGGATCCTGAGGCGCTCGGGGAGCTGAAGTCCCAGCCGATCGAGCAGCATCTGCGCCGGCTTCTCGGGCCGCACGACGCACCGGATGCGCAGCTCGCGGCGCTCGCGTTCGTCAGTCGGCAGCACGACATCGGTGCTGCGGATCGCGCGCAACTCGTCGAGTAGCGCCCGCGGACTGTTGCCAATGCCCGCGCGCTCCATCCAGCGTTCGAGCGTCTTCCACATCACGTACGCGAGAAAACAGATCATGATGTGCGCCTGCACTCGGTCGGCGCGCTGGTGCCACACCGGCCGGATCGACAAGTCGGTCTTGTGGATGCGAAACGCCGCCTCGGCTTCGGTGAGCTGCACGTACGTCTTCCACAGATCGTCGGCGCTCCAGTCGGTGATGTTCGTGCGAAGGATGTAGCAACCCTCGCTCGCCGCAGCCCACTCGTCCCACTCCGCTTGCGCGTTCCACGTGACGCGCACGCCCGCGGGCCGTGACGGATCGTCTTGCACCCTAATCTGGTAGCGACCCGCAGCGCGTGAATTGCGTTGAAGAAGCCTGCCGATCTGCCGCTCGATCACACCGCGATCGAGCGGTTTGTGCGACCGATTGATGCGCGCGATCAACTTGCGCAAGCCGTCTTCGATGCGCTCGCGGAATCGCGCGTGCATCGCGCGTTCTTTCTCGCGCCGATCGGCCGAGCGGCAGAGCACGAATGTCTCGTCACCGTCGGGTCCGCGGCAGAGCTTCACTTCGAGCCCATCGCGCACCTCGCGCCAGTCCTTCTTCTCGGCGATCGCGGCGCGCCACTTCTTCAGATCGCTCTTCGGCGTGCCGATCAGATAACGGCGGCCGGGCTGTTCGCGCAACCACGCGATGTTCGCTTCGCTCGTCATGCCGCGATCCATTACCCAGATCCGGTTCGCAACGCCGTGGCGTTGCTCCATCGTGTTCACGATCGTTTCGACGGTCGTCACATCGGTTCGATTGCCTGCGAAGACTTCGAAACCGAGCGGCATCCCTTCACGCGTGACGACGAGCGCGATGCACACCTGCTTGCAGTCGGTGCGGCCGTCGCGGCTGTGCCCGCGCTTCGCGAGTTCGTTGCCGTTCGCGAGCCCCTCAAAGTACGTGCTCGTCACGTCGTACAGTAGGAGGTCGTAGTCGAGATCGAACAGCTCGCCGAGCTTCGAGCGCACGTGCGCCTCGATCGCGCCCTTCTGCGGCAGAAGGTGATCATGCGCGCGATACAGACGTGTCTCGTTCACCCACTCGACGGGCAGGTCGAGCAAGTCTTCGAGTGCGGTCTTGCGATACCAGTCCTCGGCGATGTGCAGCTCGCTCGACGGCTCGCACAGCCGCGCGATCGCGAGCACCGAAGCCATCGTCGACCACGGCACCGCGGCGCCGTCGTCGGGCATGACGCGCTCGCAAATCTCGTCGAGACCGAGCGCGCACCACAGCGTCCATCCCATCCACACGTCGCCAAACGCGCGACTGCGTTCGAGTCGAATCTGGTCGAGCCGAACCGCCACGCTCTCGGCGGGCACGTCGCGTTCGAACAGAGCGAGTTGCTCGCGCCGGCCCATGAAGTGCCGCGCGATGGCGCGTGCGTTCGCGCGTCCCTGCGCGTCGAGTTCGCCGAGGTGCGCGACCGTCTCCTGCCTGACCTTGCGACCGTGACGAACGCTACGAACGAGCCGCCAGTACGTGTACCGCTTGCCTTCGTGAACGCGTGTCGTCTGTCGCAGATACATCGCCGCTCTCGCGAACATCTCGCGCGAGTCGATGCAATCGGACAATGGGGGAGTTCGGCACTACACGCGGGTTTCGAGATCGATGCGACGACGTGATTCAGGATTCGCGCGGAATGAGCCTGCCGATTTGCCGAGCTCGAATTTCGGTGACGAAGTTAGGCTAGAGACACTCCCAAAACGGTCGACATC
>Ga0209726_10007341_pt1 | contig 12373 bp, 10 predicted proteins | sample Subgrocontami54m_FD_187453 | JGI IMG/M metagenome (GOLD analysis project Ga0209726, IMG submission 187453) | Subsurface groundwater microbial communities from S. Glens Falls, New York, USA - GMW46 contaminated, 5.4 m (SPAdes) (version 3) | ecosystem: Environmental > Aquatic > Deep subsurface >... | reverse complement strand
AAGACCATCCGCTCGTATTTCGCCGGCTCGAGCTGGGCCGGGAGCTGGCTCAAATCGTAGCTGCCGAGAAAAGGGAGAAAAAGAATCGTCCCCGACTGCCTGAGGGCGTTGAGCCAGAGGGAGAGCCCTTTGAGGAGCTGGAGGTTCAGGACCGTCAGCGCAGTGGCGCCGAGGATCGCCCCCGGGATCGAGCCCATTCCCCCCAGGATGACCATGGCGAGGACGCCGATCGATTCCATGAAGGTGAAGCTTTCGGGATTGATGAAGAGCTGCTTGGCGGCGAAGAAGACGCCCATCGCCGAGGCGAAGGAGGCTCCTGCGGCGAAGGCGAAGAGCTTCATGCGGACGACCGGTATCCCCATCGCGGAGGCGGCGATCTCATCTTCGCGGATCGCTTTCCATGCCCGGCCGATGGGAGATTCTTCCAGCCGGGCGCTCACGAAGACGACCACCGCCAGAAAAAGAAGCACGAGAAAGTAAAAGTAGAAGGGATAGAGCATCGCCGGGTCCGGTGTGAAGCCGAATAGCTCCAGGAGGGGAGAGAAAAAAAGCGGCGGTCTCTGGATCGGCGTGATTCCTCTGGGGCCGTTCGTCAGGTTGATGGGCTTGTCTAAATTATTAGCGAGGGCGCGAATGACTTCGGCAAAGGCCAGGGTCACGATCGCCAGATAGTCCCCCCTCACCCGGAGAACCGGGAGTCCGAGGAGGGCTCCGGTCAGGGCGCCGATGATCACGGCCAGAAAGATGAAGACGAAGAACCAGGGCGAGGCGAGAGGGAAGAGATTCCCCGCGATGAATTGGTTCGCTTGGGTGGAACCGAAGATCGCCCAGAGATAAGCGCCGATGGCGTAAAATGCCACGAAGCCGAGATTGAGCAGGCCGGCGAATCCAACCACGATATTCAGACCGAGCGCCAGGACGACGAATATTCCCACCTGGATGGCGACTTCGAGAAAGTAGCCGTTGAGGCCTCCGACGAGCGGCATCAGGATCACGAGCACCGCCCCGGTGAGAAGCTTCTTGGCCGGTTTTCCGATGGGGGCATAGTAAATCAGTAGGAGAGATGCCTCGAAAAGGAGGAAGGCCAAAATGGATTGGGGAAAGTAAAAGACCAGGAGGCTCGTGATGAGGATATAGGCCGCGATCGCCGCGCTCAGGGCCGGGGCGGTCATGCGGCCTCTTCGCGCACCCTTTCGCCCATGAGCCCTTTGGGTCGAAAGATCAGAATCAGAATGAGGACCGCGAAGGCGAAGACGTCTTTATATTCGGCGCCGAAAGCTCCGTTCGTGAGCATGGAAAGATAGGAGCCGGCAAGCGCCTCCAGGAGTCCCAACACCAGTCCTCCCAGAACGGCGCCGCCGATATTGCCGATGCCGCCCAGGACCGCCGCGGTAAAGGCCTTCAGCCCCGGGGTGAAGCCCGTGTAGGGATTGATGAGGCTATAGTGAATGCCGAACAGAACGCCGGCCGCCCCGCCCATCGCGCCGCCCACAAAAAAGGTAAGCGCGACTATCCGATTGACCGGGATGCCCATGAGGGAGGCGGTATCGGGGTCTTGCGCCACAGCGCGGATGGCGGTTCCCACGCGAGTCCGATGGACGAAAAAGTTGAGGCCAAAAAGCATCACGAGCGCCGTGGCCACGACCAGAATAGATTTGACCGGCACGGTCACCGCCGCGCCCAGACTCACGGGTGTTTCGAGGGCGTCGATGGCAGGGTAGGTCAGGTAAAAAGAATTGCGCCAAAGGCTCTCCACCAGGCGGACGAGGTCCTGGAGGAAAAACGAAGCGCCGATGGCCGAGATGAGCGCGACTAGGCGGGGCGCCTGCCTCAGAGGGCGGTAGGCGATGCGCTCCAAGCCGAGGGCGACGAGGCCGCTCACGAGCATGCCGGCCATGAGCACGATGAAGAGAATGAAAGCCGGGTTGAGCGTAGCGAGGTGACCGGAAGACTCCAGCATGAGCAGGATCTCCACCCCGATAAACGCGCCGATCATGAAAACCTCGCTATGGGCGAAGTTGATGAACTCCAAGACTCCATAGACCATGGTGTAGCCCAGGGCGATGAGGGCATACATGAAGCCCAGGACCAACCCGTCCACCAGGACTTGGGGAAGTATGCTAAGAGCAATTTCCAAGGTAGGGAGCTCGAGGGAATTTGATCAGGGTTTCCTGGCCTTCGGCGATTCCTGTTCCACCACTTTCACCACTTTTCCTGGATACTGTTTCTGGTCAAACCGGAGAACAAAGTATTTTGCCTTCTGAGGATCCCCTTTGGCATCGAAAGAGATGGAGCCGGTCACCCCTTTGAAGTTTTTGATCTTTCGAATGGCGGCGGAGACTTGCGCCCGCGTCGGCCGGTTGCCTTTGAATTCCTGGATCGCCTGTTCGATCGCCTTGAGACCCACGGCCGCGGCATCATAGCCGTACATCCCGAAGGATTCCGCGTCCTTGCCGAAGCGACTCTTGAAGGCCTTGGCAAACTGAGCGGAGGCGGGGTAGGCGTCGATCGGTCCCGCTACCGTGGTGTAGTAGGCGCCGATCACGTGGGCGCCGGCGATCTTCACCATCTCCGAGGAATCGAGGCCGTCCGGCCCCAGAAAAATCGACTTCACGCCTTTCTCGCGCATTTGCTTCAGCAGCAGCCCGCCCTGGTAATAGATCCCCCCAAAATAGACGAGGTCCGGGTTCTTCGCCTTGAGGGGAATGATGAGCGGCGCGAAGTTCGCCCGTTCTTCTGTTCCTTCGTAGCCGGAGATCCGAAGACCGAGCGCTTCCGCCTCATGGCGAAACGTGTCGGCGATTCCCTGACCGTAGAGTGTCTTATCGTGAATGATATAGACGGACTTGAGTTTGAGATCCCGCGCGGCGAGTCTCGCGCCCACGGGTCCTTGCACGTCGTCTCTGCCGCAGACCCGGTTTACGTTGGGGTATCCCCGGTCCGTGATCAAGGGATTGGTATTCGCGGGCGAGATCATGGCGAGGTTATAGTCCTTGTAAATTTCCGACGCCGGGAGCCCGACCCCCGAATTGAAATGGCCCACGACCAGGAGAATGTCCTGGTCGGAGACGATGTTCCGGGCATTGGCGACTCCTACCTCGGGCTTCGCCTGGTCGTCGTAAGGGACCAAAATCAAGTCGAAGCCGAGCGGCCGAAACCTCTGCGCGGCCTCTTCCACGGCGAGCTGCGCACCCAACTTGATATGCTCGCCGAGGGCGGCCTGCTCGCCCGAGAGGGGACTCTGCGTGGCGACCTTGATGGTTTTTCTCTGCGCCCAGGCTGCCGTCGGGCCGTTGAAAAGCAGCAAGGCAAACAGGACTGAGAGGAGCGCGCTCGTTCGGGAAATCATGATGTTCCTCCTTGGATACGGGCGCTATGCTAACAAATCCATTTTATTCGCGCCACTGTATGTGGGTTGACAGTTAGAACCATCATTGGATAATCTCCAGCCATCATGATTCCATTCTCGCAGCTTCCCGTATTTACCCATCATGGCGAAACCGGAACCAGAAGCTAACAAGTCGCCCGCCCCCGAAGGGGAGTCAGAAGGCAGATTCCGCGCTCTGGTGGCGGGCTCCTTGACCTGCATGGCGTTGATCCTCGGCCTCGTCTCCGCGCGCAGGGATCTCAGGGCCGCGGATCTGTGAGCGGGCCGTTTTGAAATCTTCCGGCGTCTTCCATAATTCATCGTGGGTCCTCTAAAGCACCGCAACTTTCGTCTTCTCTGGACCGGCTGGATACTCGGCGCCACGGGCTCGTGGGTCCATCAAGTGGCCAGTATGTGGCTAATACTCGAGCTTACGAATTCGCCGCTCATGCTCGGCGTGAGCGGAATCTTCATGTCCGTTCCTTTTCTCATTACCTCGCTTTACGGCGGGGCTTTGGCCGACCGCATGGACCGGGTTAAATTGCTGCAGGTGGCTCAAGCCGCTGCGACCGTTCTGGCCGTGGTCCCCGGCGTCCTCGCCGCGCTCGGCGTGATCCAGGTATGGCACATCTACGCCCTGAGCTTCTTAAGCTGGACCGTTTCCGCCTTTGACGGGCCGGCGCGTCAGGCGATAGTTCCCTCTCTGGTCCCGCGCAGCGACCTGATGAGCGCGATCGCCCTTACCTCGGTGGTCCGCCGTAGCACGGCCCTCGTCGGACCCATGATCGGAGGGTTCGCGATCACGCTCGTGGGGATCTCCGGCGCATTTTTCGTAAGCGCAGGCTTCGATGCGGCCGTGCTCTTGACTCTGCTCATCATGAGATCTCTTCCAGCCCAGCCGGAGGAGCGCCGGGTGCCCATGGGACGGGCGATTCTGGACGGTTTCAAATTGATTCGGGGCAATCCCGTTATCTATGGTATCCTCAGCATGGAAGCGGTCAACACTCTCCTTGTCACCTACCAGCAGCTGATGCCGGTCTTTGCCCGGGACATCCTCCAGGTCGGGCCGACGGGATTTGGCTTTCTCTACGCCTCGCCCGGAGTCGGCGCACTGGTCGGCTCCGCGCTTCTTCTCCTCATGGGCGACGTCAAAAGGAAGGGACTTCTCTTCGTGACCACGGTCCTTATCCAACCGGTGACCATCATGCTGTTTGCGCTCTCTCCGTGGATGGTCACCTCCATGCTCATGCTTGCGCTGTCGGGAGTTCTCGACGTAATCGGCGGAACCGTGCGAAACGCCATGCTCCAGCTCTCCACCCGCGACCAGATGAGGGGGCGCGTCATGGGAATGAACATGATGGTGCACCGCGGCTTGGGACCCTTGAGCGGGCTTCAGGCCGGGGCGGTCGCGACCTTTGCAGGCGCCCCGTTCGCGGTCGCCGCGGGCTCGGCTCTATTCATCGTCTACGCCGTTTTTCTGATCTTTCGCGTCCCGGAGCTCCGCCTCTACGAAGAAAAAGAGGCGGGGAACTTCTAGCGCCCGCCGACGGGCCGTAGCCTCGCGCAAGCCTTTTGGTTGGCGCGAGGCGGAAAACCCTCTTTGGACCGGGCTCTTAAGGGAAAATCTTGTTGACGACTTCGGTCAGCTCGGGTCTCCGTCTGATGGCCACTTCCTTGTAGTTGTCCGCGTCGTATTTTACCCCGGGAAGCATGCGCGCAAAGTCTTCCACCTTCTCCACCGGCACGTCGAGCCGGCGCGAGAGCGTACCCGTGGTCTCGACCCAAGCGGTCTGGCCTTCCTTCGAGAGGAGCCAATTTAAATAGACCTTGGCCGCGTTGGGATGCGCCGCCCGGTTCATCAAGATGACGCTGCCCGTGCTCGCAGTCATATAAGTGCCCTCCTTGAGCGGCTGCATCATGCCGATGGGGAGCCCTCTCCGGATGAGTGGGACGGTGACCGTTTCGCTGGGGGAGATCATGAGGGGGATCTTCCCGTGCGCCACCCACTCCGCCCTTTGCCGGTGATCCCGTATGAAGCGCAAGTCTTGTTTTGACAGGTCCCGGATGAAAGGCTCGCCCAGCTCGGAATTCATATAGAAGAAGAGAAAAGTCGCCTGGCCTGAGCCTGCGGTTTTGGGGTCGTCCGAAGCGATTTTTTCCTTCCACTTAGGATTGAGAAGATCCCGATAGGAGCGCAGTTCTTTGGGATTTACCAGATCCTTGTTGTAAGCGAGGATTACTTTCGGCGTGCCCATGAAGACCAGGTTGTGGACCTGGGCGATGTCGGAGAAATCGAGCCTCCCGTCCCGCCAATTCTTTGTGTCGGTCACTTCCGGCAGCATCAGGGCCGGTCTGATCGGGTCCGCCGCCCCGGCGGGGACCAGGCTCTCCAGTATGGTCGTTGTCCCTCCCATCACGATGTCCCAGAGGTACCGCCCCGCCCGCCTCTCGGTAAGAATCCTGGGGCCGAAATCCGACGCCCTACCGGAAAGGTATTCCACGGAGATGCCGTATTTTTTTTGGAAGGGTTCGGTGACGGCCCGGCGTATTTCCGTGCCGGCCGGCCCCATGAGCGTGAGCTGCCCTTCCTTTTTGGCCTCCGCCACCGTCCGCTCCCATTCTTTCTGCCAGCCGCTCTGGGCCGAAACGAGTTGCGGAAAGAGAAACGCGCAACTCAAGCTCATCATCCAAACGGCCGACCAAAAGTACATTAATTGCTTCCGTGGGCTATCCATCCTAACCTCCGACCCAAATTTTCCGTGACTATAACCATTTATCGGTTTCGTTGCCAATCGCGGCCATAACGGGATTATGCCGACCAATGGGGCAGCCTTTTGCAGGGTCTAAAATCCTTGACGGGTTCTTGGGACGGCAGGAGAATCGCCATCGCTTTTGAAACTCGGTGACCGTGCTATACAGAACGGCATAATTATAGACCCTCTTAACCGCGAATTAGCGTTCCGGTTTTCATAATCGCGCTTTGACAACGAGGGAGAACCCTGTTATACCTAATCTGGCATTCCGATGCATGGATGACAAAACTATCGTATGGATCGGCTCGGCACGTGACGATGTGCGTCGGTTTCCGCGAGAAGCGAGGCGCAAGGCGGGCTTAGAATTGCGAGCGGTGCAGCGGGGACAAGAGCCAACCGATTTCAAGCCTATTCCCTCCGTCGGTGCCGGCGTCTACGAAATTCGCATTCATGTGCACGATGCCTATCGTGTTTTCTATGTCGCTAAGTTTGAGGAGGCCATTTATGTACTCCACGCGTTCCAAAAGAAAACGCAAAAGACGGCCAAGCACGACATCGAGATTGGCCGGCAGCGTTATAGAACGGCCCAACACTGCCGCCAGGCGCGGCCATGAAGCCAGGGGAATACAGGTCACCCCCGGCAGTGATAACGTATTCGAGGATGTGGGATTTGAGGCAGCGGAAGCGGCGAATCTGAAGATAAGGGCCGACTTGCTGCTCGACTTACGGCAGTACATTCAGGCGCGCGGGTGGACGCAGGCCGAGGCGGCTGCTTTCTTTGGCGAGACACAGCCACGGATCAGTAATTTACTGAAAGGAGAGATCAGCCGTTTCAGCATCGATAAGTTAATCAATATGCTCGCGCGTGCAGGCATACGAGTGCGCCTAGAAATGAATCCGCGGGCAGCTTAAGAAAATGGTCTAACAAAAGAATTGAGCGAACGTGGAAAACACGTCGCTCATCTTCAACTTTAGACGGATCGTTCATGGGACAGTATTTCCAGCGTGACAAATTCTGAGACGAGAATCTAGTTATCGGTCCATCTCTGGACGCCATAGAGAATGCATACAACGTCCTTGTAGCATTTCCTGAACGTGATTCAGCGAGGTTTTTTAGACTCGACGACCACAAAGCCGCAGTTGATCGGGGCGACCTCGAGACTGTCTGTTGGCACCTCTTTGAAGCAGTTTATCCCCGGATGGCTCAGGAAGAAACCCGCAAGGCAGAGGCCCTGGAGTGGGCTGAGGTTATGGTCGGAGACGTCGCCCATGAAAATAGGTAAAGTGTGGCGGCTACTAACTCTAGGTTAACCCACATTGCAGGCTCGGTCGGCCTGCGCTATATTTCAGCCATTTTCGCGGGGGGAGGGCCGAAATCATGCCGAATCCGGGGCTCCGTCACATCTCTTTAAAAACGCGGGACCTTGAAAAGACCGAACGCTTTTATACCGAGGTGCTCGGGCTTGAAGTCGCCTTCCGAGCCCCTCCGAAGAGGGTCTTTTTCCGCTCACCAAAAAGCGATGACCTTTTAGACTTTGTCAAAAGCGACACAGGATCGCGTCCGACCCAAGGCCTCGATCATTTCGGTTTTCAAGTCTCGAGGAAAGCGCTCCGGGAGATCAAAAAGAGGCTCAAGGAGAACCGGGTGAAAATCGAAGGGCGCCGGGGGCAGGAGAGCGTCTATTTCCGTGATCCGAACGGTTATTGGGTCGAATTTTACTGCGACTAGCAAGATCCAACTTCCGTGCTCGTGCTCGTTTCTCGTGCTCGCAAAAATCAAAATGCGAGAGACGAGTATCAGTTATCAATTTCCCTTACACGAACACGGGCCACGAATACGAGTAACTATCCTACAGAGGCCATGAGTTCTCGGTGGCTGATCCCCCAAAAGGAACTTATCATTATCATTTACAAGCGTACCAACGGATTATGGGCTGTCAGGGCGGCTGGCATGCTTCCGATATTCATGATAAAAGGAAGCCATGCTTCCGCGTTGCCTGAATCTCCCGGAACGTCCGAAACACTCCTTTTTCCTCTGGGGTTCCCGGCAGACCGGGAAGACAACGCTCCTCCGCTCTACTTACCCCGGGGCGCACTGGATCGACCTTCTCGACACGGACAAGCTCATCCGACTAACCCAACGGCCCGCGCGCCTGCGGGAGGAGGTCGACGCGCTGCCGCGCGATCGGCTCGTCGTGATCGACGAGGTCCAGAAAGTGCCAGCGCTGCTCGACGAGATCCACTGGCTCATCGAGAACCGCCGGCGGATTTTCGTGCTTTGCGGCTCGAGCGCCCGGCGCGTTCGCCGCTCGCACGCCAACCTTCTCGGCGGCCGCGCGCTGCGATACGAGCTGTTCGGGATGGTCTCGGCGGAGCTTCAATCGCAGTTCAACCTGGTCCGCATGCTGAATCACGGCTACTTGCCGCGACACTACCTTGAGGACTCTCCCGAACCTCTTATTCGCGCTTACGTTCAGGACTATCTCAAAGAAGAGATACTCGCCGAAGGGATCTCCCGCAATCTCCCGGTGTTTTCGAGTTTTCTAAACTCCGCGGTGCTTTCCGATACCGCGGTCCTGAGCTACGCTACGGTGGCTCGCGACTGCGGGGTATCCGCGCATACGGTTCGCGGCTATTTTGAAATTCTCGTGGACACGTTATTGGGTCGGTACCTGCCCGCCTATGCCAAAAGGCCGAAGCGCCGCACGATCCAGGCGCCGAAGTTCTATTTTGCCGACGTGGCTATGGTCAACCTGTTGGCCCGGCGCGGCAAACTTGAACCCGGCTCCGAGCTGTTCGGCAAGGCGTTCGAGAACTGGGTCTGTCACGAGCTTGCCGCCTGCGCGGAATACCGCCGGCAGTTTCACGATTTAAGTTACTGGCGCCTCACGACCGGCATGGAAGTGGACTACATTATCGACGACATGGCTTACGCGGTGGAGGCAAAAGCCTCGCGGTCCGTCAACTCGGACCACTTGAAAGGACTGCGGGAATTGGCCCGCGAGCACCCTCGGGTGAAAAAACGTTTCGTCATTTCTCTCGATCCGCAGCCGCGCGTGACCGAAGACGGCATCGAAATACTTCCCTATTCCGTATTTACAAAGCGCCTTTGGGACGGGGATTTGTTTGCTTGAACCATCACGTCAGCCGAACAGCCAATGAACTACTTGAAGATGGACCAAAACGATTCGGATCAGCCATGATTTTTCAGAGTCAATCTGACGGCTGCTAGAGGTGACCGATTTCACGGAACGCTAGAGGCTCCTGAGGGCGGGCGACGCCGGACCGGCAGGGCGAATTTGAGTTCTCGGTGGCTGATCCCTCAAAAGGAAGTTCTTGTCATTAAGACGCGACCCCGTGGACTGACAATATCAAATAACCAAAGCCGGACATCGGCTCTGCCTTGATCCTAATGGGTGACTGGTGCGGACCATGTCCGACACCGACTGACTGAAAACAGGGGCGCGTAACCTAAAGGTCACGGACCAGGCGAGTTGAAAGGAAAGGGAAGAAAGAAGTTTATTTCTATGGGAGAGTTTTTGCCTCTTGACCGCAGCCTTCTAATGGGTGACCCCTTCTCTTCAGCTCAAAAACAAATTTCTGCTATCACTTAATGTCATCAGAAAAGTAAGGATGAACATCCGCCGGGATTGGCTTCGACGGCCCGGTCACAGGCGGCCTCAATGGCTCTGATTTCATCGTCAGAATATGTTGCCCTACGCAGGGCATCCGCTAATTCCGTACTTCCTGTTCTGACGTTACGGCAACGCATTGACAGAAGGTAATCGGTCTTAAATTCCACGGCCAAGGAGGCGAGGTGGCGATTCGCATTCGCCGCGGCAGCCTGCCCCAGTGTTTGGCCGGGTTGACGACTCGGAGCATCAATCAACTCACGGATCTGGGCTCCCTCCAAGAATATCCGTTGGATTGGCACATTACGGTCTGGATTGCGGCCAGATAAGACCCAGGCAATGTAGGGGTCGTCGCCGTGTGTCAAGTACAGATCGTTGAGAAAGAATTCAGGCCGGCTATGGACAACGTCCCCTCTCTCCTCGGGACGAGGGGAATCTCGGTAAAAGGTGGACCGGCCATGACGCACCGGAACGTTCACCGTGCGTAGCACAGCGGCAAGAAACCCGCTCGTGCACCAGCACCCTGCGGTTATTCGGCGCCTCCCTCCCGACCGCTGCGCATTGGGTAGCGGGCTGATAATCCTTTCTACTGGCGGCAAGCCGCGATAGCCGTACAAATATTCGAGCTGGTCGGCATCGGAACGGAACGGGCCGCCGTAGTTATCGATATGTACCAAGTGGTCGCGGCCCCAGTCGACCAACCGCATGATCGTGCTTCGCATGTTATATCCCCGGCCCACTTCGTTGACCAGAAAATCGTAGGCTAGTTTTGGATTCCACGAAGTGATCTCGCCCATGACTCCGAAGATGTGCCCCGTGCCCGGAACATAGCCCATCAATTTACGCATGTCGAAAAGATGGGACAACGCCTCGACATTGTTGTTCAAGCGCCAGGGCGTGCGAGTATTGGCCTCCGTCCACAAACTCTGCACCACATGCGCGAGGTAGATCGTCCACGCGTCCTGCGAAGACATCGCGCCTTGGGCGTTAAGTGCAGGGGGACCTGCGATCGGAAGTTCTTGGTTCATCTCTCGAAGACAGACGAAGTGTGAGAGAGCCATTCGCTCTTCCGGGGTCCAGTGGTCGAAGCTTCGAGTCCCTCGCTCATCTACCCAGACCAATGCCTGACGGATCGGTTCCCGAGCTAGCAGCGTGACATATGCTCCGCTTCGAAACCTCTCCAAATTAAGCAGCCTGACTGCCCCGATTGGCAGCAAGAACGTGATGCCATGCCTATCACGGCGCCAGTATATGTCGCCTCTTGTCTTCAGCAGCCGACCACCCTTTACGTCGAGGCGCTCCCCACTGTGCAGCCGAAGCCCTGAATTTCTCCGCACCACATTTCCCTTGGAGTCGTACACCGCAAGGTGCCGGACATGCAGGATGGCCTTGCCAACTTCAACCAGCAATTTGGCATAACGCCCCTTGTCCAATCGGAGGAAGACCACCTGACAACTATCACTGGAAAGCTCAACCGGCTGCTTCCGGTACTTGCCCTCAAGGAGCTCGGAGAATACGACCTCGTCGAAGCCGGGAAAGGCATACAACGCAGCTTTACCAAGGCTCGTCAGAACGGACGAGCCGTCCCTGGCGCGCCCCCAGAGGAGATCACCATACCTGGTCTTGACCACACCGGCTTCGACGTCGAGTCTCTGTCCGCTTGCGATGCGGAGGTTGCAAGAGATTTTCTGAATCGAGCCTTCAGGGGAATGCACGACTAAGCGGCGGACCGTTAGGTCTTTCCCTGCGTGGACCTGGAGTTTGACGAGTTGACCACGATTGGTGCGGACCAGCAGGACTCGGTGACGAAGCCGGCTTCCGTTGATTTGCCCAGGAGCTAGAGGAGCGGCGACCAAGTCACGGAAGGTGATCCAGGCGAACGGCTTCGTCGGTTCTCCTTCGACAGTTCCCACCATGTCAGCACCTCCTTCTCCCGCCTGTCTATGCATTTTCTCCGACGGGAATACCTCAACACCTAGGTCTATGGAATGAGTCTCGCGCACCGCCGGAGAGAGATCCAACAAAGCAAGAGATCACTTTTTCCTTTAGCCAGTTAGTTTATGAAACCGATCCGCTTATCTGCCCCAAGTGCCAGGGTGAGATGCGGATCATCAGTTTTATTGACCAGCCGGATGTCATTAAAAAGATCCTTGACCACTTAGGTCTATGGGAAGATGCCCACGCCCCGCCGCATACGGCGCCTCCAAAACCAAAAGAGATCACGTTGGACCCCTCCTACAGCCAGCTAATTTAATAAAAGCCTCTTACCAATCGAGGGGCAGATGTCCGGCCCTATCTTTTGAAACTTTAGTCATTGCGTTCCTTACCTTGCGCTTGGGTAGCGCAAATCGGTCCAAGAGCTATCCACGTAATTCACTAGGGGGCAATAGAGTGCAACTATGACAGCCCTTCAGTCGATTATTCCGGCTTCAATTCCTCGACTCGAATGCCATAGGCTTTTGCGGCAGTGCACTGCCGTCCGTCGGCAGAGACGAACAGTTGCGCCGACCACTCGGCCGCGCAGGCGACGTGCAGGGAGTCGGAAGACCGCAACGGCCATCGTTCGAGGAGATCGACGGCTCGCGCAACGACGTGGTCGCTGATGCCAATAATACTTGCCT
>Ga0209726_10007334_pt1 | contig 12382 bp, 11 predicted proteins | sample Subgrocontami54m_FD_187453 | JGI IMG/M metagenome (GOLD analysis project Ga0209726, IMG submission 187453) | Subsurface groundwater microbial communities from S. Glens Falls, New York, USA - GMW46 contaminated, 5.4 m (SPAdes) (version 3) | ecosystem: Environmental > Aquatic > Deep subsurface >... | reverse complement strand
GACAAGCCGAGATGAGAAAACGGCATGCAACCTCAAGTCAGGACGGCCCAGCCCCGTGCCGGAGAACGACGAACTGCTATACACGGGGGGCGGGGCGGTCGAATCTTCATAATTCGACGTTCTCTCTGGAAGATAAGCACGAGTGCCCCAAAGTCAATGCTGCGGCCTTCGCATAAGTGCCATTAATGCTTAATGTTTTCGGTGAGAATGTCGCTTTCCGCGCCACCTGTTGCTTTCGCGCGCCAGTCTTGGCCCACTGCGGCGCTGCCCGGAAAGATCAGCGATTTGATCACCACCGCGACCGAACCGGTACTTTCCATCATCGCGCCGATGTCGATGTAGTCGAATTCCTTCAGTTCCAGTCCGTCGATGGAAACGATCGGGTTTGGCAAATGCATTTCTTCGCGCAGATGAATGCCGAGCAGTCCGCCGACATCGCCGTCGCCGGCGAGCAATAGCGGATGGCTCTTGGCTAGGACGGGAGCGAGGCCCTCGACTGCGCCCCGGCAGAATGCATCGAGACGCTGGAAAGTGGCCGACCCGCGCCAAGGCACGAACATCGCAACCGGGCTGTTGCCTTCGGCAAGATCGAGCTGGCGGAGCGCTGTACTGACCGCCGCTGAAACCGCGCGGGCGTCGATGCTGTCATCGAACGGCAATGGCGGCGCGATCACCGGCACATTGCGTAACGGCAGGGTGCTGAGAGGCGAGACAAAAATCGTGCTGCCGCTGACCTGCGTTGTATATTGCGAGGCGCCGATCACCGTAGCGCGAATGCCCTGATCGGGGATTTCGATGCGTGGACCCCAGCCTTCCACGCGTTTGCGGAATTCAGCCGCAAGAAGTGCGCCGAGATCGCCGAAGGAATTGCTTTCGCGGCTATAGATGAACTCCGACACGCCGCCGGAGAAAGTTACTTCATCGATCTTGCCGCGATAGGAGAGGGGAGCGAGGCGCAGGAGCTGCGCGCCGCCTTCTGCAGGCGATCCGCCGCGCATGGCTTCGAACAGGCGGTCAGCCATGCGCGCCGCCAGCGTTTCAGCGGCTTGCGGCGGCAATGCATCACCAAGCTTCAAGGTGAGGCCGAGCCCGGCGGCGAAGCGCCGCCCGGCTTCCTCGATGCGGACGATTTTGCCAGCGTCGTCGGTGCAGATCAGCCGCGCGCCGACATCCAGCGCCGTCAGCGCAATGACCTTGCCTTCGGCGCAGACGGCTATTTTGGACGTGCCGCCGCCGATATCCACGTTCATCACGGCAGCATTGTCGCGAATGGAGCGTGCGGCGGCGCCGGAGCCGTAGGCTGCCATGACCGTTTCGAGATTATCTCCGGCGCTGACCGCGACGAGCTTGCCGGCCTGCCCGGCAAAAAGCTCGCCGATCTTGCGCGCGTTGCGCCGGCGCACGGCAACGCCGGTAAGGATCAGCGCGCCGGTATCGATCTCGTTCGGGTCAACATTGGCGTCGGCATATTGCTGCTTGATGAAAGCGCCAAGCGCCTCGGCATCGATGTCCTCGCCGGCCGAATAGGGCGTGAGCAGGATATCGGATTGATAGAAGGTCTCGCGTTGCGTGACGACATAGCGGCTGTCGAGCCGCTCCAGCACGATCCGGGAGAAAACCAGATGCGACGTGGAGGAGCCGATATCCACGCCGACGCTGAGGATGCAGATTTCATCCTCGCCTTCCAGCGTGCGGCCCAGGCTTGAAAAGAAAACCCGTCCGTCTTCCTCGCTGCCGCCGGACATCATTCGCGCGGCAATTCGCCCTTGTAATTCTTGTCGTAGTATTCAGGCCGCATGCGGTTCTCGATGCCTTCGCGCCGCAGCTTATCTTCGTACTCCTTGCGGATGTAAGGGTCTTCCATCCAATAAGGGATGGCGGTGCCGCCTTCCGGAATGTCCCGGCCGGTATAGTCGGTATGCTTTTCTCCCGGCGGGCCAGGCTCGCGGCCGGGATTGAACGGACCGAACCAAGCGGTCAGCCGCAGCGGATCTTTCGACGCGCCGAAATGTTGGTGATACCAGCGCGCGCCGCCGGGCGCCGCCGTCACCATGCCGCCGAACTCGTAATCCACCCGCCTGACTTCGTCGCCCTTGCCGTCTTTCCAGGGCGTGACGCCGTTCCGTTCCGGCCAGGTATATGTGTAACCCTTGCCCTTGAGGCAGATCAGGATCGCGGCGGACGTATGCGCGTGCGCTTTGGAGTAGCGGCCGTTCTCGTGCTGGCCGATCCAATAATAGAACTGGTTATTGGTCATGAAAGGCTCGACGCGGCGCCAGCCCGGCGAACGGCGGTTGTCGAGCGGAAGATCGCAGTTGACCACATCCGGGATGAAGTTGGTGCGCCGCATGGCCAGTCCGCGCACGGGGTCGGGCTCGACGTCGTCCTTGTATTTGTAGAAGTCGTCGGCGCCGCTGAAGCGGTCGGTGAATCGGAACGGATTGTTGAACACCGCGTCGACGTTGTTGATCATATTGAGCACGTTCGGCGCGGTGGTGCCGCCGAGCAGTAATGCCGGGCTTGAGCTGGCATTGACGATGCGGTGGTTGGCGTTCATCGGGATCGAGAACATCGAGCCCTGCTGCCATTCGAACACGTGGCGTTTGCTGTCGCCGTCGAGCCAGACTTCCGTGGTGCCCCGCCCTTCGATGACGAGGTAGATTTCCTCATACATATGCTTTTCGGGATTGAGCGCGCCGGCGCCCGGCACCTCCACCACGTAGCAGCCCCATTTGCCTTCGGTGCCATACAACTGGATGTAGCTGCCGCGGCCGCCCATGCGCTTCCACGGTTGTAACGGGAGGTCCTGAACCTTTTTGACGCCGATGTCGCGGAAGCAGGGAATGCCCTCGGATTCCATAAACAGGTCATAAGGCGTCTTCGGGCGGCCGAACTCGCCGAAGCCGGCGCGGCCGCTGCCTTTGGGCTCATGCCAATGGGTTTTTCCGGTTACTTCATGCATGGAACGCATTTCCTTTTCGCTGGTCCGGCGGCGCTGCCGCGAGCGCCGTCCGAGATAGGCAATCTTACCCCCCTCCTTGCCCGAAAGCTCCAGCCAGTCAAGCGCTTCGCGGCATTGCGGCGATGAAGGATTGCTCCAACAAGAGTGCGCGTATCAGCGCGCAATGCGAAGCCGACAACGCAGAATACAAGGAGCGCGATGCCGCCAATATCGCCTGGATGCACGATGCCTTCGAGAAGGCGAAGGCAGCTAAAGCCGCAGGCGTCATGGTCGTGTTCCAGGCCGACCTTGGGTTCGATATTCCGGAAACGGAAGAAGTTGACGAAAGCCGCAAGCAGGATCACAGCGGCTACGCGGCGTTCCTCGACGCCATTATCAAGGAGACGAAAGCCTATAGCGGCCAGGTCGTGCTGGGGCACGGCGATACGCATTATTTCAAGATCGACAAGCCGTTGACCAATGCCACTCACCTGCTGCCGAATCTCACGCGGGTGCAAACTTTCGGCAGCCCGAACATTCATTGGGTCCGGGTGACGGTCGATCCGGCGTCGCGGGATGTTTTCACCTTCCACCCCATGATCGTGGAAGCGAATAAATAGGCCTGCGGAAGGAGCGCGACAAATTGACACGGCTTGAGGACCGGCCTACGTTATTGAAAAGCCGCCGGAAATGGTGGCGCGACAATAATCACAAGAACTACAAGTGGGGAGGTTCTCATGAAGCGACTTTTTCTGACGGCAAGCTGTGCTGCGGCTCTGATGCTTTCGGCGCCGGCTTATGCGTTGGACGGCTGGCATCTGGATAATGCGACCAAGCTCGGGGCCAAGACTGCGGGCTTCGACTACATCGCTTATGACGAAACGACCAAGCGGCTGTTCCTCGGTCACCGCAAAGATGGTCTGCAGGTCTTCGATCCCGTGAGCAAGAAGATCGTCGGGGTCATCGCGGGCACGCCCGAGCATGGCGGCAACAGCGCGGTGCTGATGCCCGAATTCGATCTCGGCATTGTCAACAACCAGGACGGCACCATCACGCCGTTCAAGCTGTCGACGCTGGAAGCGAAGGACATCATCAAGCTGGATCGTCCAGTCGACACCAGCCATTATGATGCGGCGACCAAGCGGATCGTCGTCAATACCGAAGCCGGCAAGGATGGCACGGATTTGATCGTGCTGGACGTGCCGTCGCTCAAGACCGCTGGCACCATCAAGGTGGCCACCAAGAAGGCCGAGCACGCGCAGGGTGACGGCAAGGGCAATCTCTATCTGGCCTCGCGCGATCCGGCCAAGGTCTACCGGATCGATACCAAGGCCATGAAGGTCACGGCTGAATGGGAAACGCCCGGGTGCCTGGGAACGACAGGCTTGGCCGTGGACGCGGCCAACAAGCGCCTTTTTCTCGGCTGCCGCAGCGGCGAAGGTGTGAAGCCGGTGCTGGCGGTGATGAATGCCGACACCGGCGTCATCATCTATAAGGGCGAAATCGGCAACGGCAACGACGGCGTGGTTTACGATGCGAAATCGAAGCGCATCTTCGCCTCGAACAGCAGCGTGCCCAACCTCAATGTGTTCGAGCAGGTCAACGCCGATACCTATAAGCCGCTCGATGCGGTGGAGACGCATCCGCCGATTAAGGTTCTGGCTTACGATTCCAAGAACCAGAAAATCTATTCCATGGGGATGGAAGTCGGAGAGCCGAGCACATTCACCGTGCTGGGTTATGCCAAGGGCAAGTGAGTGATGCAGTCCGGCCGTGTGCAAGAGCGCGCGCGGCCGGGCATCTGTTGATAGCCGAAGGGATGCCTTTTTTCCTCATCCTGCCTGGACTATGACGGGTGCATGGACGCCCGCCGCCAACCCCCCGGCCATGACTCAATGCGGGGGAGTGGTGGGGCCGGCTACCGGCTTCCCCTCGCGATCACGTTTGCCACCAGCGTTGCCATCAGCACGGGCTCGTCGCTGCTCTATCCCGTGCTACCGGTTATCGCCGGCGACCTGCATGTGAGTGCGTCGGAGGTCGGACTGGTGATGGCCGCCTTTACGTCTCCGGCGGTGGTGCTGGCACCGGTCTTCGGCGTGATCGGCGACCGGCATAGCCGCAAATGGATGCTGATCCTCGGCCTTCTGCTGTTCGGCGTGGCGGGAAGCGTGGCGGCCTTCGCGCCCGATTTTACCTGGTTATTGATCCTGCGTGCGCTGCAAGGCGTCGGCATGAGCGCGATCACGCCGCTCACGATCATCCTCATCAGCGATCTTATGCCGGAAGAACGCGAGATTCACGGCCAGGGACTTAAAGTCGTCATTGATCGCATCGCGATGATTACCTTTCCGGTCCTCGGCGGCTTTTTGGCCGCAATTTCCTGGCGGCTTGCTTTCGCGCCTTTCGTTCTGAGCTTGCCGCTGGCGCTGACGGCGTATTTCTGGATGCCGGAAACGAGCAGGCCGGGAACGGAGACGCTGCGGCAATATTTCCGCCAGACGTTGCAAGGACTGAAGGAGCCACGCCTGACCAGCGCTTTCGCCACCGGCTTCATCCGCTTCTTCCTCGACTATGGGCTGTTCACTTATCTCTCGCTGTTTCTCGCGCTCCGCTACGGCGCAACCCCAGCAACCGCAGGCTGGCTGATCGCTATTTCCTCCGCGGGTTCCATCGTCACGGCGATGAGCATCGGACACATTCACACGCGCATGGCGGCGGAGCGTTTTCTCGCTTTGGCTTTTTGCGGTTGCTCGCTGTCGCTCGCCGCTGTCGCCTTGCATCCGCCGATATGGGTCATCGGGGTTGCAGTCTTCGTCTTCGGCCTTGGCAACGGACTTCTCTCGCCGCTGCAAAAGAGCCTGCTGACGCGCAATACCCAACCGGCCCTGCGCGGCGGGGTGATCTCGGTCGATCGCGTCATCCAACAAATCGCCAAATCGCTGGCGCCCACACTGATGGGCTTGCTGCTGCTGGTGGCCGATCTCGAAACGGTATTCTGGAGCTTGTGCGCGGTCGGCGTGGCGGGCACGCTGTTGCTTCTGCTGGCGGACGTGAAGCATCGCGGTAGGGCAGGGCCGTCAGACGTCCAGTAATTCTTCCGTCGCGAACTCCGCCTTTTCCTGGATGAAGGCGAAGCGGGACTCCGCCTTGGTGCCCATCAGGCGCTCGACGGCATCCGCCGTGTCCTCACGGTCCTCGGCGAGCAGCATCACGCGCAGCAGCGTACGCTTCTTCCGGTCCATGGTGGTTTCCTTGAGCTGCGCCGCCATCATCTCGCCGAGCCCCTTGAAGCGTCCGATCTCGACTTTGGCATTGGCGGCAAATTCTTTTTTCAGCAATTCCGCCTTGTGGGCGTCGTTGCGCGCATAGACCGTCTTGGCGCCGTGGGTGAGGCGGTAAAGCGGCGGCACGGCGAGATAGAGACGGCCGCCGTCGATCAGCTTCGGCATTTCGCGGTAGAAAAAGGTAATGAGGAGCGAGGCGATGTGCGCGCCGTCCACGTCGGCGTCGGTCATCACGATCACCTTGCCGTAACGCAAGTCCTCGTGGCGATAGTGCGCGCCGGTGCCGCAGCCGAGCGCCTGCACCAGATCCGCGAGCTGCTGATTCTGCATCAACTTGTCCTTGGTGGCAGAGGCGACATTGAGGATCTTTCCGCGCAGCGGCATGACGGCCTGGGATGCGCGGTCGCGCGCCTGCTTGGCGGAGCCGCCGGCACTGTCGCCCTCGACGATGAAAATCTCCGAGCCTTCCGCGGCGGTGTTGGTGCAGTCGGCGAGCTTGCCGGGCAGGCGTAATTTCCGCACGGCGGTCTTGCGGGAGATTTCCTTCTCCTGCCGGCGGCGGATGCGTTCATCGGCGCGCTCGATGACGAAATCGAGAAGCTTACTGGCTTGAGTGGGATTGCCCGCGAGCCAGTGATCGAATGGATCGCGGATGCCTTGCTCGACGAGGCGCGTCGCTTCCGCCGTGGCGAGCCGGTCCTTGGTCTGGCCCTGGAACTCGGGTTCGCGAATGAATACCGAGAGCATGGCGGCGGCGCCCGCCATCACGTCGTCGCTGGTGACGGCGGCCGCGCGTTTTTCCTGACCGATGCGCTCGGCGTGATCCTTCAGCCCCTTAGTGAGCGCGCTTTTGAGCCCGGACTCATGGGTGCCGCCGTCGCCGGTCGGAATGGTGTTGCAATAGGAGGAGACGAAACCATCGGCATCCGCGGTCCAAGCGACCGCGCATTCAACCGTACCATGGGCGCCGGTCTTACCCGCCTTGCCGGTGAAGATTTCCGGATGCACCAGCGTGTCGTTGTGGATGGCGGCGCCGAGAAAATCCTTCAGCCCGTCGGGAAAATGGAACGTCTCCTCTTCCGGCACATCGTCCACGCCGCGCAATAATTCCTTGGCGCAGGTCCAGCGGATTTCGACGCCGCCGAAGAGATAAGCTTTCGAGCGCGCCATCTTGAAGATGCGTTGCGGCTTGAACGCCGCCTTGGCGCCGAAGATTTGCGGGTCGGGCCGGAAGCGGATTTTTGTCCCGCGGCGGTTCGGCGCCTTGCCGGCCTCGACAAGCTTGCCCTTCGGCTGGCCGCGCTCGAATACCATGCGGTAGAGCTTTTGCGAGCGCGCGACCTCGACCTCCATGCGCTCGGATAACGCATTGGCGACCGAGACGCCCACGCCGTGCAGCCCGCCCGAGGTTCCGTAAACTTCGGAGTCGAATTTTCCGCCCGCGTGCAGTGTGCACATGATGACTTCGAGCGCGGATTTTTTCGGAAATTTCGGATGCGGATCGACCGGAATGCCGCGCCCATTGTCAGTGACGGTGACGAAACCGTCCGCTTCCATTTCCACGCTGATGAAAGTGGCGTGCCCGGCCAGCGCCTCATCCATCGAATTGTCGATTACTTCGGCGAAGAGATGGTGCAGCGCCTTCTCGTCGGTGCCGCCGATATACATGCCGGGGCGGCGGCGCACCGGCTCGAGCCCTTCAAGCACTTCGATGTGGCGCGCGGTATAGGCGGCTTCTCCGGCCGATGCGCGGCCTCCCGATTTTCCCGAAGGGGCGCTGCGCCCCGCCGCCCGGCGCGCGGCCGGCTCGGGCGTGTCGAAAAGGTCGCGGGTTTTAGACTTGCTCTTTGCCTTGGTGGTTTTGGCCATGCTGCGGTATTGGCGTTTCGATCCTACGAATCACAACGCCAACTATGCCACGATCACGACGGAACCGTGACCGCGAGGGCGCCGAGGTGCTGCCTGTCAATAACGCTCTGCAACCAATGCAGCTTTAAGGAGTTATTCCCCGCCGCGGGCATTTCCGCTGGGCTGACGGAGAATACCGGTGGAAATCATTAGGTCGGGCGTGCGCCGCTTCCCCCTGATCATCACCGATCCACAGCCGGTGGCGAAGGTCGAAAGTATTTGGGGCCCCGCCTCCCAGATCGCCACGATCGGCATCTTTGCCATCCTGTCGATTGTCGCGCTTGATTATGGGCGGCCGATCCTGTTGCCGATCGTTTCCGCCTTCATGCTGGGAATGATGCTGGGCCCGCTTGCGAGCCTGGGCGCGCGGGCGGGCATTCCTACTTTAATCTCAGCAATCGTTTTGTGGCTGCTGGTGCTCGCCGTCTTCTATGGCCTCATCGTTCTTCTGTCCGCGCCGATTGTGGATTGGGTAGCGAAGGCGCCGCAGATCGGCGCCGCCATCAAAGAAAAGCTGCAAGTGCTCAACCGTCCGATTTCGGCTTTACGCGATCTGCGCAACGCGGTGCTTCCGGACGCGAACGACAAGGAAGTGTCGGTGAGTCTTGTCTCTATGGTGCAGCCAGCCGTGACGGTGGTGACCCCCGCGATTGGACAAATGGTGATATTTTTCGGTACGTTGTTTTTCTTTCTGCTCGGACGCGCGCGTCTTCGACAGTTTCTGGTTGGGTTCTTTGATGAGCGCGATGCGAGGCTGCGCGTGTTGCGCATCCTCAACGATATCGAACACAACCTCACCAGCTATCTCAGCGTCGTGACCGTCATCAATTTCGTTGTTGGCATAGCAGCGGGCACATTTGCTTTCGTCGCGGGCTTGCCGAATCCGCTGGTCTGGGGCGTGCTCGGTTTTCTGCTCAATTTCGTTCCGTATCTCGGCGCGCTGCTGATGGAGGCTGTTCTTTTTTCCGTCGGTCTCGTGACTTTTCCGACGATTGGCCAGGCGTTGATCGCGCCATTTCTGTATCTGGCCTTCACCACTCTCGAAGGCCACTTCGTCACTCCGGCAATTATGGGCAAGCGTTTGCTGCTCAATCCACTAACGGTCTTTCTCGCGCTGGTTTTCTGGACCTGGATCTGGGGTCCGATCGGAGCTCTTCTCGCGGTTCCGATCCTGATCGTCGCGCTGGTGGCCATTCACCATCTTTTCCCAAAAGAAGAAGCCGCGTTGCCCGACTAGAAGAACGCGCTCTGGCAGTCACGGTAAGTTCGGGTTACACAGGCGCGCAGGCCTTACTGGGAATCCCCATGACATTTGCCAATTTCGCGCAGGATGTGACGGATTTTGTGCGCCAGCATCAGGCCTGGGGCCCGCCTATCATGTTCGCGCTGGCGTTTGGGGAATCGCTCGCCTTTATCTCATTATTGTTGCCGGCCTGGCTGGCGCTGGTCAGTATCGGCGGATTGGTCGGCAACAGCGGTGTCAGCTTATTGCCGATCCTGTTTGCTGCTGCGCTCGGTGCCGCGCTGGGTGATTGGCTGTCTTACTGGATCGGCGTGAAGCTCGGGCCGCCCGTTGCGCATGTCTGGCCGCTCTCGCGCCATCCCGAGCTTTTGCCGCGCGGTGAGCTGTTTGTGAAAAAGTGGGGCATTGCCGCCATTTTCGTTGGCCGCTTCTTCGGCCCGCTGCGCGCCTCCGTGCCCCTTGTGGCCGGCATCTTCCACATGCCGTATTGGCGTTTCCAGTTCGCGAATTTCACGTCCGCTTTCGTTTGGGCCGCGGTGCTGATCGAGATTGGCGACGTCGGCTCGAAAGTCTTGAAGCTGTTTTGGAACTGAATCCGGGGCCGGGCTAAAGCTGGGAAGGCCGCCCGAGGGCGGCCTTCGTTTTTGACGATGCCTGAAGCTGGCGTTAGCGGCCGTTCTTCTTCAGCCACTCCTGCATCAAGGCGATCTCGCTCTCCTGCGCCTTGACGATTTCTCCGGCGAGTTTCTTCACCTCCGGGTCCTTGCCAAAGGCGAGAACCGTCTTGGCCATGTCGATCGCGCCCTGATGGTGCGGGATCATGCCCTTGACGAAGTCTACGTCGGCATTGCCGGTGAAGGTGATGTCCATGCCTTGGTGCATCTTTTGATTGATGCCCTGGAAGGCAAGGCTGGATGGCCCAGCATCACCTTTCGGCTTACTAAGCTCGCCGGACGTGCCGTGCATGCCGGCATTGCCGCCCTGCATGTTGCCCGGGCCCATCATTTGGGCATGCATGGAGCCATGCATCATGCCGTGGCTGCCTTGTGCCTGGGCATGCATCTGCATGTCATCGCCGCTGTCCGGCATACTCATGCTGGCGAATGCCGCGACGGAAGCGAGTGCGAGTCCGCCGACGGCCAGTAAAATGACCTTCTTCATGTCTGTCTCCAAGTGTTTCAATTATGGCGCGCGCTCTACGAGCGTGACGCTGTTCACGTGTTCAGCGAACCGATCAGGCTTGGAGACGGGGAGGCGGGACGGAGGGATCCGGCTCCGCAGACACAAATGCGCGTGCGGGAGCGGGAACAAGTTCCTGCAGCTCAATGAGGTCGCTTGCGGGAGCGCTAACCGGCATCGCCGCCACGCCTACGAAACAGCCGATACCGGAGCAGAGCGCGGCGGCGCCGGCAGTCAGCGTATCGGCGTGATGGCGATGATGATCGGGGGCATCATGGCTAGCCATTGCCCCGCGGTGGCTCATGTGTTGCGCCGACGGCTGATGCTGGATTGCCTGCGGCGCCTTCTCCTGGGCAAAGGCCATCGCGGGGCCGTGCGCCAGGCTCATAAAGCCGAACAGCACAGCCATAACGATCCGGAAGCTTGATCTAAAGGCTCTAAACGGCCGCATGGGATTCTATCTAGGTATTGCAAACCGCCGTTGCCAATTAACTTTTGGCAATCCGGGGTTAATCTTGACCCCATGCGGGGGGAGGCGTATGAGCGCGCGCATGATGACGCCCGCCCATAAAATATTTCACCGCCGCCGTGCCACCATGGCACCGGCGCGCGATCGCATGTGATCGTCATCGCGCCGCCGGACAAGCTTCCGCGGCGCTTCTTTTCCCCATCTTCCGCGGTTGCCGAATCCGGTACGGTAGTGTCGGCCGCTCGCGGCTTGCGTGTGATGGGGTGAGAAGGTGAGACTGCGTCATGACTAAGAAAGCGACGATCGGAGTACTCGGCGCCTCCGGCTATACCGGCTCGGAACTGGTGCGGCTGTTGCTGCGTCATCCGCGGGCGGAGATCGCGCTGCTTACGGCCGAGCGGCGAGCCGGCATGGACATGCGCGAGGTCTTCCCGCAGTTCTCGCCTTTCGCGCTGCCGAAACTGGTCGCGGTCGATGGTATCGATTGGGCGAAGGCGGGGCTCGATCTTGCTTTCTGCGCGCTACCGCATGGCACGACGCAGGCGGTTATCAAGAAATTATTGGCGGCAGCGCCGAGCACCAAGGTCGTCGATCTATCGGCGGATTTCCGGCTGGCGGATATGGAGGCTTACGCGCGCTGGTACGGCCACACGCATCAGGCGCCGGAGCTGCAAGGCGAGGCCGTCTACGGCTTGAGCGAGCACTATCGGCGCGACATCAAGAAAGCGCGGCTGGTTGCCAATCCCGGCTGCTACACGACCTGCGCGCAGCTTCCGCTCCTTCCGCTGCTGGAAGGCAAGGCGATCGAGATGGACGAAATCGTCATCGATGCCAAGTCGGGCATGACGGGTGCGGGCAGGGCGGCGAAAGAGAACATGCTGTTCTCCGAAGTGTCGGAAGGCTTCCACGCCTATGGCGTCGGCAATCATCGGCACATGGCCGAGCTCGATCAAGAATTGTCCAAGGCTGCGGAACGCGAGGTGGTGGTGACCTTCACGCCGCACCTTGTGCCGATGAATCGCGGCATTCTCTCGACGATCTATGTGCGCGGGCGGCGGGGCCGCACCGCGCCGGATCTGCATGGCATTCTGACCAATGCCTACGGCAAGGAGCCGTTCGTGCATGTGCTGCCCTTCGGCGAAACGCCGCAGACGCGGCATGTGCGCGGCTCCAACATGACCGTTATCGGCGTCGTGGCGGATCGCGTCGCGGGGCGCGCCATCATCGTTTCGGCGCTCGACAATCTGGTGAAGGGCGCGTCGGGTCAGGCGGTGCAGAACATGAACCTGATGCTGGGCTTCCCGGAGACGATGGGACTCGATCAGGTCGCGCTGTTTCCGTAGTCCGGTTTAATCCCG